>Ga0214473_10009638_pt1 | contig 11404 bp, 7 predicted proteins | sample RVTome_7_FD_203509 | JGI IMG/M metagenome (GOLD analysis project Ga0214473, IMG submission 203509) | Soil microbial communities from uranium-contaminated site in the Upper Colorado River Basin, Wyoming, United States - RVT98D197 | ecosystem: Environmental > Terrestrial > Soil > Contaminated >...
CGGCGCGGCTCGCGGAGCTCGCCGGCATCGACGGAACCGCCTTGCCCGTGCCGGTCGGCGACGTCGCGGTCTTCAGCGCCTCGAGCCGGGCCTTCGTGCCTGGGATCGGATTCGATCTGCGGTTCGGCATCGAAGACGCGTCGAGAGTGCCGCGCACCCTGCCGGCTTTGCCGGGTGTCGCCGCCCCGTGGATCGCCACGCACGGTGACGGCGCGAGCTATGGCATCGTCGGGGCGCCGAGCGAGCGCAACTACGCATGGCAGAACCGCGACCAGTACGGCGCCGACGGCACGGAGGTGAGCGACTCGTCGGTGTTCATCCCATTCGCCGCCGGCGGCTTTGTCACGATCTTCCACCAGGTGGCGCCCCCGATCCTCGAACCGGGGGAGTCCTTCGAGGTGACGCGCTACTTCGTGCTCGGCAAGGGCGACGTCGGCTCGGTCCTCGACGGGATCCACCGGCTGCAGGGAGTGGCGACCGGGCGCGTCGGCGGCCAGGTCCTCGACGCGCTCACCGGAGCGCCGGCCAGCGACGCCTCGGTGCTCGTCCACCGACGGCGCGCGGACGGGACGCGGCCCATCTTCAGCCAGTACGATGTGACCGAAGAGGGCAGCTTCGGGGGAACGCTCGAGCCGGGGGACTACAGCCTGCGGGTGACTGGGCCGGGCAGGCCGATGACGGGCTTCTCGGACTTCCGGATCGAGGCCGGCAGGAGCACGGCCCTCGAGCTCGAGGCCCTGTCGGCGGCACGGCTAGTCGTGCACGCGCGGGACTCGGGCGGCTGGCCCCTGCCGTCTCGAACGACCGTCGTTGGCGTCTACGGACCGGAGCGCGTCGGCTTCGAGCCGCGGAGATTCCTCTACGACCTGCAGGCCGGCGAGATCACTCGGCTGCAGGACATGGTGCCCGACGATCCCGACGACCCCACCACGCGTCGCTTCATCGAAGCCTCCGGGCCCGCGCGCGACGGGGCTGCCGAGCTGCTGGTCCGACCCGGGCGCTACGACATCTTCACGAGCCGGGGTCCGGAATACGACATCGCGCACGACGTGGTGGATCTGTTGCCGGGCCGCACGACCGTGCTCTCCCACGTGCTTACGCGCGTCGTCGACACGACCGGCTGGATCGCCGCGGACATGCACCTGCACTCGAGGCACAGTCACGACTCGGACCTCGGTCTCGACGAACGCGTGCTGACCATCGCCGCCGAGGGCATCGAGTGGGCGGTCTCGACCGACCACAACTACGTCACCGACTATGACCCGGCCATCGCGCGGACCGGTCTGATCGATTGGATGCGCAGCAGCATCGGGCTCGAGGTCACCACGATCGAATCGGGCCACTTCAACGGCTACCCCCTCCGCCGAGACCTGGCGGACGTGACTCGCGGCGCCATCGCCTGGTCCGATCGGCCGCCGGCCGAGATCTTCGATCGGCTCCGCAGCCTCGGGCGGTACGGGCCCGAGCAGACCATCGTCCAAGTCAATCACCCGCGCACGCCCGTCCTGGGCTACTTCTCCCAGTACCATCGCGACACATTCACGATGGAGGCGCTCCCCGCGGACCTGGTGGACATCTTCCTCGCGCCGACCGGACCCGCCTTCGTCGGCCCTGGCGGGGAGACGACATTCTCCCTCGACTTCGACGCGATCGAGGTGGTCAACGGCAAGCAGCTCCGCGAGATCCACCCGTATCGCATCCCGGATACTCTGCCCCCGGACGCGCCGCCCGGGCTGCCGCCGACGGGCACGATCTACACGAAGACCGACGGTCAGGCCGCGTACGCGGGCGTAGTGGACGACTGGTACAACTTGCTCAACCGCGGCCACCGCTTCATCGCCGTGGGCACGAGCGACTCGCACGGCGACGAGCGGGAGGCGGGGTTCTTCCGCACGATGGTCCACGTGGGCGCCGACGATCCGACCGCGCTCTCGGACATCGATCTCGTCCGAGGACTGAGGAGCCGGCGCGTCGTGGCCACGAACGGTCCCGTCCTCGACTTCTGGGTCGACGACCCCGTGCGCGGGATCATGGGGCAGACGATCGCGACGCCACGCGACGTGGCCACGGTTCACGTCACGATGCGGACGGCGCCTTGGGTGCACGTGACGCGGCTGAACATCGTGCGCAATGGCGCCATCGCGACGGTCGTGCCGGTGGACCCGTTCCGGGACTACGCCGTGCCCTTCGATATCGAGGTGGAGCTCCCACTCGCGCGAGATGCAATCGGGGCACCAGTCGACAGCTGGTTCGTCGTCGAGGCGGTCGGGCTCTCCAGCATGTTCCCCATCGTGACGCCCTTCGAGGTCTCGCCGTTTCAGATCAGCGAAGCCGTCTCTACGATCACGGGCGGGCTGGCCTTCGTGTCGCCCCTCGGAAGCGCGACGCCGAGCGAGAACCTCCCCTACACGCCCTACGCCATCACCAACCCGGTGTGGGTTACGGCGGGCGAGCACCCCTTCGTGCCTCCCGGTCCGCTGCCGGCGGCCGAGCAGATCTCGCCGGCCAACGACGCGGGCATCCTCCGGGGGCCGCGGCCACTCCAGAGTGTGCTGTCGCCCACGTCTGCGCCGGCGGCGCCCGCCTTGCCGCCCTGGCTCTTCGGTCGAGACCCAGGGCAGCGTCATGACATGGGGGCGATCTTCCGGCGCATGAGCCACGGGCACGGTGGACCATGAGCGCACGGGGCCGATCGATAGCGTCGCGGTGCTGCCTGGTCGCGGTGATTGCGCTGACCGGCCTGATCGCCACGGCGAACGGGCGTGCCCACGACTTCACCGAGACGCGACGCCTCGTGCTGTCCGTTGGCGAACGGCAGGTCGAGCTGCTCGTCGCCTACGAGCTGCGCCCGAGTCCGCTGGCCGAGGCGCTGCGCGCCCAGTTCGACGCCGATCACGACGATGTCATCGACACGGCCTGGGAGAGGCTCGCCCGGTCGAGGGTGATGCTGCCGCGGCTCCACCGGGGCCTCGCCGTGGAGGTCGATGGCCGGCGGCTGAGCTTCTACCTCGAGCGATTGGATTTCCCGGTCGCGCCCGTCGAGCGGGGGCGGCCCGGCCTGTCGGCGCTTGCCCTCTTTCGGGCGGAGATGCCCGGGCCGGCGGCGCCCGTGCGACGGATACGCTTGCGTGGCGGTGACCCGCCGGGACTTGTCATCGTCGAGGCTCAGGCGGAGGAGGGCCTGACCCTACGGTCCGACTCGCTGCCCCATCGTCCCGGCGATCCGGTCCTCGGCCCCGCGGTGCTCAAGCTGCGCGGCGTCATCGAGCTCACGGTCGAGCCGGAGAGCCGGTAGCGTCGAGTGCGAGCCGCTCGAGTCGCGACGTAGCTCAGCAGCTGCAGGTTCCCGACGCCGGGCAGCAAGGCGTGGACGGGTCGCAGGCAGCTCCCGCCCCGACGCCGCCCACCGTGGTCCTTCAGGTGCAGGCGCCCTCGATGCATGTCTCGCCCGGGCCGCAGGACGCCCCGCAGGCCCCGCAGTCGGTGGGGCTGTCGATGGCGGTCTCGCATCCGTTGGCGAAATTGAGGTCGCAGTTGTCCCATCCGGCGTCGCAAGTCATCCCGCAGCCGAAGATGGACGTACAGCTGGCTGTTGCGTGCGACGGTACCGGACAGGCGTCTCCGCAGCTCCCACAGTCGGACACGGTGCCGAGCTGGGTCTCGCAACCGGTCGCGTCGAGCCCGTCGCAGTCAGCCCATCCGGAGTCGCACGACAGAACCCGGCACGAGCCCCCTTCGCAGGTCACGGTCGCGTGAGCGCGCGGGCACGGGGTCTCGCAGCCGGTCTCCTCGGACGCATCGCAGTCAGCGAAGGCGCGGTCGCAGACCATGCCGCAGGCCGAGCCCTCGCAGCTGGGTCTCGCGTGGGAACGCTGGGCACACGCCATGTCGCAGCCGCCACAGTGGAGCACGTCGGTGGTCAGATCCGAGCAAGAATTGCTGCAGGGGACCGATCCGGCCGCGCAAGCGCCAACGCATGCGATGCCGAGCCAGCCCGATCGGCACAACGGGAAGCCTGCGCCGCACGTCCGGTCGCATCGGCCGCAGCTCGAGCCGGCACCCAGGGACGCTTCGCAGCCCGTGGCTTGCACGTCGTCGCAGTCTGCGAAATCTGGGTCGCACGTCAGATCGCACACGCCGGCGCTGCACACCGGAGCCGCATGGGGGAGCTCGGGGCATGGGCGCCCACAGGCTCCACAGTTCAGCACGTCCGAGTCGAGATCGAAGCCCTCGTCGATCTCGTCGTCGCAGTCATCGTCCACGCCGTTGCACAGCTCGGGCGTCGCGACACATACCGGACCCGTGTCCTGGGTCATCACGACGCCGCCGTCGAAGGGTGCGTCCCGACCCGCGTCCGAGCCGGCGTCCACGGCCCGCCCCGCGTCGTCGATGCCGCACGCTTGTGCCACGAGCATCGCGAAGACGAGCGCCGCGCGCCACGGCGCAGGGTTCCGTGGGGGTCCGTACCATCCAGCGACGGGGAGCCGCATCGTCGAGCCCAGCGTAGCAGGCCCCACGCCGAACCGCGTGGTCGGGATCAACAGCGGTTCAGTACACGTCGAGGTCGTGACCCCAAGACACTTCGCCCTGGTAGCCGGCGCGGAGCTCCGCCATGAGATCGTCGGCGGAGCTGTCCCAGAGCAGCTGGTGGTAGAGGATCAGGAGGCGTGGCCGGGCGCGGGTCGCCAGCGCCGCCAGCTCCGGCGCCGACGTGTGAGAGGCTTGATGGTATTGACGCCAGCGCGGTTGGCGGCGCAGCAGGGCCGCGCGGCAGTAGACCTCGTGGATGAGCACGTCGCACCCGTCGCAGGCTTGGACGACGGCGTCGCTGGGCGTGGTGTCACCGGAGATCACGATGCTGCGATCGGGAGTGTCGAACCGATAGCCATAGGCATGGTCCCAGTCGCCGTGGGTCACGGCGAAGGCCCGCACGGTGACGAGCTCGTCCCGGTGCACCTCGCCCGGCATCACCTCTCGGGCTTCGATGCGATGGCCAGCGTCGTTGATGGGCTCACGGCCCTCGAGCCGCACGCGAATGTCTTGTGCCCAGGCGGCCCGGACGTGGCGCGTCATCTCGGCGAGGCCCGGCGGTCCGATGACACGCAGGGGTCGGTCGCGACCGAGCACCCATGGCGTGAGCCACAGATCGGGGTAGCCCGCGGTGTGATCGGAGTGCAGGTGCGTGACGAAGGCGACGTCGAGCCGTGCCACGTCGAGCGCTTCGACGCCCCGTTGCTGTGCCGCCGCGGCCCGACGCACGACGCCGGGACCGAAGTCGACGAGGTACGGCTGATCGTCGACCACGATCGCGACGCTCGGCCCAGAGCGATCCGGATCGGCGTTGGGCGTCCCGGTGCCGAGCAGGATGATCCTCGTTCGTCCCGATGGACCGGCCGCGGCTGGGCCGGGCAGCGGCTCTTCGGCGCTATCCGCTGGCGTCACCGTCGCGAGCTCCTGTTCCGAGGCGGGTTGCTCCGACTCGCTCCGAGACGGCGCAGGGGAGGCGTCCTCTCCATGGCCGCACGCGGCGAGGCCCAGGCCCAGGAGGGCCCAGGCCCCAGACGTCAGCCCGGGTCCACGCACCTGCGCGACCCGCCGCCGCCCGTGCAGACGTAGGGGGCCGAGCACCCCGTGAAGCCGCAGCACACCTGGTCGAGGCCGCCACAGGGAATGCACGATCCTCCTCCGCCGCCGGAGCAGACCGCGAAGGGGGCGCTACAGCCGATGCCGCCACCGCAACAGGGTTGACCGACGCGGCCGCACGCTCCGCCCGCGCACGATCCACCGGAGCACAGGCCTTCGCCGCCCCCGCAGGAGTCGCCGTCACCCACGCACGTGGTGTCGATGCAGCACCCGCCGGCGTTGCAGGCCTGGCCGGGGCAGCACGGCTGGTCCGGACCGCCGCACACCTCGCACGTGCCCCCTTCGCAGGCGAGGCCGCTCGCCGTGCAGAACGGAGCCGTGCCCTCGCCGGTGCTGCAGCAGGGATCGCCGTCGCCGCCGCAGGTGAACATCCCCGCCGAGCAGGCGCCGTCCATGCACGTAGTGGTCATGCCGCACATGCTGCCCGCAGCGATGCAGGCACCGCGGACGCAGCATCCTCCCATGTTGCAAGCGCCGCCCGCGCAGCACGCCTCGCCCGCATCGCCGCAGGCGACGCTCGTTCCGCCGAGGCACACCATGCCCGAGCCGCCGCCGCCGCCCGAGGGTACGCAGGAGCCGGACTCGCAGCAGCCGCCGCCCGTGCACGTGGCGCCGGTGCAGCAGACCTCGGCCACGACGCCGCAGGCCGTGCACGCGCCGGCGGCGCACGTGGCGATGCCGCCCGCGCACGTGGCCCCGGCCGCGATGCAGCGATCGGGCCCGGGATCGCAGCATCCGCTGTCGCACGTGTCTCCCGCGCAGCACGGCTCGCCCGGCCCACCGCAGGCGGCGCAGAAGCCCCCGGAGCAGGCAAAGCCCGAGTCGCAGGTCGCTCCGGGGCAGCACGCCTCGCCGGGGCCGCCGCAGGCAGCGCACAGGCCGCCCGAGCAGGCGAAGCCAGAGCTGCAGGTCCCTCCGCCGCCCGCACCCCCGCCGCAGCAGGTCTCGCCCGCGCCGCCGCAGGCCGCGCACATGCCCCCACGACACGCGGTCGCCGGTGCAGTGCACAGTCCACCGCCGCAGCATGGGTCACCCTCGCCGCCGCACGTGCCGCAGGCGCCACCCGAGCATGTCCCGCCCACGCCCGGGCACGTCGATCCGTCCCCGGTGCACGTGCCGGCGACGCAGCAGCCCGCGCCGCAATCGCCGAGCGCGCAGCAGGTGTCGCCGGGGGCGCCGCAGGCAGCGCAGGTGCCGGCCCCGCCGCCGCCGCAGATCGATCCCGCGTCGCAGGTCCGCCCGGGGCAGCAGGTCTCGCCTGCGCCGCCACAAGCCGTGCACATCCCGGCGACGCACGCGCCTGCCGCGCACGTGCCGCCCGCGCAGCAGGGGTCGCCGATGGCGCCGCACGCCATTCCCGAGTCGGTGCCGCCGCCGCCCGAGTCCACGCCCTCACCCGCGTCGATGCCGCCGCCCGCGTCGACTCCCTCGCCCGCGTCGATGCCGCCGCCCGAGTCCGTGTCCGGGCCGGAGTCGGTTCCGCCGCCACCCGAGTCGGTTCCTCCACCGCCCGAGTCGACGCCCGCATCCAGTGGGGGCGTGGTCGACGAGCTGCAGCCGGACCACGACAGCAGCGCGGCCGCCATCGCGAGGTGAACGAACGGGATGCGTGAAGACATGGGAACCTCCTGGCGAAGGATGGCGGATGGGTGCGACCGCCGAAAGGGGGGATGCTACACCCGCGCCGCGGGCATTGCGATCTGCGCCAGCTGGTGGGGGGACAGTGCGGCATCATGCCGCAGTTGCCCCGGTTTGCGGACCGGGTGACGTGGTAGTCTCCGCGCGCCATGACGGCGCAGGACAGCTCCAGATCGGGACTCTGGAAAGCGATCGGTCCTGGCGTGCTCTTCACGGGCGCTGCGGTGGGAGTCTCCCACCTGGTCCAGTCCACGCGCGCGGGCGCCATGTTCGGCTTTGGCCTCGTGCTCGTGATCGTCCTGGCCAACGCAGCCAAGTATCCGGCCTTCCGCTTCGGACCCCAGTACGCCGCGGCCACGCACACGTCGCTCCTCGAGGGCTACCGGCGCCAGGGCAAGTGGGCTCTGGTCGTCTACGCCTTGTTCACCGTCGGGACCATGTTCACCGTGCAGGCGGCCGTCACGATGGTCACCGCCGGGCTGGCCATCTTCCTGCTCGGCATCGACGCCTCGCCCGTGCTCGTGTCCGCCGTATTGTTCGCGATCTGCGCGGGGCTGCTCGCCGCCGGGCGCTACCGTTGGCTCGATCTGATCGGCAAGGTGGTCGTCACCATCCTCGCGGTCTCGACCTTGGCGGCCACCGCGCTGGCGCTTCCGCGGGTCGACTGGTCCCAGATGGTGCTCTGGGTGCCACTCGAGGAGCTGGACCTGACGGCGGTGTTCTTCATCGCGGCGCTCGTCGGCTGGATGCCCTCGGCCATCGACGTGGCGGTCTGGCAGTCTCTCTGGACGCTCGCGCGCGAGAAGGACAGCGGACATCGGGCCACCATGCGCGAGTCCATGACCGACTTCCACGTTGGCTACATCGGCACGGTCGTTCTTGCCCTCTGCTTTTTGACTCTGGGCGCCGCCGTCATGCACGGGCGCGGCGTGGAGCTGAGCAACACGGCCGGCGGCTTCGCCGCCCAGGTCGTGACGCTGTACACCGAGACGCTCGGAGACTGGAGCCGGCTCGTCATCGGTGTCTGCGCCTTCGCCACGATGTTCTCCACGACGCTGACCGTCGTGGACGGCTTCCCGCGGGCGCTTTCGGTGCTCGTCGCTCGCGTGAGGGCGCCCGAGCAGCCGGGCGGCGCCGAGGAAGACCAACGCGACAATCGCCGGGTGTACTGGGCGAGCGTCGCGATCCTCGCGCTCGGATCCCTGGCCATCCTCCAGCTCCTCATCGGTGCCCTCAAGACCATGGTCGACATCGCGACCACGCTGTCGTTTCTCACGGCGCCCGTGCTGGCGTGGCTCAACCATCGCGCGGTGCTGCGCCCCGAGGTTCCGCAGGCCATGCGCCCCCGGCCCTGGCTCGTGACCATGAGCTGGGCGGGCATCGCGGCGCAGGGCGCCTTCGCGATCTACTACGTCTGGATCCTGCTTTCGTCCTGAGACCCTCTCGGAGGCATTCCCCTGGAACTGCTGCTGCCAGCGCTCGGCATCGCCGTCGGCTTCGCGGCCCTCGTATGGGGCGCGGACCGGTTCGTCGAGGGGGCGGCTGCCACGGCCCGCAACTTCGGCGTCTCGCCCCTCGTCGTCGGGTTGACGGTCGTGGGCTTTGGCACGTCGGCGCCCGAGATGCTCGTGAGCGGGATCGCGGCCGCCACGGGTGCGGGCGGGATCTCGGTGGGCAACGCCATCGGCTCGAACATCACCAACGCGGGCCTCGTGATCGGCGCCGCGGCGTTGGCGGCGCCGCTCGCCGTGCACTCGAAGATCATCCGGCGTGAGCTGCCTCTGCTGCTGCTGATCATGATCCTGAGCTTCGCGCTCGTCTACAACGGGGAATTGTCGCGCGTGGACGGCGCCATTCTGCTGTCGGGCTTCGTGCTCCTCCTCGCCTGGATGGCCGCCCAGGGGATTCGCGATCACAGGAACGGCGCCGACGCCGAGGACGCCCTCGAGCGCGAGTTCAGACAGGAGCAGCCCCCGGCCATGAGCACGTCCCGAGCCTTGGCGTGGCTCCTGATCGGTCTCCTGGTCCTGCTGGGCAGCGCCCGCGTCGTCGTCTGGGGTGGTGTCGCCATCGCGCAGTTCTTCGGCGTCGACGATCTGGTCATCGGTCTCACCGTCGTGGCCATCGGGACGAGCCTGCCCGAGCTGGCCGCATCGGTCGTGTCGGCGCGCAAGGGCGAGCACGACATCGCCATCGGCAACGTCATCGGCTCCAATATGTTCAACCTGCTGGGCGTGCTCGCCCTACCGGGGATCATCGCTCCGGGCCCGCTGCCCCAGGAGATCATCACGAGGGACTACCCGGTCATGTTTGGTCTGACCGTGCTGCTGCTCGTTCTCGCCCGCGGTTTTCGCGAGCGCAGCCGAGTCACGCGTCCAGACGGCGTCCTGCTGGTGGCCTGCTACGTGGTGTACGTGGCGTGGCTCGTGATCAGCGCAGGTCCGGCTCGGGGCGTGTGACGGCGCGCGCATGTCACCGTGCGCACGCGCAGCGCCGCGGCAGGAACAGGAGATCCACGGCCCACATGATCAGCACGCCGGTTGCCGCGCCGATGACGTCCCAGGTGAAGTCCCTGAACGACGCGTCCCCGGCCCCGGCGAGGTCCACGAGCTCCTTGGCCGTGCCCACGCCCAGCGCGAGGGAGCCGCCGAGCAGGGCGCGCTCGAGCTCGCAGTCGAAGAGGGCGAGCCCAGCGCCGTAGCCGCCCGCGGCGAGGCCCGTCGACACCGAGAAGTGCAGGAGCTTGTCGGTCCCGAGCCAGTCATCGCGTTCCTGAGCGCGGGCGGGAGCCGTGCCGAGGGCGAGCAGCACGGCGATGCACATCGCGGCGCGGAGACGGGGCAAGCCGCCATCGTAGCCCTCCGGGACGCAGATGCGGGCGTTGTCCGCGTCTGAAAGCCCTGGGGGTTGCCCCCCCCCAGCGCTTTCCATTCCCGGGCCACCAGCCCGAGCGTAGGATGCGCGCCATGACGAACATCCGAGCGACCGCGGTCGTGTTGGCGCTCGCCACGCTCAGCGCGTGCGGGCACGAGTCCACAGATGGAACGGGAGGCGGTGGCGGAACAGGCACCGCCTCGCCCACAGGGCCTGCGGCGCCCCCCCCCGCGGCGCCCGCCACGACCCAACCCGGCGCCTGCGAGTCCGCTGGAGCGACTGCGGAGTTGGAGGGCAACGATCAGAGCACGAACGCCACGCGCGTCGGCGGAGGACAGGCCGTGACGGGGGCGATTTCACGCAACGACGACGCAGACTGGTTCGTCATCGAGACGTGCGGCGAGAAGCTCCTGCGGGTGCAGCTCACCAATGCGCCGGCGACCCAGAGCGCGGTGGACTACGAGGTCCTGATCTTCGGGCCCGACGCCGAGAGCCGAATCGGCAGCGAGCAGCACGGCGACGGATCGGACGGCATGACGGTGATCGATCGCCTGTACTACATCGAGACGGCGCAGCGCATCTTCGTGCGAGTCGACGACCAGTACCACGACGACGCCGACGCAGCCGGGACGTACCGCCTCACGTTGACGCCCCAGGCCGTGCCCGACGCAGACCTCGAGCCCAACGGCAACAAGAACCCGGACACCTGCCGCGCCCTCGCCTCGCCCCTCACGGCGGGGCAGCCCGGCACCGGGTTCATCGCGTCGCTCGGCGACGAGGACTTCTGGAAGATCGAGGTGCCCGGCGAGACGCTGCTGCGGGTGGAGCTCTCGAACGCACCGGCCACTCGCTCAGCGGTGGACTACGAGATCATGGTGTTCCCGCCCACCGGGGAGGAACGCATGGACGCGCAACAGTTCTCGGACGGCGAGTCGGGGATCGCCATGCTGTCCACGACGCTCTACGCGGGGGAGGCCGGCACGTATTACGTGCGCGTGCACGACCAGTACGACGACGACTACGACACGACCCAGGCCTATCGAGTCACGGCCAGCCTGGTGCCCGTGCCCGACGCGGACCAGGAGCCGAACGGCAACCAGAACCCGGACTCCAACCGGGCCCTCGCGACGGCCCTGACGCCCGGTCAACCGGCCACGGGGTTCATCGCGTCGCGGCAAGACGAGGACTGGTACAAGATCGACGTTCCGGCCGGCCGCACGCTGAGCGTCGACCTGGCGACCACGGCCAC
>Ga0214473_10009639_pt1 | contig 11402 bp, 8 predicted proteins | sample RVTome_7_FD_203509 | JGI IMG/M metagenome (GOLD analysis project Ga0214473, IMG submission 203509) | Soil microbial communities from uranium-contaminated site in the Upper Colorado River Basin, Wyoming, United States - RVT98D197 | ecosystem: Environmental > Terrestrial > Soil > Contaminated >...
CATTCTTCCTAATCGTCATCGATACGTGTTGGGCCTGGGCGTGTTTCCCTATATTGGTAAGAGATTCCTGAATAATCCTGTAGATGGTGATTTCGGCATCCTGTGAAAACAGATGATCTATCTCCGGAATGTCAGAGGCCACCTGGATATTCAAATGTTTGCTAAAATTGCTGAGCAGCGAGCGAAGGGCAGCCGAAAGGCCAAGATCTTCAAGGAGGTAGGGGCTCAAATTACGGGAGAGACGGGAGACATTGTCAGTGACCTGGTCGAGGTGTTCAAGATTACGCCTGCACCTTTCCTTCAGCTCCGTCTGATCTTCGTTCAATTTTTTTTCCAACAGGGTGAACTCGATCCTCAGAAGAGCCAGGGCTCCCCCTAATTCATCGTGGAGTTCTGCCGAGATCCGCTTCCTCTCTTTCTCCTGGGCCGTCAAAAGCTGGGAAGAGAGATATTGGAGCTGTTTCTCCGATTTCCTTAGTTCCTCTTCGGTCTTCCTGTGTTCATTAAGTTCAAGTTTCAGCTGGTCATTGACACTTTTCAATTCTTCCGTGCGCTCCGTCACTTTGATTTCAAGCTGGTCTTTTGCTTTTTCCAGCGCTTCTTCCGCTTGTCTGCCCCGGACTTCTCGGTTCCAGAGTCCTGTTGTCGCAATCAACACGATGAACGTCCAGGCAAGAAGGATGGCAGAAAAGAGGCGGTTTGCTCTGGCCCGGGTACGGATAAGATCTTTCTCGAGAACAATCTCCAGAGCTTGAGCTCTGTTTCGAATTTCCCTGTAAACCGTGTGAAAGCGTTCATCCGGGGCTGGGCTGATTGGGGCCACGATCGCGTTCTGAAATCGCTGGTGAGCAAGCGTTTTGAACTGGGTCAACAATGAATGAATATCCTCCATTCTATTTCGCAGTTTTGAATCCTTCAGGGGCTGTATTGGCAGGCCATGTTCGGATTTTCCGCCGTTCAGAGCTGCCTCGGCCAGGCTAATGGCCTGGTCAATTTCACCACTGACCTTTTCGATATCCGTTTCACCAGAGAGTTTTTTGAAATCCACTATAACATCTCCGGAAATAGCCTCTTCTAACCAGAGATGGGATGATGCAGTTTTTATCTGAATATCCATGAGGGCATCGCAAAGATCAAAATCCATGCGCTGTCTTTCGTTCATTTTGTTCGTCCAGATGAGCATGGCAAGCGAAAGGAGCCCCACAATGAAAACCGTGATCGGCATCCAATGTATTCGTCGGGACCAATTCCGAATCACCGGGGCTTCTCCTTTTTTCTTTGTCTCATCTTGTATCGCATCGTTCAAAGGAGATCCGTCCTCTTGTTACATGGTAGACTCTCATCGCCGCTGAGAAGAACCGATCTTTTTCGCCTTCGACGATAGAAACCCTTAACACTCCGAAGTTCCGGGACTTCGTACATATTGAAGCCTTTGAGTTTCTAGGGCATGTGTTCAAGTCTTTGTATCTCTTCCTTTACCTGTCGCAAGTGTCTTTCATTCCCTAACTTATTGTCTCTATACTCATTATACAGTATAATGGCTTAATAAAGATAATATAATGATTTGAAAAGTAAATGGGTAAAAACACGTATTTTTAAAATGGGTAAAAATCCGTATAATTAGCGCGGGAATTGTAAATATTAGAAGCATGCCGTATCTAATACAAACGCATTAAATCTCATTACAATCAACAGAATCTCCCCTCACCCTCCCCTCTCCCAGCTGAGGAGAGGGATAGGGTGAGGGGGGCCGCATGTCAAAGAAATAAATGCGTTTGTATCATTAATAAAGTTACACTCCCGGCGGTGTCTGCCTTCTATCTCTCCACAATGCCTTCTGGATAAACCAATGGGACCGAAACTCATATTCTTGCATAAAATCAACCCCTTGGGACATAAATGAATACGTTGTTTACCCTCCTACGCAGAAAGCCACGGTCTTTAAGAACGTGGATGAATGCGTTGAGGGTACCCTACGAAGCTCGCACGAGCGCAGTGGGGTATGCTTCGGAGGGTTCCGCCCTACGAAGCATGTGGAGGAGCCACGCCTGCGCGCCGAAACGCACTTCGGCGTGCAGGCATGGGTTTCAGCCCGTGGGGGCTCCACTATTTGACCAACCCATGGGTCTATTGGTTCACACCTGAAAATTGGCAAAATTGAAAGTAGGAATCTAGTTGTGGCATTGAGGAGATCAGGGCGTGGCGGTTCAAATCCGCCTGTGACCAGGTGAAATTTTGGAAAAAAGCAGGGATAGATTTTCTTTTTCTCTCAGATAGTTACTGATCTGACCCATGATGAAATTGATTTTAACTCCAAAACCCAATCCTCTTGCTTGAGGCACAAGAAATGTGACGATCCCACCCAATTCGAATCTCCCATTCCTGAGAAGAAAGATAGGAGCTCCACTGTCTCCTTCAACCGTGACAGCGGAAATTCCAAAGAGGGTTTCATTCGTAGTAGAGACTTCTCCTTTCTCGCCGTAACGAACGAAATTTAGTTGGGTTACATATCCGGTGCGGATATTCAATCCAGTCTGAAAATTGCCAAAAAGAAAAACGAAATCTCCTATCTTGAAATCGTCGGAATTGCCAATCGTGAAAGGGATATGATGGATTTTCTCCTCGGTCTTCAGAAGGGCAAAATCTTTTTCCTCATCGGAATAGACAACGTGTGACTTAATCCGGGATCCATCGTCAAGAAGAAGAGAGGTTTCCTCCTCCAGTTTTTGATCATCTGGAATCTGCAATTCAATAGGTCCTAAGGGAGTGATCATCTGAAAGGATTTGATCTTAACCACGTGCCGGGTCGTCAGAAGATGATACGGGTCCAGGGAGATGGCCAATCCGATGGCACTTACCGTCGGGGTGAACTCTCCCAGTTTGAATTTTAAAGAAGTTTGGATTCGAAACACATTGGACGCGATGAGGTCAAGTTCTTTCTTTTTTGGATCCATATGAATGGGAGAGTTCTCATATGGACGAAAAGATCCTTTGCCCACGAAGGAACTACACCCGGACAACAAAACGGCGAAGAGCAAAATAACAATAAGTGAGATCCCACTTGATTTTTTCATCTATCTTCCTTAATCTAATTATAAAAGGATAATAAAGTTGATGAAACGTATAAATCATACTTCCTTCATCCTTTTTTTCTTCTTTATCGTTTCTTTTCTTCTCTTTTCAGCCTGCCCGGCTTCTTCCTTGTCTGCCAACGATGTGGAAAGAGAGGTCATGAGACTTTTTGAGCGATCTGAATTAATCCCACACGTTAGAATTACTCCCGCCGAAAACGACCGATTTGTCATCGAGCTGATCTTCAACATAGGAGACCGGTGGGGACGGGATGGATTTGTGCTCGCTTTGGCGAAGGCAGCTCTCACAAGCGTTTATACATCCAATTTGCCACTCGCTCAAGGAATCGTTAAGATCTACTGCGCCCAGACGGAGGCGATCCATCTCGCCATCGGCATGAATCAGGCGAAACAGATGAGCTGGGCGGACAATTTAAGCCCTTCCGGGTTCTTCGATATGCTTCGATCCTGTGTCCATTGGGGGAAAACTCCTGAGGACCGCACTTACTTTATCGAACGTAGGCATATCATCAAACCTTCCCCTGTCATATCCCTCCCACCGGGTTCCTAAACAGCCCTTTATGTAAAAGTTTTTATTGATGGCGGCAATCGTTATAGAGATAGAGCATTTTTTCTATTCTTTCCTGGTCAAGTCTCTTTGCAACTTCTCGATTGTTTTCGTGAATCGTCGAGAGAGTGGAGAGTAGAAGGGCCACCACCAAACGGCCGATCTTTGTCTAGAAATTCCTTTTTGCCCAGGAAAGGTATTCGCTCAGGAGGGAGACGCTAAGAGGAGGGCTCTTCCCAAATCACAGGGGGACCAGTCTATTCAGAATGAGGCCAACGATGAGGAGGATGCCAAAGATCGTATTCAGTTGGGCGGTGATGGCATCGGCAGCTTCCGGGATCTTTTCCATGAAGCCTTTCAGGAGGTAAATGGCTTTTGGGAGAGAGAGAAGAACGAGGAGACCCCAGGGGCTCAAGATTCCCAGGACAACTATTCCAATGACATAAAGATAAACAGCTAGAATGAGGCCTGCATAGAGGAAGAGGCTTTTCCGGCTGCCGAGCAGAATCCCGATGGTTTTGATCCCCTGGCGGGAGTCATAAGCGATGTCCCGGATGTTATTTGCCAGAAGAACCATTCCTACCAGAATCCCAAAAGGAATGGAAACATAGAGAACCTTCAGGGAAAGCGCCTGTCGTTGAACCGCGTAGGCCCCTTCGAACATCAAAGGCCCCCACATGAGGAAAACGAAGAACTCTCCCCACGCCTTATACTTATAGTTGACCGGGGCAGCCGTATAAAATAGGCAGGCCAAAAAACCGATCAATCCGATCCAGAAGATAAGCATGGAGCGCCCGAAGGAAAGGATCAACCCGATCAGAATGGTGATCCCGTTGAGAACGATCGCTTCGGTAAGAAGTTGGCCGGGAGTGAACATGCCGGTAAGAATGGGTTGAGGACGGTAGCGCGCCGTAGGAGAATCAGGCTGGTCCACCTGATAACGGGTGTCAAAATAGTCGTTGTATACATTTGCAGCCGCATGGAAACAGACGATCCCAATACCTCCCAGGGCGTACCACCCCCAGAGGATAGGACCGTCCTCTGCAGCGAGAAGGGTTCCTACCGAAACGGAGATCAGGGACATGGTGAAAGACCAGGGACGGGTCGCGATGAAATAATCTATGATTCTTTGCCCGAATTTCTTTTCCGTTTTTTGCATAATGGTATCAATATAAAAGAAACCCCGCCCCCCGGCAAGAGAAGAACCAAAATTCGAACGGATGAAAAAGAACGTTGGAAGCAATGGCCACCTCTTGCGTCCCCTTCTTATGAGAGGATGGAAGAGGTCGGAGAGGATGCCAAGAAAATAATCCTGACTTTCTTGATGATCTCAAGGGAAAGAAAAAACACCTTGACAGGTAAAAGGAGAGATAGTATACTAAAACGTAATCCGGAATGGTTCCGGATTAGCTATGACCACCAAAGAATCAATCATCACACGGCTAAAAGAGAAGGGATTGAAAATTACCCCTCAAAGAATGGCGATCATTGAGGTGCTGATCGAGCAGAGGGATTCTCATCCCGGCGCGCGCCTTGTTTATAAGGAGGCAAAAAAGAAAAAAAGGAGTTTGAGCTTATCGGCAACCTATGCGACTCTCAACGAGCTATCTCGCCATGGAATCATCAAAACGCTTCAATTTGATAAGATGGAAAACCGCTACGAAGAGAATCTTGAAGAGCATGTTAATCTGATCTGCGAGAGATGTAAGAAGATACTGGATTACAAGGTCCCCTTTATTGTTGACCAGAGGGGGGTAGAGAAGAAAACCGGCTTCTCGATCACTGACACCCGGCTGGAATATTACGGGTATTGCCGGGAGTGTCGAAAGGACAAAGGGACCAAGGGAGGATCGTGACACCGGAGGAATGACGGTGCGTGGGATTTCATGCGGTTAAGTCCGCCCGATCGGCAAAAGCGTGGCTCACTTTGCTTTTGAACAGCAACCCGTTCCCGTTAAAGAAATAACGACACCTATCATGTAGTCCTAATCAAATCGAAAGGAGGTTTTTATGAAAGAACCAAAAAAGCTGACCACCAACGCCGGCGCACCCGTCGTCGACAACCAGAACGTTATGACCGCCGGACCGCACGGACCGATGCTGCTTCAGGATGTCTGGTTCCTGGAGAAGCTCGCCCAGTTTGATCGGGAGGTGATCCCCGAGCGCCGAATGCATGCCAAGGGTTCGGGTGCCTATGGGACCTTCACGGTCACCCATGACATTACCCGCTATACCCAGGCCAAGATCTTCTCAGAAGTGGGGAAGAAGACCGAGACCTTCACCCGTTTTTCTACGGTGGCCGGGGAGCGTGGCGCTGCAGACGCCGAGCGGGATATCCGGGGCTTTGCGACCAAGTTCTACACCGAGGAGGGAAACTGGGATCTCGTAGGGAACAACACGCCGGTATTCTTCCTGCGTGACCCTCTAAAGTTCCCCGACCTCAACCACGCCGTCAAGAGGGACCCCCGCACCAACATGCGCAGCGCCCGAAATAACTGGGACTTCTGGACATCGCTGCCGGAGGCGCTGCACCAGGTCACCATCGTTATGAGCGATCGGGGCATTCCTTATTCCTACCGTCATATGCACGGCTTCGGCAGCCACACGTTCAGTCTCATCAACGCAAAAAATGAACGGCACTGGGTCAAGTTTCACCTCGTCACCCAGCAAGGGATACGTAACCTGACCGATGAAGAGGCCGAGGCGATCGTCAGCAAGGACCGGGAAAGCCACCAGCGTGACCTTTACGAGAGCATCGAACGGGGCGACTTCCCCCGCTGGAAAATGTTCGTTCAGGTGATGCCCGAGAAGGACGCGGCGAAATGTCCCTACCACCCTTTTGACCTTACCAAGGTCTGGTTCCACAAGGATAATCCCATGATTGAGGTGGGTGTCCTCGAGTTGAATCGGAATCCGGCGAACTACTTTGCCGAGGTAGAGCAGTCCGCCTTCAACCCGGCCAACATCGTGCCGGGTATCGGTTTCTCACCCGACAAGATGCTCCAGGGGCGGCTGTTTTCCTACGGCGATGCCCAACGGTACCGGCTCGGTGTGAACCACCACCTGATCCCGGTCAATGCTGCACGCTGCCCAGTTCACAGCTATCACCGCGACGGTGTCATGCGGGTCGACGGTAACCACGGGAGTACCCTCGGCTACGAGCCCAACAGCTACGGTGAATGGCAGCAGCAGCCGGGTTTTTCCGAGCCCCCCCTCAGCCTTGAAGGTGCTGCCGATCACTGGAATCATCGCGCGGACGAAGATTACTACTCCCAGCCCGGCGCCCTCTTCCGCTTGATGACCGCCGACAAGAAAAAGCTCCTCTTTGCCAACACCGCCCGCGCCATAGGCGGGGCGCCGCGGGAGATTCAGATCCGCCACATCGGCAACTGCCTGAAAGCCGACCCGGCATACGGCAAAGGGGTGGCCGACGCACTGGGCATTTCGCTGGGTGAAGTCCCTAAAGAGACAAAGAGTCATCCTCGCACCCAGGCTCAGATGTGACAAGAGGAGCGAATCGAATAAGCGTATACGCTGTCAGTAACCAGACCAACCAGCGTAGTAAATCTAACACTTCTTTACATGAATTCCGAAGTAGTCATTCCTGCGAAAGCAGGAATCCAGCTAGGAAAAACTGGATTCCCCCGTATCAAGTACGGGGCAGGCTAAGTCAGGCCCGGAATGACAAATTAGAGAAAGGGATTTCTTACTCACTCCCCCATTTAGCACCGGGCTTAAGGCGGAACTGGTAAACGTTGGCGCTGTTTCCCAAGTCGCCTGGCCCGGTTGTTGAGGCCGTAGGGAAGCCCCATCCCGCCTATGGCGGGACGGGGCATTCTGCAGCATTTTCGTAAAAATCAATCTCGCGTCGAAGGAGGTGCCAGAATGACAGGCTACGTTGGAAACATCGAGAAGCAGACATTGAAGAACAATTATTTCAGGGAGGTTTTGTTCACCGCTAAGAATGCTCAACTGGTCGTGATGTGTCTTCAACGAGGAGAGGAGATTGGAGACGAGGTCCACCCTAACGTAGACCAGTTCTTTAGGATTGAGCAAGGTGAGGCGAAATTCATCTTCAATGAAAAAGAGGAGCATGTTGTCCATGACGGCGAGGCGGTGATTGTCCCGGCAGGAACCTTCCACAACGTGATCAACACCGGAAAGGGACGGTTGAAGCTATACACGATCTATTCGCCGCCAAACCATCCTGACGGCACGGTTCACAAGACCAAGGCCGAGGCGGACAAAGCCGAAGAAGAGGAACATCATTCCCACTAAGTGCACGGAGCGGGTGAATTCTCAGTCTTTTGGGATGTAGGTTCTAAAGAGCCTGACTGAAATGCTTTAGAACCTGCGTCTTCTATTTCTCAGTTGTGATTAGTGACGGGACAAAAAAGATCAGTGCTTTAAACTATTTCCGAGAATAAGCATTCTCGGAAGTCATTTTCAAAAAGACCCGTGAAAAATTCACGGGGCATTTAAAATGGCTTCAAAGTCCAGGGGCAAGATCTATTTCTTAAGGCTACATGCGGCAACTGGCAAAAGTTTCCTCCTCTTTCTTAATTTTTCACAAATTTTTCTGCCAGTTGGTCATCGCTAAGCTTGAGGTCAACTGGGCCGATTAATTCCAGCTCCAGCGCTTTGTTTATTCTATAACAAAAACCGGCCTTGCAATTTAAGCCCTTGACCTCCTTGTCCATCCGAAAAACGAAGATATTGCCGGGCGCAAACATTCTTATATTGGGTTCGCCAGTATTGATATTCAAATCAATGAAAACTTTGCCTTTGGTCGTGACGCCGTCTTGCGCCACTATAAAAAGCGTATCCGCTTTTTTAGAATCAGAACACGAAGTTAAAACAAGACACAGCATAAAAACACAAATTGCCAATGCTTTCTTTTTCATATCCACTCCCCCTTTCCTGTTAAAGAACAGTCCTCATCCCCTATCTCCCGGTGGCTTTGATTTCAGAAAATACCCATTCTCGGAAGTCATTTTCCAATTAAAAAACCTGGCTTCATGATTTTGAATGCCAACAGTACAGCTGGGTTACGTAATATTAATGAAGTAAGAAGATGTCCTTTACGAAGCTATTTTTCGACCCCCATCTTGAATTCTTTTGCGTCTGTTTCAATCACCCCCGGAGGTTGATCGCAATATACCAAAAACACAACATTATGGCAATATCATGGTAATAGGTTATCATCCCGTTGAAATCCTTAACTTTTTGCATTCGCTGGGATGGCTCCATCCCACGGCAAAGTTAGAAACCAGTAGGCAAAAGGCGGTAGAAGGAAAACACCGTGAAAAAAACGGCAGACAAAAAAGGACAGTCATTGAGCGTCCTCTTTTGAAGAAAAAGATTGCCGTCATTGAAGAAGCGTGAATCCGGCTAGAAAGACTCGATTCCCACGCAACAAGGACGGAGCAGGCTTATCAAATCCGGAATAACACGATCTGTGAAGTCATTTCTGAGACATGGCCTAAGAGGCGCGGATTGGGTAAATCGTCAACCTTGGGCAACAGGTCAAGAACGAGGAGGGGTCGTTGAAATCATTGAGATGAAGGCAGCGGGAAAGATATCAGAGGACGTTAGGTGCGGTGTTAAGAAAGGAAAACGGTTTTAGATCTTTGAGAGGCGTTATGGTTTATTTGATTTAATCTGGTGGAATCTATCCCGATCACAGATTAAGAATCTCTCACCTTACAACCGCACCAGATTGGCGCCATAAGTCAGGCCGGCTCCGAAACCAACAAGAATCATAAGGTCCCCTGTCCGGAGCTTCCCCTCCCGGAAGGACTCATCGAGAGCGAGAGGGATAGACGCCGTGGAGTTGTTTCCATATTTGTCTATGGTGACGATCATTTTATTTTCGACCGCCCCATCGGGGAGTTCGAGTCTGGATTCGAGCTCCTCCGCAGCGCTTTTAATGATCCGTGCATTGGCCTGGTGCGGAATGATTCTGTCAACCTGGCTGAGCAGTGTGCGGAGCTCTTTTTTGCTGGCCGTCCCTTCGGGGTCAAGGACCCGCAGACAGCTTTCCGCCATCGCACCTTTGGCGAAAACGTAAACCTTCCGGCCCTCCATCCACATGAACCGATGGTGACTGTTTCGGCTCTTGCGAAGCACCAACGCGTCACGCATCTTGTAATGACCCCCGAGGTGGGATCGGATGATGCCTTCCTTAGCCCTCCGCTGTAAGACCACGGCTCCTGCTCCGTCTCCAAAAAGGACACATGTGTTTCTGTCCTCATAATCGGTGATGGCCGAGAGCTTGTCCGATCCGACCACGGCGACCGTTTTATATTGTCCTGATTTTACAAATTGCTCTGCCACGGCCAGGGAATAATTGAAGCCCGTACACCCCGCCTGCAGATCAAAAAAAGGGATGTTCTTACGAAGGTTCAGAAGGTGTGCGATGTGGCCCGCCGCAGAGGGCCACGCCGGCTCCGTGGTATTGGTTCCCACCACGAGCATGTCGATCTCGGTAGGGTCAATGCCCGCATTACCAATCGCCCTCTCAAGGGCAATTCGGCCCATGGTCACATTGGTTTCGTCTTCCCCTGCAATCCTTCGCTCACGGATGCCTGTCCTTTCAAAAATCCATCGGTCGCTGGTCTGTACCATCTTCTCCAGATCATGGTTTGTAAGGACTTTCTCTGGAACATAAGACCCGGTTCCAATGATTCCAACGTGATTCATACAAAGCCCCCTTCGGAGGTTTTGAATCCAAAATTTGTTTTTGCGTGAAAGAGAAATTAGGAATCAAAAAAGAGTAACCTTTCCTCCAGGTTATGGCAATAGGTCCCTATTTTTTGCATCTCAAGTCTTAACTTTGGGCCTCTTGTTTGATTCGAGGATCTTTTTTCTGATGCGCACGCAGGATGGGGTCACCTCCACCAGCTCATCTTCTTTGATGAACTCGATGGCCTGCTCAAGGGTGAGAAGCTTCGGTGGGATGAGCTGCAAGGCTTCGTCCGACCCTGCTGCCCTCATGTTGGTGAGTTTCTTCTCCTTGGTCACATTGACATCGAGGTCGTTCTCTCTTGAATTCTCACCAATCACCATCCCTTCGTAGACGAGGGTGTTTTCCTTTATGAAGAGTGTCCCCCGGGGCTGGAGGTGATAAAGGGCGTACGTGGTCGTCTTTCCCGGCCGGTCCGCAACCAGGGTTCCGGTAGAGCGTTTGGTCATGGGGCCATGCCACGGATCATACCCATCGAATAGGTGGTTGAAGAGCCCTGTCCCCCGTGTATCGGTGAGAAACTGGGAACGAAAGCCGATCAGCCCTCTCGAAGGAATCCTGAATTCGAGCCGGACCCTGCCGCGGCCATTGTTGTTCATCTTTTGCATCCTGCCTTTGCGGATCCCGACCTGCTGCGTCACAACTCCCAAGAATTCCTCCGGGACATCGATGACAAGATGCTCCATGGGCTCTTGAAGAACGCCGTTTACGCTTCTCGTAATGCTCTCCGGCATGGACACAGAAAGCTCATAGCTTTCCCTTCGGATCATCTCGATCAGGATCGCAAGCTGAAGCTCCCCTCTTCCCATCACCTTGAAAGAATCTGTGGAATCAAAGTCAACCTTGATCGACACATTATAGAGGAGCTCCTTTTCGAGCCGCTCCCTCAGATTCCTCGACGTGACATATCTTCCTTCCTGCCCGGCAAAGGGCGACGTATTCACCGAAAAAACCATGGAGATGGTGGGCTCATCCACCGCGATCCTCGGAAGGGGCTCCGTCTCTTCAACATCGGAGA
>Ga0214473_10009640_pt1 | contig 11401 bp, 7 predicted proteins | sample RVTome_7_FD_203509 | JGI IMG/M metagenome (GOLD analysis project Ga0214473, IMG submission 203509) | Soil microbial communities from uranium-contaminated site in the Upper Colorado River Basin, Wyoming, United States - RVT98D197 | ecosystem: Environmental > Terrestrial > Soil > Contaminated >...
AGGCAGCTTGGCGGTGATTGCATCCGCCAGATCCAGATCGCCTCGGGCCAGGACGTCACGGCAATCCTGCAATCTGCCGCAGTCGACGATCCCGAGGTGCTCTTCTTCCCGGTATATGCGGTCGATGGTGCTGCCATCACCAACGGGGCCAGTCTGGCTGGACTGGAAAACACTGTCCTAATGAGTTCGGACGGTTTGTTGAGTGCGGACTTCATCCAGCAAACCCAGCCGGCCTCCGAGGGGATGTACTTGTCGGGTCCAGCCAACACCCAGGAATCCCAATCCTTTGTGGATGAATACAAGACTCGCTACGGCGAGGCTCCCATCGCCTCCTATCACCTCCAGGGGTATGACGCGGCCACCATGCTTTTGGACGCCATCGGACAGGTCGCCCAGCAAAGTGGCGGGACCCTGTATGTTCCTCGCCAGGCATTGCGCGACGCCCTCTTCGCCACTCGCGGCATGCAGGGACTCAGCGGTCCGCTCAACTGCTCGGATACAGGCGATTGCGCACAGCCGAACATCGAGATCTATCAGGTGGTGAAGGCAGAATTCAAGCCCGTATATCCGTGACAGCTGGAACTGCACTCGGCCCGCCGCACACTGTGAGACGCGCGTGCCAGCCTGCGGGGGCCGGCAGACCATTCCCAACGCACCGGCTCCCCCTCAACTGAATCCTACGCTAACCTTTCTGCCACAACATAGTCATGGCAACCGCTGAAATCATAACCATTGGAACGGAGATCCTCCTGGGCGAGATTGTGGACACCAACACGCGCCACATCGCCCTCAGCCTCCGCGATCTCGGCGTGGACCTCTATCGAACTGTGACCATCGGCGACAACGCCGAGCGGATCGCAACCGCCATTCGCGAGTCGATTCAACGCAATGACATCGTCATTACGACGGGTGGGCTCGGGCCGACAATCGACGACCCCACGCGGCAGGCGGTTGCCAGGGCGCTCGGGGTCGAAACGGAGTTCCGCGAGCAGTTGTGGCAGGAGGTCGTTCAGGCGATCTCTCGCTACGGCCGGAAGCCCGCACAAAATCAGAGACGGCAGGCGGTCGTTCCCATAGGCGCGATTGCCGTGAAGAATCCCGTCGGGACCGCGCCTGCATTTATCATGGAGACTGAGCGCAGCGTGATCATTTCGCTTCCGGGCGTTCCCAACGAGATGGAACACATCCTGCACGAGTCCATTATTCCGTACCTGCAGCAGAGGTACGACCTTAAGCACGTCATCAAGGTGCGTGTGCTCCACTGCGCCGGCTTGGGAGAAGGCACGATTGATGAAAAGATCGGCGATCTGGAGACTCTTGCCAATCCCACGGTGGGACTTGCCGCCCACACGGGCGTTGTGGATGTGCGCATCGCCGCCAAGGCGGAAAACGAAAGCCGCGCCATGCAGCTCATCGCCGAGGTCGAAAGCGCAGTCCGCACGCGGCTGGGCAGCGCGGTCTTCGGTGCCGACGCAGATCGGCTGGAATCGGTCGCTCTGGAGGCGCTTGCATCTCGGGGCTGGACAGTCGTGGGCATCGAGGCGGGGCTTGGCGGCCTGTTGGCTGCGCGGCTGCCTCGCACGATTGCCGTGCCAGACCTGACCGCGGACGGATTGATGCAGGCCAGCCGGGATGCGCGCCTCCAGGCCGGAACGGATGTGGCCCTGGGGATTGCCGCCTTCCAGGAACAGGGCGCAGCAGAGATGGTGCTCATCACACCTAGGGGTGAGAAGAGTCATCGAATTAACTACGGCGGCCCCCCGCGAAGTCTCTCGCGTTGGGCTGTGAACCTGGCCTTGAACTGGCTGCGCACGACGATGCAGGAAACGACCTGATGTCCCGGCCCCGACGTCAACCACATGCCGCGTGGAAGACGGCGGCTTGGGTACTGAACGGCGTCGGATTCGTCGTGCTGCTCGCGGTACTGATCACATACTTAACCCGCGAGCCGGCGAAAGCAGCCTCCTCCCCATTCGTGTACCTTGGCGGCACGCCGCGCGCAACCGCGACTCCTGTCCCAACGTCGCACTACCTGCCGACCATCACTCCGAATCCACTGGCGACACCGATCGAGGACTACTCTACACCCACGCCATTTGTCTTCGCCGGCGGGCAGCAAGCCGTTCCCATCGGCTATTCTGTGTCGGGGGCGCCGATCAACGCGTACTCATTCGGCACTGGCGAGGCGAAGTACTTGATCGTGGCTGGCATTCATGGCGGCTACGAAGGCAACACAGTCGATCTGGCAAACCAGCTGATGGTGTACATCAGCAACCACCCGGACATCGTGCCTGGCGGTGCGGTTCTGTTTATGATCCCGGACATGAATCCTGATGCCGTCGCCCGCGGCCGCAACTCCGACGCCAGGGTCAATGCCAATGGCGTCGACCTCAACCGCAACTTTCCCTCGAACAATTGGGTGCCCGACTGGGACCATGACAACTGCTGGAATGATCGCCCGACGACCGGAGGCGCCTACGCCGGTTCGGAGCCCGAAACGCGCGCCGTGATGAACTTCATCGGCTCACATAGAATTAAGGGGATGATCAGCTATCATTCCGCGGCGCTGGGAGTGTTCCCGGGAGGCAACCCCTGGCAGGCCGCCTCCGAGGAGCTGGCGGCGCAGCTGGCCCGGGCCACTGGCTATCCCTATCCGCCAATTGACATCGGATGCGAGTACACGGGCACTCTTGCCGACTGGGCCGTTGAGAATTCTGTGGGCGCGGCCGTCGACATGGAATTGAGTACACACACGGACGCCGATTTTAGCCAGAATCTCAGAGCGCTCAAGGTATTATTGGGTTTCGGCCGCTAGCGCAGGTGCAGCGACCGCGATGTCAGCACGTGAACCTGGAGCGCCGGCGGCGCCTTATTAGGCCACCAGGGCCTTTCTGCCGGTGGCATGGGCGGTCTCTACCCCGGGACCACGGGAGAACGAATGAAGACTGTCGACATCCTGCTTGCCAATGCCCACGTCCTCACGATGGACGAGGGCCTGCATCAGTACAATCCCGGAGCCGTGGCGGTGTCCGGGGATAGCATCGTCGCAGTCGGAGACGACGCCGCCCTGCGGGCGGAGTATCAGGCCGCGGAGACCGTTGACTGCGGCGGCCAGGTGCTCATGCCGGGCCTCATCAACGCGCACACGCACGTCCCAATGAGCTTGCTGCGTGGACTTGCGGATGACCTGCGGCTCGACGTCTGGCTGATGGGCTACATGATGCCGGTTGAGCGGGAGTATGTTTCACCCGAGTTTGTGCAGCTGGGTACATCGATCGCCTGCGCAGAGCTCATTAGAAGCGGCGTGACGACCTTCAACGATATGTACTACTTCGAGGAGCACGTGGCGCGGGCGGCCGCGCAGGCCGGCATGCGCGCCGTCTGCGGCCAGACCGTGATGAAGTTCCCGGCGCCAGACGCCGAGGCCTACGAAGATTCCCTGGCCAAGGCCCGCGACTTCATCCGCCGCTGGAAAGGCCATCCGCTGATCGTCCCCGCCATTGCGCCGCACGCGCCGTACACCTGCACGGCCGAGATCCTGCGCGCCACGGCGGAGATTGCTCGCGAATTCGACGTCCCTCTCCACACTCACATCGCCGAAACCGCCGGCGAGGTGGAGAATATGCGGTCCGAACACGGGATGCCGGTGGTGCCGTACGTCAAGAAACAGGGGCTGCTGGAAGCGAAGGTCATTGCGGCGCATTGTGTCCACATCGACTCCGGTGAGATGCGTACTTTCCTCCACGCCGGCACCGGCATCGCTCACAATCCGTCATCCAATCTCAAGCTCGCCTCCGGCTTCGCGCCGGTGACCAGGATGCTAGAAACCGGCCTCAACGTGGGTATCGGCACGGATGGCGCCGCCTCCAATAATGACCTGGACATGCTGGAGGAAGTGCGGCTGGCGGCCTTCATCGCCAAGGTTGTGACCAATGATCCAACTTCTCTGCCTGCTTCCACAGCCTTGGCGATGGCGACACGCGTGGGAGCCCAGGCCCTGCATCTGGGTCACATTACCGGCTCGCTGACGCCCGGGCGCCGGGCCGATGTGATCCTGATTGACCTTTCTCCTCTGCACAACTCGCCCGCCTTCCGCCGTTCGGCCGACAACGTGTACGCGCAGATTGTCTATGCGGCAAAATCCACCGACGTCAGCGACGTGATGGTCAATGGCAAGTGGCTGATGCGCCAGCACCAGCTTCTCACGCTCCAGGAGAAAGAACTGTTGGGCGAGGCGGCCTCGCTTGCCCGTAGGATCGATGCCTTCCTGGTGGCACGTGAACAGTCGATCCTCTCCAAGTTGATTGCGCTCGGCGGGTCGATGGAACAGGAGGCTTTTGAAGTGCAGGTCAAGGTGAAGGTCGCAGACTCGCAGTCAGTGCGCGACGCCATGCATCGGCCGACGATCGAGATCGTCCGCTACCGGCACTATGGGCAGCACGACGTCTACTTCACCTTCGACGAGGAGTCTCAGGGTCGGCTGCGCTACCGGGAGGATGACTTCCTGGATGAGGGCGGCAGGGTGACCAACACCCGCAGGCGCCTCACGCTTCTGGGCCGTAAACGCGAAGGACGGTTCGAGCACGACGTGCTGCTTTCCCGCACGCGCTTCTTCGCGCCGGCCACGCAGGGACTGCGCTTCTATCGCGAATACTTCCGCCCCCGCACAGAGACGCCCATTGCCAAGGACCGCGAGCGTTGGCTCATCAAGTTCCGGGACACCGAATTCTTCATCAATCTGGACGAGATGCAGGATCCGGCACTGGGCCGCTTTGTGGAGGTCAAATCCCGGACATGGAGCCGTACGGACGCCGAGCGAAAGGCCCGGCTGACCAGCGAGCTGCTGGCCGTCCTGGATCTGGCGAAGAGCGAGACTGTGGCCTCTGACTACATCGATGTCGTAGGCATGGCCGACTAGCGGCCTAGGCAATTTCGGCGAGAGCGCCACGCGCTCAGTTCCCAGACCTAGGGACATAGATTCTGCAGGTGCTCCTCGAAGGTGCGGGCGAAGGCATGATTGCCTGAACCGCCGCAGCGGGCGCTGAAGTAGTAGTAGGGCGTTTGGGCCGGCGAAGCTACCGCCTCCAATGCGCCCAATCCGGGGTTCGCAATCGGCGCCGGAGGCAGACCAGCATTCAGATAGGTATTGTAGGGGGAGGGCAACTTCAGATCTTCCAGACTAAGCGGATTCGTCCACCATGTACCCTGAGTCGCGTTGTATCCGATCGCGTACTGCACAGTCGGATCGGCGTCCAATGGCATCCCGCCATTGACCCGGTTCAAGTACACCGAGGCGATGTCGGGCGCCTCCTCGGCATTGACGGCCTCGCGTTGCACGATCGAAGCCAGGATCACAGCCTGGTAAGCGTTCAGACCCTGGTTCGCGAAGCCCTCTTGCAGGTCGGTGGTCAGATGCTGTTCGAAGTTTCTGACGAGCCCCTCGATCAATTCGCTGGTGTTGGTGATTCTCGGCAGCACGTATGAGTCGGGATAAAGGAAGCCTTCTGTTGTGTCGGCCCCCGAAAGGAAGGCAAATCCCGAAAGTGGCGCCGAGGCGGTGGTGACGAACTCGGCCGGAGTGATGTTCAGACCTGAAGTCGGCAGCGAGGCCGCAATTTCCTCGATGCGCCAGCCTGGCAGGATCACGAATTGGATTTGCGCCGGGGTAGCATCCTGCATGCGCCGGGACAAATCCACTACGGACATCCTGGCGCTCAGGCGGTATGCACCCGCCTGGATACTGGTGTCCAGGCCCGTGTAGGTCAGATAGTCACGCATTATCCACGGATCGCGAGTAATGCCAGCCTGAGCCAGCCGACTGGCGATCGACGCCACTGACTCCCCCGGCTGCACCTCGAAGTCGACCTCTGGCGCGCTCGGGTCAACGGGCTTCGTCAGGAGGCCATCGGCCCAAAGAAGGCTGGCAGAGTATTGCCAGACTTGGAACGGGCCCAAGTGAGGCGATGGCGGGCCGAACGACCGGGCCGCTGCCAAGGGCACGGCGAGCAATGCCAGGGCCAGAATACAGATGGGTACGAGGAGCACCAAGATCGCGCGTCGCATCGGTCTCTAGGCCAGAGTTGATGAGGCGTCTGGCCCAAGGCGGGCATCGAGATACGACTGCAACATCACAGCCGCGGCGAGCGAGTCCACAGGGGTCGCCCGCTTCTTGCGACGGGCTCCTGCCGCCATCCGAACCGTTCGAGCGTCTTGCGTGCTCAGGGACTCATCCCAGAGCAAAATCGGAATCGCGGTCATGTCTTTCAGTAGGCCGGCAAATCGCATCGCGCGCAAGCCGGCCGGGTTCGGCATGCCCGCTTCGTTGGTAGACTGGCCAATCACAATCAGCCCCACGCCGTTCCTCACCGCCTCTTCCAAGACGCGGTCTGCATCGCCCTGCTTTGAGACATGCCGGATGATCGTAAGAGGACGCGCGATCGTCCCCGTTTCATCGGATATCGCAATCCCAATCCGTTTCTCACCGTGATCCACACCTAGCGCACGCATCAGGTTCTGTGGGGGGAGACTGCATCCAGCCATGCGCGGCAGATGAGCCGCGGCATTGCTATTTCCTGCGGTACCGCGGGCGTCCAGATCGAGCTCATGGAACACTGATGGCGATTCGAAAAGGAATCAGCGGCAGCCACGGCCACCACTCGGGATCGAGGCGAACTTCGGGCCGATGTGCAAGCGGCAATGCGGCCTGCAGGCGGTCGGCGGCGGCAGCCGGCGAGAGCCCACGGCTCAGAGCGTTCGCATGGGACAGATCTACCTGACGAACCATGCCCTGGTGGATCTCAAGGATCAGAGGCGATTTGCCGTTTTCATCCAGCCGCGGAGCCTGTGCCACGTCGATCTTGAGCGTGTCGGGAACCGGGCGAAAGCCTGCAGGCAGGGAGGAATTCAGACTGGCTTCGGCAAGGCGCCTGAGGTCATCCGCCTTGACATACAGCGCATCGAAGTCTGCGCTCATCGTGAGGCTGAGCAGATCCCCGGGCATGCCAGGATCAGGATCATATATGGTGCTGGGTACATCTCCCATCTTCACGGTGTCCTGCAACAGGAGGTCCCCCGCGGCGATGGAGTCCTCCAACTTGGCCTGGGCGTTGACCTGCAAAATGTCCAGCAGCTGACTGCGCAGTCGGTCGCGGTCGGCTTCGGAGGGGACAGTGGCCATGCGGTCGGAGCCGCCGGCAACGGGTGCCGGGTTGGTCACAGACGCAGACAACGAAAGGGCGCCTTCGATGCCGTTAATGGCATCGGCCGGCACATTGCCTGCCTTGCCACCGTCCAAAGCCTGGATGGGCACCTCTACAAACGCATTTGGCTTACCCTCCAGCCTGGTCTCGTTGAGAGTCGCGTAGCGAACTCCCGTCGGCGAGATGCTGTACACAACTGTGCCCGCCGGAATCACCAGCGGCGTCAGCGTCAAATTCTGGAAATGAGCAATGCCTTTCGATTTGTCTTGTGGAACCGAGGATCGGGAAGTGACCTTGATGACCTGCGTGCCGCTTACCGTCACTTTGATCTGCTGAGCGGGAAGGCTCATCGCAATGACCGTGGATGATCCGTCAACGCCCGCCTGTGCGGGCAACGATAATTCCTGCGTGCGTGTCACCGGCGAAAGCACGATGGTCGCCCGCGGCACGAAGACGGCCGCCAGCGCCAGCGCCGCCAAAACTCCCAGCAAGAAGAAGCCAATTCTCATCACAGGGGAGGCCGTCCATCCGGTCCTGGCCTGCGGCAGCTGATCCTTGATAGCCACCAGGTCACCGCGAGTGCGGAGCGGCCCACGACGCCGCCCAGCCCTGCCCAGTGACGGCGGGCCCCAGACGTCACGCTGCGCCTTGGCCGTCGACCGGAACACAGGGATGCCGAATCCCCTGGCCTCCCGCCAGACACTTCCGCTGCGCGTGACCAGCCCGAGGTCCGCTCCGAGATAAGCTGCATGCTGCTGCAGGATGCGGAGATCCAGTGGGCGCAACGTGATTCTCTCAAACCGGGGCCACACCAACAGGATGCGCGGCGACTTTGCCCAGCTCATGCGGTCGCGCACCGAGACGAGATCATCGTGCGATTCCAGTGTGATGATCTGTGTCTTCATCGAGTCAAGTCACCGGCTGCGGCTGGCAAGAGATGTCATGCTCAGTGATCGCCGCTCTACATCGCGCGCTTGCCAAAGAAACCGACGGGCGCCTCGCTGGCGAGCCTGGAAGGGACTGCCGAACGTTTCCCGGCAGGCCTATTCCCAGATCAACATCACAACAGTATCCTGGTCGACCTTGGCAACAGTAATCGTCAGTACCTTCCCCTCCTTGCTGAATACAAGGATGCCGCCCTGTGCCCCAGTGGAGGCGGAGAATTCCGACGTCCAGCCCAGGGCCTTCAACTTGGTGTCGTAGAACGATTCCACATCGGCTTGAGGCATGAGGGGGGTCTTGTAGCTGTAGGTGCTCTTGGTGAATTCCTCTCCTGAAGTGGCCTGCGGCATGATAGGAACACCGTTCCAATCGCTTACGGGCGCGCCCGTCGGATTGAGATAGCCCGAAACGTCAGGAATGTTCGGTATGTTGGGAATGGAAGAGGGGATTGAGGTGGCGATGGCCTCGGCGGTGGAGGGAATCGATGTGGCGAAGGCCTCGGCGGTGGAGGCGAGATTCTGGACTTGCGAAACCGGTGCAGAGATGAGGCTGCACGCCAGCCCAAACACTATAAGCATGGGTAGCAGCATCGTTCTTGAAAGTTGTGACATGACTTTCTCTCCTTACTTGGGGCAAATGTTAGCCCATCGCATGCTCCGGCGCCCGGCGACGTTGGTCTCGGGCCGTCGGGGGTCGCCCAGAGACTCGCGACGAACCCGGGAAGCCTACCTCACACCTTGCTTTATTGCCGCAGCAGCCTTTGACAGGGCGTCGCCGACGTTCACGCCGTCCGGCACGCTCCCCTGCGCCAGGCCTGGCCGGCCACCACCTCGCCCACCGATCGCCTGGATCAAGTCGGCGGCCTTCAGGCCGCTTTTTGCCAAGTCCGGCGTCACCACGGCGAGCAAGGTCGTGCCGGTCGCGAGGATGGCAACGGCCTGATTGGGGTAGGTGTCGCGGAACTTGTCACCCAGCGATCGAAGCGTGTCGATATCCGCTTCCGGGAGCTCGAGAGTAAGAAGCTGGATGGCGCCCACTTTCTGGACCGCGGATAATTGCTCGTCGAAAGCCGTGAGCGCCTGGCCCCTGCGGAGATCGCTGGCATCCCGCCTGGCTGTCGCCAGTTCTTCCTGCAGGCTTTGCACTTTTACCGGGACATCATCAACGGCCGACTTGAGGGCGGTGGCAGCCTGTTCCAGAATCCTGAATCGCTTGGCGACGAGGGCGTAGGCTCCACGACCGGTCACGGCTTCGATTCGGCGCACGCCGGCGGCGGCTGAGCCCTCGCTGACGACGAGGAACAGGCCGACATCCGAAGTGCGGTCCAGATGGGTTCCTCCGCACAGCTCGTATGAGTAGCGCTGCGATTCGACAGGCGCCGTGGGACGATCGGCCGTTGCCGGTGTCGAGCCGCCCGCAGTAATTGGGGCGTGCGCCTCGCCGCCCAGCGGGGTGATCGTAATCGTGCGGACGGTCTCGCCATACTTCTCGCCAAAAAGAGCCATGGCCCCCTCTGAAATGGCGTCGGCGCGGGCTTTCAGCTTGGGGAGGACCTGCATGTCAGCGGCCACGGCGTCGTTGACGGTCTTTTCGACTCGCTCCACCTGCCCGGGTGTCATGGCCTCCGGGTGATTGAAGTCAAAGCGCAGCCTGTCTGGCGCGACGAGTGAACCCGCCTGGCGGGCGTGCTCACCGAGGACCGCATGCAGCGCGGCGTGCAGCAAGTGGGTCGCCGTGTGATTGCGCATGATGTCGTGGCGCCGCGGCATGTCGACTTCGGCGATCGCCTGATCACTCACTTTCGGCTGACCTGAAATGACTTCGCCGGCATGCACAATGACACCGGCGGAGGGCCGACGCACGTCTGTGACCTCGATTTCCCAAGCGGGTTCGCCGCTCTCCGAGGTTCGAAGCGAGCGGATAAGTCCTTCGTCAGCAACCTGTCCGCCGGATTCGATGTAGAAGCCGGTGCGCGGCAGGATCACCTCGACCGGATCGCCAAACGTGGCCGAGGTGACCGAGTGGCCGTTGACGACGAGGGCCAACAGCTCGCCCTCGACTCGGGGACTGGTGTAGGGATCATAGGCGACCCCGTGCTCGTCCAGCCGGCCTTTCCGCTGCAGCTCCTTGAAGACGCCGGCGTAGAAGTCCGCGTCCTCGCCCCCCATCTTGCCCATCGCCTTCCCCCCGCCGGAGGCGATGCGGTGTGTTTCCATTGAGGATCGAAAGCCGGGCTCATCGACCTCGAGGTCCTGTTCGCGGGCGATGTCGCGGGCGATCTCGAACGGCAGTCCGTAGGTGGCATACAAGTCGAACGCGCTGCGGCCGTCAAGCACATTCCCATGCTGCTGCTTCACGTTATCGAGCAGGTTCTGAAGTTGCGCGATACCGGACTCGATGGTGCGCTCGAAGCGGAGCTCCTCACGTGTCAGGCTATCAAGGATTGCGGTGCGGCTCTTCTGCAGTTCAGGGTAGAACGACCCATAGGTCGCGATGACCCCTTCTGCGACCTTGGCGAGGAATGGCTCGTTGAGGCCAATCTTGGTGCCGAAGCGGGCGGCGCGGCGGATGATCATCCTACAGACATAGTTGCGACCGATGTTTCCGGGTACGACGCCGTCGGCGATCAGGAAGGCGGCCGAGCGGGCATGATCCGCAATCACCCGGTACGGCGTAAAGTCCTGCAGCATCTGCTTTTCGGACTGGCCGCTCAATGAGCGGAGCACGTCCAGTGATTTGGTGAACAGATCGGTCTTGTAGTTCGAGTCGACATCCTGCAGCACAGAGACAATGCGCTCGAAACCCATACCGGTATCGACGTGGGTGGCAGGAAGCGGCTCGAGCGTATCGGGCCCCAGCCGGTTGTACTGCATGAACACCAGGTTCCAGAGCTCCAGGAAGCGGGTGCAATCGCCATTGACTTTGCAGACATGGCCGGGCACGGCCTGCATATTGCAGTACGCGATTCCCCGATCGTAGTGGATCTCCGAGCAGGGGCCACACGGTCCGGTCTCGGCCATTTCCCAGAAGTTGTCCTTGCGGCCAAAATACAGGACGTGGTCCTGGATGAAGCCGGGTTGATTCCGCCAGCGGCCGGCCGCCTCTTCGTCTGAAGGGACATTGGGTTCGCCCTCGAAGCACGTGGCCCAGATGTGGTTCTTCTCGAGCCCCCAAACGTCCGTCAGAAGCTGATAGGCCCACTCGATGGCTTCCTTCTTGTAGTAGTCGCCAAACGACCAGTTACCGAGCATCTCGAAGAA
>Ga0214473_10009641_pt1 | contig 11400 bp, 7 predicted proteins | sample RVTome_7_FD_203509 | JGI IMG/M metagenome (GOLD analysis project Ga0214473, IMG submission 203509) | Soil microbial communities from uranium-contaminated site in the Upper Colorado River Basin, Wyoming, United States - RVT98D197 | ecosystem: Environmental > Terrestrial > Soil > Contaminated >...
CCTCGGTCTCGCCGCAGATGCCGGTTGGCTTGACGGCGTAGTCCCAGACCCTGTTGACGCCGCCAACGCTGGACTGGCCTTGCTGAAGACGTTGGTCAAGGGCATCCCCCCAGGGCCGGCCAGGGACGCTCTCAAAGAGCTGTTCATCAGGTTGGCCAAGAATGCTGATGAAGCCCCACGCTTCTTCAGCGCAGCCTTTGAACTGCTGAAGAGGCAAGATCTCTTCAAGGCGCTGCAGGAGAACCCGCGGGCCTTGGCCGCCGTTCTGGACGCCGGCCCGGAGATGATGGAGCGGGTCGCCAGACACCCGGAGGCAGCCATCGCTCTGGTCAAACACCAGGATGTCGCCGTCGCCATGCTGCGCAGAGCCGAGTACGTCGACGAGATCCTGCAGGGCGGCCCGGAGGCGGTGGAGCAGCTGGCCAAGTACGGGGATGACTTCGCTGCTCGCTTCCTGGACGCGATCCCGGAGAATGGCCTAGCCGAGGTGAAGTTGCTGCAAGGCCTGGAAGTCAGCAAACTGGCGCAGGACATGGGAGTCAATATCCATGTCGCCGGTCGGCTGGCGGATACGCCTGCGGATGTCACCATTCGAGAGCTGGCCGCCAAGGAAGTCGGCGATCTGATCGAAGACGGGGTGGCGCCCCTCGAAGCCCAGCTTCAGATCGCCGAGAAGTACAACATCGGCTTCTACCAGGCGAGGATATCAGCGGGCAAGGCAGAAGCCGACGTCTTTATCCATGCCTCGGACTGGGACAACCTCACCCCGCTACAGAGACAGACAGTTAAGGAAACACTGGCCGAGACGTTTGACGTCAGGCTCGATCAAGTCGATTTCTATCAGGAAATCACGCCCATGGACCTGACGGAGATGGGTATTCCTGAAGGCCTCTACAAGGTTCCGGATCCAACGACATCGGTCCCGTACGGGTCCATCCGCTTTGGACCCGAGGGCGGGATTGACCATCCACCGCTAGGCGACCAGCAGTTCATTCAGGAGCTGGAGGAGGAGCTGCTGGAGGAGTTTGGGGGGCCGTAGAATGGCGGAAACCATCATCAGCTCGGACCATTGGGTGGAAGTCCCTGCCGGAGAGACTCGGCTGGGCTTGTCGCAGTCGCAGCGGGATGCGATCGTCGATCGACTGCTGGAGCTTGCGAGACCGAACCAGGCCAGCCGGGAGGAGCGGGCTCTACTCGAAACCGCCGCTGTGAAACTGGGCAAGTATCCGAGGGAACGACTCGACGGGCCTGAGAGGCGCACGTTCGAGAGCCGTTTCAAGGAGCGCGGCAAGTTCTACATGATTGAGGATGTGCTCACATTCGCCCGGCCAGAGAGAATCGCCCATATCGAGAAGTTCTACATCGCCCGGTTTCCGGTCACCGAGCAACAGTACTATGACTTCACTCACGGGACTGCGGCCGCGGAGCTTGTGGCTGCCCTGAGCGAACCCGAAGTCCTCACCCTCAATGTCAGGGGGGAGGAGCGGCAGGTGCTGGGGCGGCATGTGGCCGCGGTTCGGAGCAAAGTCGCCCTCGAGCTCTGCCAAAACTTGGGAGCTAGGTTGCCCACCGAGGACGAGTGGGAGAAGGCGGCCAGGGGGACCGACGGCCGCCTCTATCCATGGGGCAACGAGTGGGACGAGCAGCGAGGGTTCTTCTACTACGACCAGCAGATCCCCTCGGCCCACCCCGGTCGAGGTAGATCGGTAAGCGGATTCCCTGCCGGGGCCAGCCCATATGGGGTGGAGGTCATGGCAGGTGGATTGCCGGAGTTGGTTACGGTGCAAACCGCAAGACCTGTCATGACGAGCCGGCTTGAATGGAATGGCCATGAGATTCTCGTGGATGTCCGAGGCGTTCATGCCAAGGAGTCCTCGCCCGAGTTCGCCTGGTTTGACCACATCTCGGCGCTGCCGGGCCAGGGCATGTGGGTCAGCCTGCGGCCCGTGCTGGACAAGTGGCCGCAGCACATCTGGAGTGGCCATCGGGTTGAGGCGCACTCCTCCACAGAATTGCCATGATGCCCCTTAGGAGCGAGCTGGTTCAGGCTCCAGCAGGTCCTTCGGATCCTCTTCGGCGAGGGCGATGGCGGTGACTCCATGAGGCACGACCCGCTGGATGAGCTGTTCGACCAGATCGAGAGGATGCTCGCCTCGGTCCGTGTGCCGATACCGCTGCAGTTCTTTCGTACCTTCGAAGACCGTCCCTTCGAAACCTGCGATTTCTGCGCTAAGGGCCTCGGCGAGGCTGGCTCTCAGTACATGATTGTCAAGGACTACTCGGGAGGCGAGCTGAGGCAGGAGGTATCCCTCTGTTCGGAGACGTTGGACGGACTCCGGAGCTGCTATTCTCAGGAATCCTTGAGGAGCATGGAAACGTGGTACTCGCCGGAGCTGATCGCCTCCCGAAGGGCCTTTGTCCGATCCATCCAGAATGACCTCCCGCGATGGCTTACCGAGAATTGCCTGTTTTGCTCCAGGCCGAAGCGCGAGCTGAATGGGTTTTTCGAGTACGCGCTATGCGAGGGAAGCGAGTTGGTGTGCCTGGTCTATCCCTCCATGCAATGTGGCGACTGCACGCTGAAGGTCGTGAATTCGCTCTCGACGCAGACCTTGGACATGAGGCGAAGGTTCTTCCGGGAGCACTTTGGCCCTCCGCCGGACGTAAGTCTGGGAGTGTGGGCCGAGGCGAATCTATCTGCCCTGAGGTAGTCCGGTCGGGCGACAGGCTTATCCAGATGGCAACTTCAACTCAGCGCGATCGGCAGCAGCCCTTCTTGCGGCGCTTTGTCACCATCCGCGCTGTGCACAGCAGCGAAGAGCTGGATCTTGAGATCCCTGGGAATCGCCCGGTGGCCGAGCTGATGCCTGATCTGCTTAAGGCGCTGGGGTGGCCGGTTCCCGATGGACACGATCCATCGATGTACGAGCTTCGCACCGAGTCCGGGAAGACGCTGGATGGGGCGGAGACATTTGACCTTGTCGGAATCGAGAACGCCGACGTCCTGTGGATCGGGGTGCGAGAAGTGCAGGCCCCAGAACCGCCCGGTGAGGCGGTCCCAGGGCGGCAGACTTCGCCTGATCCTCAGGAGGGCCTGGTTGCAGGAGTCGCCCCGATCCCCACTTCCCACGTCTCTGGGTCAGACCGTGCGGCCCAAATCTCACCACCGGTCCCCAGTTCCCTCAAGATTGAGGTCCCCTCTCTGATCAGCAAGCAGGGCTTCGTGTTCGAATTGGGCCCGCCCCCGGTTCTAATCGGTCGGAAGAGCCGCGGCGCTGAGCCTGACATCGATCTCTCCGAGATCGATCCAGAGATGGCCTCTTCCCGTCGGCACGCGCGAATCCTGCTCCGCGAGAAAACCTACCTGCTGGAGGCCCTGCCAACTACCAATGGTACCTTCGTCAATGGCCGTGAACTGAAGGCGGGCGAGGTGCGCCCGCTGGAGTCTGGAGACCGCTTGCTGTTTGGAATCGACGGTGTTGAGCTGGCTTATCTGCCCGGCGGGGAGATGATCTCGCCGTCCTTCTTCAGGCCAAGCTCGACGGCCCGACCGAGGCGATTCGGAACCTAGGTCATTCCTGGCTGTCCCAGACGAACGCTAGCCTGACATCGCCGAATCGCACTTGATCGCCATGGCGCAGGGAGACGCGCTCGTCTGGGGTCAGGCGTTTGGAATTGATGAAGGTGCCGTTGGTGCTGCGCAGGTCCAGCAGCAAGAACTCGCCCTGCCGGTGGATCACCTGGGCATGGCGCCGAGACACGGAAGGTGACTCGGGATCGTCCAGGTCGGTCAGATCGACGGCCAGCAGGCTGCCAACGATCCCCGAACCCGGGTCGGCCCGCCCGACTGTGGAGGTCGTGCGCCGGAGCGGGAAGGCCGCGCCCGAGGCCCCGGCGAATCCCGGCCCGGAGAAGCTGTGCAGGGCCTCCCCACCTTTCAGGCCGGCGGGGGCGGCCTTGACCAGCAGCCGGAGCAGATCGCCATGCAACACGCCGGCGGAAGCCAACGTCATTTCAGGGGAGATCACTTCCCCCGAAGCGACGAATTTCAGGATGAATTTGAGGTCCCCGTTGACGTCCTGCAGGTCGGGATGGCCGATGGCTTGGGCGAGCGCAGGCGCCAGCTGCTGGACCGGCAGATCCGCCGGAAGGTCCAGATCACGTGAATGGCCCTTGCCGTCGTCGACGGTAACCGCCACGCGTGTCATACTGCCCCTGTGCTCGGCGTCTGTGAACCCCTGAAGGCCTGCATTCTACACCGACCGCCTTCAGTACCCGAGGCTCAGCGGTCTACGCAATTTGGCTGTTGCAATCGCACTTTAGCCGTGCGATAATCGGCTACCTTCGGAGGGGACCGACACGGAAGGGAGGAATTAAGTGGCTACTGCATTAAGGCAGGACATCCAGCAGATCCGTGAGCTCGCTTCCCGGATCAGAGGCGAGCGAGACCAGACCGTCGGCGACCTGATCAACAGGTTGCATGGCATCAATAACCAGCTCAATGCGGCCTGGGATGGCGCCTCGCAGACGGCGTTCTTCAACGCCTACGGGGACTGGATCAAGCAGCTCGAAGAGTTCAGCAACACGATGTACAGCGTCGAGCAGTACCTGGTGAGTGTCGCGCAGAATTTCGAAGACCTCGACCAGGCTGCTGCGGCCGCCGCTTCGGGCGCCGCGACCAGGACCTAACGGACATCGCGACCCGAGCAGTTGGTATCAAGACCCCCGGTCACGGGGGTCTTCTTCGTCTTGCCGCCGGTCAGCTCCCCCACCGCGCCTTGATGGCCTCCACCCAGGCAGTCAGGCCAACTGGGTGGGTTGCCACCGCCTCGTCGCTAGCTGAAAACTCGGGGGAAGCCACCTGGAGCAGTGTCTGCCCGCCTGGCTCGTAGAGGAACCCGCGCCCTGCAGGCAAGGCTTTGCCCCGCATGCCGATCGGAAGTCGCAAATTCAGAGAGCTCGCTTCGGTCATGTCGGTGGACCGCAGCCAGAGGCCGCTGCGCCAGGCTTTAGCCTGACGTAGCAGGGCATCGGCCAAGCTGCTGAGGACAGTGGATGGTACCGCGATCGCGGTCGTGAGCCCCACATCAGCGCCTCGCCGGGCTAGCACCTCAAGCCGGCTCATCAGGTCAGGTTCGACTCGGCCTCCCAGCAAGTGGTAGTCATCCACCAAGATCAGGATACGGGCGGCCGCTCCCCCCGCGCTCTCGCCGGCTGCCCGCGCCTCAGCCTCGGCCTCCAGTCGTTTCAGAAGCCGCTCCAACGACTTGGCGGACTTGGCCTGCCCTAACACGTGGGGGGCATCCCGGAGCGGATCCAGGGGGTAGCTCTCCGCTCGGTTGGGGGTGATCAAGACCATGTTCAGGCGTCGGGGCCCTATCATCCAGGCGAAGGCAGTGGCCAGGGTGGCCAGGGCGGTGGTTCTCCCGCTTTCAGGAGGTCCCGATACTAGGAAGTAAGAACCGATTCTCGATAGATCCAGCTGCGCGGGGACAAGCCGCTCATCATCCAGCCCAATCCACGTAGCCGCCCTGTCTGCTGCCTCCGCCCCCGCAATCCTGTCTCCACCGGCGAGTACGTCGGCTAGCGAGACTCGCTCCCCCAGCAGTCGGATGCGCGTCGGTCGGGCGCCCCTCCAGGCTGCGCTCATCGCCCGGGACAAGGTCTGAAGGCCGGAAATCTGGTCTTCGGCGATCGTATCTGTGGGCAGGGCAACCTGGATCTCCAGCGGTGGCTTGGAGCTGAAGAAACCTCTCCCGGGAACTGGGTCATAGAGCGATAGATCGGGCCGTGCGTCCAGGATTAGAGAGTACATGGTACGGTCCGCCATGCGCAGTGCAATCCGGCTACCGATGAGATCGGCGACGTTCGTCGGCGGAATCCGGTCGCTTGCCAGCGCGAAGTGCAGGCCGTAGGGACCCCCCTCCCGGATCAAACGCACCCAGCTGGCGACGTCATCCACGAAAGCTTCGCGAAAACCTGAGAAGTTGTTGACCACCACGATCAGAGCGGGCATCGCATCCGTGGCAGCGCTTGACTTCCGGTAGCCTTCCAGGCTCGCCACTCCAAGTTGCGCGAAGCGGACCCTCCGGTGATCCAACTCCATCTCCAAAGTGGACTGCAGCCGCCGGATCCGCTCCGGTTCTGTCGGCCCATAGACCCCTGCCAAGTGCGGCAGCTCGGCAAACCCCGCCTCCAGCAAGTGACCGCCGTAGTCGATGAGATGGAAGTTGATTTCGGCGGGTGAATGGGTTCGGGAGTAGCTGCCAATCAGCGTGAGCAGGGCGGTCGTCCTGCCCGAAGCTGGGGCGCCCACGATCATCAGATTCCCGTCCCTGGCTAGGTCAATCGACAACGGCTCCTGCTTCTGGTGCAGGGGATCATCCTGGAGAGCCACGGGCGCGGGCTCCAGCCTGGGCCGTGGATGGCCGGCGCCCGGCCATCCAATTCCATCCCAGGCCACAAGTCCGAGCCGATGGTAGAGGTCGGTGACCGGGAACTGATGGGGAAGAGGGGATGGCCAAGGGCTCGGGAGGCGCTTAATCTGGAGCCGTTCCGCCGCCTTGGCGGCTTTCTCAACGATGATCTGCGCCTCCGTCCTCGTCTCGCCAGCTGGCAATCCTGCTTGCTCCCGCCGATGGGCGATTTCTACCAGATGAATGCGCCTGCCGTCGGCCGCGATCTCACTGATCTTCCATTCGCCCTCCGCCGGCCCCGCGCTACTGTCCTGCCTGTGGAATCCGGCGATTCTGGCTACCTGAAAGAGGTCGAAGATCTCATTGTTGCCCACCTGGAAATAGGCGCGTCCGGCGGGTCGGTTGGGCAACAGATACGCGTCGGGCCGATTCAGCACATTGCGGCTGTCCTCGGCTCGCTCCACGCGGAGGCAAATACGAAAACGCATATTCGCCCGGATGCTGTCGTTGACCACGCCTTCCGGCTTCTGCATGGCCAAGATGAGGTGGACGCCCAGCGCCCTTCCCTTCTGGGCAACACTCACGAATTCACTGAGGACTTCCCCAAGGTCGTTCTTGAATCGATCCTTGAGCTCAGCAAACTCGTCGATGACGATGAAGAGGTAAGGGAAGGGCTCGCTGATCCCCAACTCGTGGTACTTCTCAATATCGGCGACTTGGTGCCGAGCCAAGATCTCCTCGCGCCGGGTCATTTCACTGCGCAGTGCCATCAGCGCCCGGCGTGTCTGGCGACCATCCAGGTCCGTGACGACCCCAACGGTGTGGGGAAGATCGGCCAGAACCGACATGGCGGTCCCGCCCTTGTAGTCCACCAGCACGAAGTTGACCTGGTGTGGATGGTGATCCAGTGCCAGCGCGGTGAGCAGAGTCAGCAGCAGCTCGCTCTTGCCTGAGCCGGTCGTGCCGGCGATCAGGCCGTGCGGTCCGTGGCCGCTCTGCTTGAGATCCACAACCAGTGACCTGCGGCCTGCCTTGGCCCCGACAGGGACCTGCAAGGATGGGGGACGCGAAAGCGCGGTCAGCCAGCGGCTCTCGATGTCGAGCGCTTCCAGGTCCGGTCGTCCGATCAGCTCCAACAACCGGACTTGCACCGGCAAATCGGATGCAGTGCCTTGCTCCATGGACTCAAGAGGGGCCAGCCCACGGGCGACCCGCTCCGACATCTTCGGCGAAATCAGATCTGGCTGGAAGGTCAGCCTGCGGGCCTCGTTCTTCCGGTACAGCGTCCCCCGCTTCTCGCTCTCGAGATCGACCCAGGCCTCACAGCCCTCCGGTATGTCGCGGACAGCGGGAACGGCGAGTAGCAGGCTGGCGCCAAGATTGCGCCCGTCATCCAGCACGCGCTGAACAGCCGCCTCTCCCTGGATAGCCTCATGATCGACGACGACCATGGCAAGATGAGGAATCAGGTGCGAGGCCCCCGCCGCGGCTCCTGCCGGCCGCTGGGACCGCAACTGCAGACGGTCCATGAAATCCGAAAGCAGCTTTCGCACGCTGCCCGGCTCAGAGGCGAGGTTGACAGCACTCGATTCGGCCCCCAAACACCGACAGTGCGGCAGCCATTTCAGCCATCCCCATTCGGTGATGTTGCGTGACGGGAGCACAGCCAGGATCTCGACTTCACTTGGCGCGTGCATCCCCGCCAGATGAACCAGGATGGCGCGCAGGGCCGCCTCACGGAGCTGTTGAGGCCCGCAGACTGCCATCGATCCTGCATTGGCGAGCCCGACCGTAACCGGTACGCCGGGTGTCGAGGCGAAGGCGCCAGCCTTCTCGCGGGCCGCCAGCAGATTGGGCGATGCCAACTCAGGGATATCGACCTGTGGGGTTCGTACACTGAAGCTGGCGGGGACGTCGCCGACCCCCAGTCGCAGGTCGAGAAAGTCCGAATCATTGACGCGCCTTTCCCATAGCCGCTCCGACCGTTCGGCAGCCCAGTCAGCCAGTTCAGACGGGGCGGGGTATGTGAAGTTCAGGTATTCCGCCTGACGCTGGCGTCTCTCCGAAAGCTCACGTTGGACCTCCTCGATCCGCCGCGAGTAGGCCTGCTGGATCTTCGCCTGCTCCTCCCTCCAACGGCGGAGCTGCTCTCGCTGTCGCAGCAGCATGACGGCCGGATAGATCATGCTGGCGCCACTGATCAAGAACGAGTAGGTGAAGTTGCCATAGAGGAAACCGAAGCCAAAGCTCATGACGACGATTCCCAGCACTGGGGCGATAGTGAGCCACGCGCTTAAGGTCCCGGGTCGAGACGGCTCATTCGGATAGCCTGGAATCGCGACCTCACCCGTCGGCATCTGATTCCATTGCCGCTGGATACGTTTGAATGGGACTTGAGGGCCAGCCATGGGTAGCCAACTCTCCCTTGCGCGCCCTGCTCTTGCGGCGCTTCAAGGCAGTGCTCGAGTGCAACTTGAGCGATCTGCAGACTATCCTATGACCACCGCAGGCCTTGGCTCGAGGTGATCATTGGGAGTGGGGTTGAGGTGCCAGGTCATTCGGTGAATTCAAACTGGAAGACCCCTTCGATTGACAGCCTGAATTCCTCCCACAGGCTATCTCCATCGCAGCTCAACAGCCTGACGTCATAGTCTCCTGAAGCAAGGGGCAAGTCCTGCGATCCTCCAGGAGGAACCGATGGGCCCGGTTCCAGATCATTCTGACCCCAATTCCTTGCCCCATCGGGTGACAGATTAACTCCACAGATCGGCCGTTGAGAGCCGTTGACAAGCTGAAAGGTGGCCAATGCCCGATCACCGCCAACGAATACGGCATCCGTGGCCAGGACTTCCCCTTCGACTTCGAGGACGATCTCGTAGACCCCAGATGCGGCGCCCGCCGCGCTCGACAGACAGGTCCACCAGTTCCCCTGGGATCCCCCTCCCCAGCCCTGTCCCGAGATGCTGTTGGACTCATCGAGTTGCCCATCGATGAACCAGTAGGATGACCAAGGCGAGCCATTAGCCATCCCGTTGTAGTCCCAGAAGGCACAGACATACCTTGGAAAGTTCGGGAGGGCATACCACACCTGGGTAGGTAGGTCGTCCTCTGTCACCCCATCTGAGAATATCAGGTTCGTGAACGTGGGGCCGGTATCAACTCCTGCTGCTGAAGGCGCGGAAGTCGAGACGAGTCCCGGTTCGTAGGCGCGGCCCTGGCGGGCGGCTTCGATAAGCGGCAGTGCCAGCTTGATGGGCCGTAACGCGTTAATGAAGCCACCCACAGGCACACAGGTGTCGCTCCCGTCGATGTCTCCGTCCCGGTCGGTGTCGGCGAGCGGGCGGCAATCAACGGTCTCTCCGTACTCCGATCCAGAGGTCACGATCGTGGGAACTCCGACCAATTCACCTCGTTCGTTGGCTCCCAACCCCCCGCTGTTGCCCCCCGCAATCGTGGCGTCGGTCTTGATCCATGCGCGGCCGGCAATCCCACGTTCCAACGTGAATCCACTGACTGCGCCCTCTGTGAAGGTAATGGTCTCGCCGCCAATACCTGGATATCCGAGGATTCTCAGCCTGTCGCCGATCTCGATGGCATCCGAATCACCGAGTTCAACGTGGGGGAGCTGGATACTGACGGCAACGCCGTCAAGATCGGAGACTATTCGAACCACAGCGAGATCCAGCTGGGCGTCCTGTGCAACGACCTCCGCCAGGTAAGCCGGCGTCGGAGGCTGGTCAGAGGAGCTGGTGATGGCAATGCCGACGGCCTCAAAATCGTACAGACTGCGATCCACGACGTGTTGATTTGTCAGAATGATGCCACTGGGGTCAATGACACTTCCGGAGCCGCTCCACAGGGGAACCCAGCCCTCACCCTCACGGTCCAGCGCGACAACCTGAACCGTCGCTTTTGCCAGGTCCTCGGCGCGGGCATGCCCGGGCGTCGTCTGTCCCTCCTGTGCCGTTGGCGAAGTCGGTAGGGCTTCTGACTCTTGCCTTCGATTGAAACCCTGAAATTGGCAGGCGAGGGAAGAGGCTAGCAACACAGACATCGGCAGCAGCCCCCTCGGCATTCTCTGCAGCATGGGCCCCTCGCAAGTTCGATGATCGGAGCGTGTCTCTGCGTCGCCCGACGCCCGTCAAGTGGGCCGCGAGTATAATCTTTCGGTTCCGGTCAAGCAACAAATTCATGGATCAGGCAGCACCGGCCACTCATTGGTGAACGGTGGCCTCTGTGAACGGCAGAGTCCGGTCATTGTCACACCGCCGAATCTCGTTCACGCTTCTAAGAGGAGGGGACAGATGAGAAGACCCGCACTGTTGCTTGTAGCCGCATGCATGGCACTCTTGGCATGCTCGCTCTCGGGATCGAGCCCCGAGGCTGGATCCCCCACCGAGCAAGGCACGGGAGGCGGTGTCCCGATCTCGAAATCGACTACTGCTCCATCAAATCAACCGCAGGTGGCAACCGAATTGCCGAGCGTTCAGACTGCGACGGTCCAGCCAGTCGCGACCTCAGTTCCAAGCACCCAACCTTCGACAGGTTCCGCGGAAGTGGAGATCATCGACCTAAACGTTGTAGCGGATGTGCGCAAATTGGTTGGCTTGGCCAAGAATGTGAGCGGCCGAGATCTTGTTCACCTTGCTTTCACATTCACGTTCTACGATTCCACGGGCGCTGTCGCCGACGAGAGATACGGTTTCGGGCGACTGGGTACCTTCCCTGCTGGCGAAATCACGCCCTTCGAGACCTACTTCCCGCAAGGCGTAGCCGCGGAAGCCGAAACGGTCTCTGTTCTCGTGGAGTGGCGGGATGACCCGTCATACCCCTGGACCAGAGATGGTCTGAGCCTCGGCTCTATTGCTCCCACCGTTGAAGGGACTAACTACAGACTTGGAGGCCAGGTCCGGAACGAGACGGGCCGCACAGCACTGAATGTGAATCTGGTAGGTGTCGTGTTCAATGCCCAGGGCAAGCTAAT
>Ga0214473_10009642_pt1 | contig 11400 bp, 14 predicted proteins | sample RVTome_7_FD_203509 | JGI IMG/M metagenome (GOLD analysis project Ga0214473, IMG submission 203509) | Soil microbial communities from uranium-contaminated site in the Upper Colorado River Basin, Wyoming, United States - RVT98D197 | ecosystem: Environmental > Terrestrial > Soil > Contaminated >...
ACCATGCGAAGCCGGATCTCTCCCTGTCGACCAGCTACAAAAGGTCGGACGGGACGAATACGGAAACATTGCAAGCCCAGAAGAACACCCCTGCGGGGGAGGGCTACGGCTACCGGGTATCTCTGGAGAAGTCGGATTCGCCGGCGGCTTCCGCTACCTCCGTCAACCCGTTCTATCAATACAATTCCCGGTACGGCATCTATACCGGCGAATACAGGGGAGTCTCTAACGATGCCGGGCGGAGAAATGAAACGTATACTCTCACCGCCTCCGGGGGTATCGCCTATGTCGGGAAGACGATCGGCCTGAGCCGCCCGATTACGGACAGCTTCGGGCTGGTAAAGGTCGACGAGCTAAAAGATGTCCGGGTTTATCTGAACAACCAGGAAATCGGCCGAACCGACGCCGCGGGGAAGGTCTTCCTGCCGACCCTGGGGTCTTATGAAGAAAACAGGGTGTCGATCAGCGACAAGGATATCCCGATGGAATATTCCCTGCCCGAAATCGCGAAATATGTCTCCCCTCCCCTGCGGAGCGGATCGCTGATCCCGTTCGAGGCGAAGAAGTTCCAGGCCGTCACCGGTAAGCTCAATATCCGGGCGGAGGGGGGGATCCAGCCCGTCGAATATTCCGAGGTCAGGATGCAGGCAAAAGGGAAGGAAGCCGCATTCCCGACGGGAAGGGGGGGGGAATTCTATCTCGAGAACGTGGAGCCCGGGGAGTACAAGGGTTTCTTTGTCTTCAAGGGGAAAACGTGTACCATTGGGCTGATCATCCCGAAGACGGAAGAGATGATCATCGACCTGGGGAGCCTTGTCTGTGAAGACCTTCGTTAGGCTGTGCGCCCTCCTGCTTTTCGCCTGTCTTGCCGGGGAGGCACGGGCCATCTGCAACGTCACGGCGACAAGTATCAGCTTCGGCGCGTACGATGTCTTCGTGGCCGCGCCGCTGGATTCCACGGGCAGCGTGACCGTCTCCTGCAACGATGCCTCGCCGCGCGATGTGACGGTCTCGATCGGCGCCAGCGCGACTTCGGGCGGGTTCAATCCCAGGAAAATGAAGCGGTTATCGGGATCCGACCTGCTGGATTACAACGTTTTCACCGCTTCTTCCAGGAGCACCATCTGGGGGGACGGAACGGCAGGAACGTCAACCGTCCTTCTTTCCAATGTCAAAAAAAACCAGCCGCGAGTCACCACGATCTACGGGAGAATCCCCGCTGGGCAGGATATCCAGGTAGGGTCCTACACCGACACCGTGACGATTACGATCCTCTATTAACGGAAAAGGGCTCCCGAAGGAGCCCTTTCGAAAGAAGAGGATTGCCGTCCCGGTCCGCGCGGCTTAGAGCTTCCCCACGAGGATGAACGCGATGACCAGGGTGTAGATGACCAGGGACTCGATCAGCGCGAGGCCGACGATCATCGGGATGAAGATCTTGTTCTGGGCGGAAGGGTTGCGGGCGATCCCCTCCAGCCCGGCGGCGATGGCCTTGCCCTGGCCAAGCGCTCCGCCGAAGGATGCGATCGCTATGCCGAATCCGGCAGCCAACGCGATGAAGGTCTTGACGTTGCTCCCGCCCGCTGCGGCGGCAGCACCTTCTTCAGCGGCGAAGGCCACGGAGGCCGCTGCCACGACAAGCAGGGCCAGCAGAAATGAGAAAGTGAGTCTGCGGAACATCGGGTGTCCCCCTTTCGGATTATGAGATCCCGCCGGGCGGTTTTCATCCCCCGGCGGCGGTGATGCCCTTGCCCGTCGTGCCCTTTAGTGCTCTTCGGCGTGCGCCACCGCACCCGAGATGTAGATCATCGAAAGCACCGTGAAGATGAACGCCTGCATGAACGAAACGAAGAGCCCCAGCCCCATGAAGACGGACGGCACCGCCCATCCGACGAACGCCAGCGCCATGAATCCACCGACGACGGCGTGGTCGCCGGTGATGTTCCCCATGAGACGCAGGGAGAGCGAAAGCGGCCGCGCGAGGTGGGAGATGATCTCGATCGGCAGCATGATCGGCGCCAACCACCAGACGGGCCCCAGGAAGTGCTTGAAGTAGGGGAGCCCGTTCTCCATGACCCCGAAGATGTGCGTGGACAGGAAGATGACGACGGCCAGGCCGACGGTGATGTTCATCTTCTGGGTCGGCGGCAGCAGGCCGGGAATGAGCCCCATCAGGTTCATGAAGAGGATGAAAGCGAAGCAGGTCGCCAGGAGCGGCATGTATTTCTTGGCGTGGTGCCCCAGGATGTCCTCGCCGATGCTCGTCAGGAACCCAAGAATCAGCTCGAAGAAGTTGCGAAACGTGAGGCGCGGCTCCGGGATCACCATCTCGTCGGGCTTCTTCCGGCCGACGACGAGAAAGGTCAATACGGCGAGGAGCGCGGCCACGAAGATCGCTGCGTAAATGTAGTAGTACTGTTTCCCGCCGGGCAGGGTCATGAAGAAGGAAAACCCGTGCTCCTCGGCGGCCAGCGCCGTCGCCGGCGATAAAAGGATCGCCCCGATCCCCACCAGCCATCTGCGCATTGCGAATCCCCTCCTTACCGGATCTTCTCCACCGCCGCCCGCGTCAGCCCTTCGAGGAGGACCCCCAGGAAGAGGCAGGACAGGCCCAGCAGAAACCCCAGCGCGTCGAACCATCCGGACCGGATAACGAGGTAAACCACCGCCACCAGTCCGAGAAACTTAAGCACGTACTGAACGACGAACTCTTTCCGGATCGTCCCGCCTCCCGAGAACGCCTTCTCCAGGATCTTCCGTATAAAGAAGAAGTTCCCGTAGGCGATGGCGGCGCCGCATGCGGCGCCGGGGAGCATCCGGAATCGTCCCGCGACGGCGATACCGGCCAGGATCACGCCGGCGGAGATCAGGATCTTCCTCTCCGTGGATCGGAGGGAGAGGGCTTCCGTTCCGTCCTTGCCCGCCTGGGGGCCGCCGCCGGCCGCCTCACTTCCCACCGGGCTTCCTCTTCTCCTCTTCGGCCTTTTCCAGGTCCTTTTCCGACTGGACGGCGGACCGGTAGAGGCTTCGCACGCCCGCCGCGAACCCCAGCCCGATCCAGACGATCGTCAGCCAGGGGCTGGTTCCGAGCCACTTGTCCAGGTAGTACCCGACGCCCAGGCCGATGACGACCGAAATGGCCATCTCCAGGCCCAGGGCGCTGTATCTGCCCAGTTCCCGGAAGAGCTCCTTGCGGTCCTGTTTATCGGTCACGGCGTTAACCCGCACTTCTCACCGGGCTTCTGCTGCTGCGGTGGATACGGGCATGTCTACTGCGTTGCGCTCGGTCGGGCTCCTCAGCGTAGTTTAAACTACGCCTGCGGTGCCCTCGGTCGCGACGCCTTGTATCCATACCCGTCTCCGCCGCCTCGCGACGAACCCCGGTGAGAAGTGCGGGTTCAAAACCCATGTTTCCTACCATACATTTCCGGCGTGCGTCAACCGGAAAACCCCATCGGGGATTTTCCCGGCCCCCCGTCATCGTTTCCGGGGGTTCCCGCCCACTTTCTCGAGGGCCTGCCGCGCCGCGGCGATGGTCCGGTCCAGGTCCCTGCGGGTATGGGCCAGCGAGACGAAGGCGGCCTCGAACTGCGACGGCGCGATGTAAATCCCTTGGGCGAGCATTCCGTGGAAGTATTTCGCGTAAGCCGCGGTGTCGCTTCTTTTCGCCGTGGCGTAGTCCACGACCGGCCCCTTCTGGAAGAAGACGGTCGACATCGAGCCGACCCGGTTGGTCCATGCGGGGACACCGGACTTCTCGAAGACCCCGTACAGCCCCTCGGCCAGGTAGTCTGCCTTCTCGCCGAGGTTCCGGTACGTCCCCTTCTTCGCCAGCTCGGCAAGGCAAGCGATCCCGGCCGCCACCGCCAGGGGGTTCCCCGACAGGGTTCCCGCCTGGTAGACGGGACCGACCGGCGACAGGGCGTCCATCACGTCTTTGCGTCCTCCGAAGGCCCCCACGGGGAGTCCTCCGCCGATGATCTTGCCCAGAACCGTGAGGTCCGGGTCGACCCCGAAGAGTTCCTGCGCGCCTCCGAAGGCCACCCGGAACCCCGAGATCACCTCGTCGAAGATGAGGAGCGCCCCTTCCTTCTTCGTGAGCTTCCGCAGGGAGTCGAGGAATCCGGGAGCCGGAAGGATGACCCCCATGTTTCCCGGGACCGGCTCGACGATGACCGCCGCGATCTCACCTTTATTGGATTCGAAAAGACGCCGAACGGACGCGACGTCGTTGAAGGTGGCGGTCAAGGTGTGCCGGGCCAGGTCCTTCGGGACGCCGGGCGAGTCCGGCTGCCCGAAGGTGAGGACGCCGGAGCCCGCCTTGACCAGCATGGAATCGGCGTGGCCGTGGTAGCACCCTTCGAACTTCACGATCTTGTCCCGTCCCGTAAACCCCCGTGCCAGCCGGACGGCGCTCATCGCCGCCTCTGTCCCCGAGGAGACCAGTCGCACCTTTTCCATCGACGGAAAGGCGTTCCGGATGAGGCGGGCCAGCGTGACCTCCCCCTCCGTCGGGGCTCCGTAGCTCGTCCCTTTCCCCAAAGCGCTCCGGATGGCGGAGGCCACCTTCGAATCGGCGTGGCCGAGAATCATCGGTCCCCAGGAAGAGACGTAGTCGATGAAAGTGTTTCCGTCGACGTCGGTTACCGTGGCCCCCTTTGCCCTGGCGATGAAAAGCGGTGTTCCGCCGACCGACCGGAAGGCGCGGACCGGGGAATTCACTCCACCCGGAATGACCTTCCTTGCCTCGCCGAACAATTTTTTCGATTTTTTCGTCGTGAGTCCGCCCACCCGGCCGCCTCCTTGCGCTAAGTAGGCCGAATTGTATCCACCCCGGACAGGGGTGTCAAGGAAACCATCCGACCGAAAATCAAAAGGTTTTCGGTAAAACTCAAAACGCGATTATATATTGGCTTGACAGTTCCCGAGGGCGGAGTGTACAAAATACGTTCCGACTTCCGCCGATGTTTTATTTTTTTATTCGGTCCGCCGGGAAAAGTAGGGGGAGATTCGTGGGAATCAAGGACAAGAATACCATCGAAGAACGGTTCGGTCCACTGTGGTCCGGGCCCGATTCGATCTCCATCGGGGACCGGATCTTCACACTCCACGAGATCAAGCGGGCATTCGACCTCGACACCGGCGACGCGATCGGAATCGACCTGCAAGTCCTGCCGGACGAGCGTTTTGCGTTCCGGTTTTACGACGGGGACGACCGGCGGGTCGTCGTGTTCGTGTTCGACCGGACCCTGGACATCCTGGAAGAGCACCGGGCGCATCTCGCGGAGTGGCTCGGGAACGAGTACCACGAAACGGGCATGATGGCCTTCGATCCGGAGGAAATGGTCAGGTTGCTCCGGAAGAAGATCCTTCCAGCGGGCGGCGGCCCGTCCGGCTGAGACCGGTTTCCTTTTAATAATAACGAGGCGGCTCACAGAGCCGTACGAGGGGCATTTCCGATGGATTCATACCTGGAGCTCGTCCGCCACCGCATCGAGGACCGGGGCGCCAATGTCCTGCAGAACGTCGAAAAGTTCGGCGAGGCCCAGTTGCGGTTCACGGTGCGGATCTTCGCCGACTGCCTGGACGAGGAGACGCGGAAGCGCCTCCTGGGCAACTATTCCGAATATTTGACGGAGTCCGAGATCCGGGAGTTCGTTAAAGGTTTTATCCCCGCCTATACCGAATACGCCCTTGTCGAGCTCGTGGAGAAGAAGCGGGACGGGGAGCGGTTCGATCCGCCCTGGCTTACCCAGGAGGAATACCAGGAGATGTCGGTTCGGGAAAAATGGCCCCGGATCGCCGATAATCTTAACGAAGTCGCGTCTTTACAGCTATGCAGGGAGCTTGCGAAGACGGGCCTGCTCCTCCGCCCCTACATGTTATCGGATCCCGGATTTAACGAAGGCGCGCTCGAATTCGCGCTCTATTTCGACCTACGGGACCGGCTCGGCGGGCTTTCAGAGGAGGAGCTTCGGTCCGTCGCGGCCTCGGTCGCACCCTTGGTGGACCGTGCCGTTTCCACGGGAGCCGGGGAGGAGTGCGAGGAAACCCTCCGTCGGATCCGGATGCTCGTCGGAAAGGCGGCGGGTCTTTCCCTCGACCCCCAGGAGCTGATCGGCTCGCTGATGGAGCGGTATCCCCGCGAGGGGCCCCCGGGGTGGAAGGTGCGTGAGCTCAGCAAGACCCTGGAAACGATGTCGCTCAGGGACCTCCGGCTCACCGCCTTCGTCCACCTGGACCTCCTGACGGCCGAGGAGACCCGGGAGATCGTTTCCCCGTTCGTCAGCCGGTGGCCTTCCTTCTTCGAGATCCCCTCCCGGTACCTCCGGGAGCTGATCCTCGCCATCGTGGAAAGGATCCCCGACCGGGCGCTCACCTTCTTTTTCGAAAGGTACTCGGGAGGGCGGATGACGATGACGCCCGGAGCGTCCTTCTTTGTCTGGAAACTGATGCCGGAGGAGGAGAAAATCGAGCGTCTGCGTGAGGACAACGCGCGGATGGACCAGGCGATGATGGCCCGCCACCTTGCGCGATACCTGATGTCCGGGATGCCCGAGGAGCTTGTCGACGCCGGCCGGCAGATCGCCCTGTTGACCGATAACGGGTTTCCCGTGAACCACGGTTCGATATTGAAAACACTAGGCGGCGAAGCAGGCGATTTGCGCCTCCGGAAACTTTACGATGAGGTGACGATCCTGTCGCTCCGGATGATGTCCGCCCCGGAAAACGAAAGGCACGAGCTATACCGTGAGATCCGTCTGCGCATCGCCGAGGCAGCCGGGATTTCCCCAAATACCATGCGAGGAGGGAGTTAAGCGATGACGTTTGAATATATGGAGAAAATGGTGATGTACAAGGAGACCAAGGAAGGCCTGACCTCCGACATGGATTGGATCCACGAGGCGGGGGGGGAAGGGTGGGAGGTCGTCACGGCCACGCCGCTCATCGCTCCGAACCGGGACGGGGTCGCCTACGGGACGGTCGGGATGCATGTCATCCTCAAGCGCTCAAAAAAGGTTTTATAAATGATAAAAAATCCTTGACATCCCCTTGCGCAACGGGATATAAAATAAAACGTATTTCTAAAAGGTGTCCGCCCTTCGGGTGGAAATTCATGTTTTATAAGGGCTTTTCCGGTTCACCCCGGGGTTCATGCGGGGCCGGGGCCTTTTATTCCATAAATCCGCTGCGAAAGGAGGGGTGATCGGGGCAAGGAATGACGGGACCACAAGGCAAGGAAAGGTCGTAACTGCGGTCATCGCGAGTGCAAGGAAAATTTTCAAGGAGGGGAAGAATGGGAGACACGTGGCGTACTGAGAAAAAGCGGCCCACGATTAAAGTCCTGCCGTGGCCGGCCATCCCGACGCCCACAGTCGACGAAGTCTACGCGGGCGTGGACGAGAAGAAGAAGGAATACTCCCTGTGGGTGGAATCCGCAGTCCGGCAGCAGTTCAACGCCGACAAGCCCGAATCCCTCGACGGGATCCGCGTGCTCGACTGCACGGCAAACCAGCAAATCGGCCATTGGTGCTCGTCACATTTCTCGGAATTGGGCGCGGAAGTCATCATGGTGGAGCCGCCCGGCGGCGATCCGATGCGCACGCGTACGCCGTTCGGCCGTGAGGAGTACATGTTCGCGGCGAAGAGCGGCGAAAAGTGCGGCGCTCGGTTCCTGGCCGAAGCGCGGAACAAGTTCTCCGTCACCCTCGACCTCGAGAAGGACGAGGGCCGGGCATTGCTGAAGCAGATCATCCCGCAGGTCGACATCCTGATCGAAAACGCCCCCCCGGGACATTACGACAGCCTGGGGATCGGCTATCGTCAGCTTTCCGAGATCAACCCGCGGCTCATCTACCTGTGGGTCGGCGAGCGCGGCCAGTGGGGCCCGCTTAAGGATCAGCCGGGATCCATGGATCCCGTCGGACAGGCATCGATGGGCTTCGTTCACGGGACCGGCGCGCCGATATCGTTCGGCGGCACACCCACCCGGTCGGGGTGGTGGCTGGCCGACCAGGTCGGCGGCACCTTTGCGGCGATCGGAACGATGGCGGCGCTCTACGCCCGGGAGAGGTTCCTGGGAACCGGCCAGTTCGTGGAATGCACGGCGGCCGAGGGCGTCATCCGGATCATCGACTACAACTGGGGCTGGCACGGGATGGACTCCTCCATCCGGCCCCGCTACGGAAACTGGGATCTCGCCATCAACATCTACGCGGTCAACCCCTGCAAGGACGGGCAGATCATGGTCGGCGGCGGTCACGACCGCCTCTGGTTCCGTATCTGGCGGGCCTGCGGGAAAGCGAAGCCGGAGCTCGAGCAGCATATTTGCGAGGATCCGAAGCTCCGCGTGGTCACCGACCGTCTTCCGCATTACATCCAGGTCGAGACCTATACGACTCTGGTCGAGTGGATGAAAGACCTCACCCGGTACGAATGCGAAACCGCGCTGCAGGAAGAGGAAGTGGCCTCGGGCGGCGTGTCGTTCCTCGACGAGGTTTGCGAGTTCCCGCACTACAAGTACCGCGGGCACATCGAGATCATCGACGACCTCAACTACGGAAAGGTTCTGATCGGCGGATCCGGATTCATCGGCATGAACACGCCGGGCCGGATCAAGTGGATCGGCCGGACGGTCGGACAGGACAACGAGGATATCTTCCGGCGCCTCGCTGGCTTGAACCGTGAGGATCTTGCCAGCCTGAAGAAGGGAGGGGTAATCTAATGACAGGTGTCGACAAATCGTTAAAAGACATGACCTTTGAAGATTTCTGCCGGACCGTCTTCAACACGAAGGAACGGTTCCACAAGCCCGAAGCCCTCAAGGGGATCCGGGTTGTCTCGACGACCCAGTACATCCTCGGCCCCTCGTGCGCGGCGTACCTCGCCGAGCTCGGCGCCGAGACGATCAAGGTCGAGCTGCCCAAGCGCGGCGAGCCGATGCGGCACACCACGCCGTTCAACGAGCCGTTCCTCTATCCCCTCTCCCGGTGGATGCCGGACAAGGGGACGGGGCTGGGCTTCTTCGGCGCGAACCCGAACGAGTACTTCCTGTCGCTCGACTTCCACAAGCCGGAAGCGATCCAGATCATGAAGCGGCTTGCGGCGAAGACCGACGTCTTCGCGGAAAACTACCGGGCGGGCACGTTCGACCGGTGGGGGATCGGCGCAAGGCAGCACCTCAAGGTCAACCCGCGCACCATCTACCAGTGGATGGGCGGGTTCGGCGGCTGGGGGCCGGGGCGTAACCGCGCCTCCTACGACATCCTGGGCCAGGCCCAGGGCGGCTGCTTCTCGATCACCGGTTGGCCCAAGGAATACGGCGGGCTGCCGGGGAAGCAGACGATCTGGATCATGGACTACTGGGGCGGCGCGATCTCCGCGTTCAACATCATCGCCAGCCTCTTCTGGAGAGACAACGTATCGGGCAAGGGAAACTTCCTGGAATACTCCCAGGTGCACGGCGCACAGCGGCACTTGACCGACTTCATCGCCCTCTACGGCAAGACGGGCGTCGTCGGCCAGCGCTGGGGGAACTGGGAGCCGCTTCTCAGCGTCCACGGGATTCTCAGGTGCGGGAAGTCGTCGTACCCGAACTCGAAGAACCCGCAGGAGCAGGAAGTGGGCTTCTGCTTCGTCTCGGCCTACAAGGACGAGGACTTCAAGAAGCTCTGCAAGCTCATCAACAGGGACGACCTCGCAAAGAAGTACCCGACCCACGCCGACCGGGTGGCCGCCGACGCGCAGCAGGCGATCTACCCCGAAATCGAGAAGTTCGCGGCGGACAAGACGAAGGAACAGGTCTGGAAGGCGTTCGTCGATGCAGGGCTCGTCGCTCAGCCGGTGTGGAACTCCAAGGAGGTTTCCGAGCAAGAGCACTTCCACCTCCGCGGCACCATCCAGTGGATCGACGACCCGACGTTCGGCGACGTGCAGACGCAGGGACCTGCGTACCAGCTCTCCGAGACCCCGGCAAGGGTTCGGTGGGTCTTCAAGCCGGTCGGCGCGGACAACGAGTTCATCCTGTCCAAACTGTGCGGCTACAGCGGCTCCCACATTGCCGAGCTGGAGGCCAAGGAGATTATCTAACGTTACGAAAAGGGGGAAACGATGAGCTTCAAAGATACCTCGTTGATTGTTGAATGTTCGAAGTGCACGGTCATAAATTACCTGGATCCGTTCACGTTCTGGAATTTCGACGGGAAGTGGAAGTGCGCGGGCTGCGATGCGGTCTTCGCGTACAAGCTGGTCAACGGCGTCCGTACCGGGCCGCCGGTCGACGCGAAGGGGCCGCACGACAAGCTCCCCGGTTTCGCGCAGACGAAGGACTGGAAACCGATCACCACCCCCGGCAAGGTGGCCGCGGCTCCGCAGGCGCGGGAGGATTTCCAGGGGAAGCCGATCCCGATCACCAAGAGCAAGCGCGGGAAGGCCGTATCCGGCGCTCCGCTCAAGGCAGAGGACCTGGTTGGAAGCGTGCCGAAGATGTTCTACACGGGAGTGTAGGCGCAAGGCGCGCAGCAGGAGACGTTTCACTGACCAAGAGAAACAGGAGGAGATACCGTGGCGAAAATCGTTCCGAATTGCCAGGCATGCAAGAACTTCGTCCAGGCGACGGACCCCAATATTGCCAGGGCCTACATGGGGCAATGCCATAAGCTCGAGTGGCCGTACGCGATCAACATCCCGAAAGTCGACGGGATCGAGGGAGAGTGCGGGTACTACGAGGGGTCGGGGCCGGCCGTCCTTAAGTAAATAAACTCTTGAACCGGCTTCGGCCGGTCTGGTAGAGTAGCGTCGCGGCGAATCCACGGCCGCCTTGGGAACCCCGGGTGCGGCCGTGGATTTTGCCTTTTTTTCGGGGTTTTTCTCCAAACAACATTTCATGCGAGGAGGGCTTGGAACGATGAAGGTGGAATTCTACTACGACAGCACGGTTGCTCCGGGAGCCAACTTCACCTGCGACAACGCCAAAGTGGTCGAGCTGATCAACCAGCTGGCGGCCAAGGGCGTCAACGCGAAGGCGGTCGACCTTAACGGACAGCAGGTTGGCTTCATGACGTACAACTCGGCGGTGACGGGCCCGAAGGCGCAGGTCCGCGCGGTGTTCGGAGCGAAGGGCGCTCTGCAGGAAGATTTCGGGAAGACCGTGCCGGCCCTCCTGTTGTTCGAGAAGGATGCCGACCGCTACCCGGTGGAAGCGTTCCCCCGGTCCGACAGGGACCTGCAGCGGACGCTGGGCTGCGAGGAAGTACTCCAGAAGCTGCTCGAGAAGGCGTGATTCGACCTACAGGGGGAAGGGCGGCGCGGCGGGGCGCCGGGCCGCCGTCCCACACAATCCAAGGAGGGTGCAATGGCGAAGATACCGGCTGATTATCTGCCGCCCGAGGAGTTGCGGCC
>Ga0214473_10009643_pt1 | contig 11399 bp, 8 predicted proteins | sample RVTome_7_FD_203509 | JGI IMG/M metagenome (GOLD analysis project Ga0214473, IMG submission 203509) | Soil microbial communities from uranium-contaminated site in the Upper Colorado River Basin, Wyoming, United States - RVT98D197 | ecosystem: Environmental > Terrestrial > Soil > Contaminated >...
TTCACCATTAGGGTTGGCCAGATCGCCTCTCAATTCTTTTACCTTCAGGGTGCCGGCGGGCGGCTTTCGGAGACGAGAAACTATCTGGTCAATAACTCTACAGTTAAAACGAACGCTGGAATTACGAACAACTGGCTTCCCCGTCAAAGAGACGTTGGCATCGAAGTGGGAGCTCATTATTCCGACCTCCACTTGGCCTTCGCTCTTACCAACGGCATCGGCAACAAGCCGACCAACGTCACCGAAAATAAAGGGCAGGGAGCTAAGGACTATTATCTGAGCACGGATTACACACTGAAGGACATATTCCAGGTAGGGCTCGTCTATCACAAAGGAAAGCTGGAAGATCCCACTGCTAGGACCTTGATGGTCGACGATTTTTACCGTGTCGGCATCGGATTCAATGCCAACCCGACAGATTTTCTGTGGGCTTTTGGGACCTACCTAACGGGAAAGGATACGGATTCGCACCCCGCGGCGGAAAAGAATGCCTCCGTCAAGAACAGCGGCTATGCTCTGGAACTCGATTTCCTGGCCGCGCCTCAATACGGTCTTGCGCCGTTCATCAAGTTCGACCACTTCACCTTTGATGGCAAATCCGGCCCGAGCTCTCCCTATAACACTGTCACGGATGCTTGGACTATCGGGTTCACGATCAACCTGTTCGAAGAGCAAAGAGGCCGGATTTCAGTCGAATGGCAGTCCATCATTCAGAAAGAGAAATACTCCGGAGCCGTCCCCATGACGACGAATCTTATGAAAGACCAGAATCTCCGGATAGAGCTGGCGTTTATGCTATGAGGCCTAGAGACGCTGTTTTAGAGGATTTTGCCCTTCCTGTCATGCCAAGCGCCTTGAGGAGCGGGGCGAGTGGATGCGGGAGGGCTTCCTCCATGGTCTTAGGCGGCCGGTATGAACAGGATAAGCTCGATGATATCACCCGGAACAATAAGGTTTGATAAAAATTAATAGGTGCGGAAACAGCCGAGAAAAGGACTATTCCACGAGATTCGTTGAATCCTATCCATCAACGTTTTTTTAAGGTTGAATGACGATGAAGCTGCCAAAACTCAAAAAATTCAAGATTCCCAAGAGCCGGTGGATCATCCTATTCTGTCTGTTACTTGTGGCGATAGGGGGCATCCTCATCGTTCGGAATGTCTGGGGCGGCGTCAAACAACCCCTTGCCTTTAATCACAAAATTCATATGGAGAATGACTTGAAATGCTTCGATTGCCACATTTATTACGAAAAACAGGCTTCTTCGGGCAAACCTCGTCTGGAGATATGTGCCGGATGCCACGAAGAGCCTGTCGGCAAGAGAGAGAAAGAAAAAATCGTGGTCGAGCTTGTCAAATCGGGCCGCGAAATTGAATGGCAGAGGCTTTACCGGGTTCCCGAGGATGTTTATTTCTCCCATAGGAGGCACGTCGTTTTGGGAAAGATTGAATGTGATTTCTGCCACGGCGATATCGGTCACAGGAGCAAGCCCCCCTCTCGACCCCTAAAAAAAATGACCATGAAAAAATGCTTGTCCTGCCATAAGGAAAAAGGAACCGCCACGGACTGTATCTCTTGCCATCGATAGGATCAAACACATGCCGCCAAGAAGTGTTTCCTAAGGATGAATAGATGAGCTTAAAAAGAAGAGATTTCATTAAAATCATTTCAGGTTCGGCCCTGACTTTGCCCCTCCTTGAGTGCTCAACCAAAAGATATTTCTCGACCATAAGAAAGAATCAATGGGCGCCGGGCGTTGAAGAATGGGTTCAGTCCGTGTGCGGGGCTTGCCCCGGAGCATGCGGGATCCTAGTCAGAGTGGTGGACGGAAAGGCGGTAAAAATTGAAGGGAATCCCGCTCATCCTGTGAACAAAGGAAGGCTGTGCCCGCTCGGCCAGGCGGGGACTCAAATGCTTTACAACCCGGATCGGATCAAGGGCCCGATGAAAAAGGTGGGCGGGAGAACCTCGACCCAATGGGCGGAAATCAGCTGGGATGAAGCTCTGGAAATCTTAGTTTCAAGGTTGAATAAGCTGAAAACGGCCGACGAGGCACATAAATTCGTTCTCCTGACCGAAGAAAGCCGGGGAATGTGCCATGAACTCTTTGACAGATTTATGAACGCTTTTGGCTCCCCCAATCACGTCTCTAACGTTTCAAACGCCAGCTTAGTCCAGGCGCTTAACTTGACCCAGGGAATCAACCTACCCATGGCCTACGACTTTGAAAATAGCAATTACATCCTTTCCTTTGGGGCCAGTATTTTGACCTCATGGCCATCTCCCGTGCAATCCATGAGAGCCTTTTCTTACCTGAGACAGGGGAGGCCGGGAAAAAAGGCGAAGATCATCCAGGTCGAGCCCCGCTTTTCGATCACCGCTTCCCGTTCCGATAAGTGGGTTCCCATCAAACCGGGGACCGAAGGACTTCTGGCTCTTGGACTCGCTTATGTGATCATCAAAGAGAACCTGTACGAGAGGAGCTATATCGAGAATTTCACCTTCGGGTTCGATCCCTGGATAGATGAACGGGGAGAAGCACATAAAGGATTCGGGAATTTAATCCTGAATAATTATCAACTGGATTTTGTCTCGGAGGCCACCGGCGTATCCGTCGACTCGATCGTAACCCTGGCCAAGGAATTTGCGGGGAATAAGCCTGCGGTGGCCGTCGCCGACCAAAATGCCACGGACTATTCAAACGGCTTATACAACGCCTTGGCGATCCATTCCTTAAACGCGCTGGCCGGAAGCATCGATATCCCGGGCGGCGTGCTGGTCAAGAGGGACGTCCCGCTTAATGAACTGCCGGTTTTAGCCCTTGATCCGGCGGCCAGGAGAAGTTTGTCTCAACCCCGCATCGACCGGGCGGAAAACAACTCGTATCCACTGGCCGCCTCCGTTCCCTCTTTGATCCCGGAAAACATCCTCAAAGGAAAGCCTTACCCCATCGATTTGCTATTCCTCTGCAAATCCAATCCTCTATTTACTGCCCTGAATGGGGAAGCCTTTCAAAAAGCCTTTGAAAAAATTCCTTTCATCGTCAGCTTTTCATCCTTTATGGATGAGAGCGCCGTATTCGCCGACATCGTTCTTCCCGATAAGACCTACCTGGAAAAACACCAGTATGTGGAGAGTTCGCCCCTTTCCAAAATTCCCGTCCTGGGAATCGGAAAGCCCGCGGTCGAAAATCTGTACAATACGAGGGCAACGGAAGACGTTTTCCTTGACCTTGCTCAAAGAATGGGAGAAGGGTTTGCCGCTCATTTCCCCTGGAAAAATTCGAAGGAATTCGTGCTCTATAAGATTGACAACCTGTTTCAGGCTCGCAAGGGGATTATTTTCACGGATGCTTTTGAAGAATCCCAGTTGAAGCTGTTGGAAGAGCGGGGGTGGTGGATTCCCCAATTCTCTTCGGCGAGCGAATTTAAAGACGAATTGATCAGAAAAGGAGGATGGTGGGACCCCTATTACGACTATGGCGTAAAAAGTTTCGTCTTCCAGACCCCTTCCAGAAAATTCGAATTCTATTCGCAAATATTTGCCGCGAAAATAGCCGAACTTCCGGGCCGGCCGCCCGGGAACCCTAAAGAAGCCAGACCCCAGACTATGGAAGCAAAGGGAGATGACATCGTCATGCCCCATTATGAAAAACCCCGGTTTTCGGGTGACGAGAAGGAATACCCGCTCTATCTGCATATCCATCAGCCGCTCAGCCTCTCTCATTCCTCTTCGGCCGACCAGCCGTGGTTCCAGGAAATCATGGGATTTCACCTCAACATGAATTGGGACTCGTGGGCGGAAATCAATCCTCGCACCGCCGAGGAATTGGGCATCCGTGATCACGATGAGATCTGGATTGAGTCGGTTCATGGAAAAGTCCGCGTCATCGCGAAAATCTATCCCGGGGCCATGCCCGGAGTCGTCAGCCTTCCCTTCGGGCTCGGGCATAAGGCCCTCGGCCGGTGGGCCCGCAATCTGGGCGTCAATCCGATGGAGTTGATCGGCACCGTCTTGGATGAATGGACCGGACAGGCTTTAAAGAGTTCTGCGCGGATCAAGGTTTATAAAGCCTAAAGAAGGAGAGAACGATGCCACGTTGGGGAATGGTCATTGATTTAGACAAGTGTACGGCTTGTCAAGCCTGCGTCGTTGCCTGCAAAGCCGAGAATAATATCCCTTTTTCCTCACCGCAAGAGGCGGACAAGAGCCGCATTATTTCCTGGATGACGATTTTGCCGATGACCGAAGGGGAGTATCCGAACCTCCGAGTGAGGTTTGTCCCCCGGCCGTGCATGCATTGCGAACATCCTCCCTGCGTCAAGGTCTGTCCCGTCGGAGCGACATACAAGAACAACGAAGGTTTGATCGCCCAGGTCTATACGCAATGCATCGGCTGCCGCTACTGCACGAATAACTGCCCCTATACGGTGAAATATTTTAACTGGTTCAAGCCGGAATGGCCGAAGGAGATGGAGAAATATTTGAATCCGGATGTATCGATTCGAACCAAGGGCGTGGTCGAAAAATGCACATTCTGCCATCACCGGCTGCAAAAAGCCAAGGAAAAAGCACGGGCGGAAAACAGGCCGCTTGCACAGGGAGACTATGTTCCCGCCTGCGTTCAGACCTGCCCCACGGAAGCCATGTCTTTCGGGGATTTGGATGATCCCAAGAGCACTGTGGCTCAGCTGACCCGAAGCCCCCGGGTTTTTCGTCTGCTGGAAGAATTGGGGACGGAACCGAAGGTGTACTACCTGGCCGAAGGAGAATGGCATGGATAGAGCTCAGCCCGAGACGCACTTTGCCGCCGATTTGGCCAAAGAAGACATTCCCATTCTCAAACCCCTCGTTTCGACAAGCCGGAATTTCTTTATTGTAGTTTTTATCCTGGCGGGGATCATCCTTTTCGGGGTCATTGCGTGGGTGCTCCAGCTGAGGCGCGGGCTGGGCTTGACCGGGCTGAACCAGCCTGTCTTTTGGGGATTTTACATCACGAATTTTGTCTTTTTCATCGGAATCAGTCACGCCGGAACGCTGATATCCGCGATTCTCCGTCTCGTCCGGGCGGAATGGAGAAGGGCGATCACCCGCTCGGCCGAAGTCATCACGGTTCTCGTCCTGTTTTTCGGAGTCTTCAATATCATCTTGGACCTGGGGCGGCCGGACCGTATGTTCAAGGTTTTTTTCAATGGAAAGCTGACCTCCCCTCTGCTCTGGGATGTCTTGAGCATCTCCGTATATATGACCGCGAGCGCCGTCTATCTCTATTTGCCCCTCATCCCGGATATCGCTTTGATGAGAGATAAAATGAAAGGGAGAACACGGGGTTTCTTTTATAAAATTCTCGCCCTCAACTGGAGAAACACGGAAAAACAATGGCACGCTCTGGAAAAAGCCATCTCGATCATGGCCGTTGCGGTCATTCCTATCGCCGTTTCCGTTCACACGGTTGTCTCCTATGTCTTCGCCATGACGATTCAGCCCATGTGGCACAGCACCATTTTCGGGCCGTATTTTGTCACCGGGGCCATATTCTCCGGGATCGCGGCTTTGATCATCGCCATGTATCTCATCAGGCGGAGCTATCATCTGGAGGCCTATTTAAAGCCCGTCCATTTTAATAACTTGGGCCTCTTGCTCTTGGTCATGAGCCTGCTCTGGTTCTACTTTACATTTACCGAGAACCTGACCGCCTTTTATGGAGCCGATCCGGCCCACCTGAAGGTGTTCTGGGCTAAATTCAGCGGCGGCTACGCTCCTTATTTTTGGACGATGGTCTTGTTTTGTTTCGTCATCCCCCTGACTATCCTCGCGAATAAAAAAACAAGAACCGTGACCGGGACCATGATCGCCTCCGTCTTTGTCATCATCGGAATGTGGCTGGAACGGTTTACCATCGTCCTCCCGACCCTCATCAATCCCAGGCTTCCTTATCAACGAGGAGTTTATCATCCCAGCTGGATCGAGTTTGCCGTGACCGCAGCCTGTTTCGCGACGTTTATCCTGCTTTATATATTATTTACTAAAATTTTCCCGATCATTTCGATTTGGGAGATCAAAGAGGGAAAGGAACGAGGGATCAGGGAAACCGAAGAGCGAATCAAGAGCTATTTGCCCGAACATGAAGCGGAAGCGAGCAGGGCGGATATCAATCTTTGAAGCAAGGACAAGAAAGGAATTCGTCATGTCCGTATCGATGAAACAACAAATAAGATTGTGGGTCACGGTTTTAGGAATGACGTTGGCCGCCTCAGCCGTTTCCCCGTTGCTTTCTGTCCAAGATAAAGAACCCTTGCCTTTTCCGGAAGATCCCCTGAAAGGCAGCCGACTCTTTGTCAGCAAGGGATGCATCAAATGCCATGCCATCTGGGGGATTGGAGATACGCTTGGCCCGGACTTGGCCCAGTTGAGCAGGGAAAAAAATCTTCTCCAATTGGCGGGTTTACTCTGGAGCCATTCTCCGAAAATGCTTGAAATCATGAGCGAGAGGGGTATCGCCCGCCCGACGTTTACGCCTCAAGAAATGGGCGATCTGCTGGGGTATATTTATTATTTCAATTACTTCGATCAACCGGGCAACTTCATGGATGGAGAAAATCTATTCACTGAGAAAGGTTGTACCCATTGCCATTCCGTGGGAGAGCGAGGCGGCAAAAACAAAATTTCCCTGGATAGCTACGGACGGTACATTTCCCCCTCTTTTCTGGTCACCGGTTTATGGAATCATAGCGCGGAGATCCTTTTTGAGATGAAAAAAATCGGCCTGAAACAGCCCGAATTCAAGGGGCGGGAACTCAACCATCTTTTGGCCTATCTGCGCGGCGCCGCGGTGAATCAAAACGGGGAAGCCATCTATGCGGAGCCGGGGCGTCCCAAAATCGGAAAAGAATTATTCGTCCAGAAAAAATGCTCCGTCTGTCATTCCGTCTGGGGCGAGGGAGGGAAGCGGAGCGTTGATTTGGGACGGCGGGAATTGCGTTCCAGTCTGACCGAAATCGCCGGGAAGATTTGGAGCCATTCCGGAAACATGTGGCAGGAGATGATCAGAATCAACCTTCCTTTTCCCACGTTTTCCCCCAAAGAAATGGCTGATCTCATCTCCTATCTCTATTTTATTCAGTTTTATGATGAGCAGGGTGATTTCAAAAAGGGGAAGAAGCTTTATCGGGAAAAAGAATGCATTTATTGTCATGTTTTGGAAGGTGAAGGAGAAAATATCGGGCCCGATTTGAGTGAAAGCGACGTTATGTTCTCCCCGATTATTTTAGCTGCGGCGATGTGGAACCATGCGATCGTCATGGAGGATATGCTGGAGGAAAAGAAATTGACCTGGCCCCGATTTTCGGGGAATGAGATGAGGGATCTCTTAAGCTATGTCCAAGAGGCTTCGAAAGCCGGCCATCAAGCAAAAGCGCAGGGAGGACCGCTGCCATCCAAAGGCGCTGTCGTCGTGCTTTCCAAAGACAGGTTCGACCTGGAATTAGCCAGACAAGGCGAAAAATTATACAGGGACAAAGCCTGCCTCGCCTGTCACAACTTTGAGGAAAACAGCCGATTGGTGGGGGGAGGGCTGAAAAATATTACTCAGAAGAGAGATCTCGAATGGCTGTTCAGTTTTATCAAAGATCCGAAATCGATGCTGAAAACGGACGGATTGGCCAAACAGCTTCTTCGCGAATTCAACGACATGCCCATGCCCAACCAAGGTTTATCGGATTCCGAAGTCATGGCCATCCTTGAATATCTGAAGGCCCCCGGAAAAGTGAAGTCGTGACGCAGCGGCTGACGGTGACGTAGGAAGGCGCGGATGAAATACCAGGTCAAGGTTCCGGACTTTTTGTGGTACAGGACGAACGTGCTGTGCATGGAAGCATGCCCCGTTCATACGGATTCAGGCAAATATGTTCAACTCATCGCTAAAGGTTTGGATCTTGAGGCCTATCTGGTAGCTCGCTCTTCCAACCCCTTTGCCTCGGTCTGCGGCCGGATTTGCGCCGCCCCCTGCGAGGATGCGTGCCGGAGGGGAAAAATCGACGAATCGATTGCCATTCGGGCCCTGAAAAGATTCGTAACGGAAAAATACGGCCTTGAATCCAAGCTCGCCCATACCCAAGACGCGCTTATCGAGGGGAAGATCATTCCTTTCGGTTCTCAATGGCCTCTTCATGTCCCGTCCATCGTTAAGAAAGGCAAATCCGGGACCGGACAAAAAGTGGCTATCATCGGAGGAGGCCCCGCGGGATTGGCCTGCGCCCATGACCTGGCCTTACGGGGATTTCAGGTCACCATTTTTGAAGCCCTGAACGTGCTGGGCGGCATGCCCAGGACGGCGATCCCTGAGTACCGGCTTCCGAAAGATATCTTGCGGAAAGAATCCGAATTTGTCTTGTCGTTAGGGGTGGGAGTCAAATTCCATGCTCCGCTCAGCTCCGATTTCGGCCTCGCCCAACTCAAAGAGATAGGATATGAGGCCGTCTTTATTTCCGTCGGAGCCCAGCAGAGCCGAAGCCTGAAGATCGAGGGAACCGAACTCCGGGGCGTCTATAACGCCATCGATTATCTTCTGAATGTCAATCAAGGCTACAAAATCGACCTCGGACGGAAAACCGTCGTTATCGGAGGAGGTCTGGTCGCCCTGGACTCCGCCCGGACCGCCCTTCGAGAAGTCCTTGCGCTGCTTTCGGACTCCGAGGAAGCCAAGCTAGCCATCGATATCTCGGCCGATGCCGGGTTGATGCTTACCGCGATCGACGTCGCTCGGACGGCTTTACGACGAGGAACATTGAAAGTCGACGTGGCCAGCCTCGAGTCATTTAAGGAAATGCCAGCCAGCCAGACAACCCAGGGAAAAGAAGAATTCGAAGAGTCCGTGAGGGAGGGAATCGTCTTTCATCCCTCCCGGGGGCCCAAACGGATTATCGGAGAGAATGGAAAAGTCAAAGGGGTCGAGTTCTTAAAAGTGAAACGCGTCTTTGATGACCTGGGCCGGTTTAATCCTGAATTCGAGCCGGGCACCGAAGAAATCATTGAAGCCGAATCGGTCATCCTCGCCATTGGACAAAGACCCGACCTCTCTTTTCTCAAATCCGAGGATCATGTGGAGATCACGCCCCAGGGGACCATTAAGGTCGATCCGCTGACCCTGGCCACGACCCGGGAGGGCGTGTTTGCAGGAGGGGATGCGGCTTTCGGGGCCAGAATTTTAATCGAAGGGGTGGCCAACGGAAAATGGGCGGCTCGGTCCATCCAGCGCTATTTGAACCGAATCCGCCATTCCGGGCAAAACTATTCCGTCTCCATCGAAGTCCTCTCTCCCGGGGAGTATGACAAACCGAAGGAATACGAAATCCGGAGGAGGAAAACACCCTCGAGGATTTCCCTGGAAAGCCGCCTCGGGGTCAACGAAGTGGAACTTCTCTTTGAGGAACAAGAGGCCCGGCTCCAGGCCGAGCGTTGTCTCGTGTGCCATATCAATACCATCTACAATTCCGACGTGTGCATCCTCTGCGGTTCGTGCGTCGATCACTGTCCGAATAACTGTTTGAAGCTGGTTCCTGTCGCGGATATTGATTTTACACCGAATGAAGTCAGCCATCGTATTTTGAAAAACAAATCCCAGAAAATATTTACGGCCATGATCAAAGATGAAGTTGTGTGTATCCGCTGCGGCCTGTGCGCAACGGTCTGTCCAACGGGAGCGATGACCATGGAAAGATTCTCTTTTGTGGAAACGGAAGGCCCATGACACAAGACCAACCGAAAAACACGAGACGCTTTTTCTTGGGTTTATTAGGGAAATTGTCCATCCTGACCGCTCTTCTGGCCGAAGCCGCCGGAGCCATAAAAGCATTCATTCCTCAGGTCCTTTATGAGCCTCCTTCAAAATTTAAAGTGGGGAAGGCGGACGAATTTCCCGAGGGACAGACGTTTCTGCCCGAGTTCAAACTTTACATATTCCGGGAAGGCAACGATTTTCATGCGATCTCCGCCGTCTGCACCCATCTTTACTGCGTCGTCGACTGGAAGCCGGATCGCCAAAGCTTTTCCTGCTCCTGTCACGGAAGCGTATTTTCCAAAGAGGGAATCAACCTCTCCGGACCCGCGCCCAAACCTCTTCCCTGGTTCGCCCTTTCTCTTGCTGCGGACGGTCAGCTCGTTGTGGATTCTCAAAAGCAGGTGGGTCGAGATTATAAATATTCAATTTAAAGCGAGACGACCATGAAAGCAAAAATCCTCCGCATATGGGAAAAAATGACCTGGTCTTGGTCTCCCCGATCCGACCGCGAAGCGAGTGAATCCGTCGTCAAAAATTTTTGGCTGCACTGGTTTCCCTCCCGGATATACCGGGGCAGCATAAGCTGGGGGTATTCCCTCTGGCTCGGCACTTTTTCTGCATGCTTATTCATTATCCTGGCGCTCACCGGGATTCTTCTTTTGTTTTTTTACATTCCGTCCGTTCAAAATGCCTACGGGAGCATCAAGGACCTGGATAACGTCGTTCAATTCGGCTGGCTTTTGAGGTCACAGCACCGCTGGGCGGCTCATCTTATGGTCGGGGCGGCTTTCTTGCATCTCGTCAGGGTTTTTTTGACGGCGGCCTATCGGGGCCAAAGAATCTGGAATTGGTATATCGGGATCGCTTTGTTCATTGCCACGCTTTTCCTTTCTTTTTCGGGCTATCTGCTCCCCTGGGACCAGCTGGCCTACTGGGCCTTGACCATCGGAACCGGAATCGCAAGCGCATTTCCCCTGATCGGAACAAGCCTTCGGTTTCTCTTGATCGGAGGGAATACCATCGGGCAGAGCAGTTTGCTGCGGTTTTTTGGCCTTCATAATTTCCTCCTTCCGGCGGTCCTGCTTTTTCTATTTGCTCTCCATATGTGGCGGATTCGAAAAGACGGCGGCCTCGCCTGTGTCGATCATCTGGTTCTGAAAACCAAATCGAAGGACATCTCCGCGAGTCCGGCGAAAACATATTCTTTATTGGGAATTGCGGAAGGCACCTCCATTCAGGTGTCTACGACCGAAGTCTTGGATAAGAACAATTCTGTTCACGCTTCGCCCCATCTCGTGAGAAGAATTGCCCTCGTCCTGTTATTGACGACGATTCTGACTCTCTTTTTGGCCCTTCTTTTTCCCGCCCCGCTCGAGGAACCCGCCAATCCCTCCGTCACGCCCATCCCCGCTAAAGCCCCCTGGTATTTTCTCTGGCTTCAAGAGCTGATTGCCACGACAACCATAAAAATCGGGAAAATCAGCGTTAGCGGCGGCTTGATCGGAGGGATTCTTGTCCCTGGATTTCTTCTCCTGTTGGCTTTGATCTGGCCCTTTCTTGATAAAAGTCCTCAAGAATCCATCGGTGTTTGGTTTCACAAAAGCCGGAGAAGACAAAATTT
>Ga0214473_10009644_pt1 | contig 11396 bp, 9 predicted proteins | sample RVTome_7_FD_203509 | JGI IMG/M metagenome (GOLD analysis project Ga0214473, IMG submission 203509) | Soil microbial communities from uranium-contaminated site in the Upper Colorado River Basin, Wyoming, United States - RVT98D197 | ecosystem: Environmental > Terrestrial > Soil > Contaminated >...
CCATATCGAAGGCTTTTCTCAGGCGGGTGTATATGTCAGTAAGAGAAAGGTCGTTTGGATTTGAAAACACAACCTCGCCCCATGCTTTCGAGTTTCCAGCGTCTCGATACAAGTAGGTGAACTTGATCGCTTGAGGCGTCTTCATTGTTTGAAGATTTCTTTGTTGTGGTACTCAAGAAAAGATTGATCAGGCAGAAACTTCCGTGGAAGTCTAATCTTCTTACCATCGTATCTCGTCAGCAAGTGCCGAACCGCATCATTTCCTCGAGACGTTCTTTTTATAGACGGTGATACGATTACCCTGTACTCCGACGTAATTGTGAGCAAGCCTCGGTCGAATGCTCTGTCGTGAATGGCGTTTAGGCAAAGGCCGTTGGATGGGTTCACTCGGTTCTTCTCGTCTTTGGACCAAGGAACAATGTGACTAGCATTTAAGAGATCTGGAATCGCTAGGCCGGTTATGCAGCATCTGAATTCATAAGCCGCCAACACACCAAGAAGCAGTAAACGCTGAAATCGCAAACATGGTTCGTTTCCCCTCCCACACAGCAGTCAATTCGGGACGCGCAGATCAACGTGTTTCGTCCTCCTCCGAGGAACTCGGGACTGCAGGCGGGCAGTTCCGTCCTGCACAGCGGGACTTGCCCACCCCCTTTCAAAAAGAAATGGAACATCACCCCCTGAAACACAAAACCCCGGCCAGCATCTAACCGGGGCGTGGTAACGTTCTACTTATCACCACTTGATCTTCGGAGCCCACTGTGCGAAGGGCGTTGGTTTGATGCCGGATTCTTTTGCCATAGCCTGAATGTTAACATCGTATCCCACACGATCAAACCACTGGAGCATGAGGGCGTAGTCTTCGCTTGCCTTGCGCACTTCCTCGATGGGCACCGGCACAAACCCGATGGTCCTCCCGGAAGCTGCACTGAGTGCCTTTGCAGTCTGCGGCATCGTGAGCGCATCGCCTGCGATATCGAATGCACGGCCGTTCAGCTTCTCGTGGTTCTGGAATGCCCAGAGACCGTATTTCCCGATGTCTTCCACGGCAATCATCTGCAGCGAGGTTGCGGGCTTCAGCGCCACCATGAGATTTCCCTGGTCGATGGCCGGCTTGAACCAGGGGGACGCGATGTTCTCCATAAAGAACACCGGTCTGATGATGGTATAGGAAGGAAACCCGAGTCCGCGAACGGTTTCTTCCACGCGGTATTTATTATCGAAGTGCGGAATCCCCGTCTTCCGGTGCGCTGAACCGACGGAGCTGTACACATAGTGCCCGACGCCTGCTTTCTTCGCGAGTGTTGCGATCCTCTTTCCCTGCTCTTCTTCTTTCTCAACTCCCGCCTCCCATGTGTTCTGAACTGCAAACACTCCCCAGATGCCTTTCAACGCCGCCTCCAGCGATTGAGGGCTATCCAGATCGCCGGTGATAATCCTGGCCCCTTGCTTCGCAAGCGCTTTCGCCTTCTCGCTGTCAGGCTTTCTCGTCATCGCATTGACACTGAAACCATGGGACAGCAGTTCCGCCGCAACAGCACCTCCCTGCTGACCTGTTGCACCTGTAACAAGAACAGTCTTTGTATCCGCCATAAATCTCCTTTGAGTTGAATTCGGTGAAGTATCTGTGTGCGCTTATATAACGAGGATATGCCCTTCGGGGTTCCCCTGGGAGCGGGGTTGTTGCCCCTCTCTTTGGAAGAGAAAGGGCGAAAAAGAACTATGGTGTGCCTTACTTTCTCTTTGGAAGAGAAAGTAACAAAGAGAACTTTCCGAAATCGAATCCCACAACCCTGGGTAATTCCAATCCGATGGTTCACACGATTTCAGCACAACACCAAAAAGTAGTAAACGCTGAAATCGTAAACCGGATTGGTTTTCCTTCTCGTGCATCCGTCGATTTCGGGGGCGCGGATTATTGTTTTGTTTCTTGCCGAGCCCCCCGCAATCGCAGGATGTAAGCGGTGGAGAATCGATCTCCGCTTTGCGATTTCATCGACATGCAATGCGCTTCATGGTTTGTAGACATTCGACAGATGAAATCGTCTTTCAACCAGGCAAGAGTCATCAGAGGTTTGTAGCGTTGCCTGCCCGCCTCTGAGAACTCAATGAGGCAGGCGGGCGATTGCGTCCCGACTCTGTCGGGATTTGGCTCCTTTCTTTCTCGGAAAGAAAGGAGCAACATAGCAGATAGTCTTCTTGCCTACATCTTTTCGAAAAGAAAGAAAGAGAACTGTGGCATGCTTTACTTTCTCTTTAGAAGAGTCCCGCTCTGGGGGATTCCTCATGTGCGGGATTCGAAAGGCGGAAAAAGGGGGAAGGAGAACTTTCCCGAAATCCCCGCCTGCCTTCATTGGTCAATGAAGGGCGGGCAGGGAATCCCGCAAGCTTGGGTAGTTCAGTCCAATGATCATGCGGTTTCAGCACAGTACCAAGAAACAGTAAACGCTGAAATCGCAAACCCGATTGGGTTACCCACGCCCGCCTGCACTTCGTTCCGGCGGGCAGGCCGCCATCGATTTCGGGGGCGCAGGTTTTGGTTCTGTCTTGTTGCGAGGCTTCCTTGGATGTTGCGGGATCAGGATTCTTCAGTCCTCTTGATCAGGACAATAGAGAGATCATCGTGCCGTTGCGCGGTTCCTGCAAAGCCATCAACGCCGGCGACCAGCTGCTCACCGATCTGTTCAACTGGGAGTCCCGTAAGGGCAACGAGCTGTTCCATGAGCCTCCGCTCGCCGAAGAACTCGCCCGCCAGGTTCTGTTGTTCCGTCACGCCGTCCGAGAAGATGCAGAGAAGATCGTCCTTCTGGAGCGTCACCGCAAGGTCCGCATAACGGGATTCGGGCATGATGCCGAGTGCCGGGCCCCCCTTCGGCATCGTCTCTGTTCCGGTGCGTCGCACAATGACCGGCGGAAGGTGTCCGGCATTCAGGAGACGCACGCTCCCTGAATGTGGTTGAAGCTCTGCGTACACCAGCGAAGAAAAGATGCTGCGCAGACTGTCGCGAAAGAAGACACGGTTGAGTTTCTCTCCAAGCTCACTGAGTGACGTCGTATCGTGCAGCAGCGCCCTGAGCGAGGCCTGGAGTTTTGCCATCAGCAAAGCGGCGGGCAGCCCTTTCCCCGCGACATCCCCCAACGCGATGCCTACTCTCTGGTGGTCAATTCTGATGAAGTCGATGAGGTCTCCGCCCACCTCGTTGGCCGATCTCGTAAAGAGCCATGCTCGCCATCCTTTGATGTCCGGTGTTCGCTCGGGCATCAACGCCTGCTGAACAGCCCGTCCCGCCTCAAGCTCCTTGTGGGCCACCAGTTTGTCTTTCAATTCAAGCATCAACACAAAGAGGATGCACACCGGGCCAAGTACACCGGTGTCGTTTTCCACCCGGACTCCGTCTCCGCTGTCATAGGTGACGGTATGCGACGTTACCACCAGGACAATGCCGAGAACGAGAAGGAGGCGCCGGGCAGGGGTGAGCTTTAGGATCATGGATTTGAGCAGCCACCACGCCGTGTACAGTAATCGTTTCAACCACCCCATTTCGTTCAGACGTTTCTTCCGCTGCTCATCCAGCATGAACTCTTTGAGCTCGTTGAATTCGCGTCCAACCGAACTGAAAAAGTCTCCACGAAGGAGGTCGCTCTGTAGCGTCTTAAAAACCTTTGGAGCAGGTTCAGTGTGTGCGCTGCCGTTTGCCATGTCTGTCACCCAACCGTTGCTGAGGAGTTACATGTTCCTCTTGATAGATACGCAGAAGGGGGATCAACTGTTGCTGCGGATTTCCCTGGCGCGCCCGGGGATCCGCAGGCTCCCCGGCAGAAATCGCGAGTGATGCAGAAATTCGCAGCAGGCATCGGGAGGGGCGGAATGAGGCCCTTTGTGGGTTGCACACGGATGTACCATGGTACCAGTCACTTCGCTCAATTTTTCCCTTGACAAAGTCGTTTCGGTATATTAACTTTGCATTACAAAGTACTTTGTATTATAAGGAGACCGGGGCATGAGCGAACTCGACCAGCATCTGCAAAACATCAACGACATCAGAACGATGATGGAGCGTTCATCGAAAATGCTTTCCTTGAGCGGACTCTCAGGTGTGAGTGCGGGCGTGGTTGCAATAGCGGGTGTCCTGTTTGCCCAGTGGGTGCATACACGCGTTCCCCCGGAAGACGTTGTCATGTATATCATCCTGGACGCTCTGGTCGTCCTTGTTCTGGGCGTCGGGATGGCGGCCGTCTTTTCCCTCCGCATGGCCCGGAAGAAGGGTCTCCCTGTCTGGACGCCAACGTCCCGATTTCTCATTGTCGATCTTGCAATTCCTCTCGGGGCGGGAGGCCTGTTCTGTATTGCACTCCTGCAACACGGGAACGTCCCCCTCATTCCGGGGACGATGCTCGTTTTCTACGGCCTAGCACTCATCAACGGAAGCAAGTATGCCTTAAAGGAGATCCGCTACCTCGGCATCACAGAGCTGATGCTCGGGTGTATCGCCATTTTCCTCCCGGGCGAGGGACTTAATATCTGGGCGCTCGGGTTCGGTATGATGCACATTCTCTACGGATCATTGATGTACTTCAGGTATGAGCGGTGAGAGAGATCGTCGCAAAACTGAACAAGGTGTTCGACAACCGCATCCGGCTTGCCGTGATGTCCGCACTGAGCGTGAATGACAGCCTGGACTTTAACTCGATGAAAGAGCTGCTGGATGTCACTGATGGCAACCTCGCATCGCACATTGCCGCCCTGGAAGATGAGGGGTACCTGAAGGTGACAAAGAAGTTCGTCGGCAAAAAGCCGCAGACGACGTATGCACTCACAGTTCCTGGGCGACGGGCATTTACCGAACACATCGACGTCTTAGAACAGCTCATCAAAAAGAGTCAGTAGGGCCGACAATGATCCAGAAAACGAAACGGAACTTATCCGCGTGACCAGAGTAGACAACACAGGAGAACTGTTATGAAACCCTCGTCCTTACACAAGCTCGCACTCGGCGGGGCCATCGCTCTCGAGCCCGCCGGGTTCCTCGTTGTGGCCGGCCCGGCACAATCGCTCCTTGGCTTTCGCCAGCTGAACGATGCGCTGGATGCCCTGTTCGCCAGCCCGACGTTCTCATTTACAGGCATCATCTTCCACCCCGTTATCATCCTCGGCGGGTTGCTTCTTGGCGCCGGCATGAATGCGGTTCCCCTCGTGCATTTCACGTTCGATTCAGAAGAACAAACCTTCATTGCAAAGGTCGTCCTGAAACAACGGTTCTTCAACTTCATGGTAAGCGCGGGGAGCGTGACCCTGCCGGTGACCATCCTGGCATATTCTGTCGGAGAAAACTTCACCATTATGTCACACTAAACCTCCCCGAAAGGAATGACTAGCATGTCAGATACTCTCATCAAACGGTCTGTGTTGTTGCGAATGTTCCTGATCGGCGGACTTACCGTTGCTCTGCTCATCCCGTCTCTTCTCATCACCGGACTTGTCGATGAACGGGAAACCACCCGGGATAGCGCGGTAAGTGAGGTGAGCGACAAGTGGGGGAACGCCCAGACCATTGCAGGGCCAATCCTCACTGTAGTATACCGGGTTCCGAGTTATACAACAAAAGAACGCATTGTCTACACGACCGGGCTCGCGCATTTCCTCCCGGAGAGTCTCGTTGTCTCTGCAACCATCCAGCCTGAAGTCCGGCACAGGGGAATGTACGAGGTCGTTCTTTACTCTTCCCGGATTCAATTCAGAGGAACCTTCGCCGCACCTGCGTTTGCGCAACTTGGGATTCCGGCGGAAGACATCCTCTGGGACAAGGCGTTCCTGACGCTGGGCATCAGCGATTTGAAAGGAGTGAAAGAAGGAATCAGCATTCAGTTCGATGATCAGACACTCGTTGCCGACCCCGGGGTGAATGCCGACGAAGTACTGACAACCGGCATCAATGTGCACCCGAAGGTGTCCCCATCTGCGAAAGCGTATGCATTTTCCGCCTCACTGGACCTCAACGGCAGCGGACAACTGATGTTTGTCCCCGTCGGAAAAGAAACACGGGTTACGGTTGCCTCACCCTGGGGGAACCCGAGCTTCATCGGGAACACGTTGCCTGTGCGCAGAGTCGTAAGTGAGGGAACCTTCGCGGCCGACTGGAAAGTCCTGCATCTCAATAGGAACTTCCCGCAACAATGGGCAGGAAAACAATTTGATATCAGTCAGGCTTCCTTCGGCGTAAAACTCCTTCTGCCTGTCGATGAATATCAGAAGACTACCCGCGCCGCAAAGTACGCGATCATGTTCATCGTGTTTACGTTTCTCGCATTTTTCCTGACGGAGATCCTGAACAAGAAAGTGATTCACCCGATCCAGTACGCCCTGATCGGTTTCGCGTTGTTGCTGTTCTACGTCCTTCTCCTTTCGATCTCAGAACAAATGGCATTCAACTACGCGTACGTCATTTCAAGTGCCGGCATCATTCTCCTTGTTGGCGGGTATACCCGGAGCGTCCTTACGAGTAACGTAGCCGCCCTCGCCATTGCAGGAATCATGATCCTCCTCTATGGATTCATGTACGTGCTGTTGCAGCTCGAGGACTACGCTCTTCTGCTCGGAAGCGTTGGCCTGTTCCTGATTCTTGCTCTCGTGATGTACCTGACGAGAAGAATCGATTGGTTTGCCATTGGGGCGAAGCAGGAGGGCGTGTAGTGGCACAGTGAAGAAAAGCAGGTGTCCGGGGCGCCTCTCATTAATACACAATGTGTCCCCGGGCGCTGGGAGTCCATTGAAACACAAAACCCCGACAGGCATCCGGTCGGGGCTGGAACGAGGTTCTTCTGTGGCTTGCACACCTACCGCAACACCGCATCAATCTCGTTTCTTTCGTTGGCTATTGCCTCACCTTGAGTCGCAAACCATTTCGGGATCGCCTTCGGTTTGCCGGTGCCATTGGTGCAGGAGTACGTGGTCCCCTGTCCGATGTTCTCGGACAACACGCTGATCTGGATTCCCCGGTGTGTTGCCTTCGTTGTCGTTGTTTTTATCATGGGCTCACTCCTTCGCGCTTGTTATTCTCCATAGGCCGATCATTTCAAACATTCGGGGTGGATGCAATGTGTGCCCACCTTGTTTTCTAGTAACGTCGTCCTCCGCGACCACCGCCGCCGTATCCTCCACCCCCGCCTTTGTGTCCGCCGCCTCCGTATCCACCGCCAGTCCGCCGACCGCCGGTCTCGGATTTCGGACGGGCCTCGTTGACGGTAAGCGCCTGGCCCATGAAGTCCTTCCCGTTTAGCGCTTCGATGGCTGCCTCGCCCTCGGACTTCTTTGACATCTCTACAAAACCAAAACCCTTTGACTCCCCGCTGAACTTGTCCTTGATGACGTTGACAGCCATGATCTTCCCGAATGATTCGAAGAGCGGGCGCAAGTCATCCTCTTTTGCCTGACGCGGCAGATTCCCAACGTAAATATTCATCCGGGTTCTCCTTTCATGAGAACTGTGATCGTATGTGTGACCCACGTGAGCCCACAAAGAATGGCTCCTTGCCATTGCACGCCACCCGGTTGAGGAAGCTGCCAGCACGAGGTGTGGGGATGGTCCTACAATAAGATACAAAGAAAAGGAGCGAGAAACCCAACTACTTGCTGATTGTCTGACAAAGTCTTCATGAATCATGAACTGCATTGCTGGAGAGCGGCAGAAATAATTCAATTGTTGTATCTTGTTCAGGCGCCCGTCCACCATCAAACCCCTCGCACATGAACTCGATATGCACACCTTGTCAGAAGACTCGTACATCTGTACGAATGGCCTTACTCTGCTTGCTTACCACCCTGGCCGGGACAAGCGGCGCCGGGAAGGAAACAATGGGGTCGTATGCACATCATCATTTCGACGGTCGGAGCATTGTCTTTTCCACATCAAGCGGTCAGAGACTCCGTGTTACTCCTTATGGAGATCAAATCGTTCGAATACAGGCTGTTCGCCCGAAGGAAGAGTTCTTCCCGGATGACCATTATGAGATGGTGGAATCACATCAGTGGGATGGTTCGTTCCGTCCGTCCGATCGGGGGACATTCTTCCTTCTTGAAACCCGCGCTGATAACGGACTCGTCCTGCATGTGAACAAAAATCCTATGCGTATTCTGTATGTCCACCGCGGGGAAAAAGCCCCCACGCTACAAGAAAGTGACGGGATCTGGTGGGAAGGAAGTACTGTACACACATCGTTCATGTACCACCCACAAGAACACTTCACAGGCCTGGGACACGGATACTTTGGGCGGTCGGACCGGCTTGATCTCAAGGGAGAAGTCGTGCAGCGCAACTACGGCACGGCGCATGGTCAACAGGCTCCGCTCATCGTCCCCTTTTATCTTTCCAGCAATGGCTATGGCATTTTCCTGAACAGCATGTTTCCGAACTCCTTCAGCTTCGGCAAGGGCGGAGTGTATGAGTTTAGCATCGACGGCGACAGCCGGATGGACTATTTCTTCATTCGGGGACCCGATCTCGTGCAGGTGATCGATCGCTACACGCAACTGACAGGAAGGCCCCGCTTCCCTCCCATGGCAATGTTCGGGCTTGCTCTCTCGGACAAGGGGCACGACCACACATCGGCAACGCCATCGGACGAGATGTGGTGGAAGCAGAAGATCAGCGAACACAGAAGCGCAGGCTTCCCGATTGATCATGTGGTGAATGACAACCGGTGGCGCGCGGGTGGGGGCAAGCGCTGCGAGTCGTACCTTGCATGGGACTCGACCCGTTATCCCGATCCGGCGGAGTATGAACAATGGGTGCAAGCAAACGGTCTTGTGGTCACGCTTGACTTCAACCGGTGTATCGCCAGCCGGAGTGACGGATGGAAGCCCTCGTTCAACATTCCCGATGCGGACAGTATCGAATTTGGGCACAGCGCTCCTGACTTCACAAGAAAGGAAGTGAGAGAATGGTTTTGGAACCTGTTCTGGTGCAAGTCGCTCAACCCTGAACTACGTTACCCCGGGGACGCGCTCTGGATCGATGAGTTTGATGAGATGGGGAAGGCGCCGCCGTCGATGGTCCTTGGGAATGGACGACGCTGGTTGGAAATGAGGAACTACTGGTTTTTTCTGATGGCGAAGGCGTTGGTGCAGGAAGGATGGGACGTCAGCATCGGGCCGACGAAGAGACCTTTTGTATGGGTGAGAGGAATGACGGCCGGCGCGCAGCGATACGCAACACTCTGGAGTGGTGATATCAAACCCAGTTATGATGACATGAAAACCCAGATACGAGGCATGCAACTGGCCGGTCTTTCCGGATTCCCGTTCTGGGGACATGATGCCGGCGGCTTCCATGGCTGGGAAAGCGGCAAGGGCCCGGATGACACCATGTACCGACAATGGTCGATGGCATTCGGATGCTTCACCCCCTTCTGGAAGCCCCACGGTATGGGACAATCGCGCTGGCCCCTCGATCGGTCCATCAAGGCACAACAGGATGCAAAGAAGTACAGCGAGCTGCGCTACACACTTATGCCTTACATCTACACCTATGTGCATCGGGCGTTCGAGGCCGGCATCCCAATCGCAAGAGCGATGATCATCGAACATCAGGGTGATTCGCTCGCATGGGAGCACGACCTGCAATATATGTGGGGACGCGAAATGCTCGTCGCTCCCAACTGTTCGGACAGTGGTAATGTCACCGCGTGGCTGCCCGATGGAGTGTGGTATGATTTCTGGGACGATACCAAATGGCAAGGGAACCAGGTCATCAACTATGATGCACCCGTAGGAGTACTTCCGCTTTTTGTCAAAGCGGGTTCCATCATTCCCATGGCGCCACCCGCGCTGAGCACTGCGTTCATGTCGAGGGACAGCCTTGTCATTCACATATATACCGGCGCGGATGCATCATTCACCCTCTACGAAGATGACGGCATCACTGAAAGGTATCGAACGAACGGCGAGAAACGAACCACAGACGTTGTATTCACTCAGTCTTCTATGAGCCTGAGAATTGCGGCCGGCGTCGGAACCTACGACGGGGCTCCCACGCGTCGCGCATACCGGGTCGATTTCCACGGCCTTTCTCGACCGCTCTGCATGGAAATCAACGGCAAGCCATTGACGTTCGTGAAATCGGTGGGCGGGACAACTGCTGCGCAAGAAGGAATCGTGTGGGATGAAGGGAAGAAATGCTTGTCCGCGTTAATCAAGAGCCTGCCGATAGCGCACGATGTGGTGCTCAAGGCTATTCCCGACTGTCCCAAAGGAGGAAAGCAATGAGATTCGTGATCCTTCTCCTCCTGCTTGCTACACTGCACGCGAACGGACAGACACCTCTCGGCGGATTCACAGGGTATGCAAAAGGCGGGAAAGCCATCACGGTGCAGGCGGACACGTCGGCGGTGCGATTCATCTTCTATCGATCCGACATTCTCCGTATCGATTATCTTCCGTCCCCCTCCTCTACGGTAGACTCCTCTTTTGTTGTCATTCGTGACACGACAGAAAGCGTTCCTCTTTCGATTCAAGACTCCGATTCGTTGCTTGTGATATCGTCTTCATCCATACGAATGCACTGCCGCAAATTCCCGCTCCGGTTTTCCTACTTTACATCTTCCGGAGAGTTGCTGGTTGAAGAACCCGTCGCGGTGGGATTCACGTCGGAGCAAGCAGAGCGGGTTGTGAATTTCTCACTTCGTCCGCGTGAGCGTTTCTACGGCACAGGAGAACGGGGCACGAGCCTGGACAAACGGGGACAGGCGTTCGAGAGCTACAACACGCAGATCGGTGGGTATTCAACTCCACTCGCAACAATGAATCTGAACGTCCCGTTTCTTGCTTCCACGAGCGGCTACGCTCTCTACTTTGACAATACGTTCAGAGGGAAATTTGATCTCGGGGCATCTGATACGACGCGATTCTCCTATACTGCGACCGGGGGAGAACTCTCCTACTATCTTATTGCAGCCCCGACGATACCCGGGCAGCTTGAGAAGTACACGTGGCTTACCGGACGACAGCCCCTCCCTCCCCGCTGGGCATTTGGTTACATGCAATCGAAGAATCGATATCAGAACGAAAAGGAGGCCCGCGCCACTGTCGACACACTTCGTGCGAAGCAATTTCCCTGCGATGCGCTTGTGCTGGACCTGCGGTGGTTCAAGTACATGGGAGATCTTCGATGGGACCGCTCTTCCTGGCCCGACCCTGAGCGGATGATGTCTGACTTTGCAGCGGAGGGAATCAAGACCGTCCTTATCACGGAGCCGTATATCATTGACTCATCAGTGAACTACGCTGAGGCGGCGAGCAATGCCTACTTTGCGCGAGATACACGCGGCCAGCCATATACGTTTGACAAGTGGTGGTCGTGCGACGGATGCAGCGCTGCATTGCTTGATATGACTAATCCCGA
>Ga0214473_10009645_pt1 | contig 11395 bp, 11 predicted proteins | sample RVTome_7_FD_203509 | JGI IMG/M metagenome (GOLD analysis project Ga0214473, IMG submission 203509) | Soil microbial communities from uranium-contaminated site in the Upper Colorado River Basin, Wyoming, United States - RVT98D197 | ecosystem: Environmental > Terrestrial > Soil > Contaminated >...
CGGCCGTACTCGGCCTGCGCATCGGCCGAGAGGATCTCGGTGTCGTCGGTGATGAAGGTGGCGGCCACCCAGGAGGTCCGGTTTACCCGGACGCTCAGCTCCGCCAGGCGGCGTTCGGCGTCCTCGATGTACGCCTGGGCCTGAGTGACCGTCGGGGGGGACGTGGGGGGACGTTGGGCGGCGAGGGCGGTGGGGCCACCGACCGTCGCGGCGGCCAGCAGGGCAACGAGTCGGTCGGATCGCATGGCGGGAAACTTCGCCGGTCGGCCGCCGCCGGCGCCAGCGGGGCGTGGGGACACGGCGGCCTCCAGAGAGCGTGCTCGTGGAGATGGTACGCGCCGCCGTGCCCCCGGGTTTTCGCTGCCGGCGCTAGCGTCTGGCGTACACGTCGGTCCGGCCGTCTTTGGTGAAGGTCAGGACGTCATACGGCCCCGGGGCCGGCCCTTCCATCCCCGGGGAGCCGGCCGGCATGCCCGGCACCGCGAGGCCCACGGCATCGGGTTTCTCACTCAGGAACTTGCGGAGCACGTCGGCGGGCACATGGCCCTCCACGACGTATCCGTCCACCACGCCCGTATGGCAGCCCTCGAGCGCGGGGGGAATGGCGTACTGCCGCTTGATCTCCAGCAGCTGGGCGTCGGTCACGTGCTGCAGCTCGACCGCGAATCCACTCTCTTGCAGGTGAACCACCCACTCGGCGCAGCAGCCTCACGTGGGCGTGAGATACACCGTGACCGGGGTCGCCACGCTCTGCCGGGAAATCAGGGCCACGGCGCCCGCCACCAGCGCGATCGTGACGAAGGCCCCGAGCAGGAGTGGGCGGGTTGGCTTCCTCATCATCGAGAGTCTCCTGCATGGGACCGGCTGGGTTACGTTCGGGCGAACGCCGGCCGCCGGGTGTCGCCGGTCAGCGGAAAGTGCCTCGCGTCGGAGAGCCCGTCAACTGGCGGGTCCCCGCCGCACCCGGTAGACCACCAGGCGGTCCACATCGAGCTCGTCCGACTCAATGGCCGCGAATCGGTCGGGCCCGATCACCGCGACCGGAACGGGCGTGGACGCAGGCAGGGTGCCGAGGTAGTCGCCGTCGCTGTCGAACACGTCGATGCCCGCGGGACTGGCCGCGCCCTCGCTTCTTGCCACCCACCACGTTGGGCCCGGCCCCTCGGCAATGCGCGTAATGATGGGAATGGTCTCGGCGATGCCTTGCTTCTCCACGACTTCTCCCGGGTCGCACACCCGGGTTCCGCCGGGCGTACCGACGCGCATGCCCTCGCCCAGCAATGCCAGGGCGGCCTCGCGAGTAGCCGATGCCGGAGACAGCGGGCGCCGCAGAATCCGGATCCGATGCGGGTCGATGAGCCACACCTCGTACCCGGCGGCCACCGCCGCGGCGGCGGTGGCGTCCCGCCGTCCCGCCCATCGGAAGTAGGGGGCGAAGATGGGCGGCATGCCGGTGAAGCCCATGCCGCAGCTCGCCAGCTCGATGGGCTGAGTCGGAAGGTGGCGCAGGGTCACGAGCGTGATGGTGTCGGCTCCGGAAACCCGGATCAGGTGTTCGACGAGGGCGTCATCTGTGACCGTGAGATCGAACACGATCAGCATGAGGCCGCTCGGAATCATCTGGAAGCCGCCTCCCTGATACCCCGGCGGGACCGGCTCCTGGGACAGGACCTGGCCACCGGCGTCGAACCGTACCAGCGCGCCCTTGCCCAGGTCGAAGACGCCGACGATCCCGTCATCGGCGACGCTCAGGCCGAACGGCCGTTGTATCTCGCCCGGTCCGCCGCCGGCGCGCCCCATGGTGACCAGCGCGGCTCCGGTCGAATCGAAAACTACGACCCGATGGGCCGAACGGTCGAGCACGTAGAGGTTGCCGGCTATGTCGGCACCGACATATCCCGGCGCCAGCGCATAGAACGACTCCTCGCCGGTTTCCTGCCCGCCGATGGTGAAAAGGCGGTCGAAAGACCAGTCCAGTGGGCGGTCGGGCCCGGCATAGGTTACCAGCTCGACGCCCGCCGAGTCACTGCGGGTGCTGATGTTTTCGCCCTGCGCGCTGCATCCGGCCACCAGCAGGGCGATGGTGGTGAGGCGACGCATGACCCACCTCGCGGAACCGATGTGCGAGCTTGGCCCGACCCGCGCCCGATGGCAAGGTCCCCGGGCACCGGCCTTCCCGGCGGCGGAGAGCACCGCTACCATTGGCGCGTCATGCCCACGCCCGACATCCCGGCCGCGCTCGCCTTCTACGTGGTGTTCCTTTTCTCCACCGTACTGCACGAGGCGGCGCATGCCTGGGCGGCGCTGCTGGGAGGTGACCCGACGGCGTACCAGGGAGGCCAGGTCACGCTCGACCCGCGGCCCCACATCAAGCGCGAGCCATTCGGCATGGTGGTCATGCCGCTCATCTCGGTGGTGATCTCGGGGTGGCCGTTCGGGTTCGCCAGCGCGCCCTACGATCCCCGCTGGGCCATGCGCCACCCCCGGCGCGCCGCGTGGATGGCGCTCGCCGGACCGGGCGCCAATCTGCTGCTCGTCCTGCTGGCCGCCATCGCCATTCGCGTGGGGCACGTGGCGGGGGTATTTGAGGCCCCGGAGTCGGTCAGGTTCGCCCGGGTGACCGCGGCGGCGGACGGCGGGATCTGGGCGGCGGTGGCGTTCGTGGTCAGTGTGTTCTTCTCGATGAACCTGGTGCTGGCGTCCCTGAACCTCCTGCCCCTCCCGCCGCTCGACGGCAGCGCCGCGGTGCCCCTTTTCCTGTCGGACTCCGCCACCGGCCGCTACCAGGACTTCCTGGGGCGCAACCCGGGTCTCGGGGTGGTAGGGATTCTGCTGGCGTGGCAGGTATTTGATTTCGTGTTCGATCCGGTCTTCCTGTTTGCGATCAACCTGCTGTATCCGGGGATGACCTATGGCTAGGCGGGTGAGCTGTGCGCTGTGGGGGCACCGCTTACAGCTTACAGCTCACACCTTTGCGGCTCAGACGTCGCCGTCGATGCGTCGTTGAATCCACCTCCGTTCTTGCTCCGTCCCCGCCAGCTCCAGAGCCTGTCGGTACTCCGCCGCCGCTTCGGCCCGTCGTCCCAGGCGGTCGAGCACCGCGGCACGGGTGGCCGGGAGGAGATAGTACCGGGTGAGCTGGGGGGCGTCGGCGACGTCCTCCAGGGCGTCGAGTGCGGCCGTGGGCCCCTCGACCTCCGCCAGGACCACGGCCCGATTCAACGCCACGACCGGTGAGGGATGCAGCTCGAGGAGCTGGTCGTAGAGGTCGAGAATGCCGCGCCAGTCGGTGGCGGCGAACGTGGGCGCGGCGGCGTGGGCGGCCGCGATGCCGGCCTCGAGGTGGTAGCGCGTCAGGGTCTCCCCCACCGCCGCTCGTTCCAGCGCCCGGAACCCCCGGGCGATCAGGCCGCGATCCCAAAGGGCCCGGTTCTGCTCGGCCAGAAGGATCAGGGCGCCGTCGTCGTCGGCCCGCGCGGGCAGCCGGCTTGCCTGGAAGCAGAGCAGGGCGAGCAGCGCGTCCACGTCGGGCCGCTGGGTGACGGGCGACGCCCTCAACAGCTCGGCCAGCCGGAGGGCCTCCCGGCAGAGCTCGGCCCGGACGGCCGAATCGCCCGCGTGGGCGCTGTATCCCTCGTTGAACAGGAGGTAGACGGCCCGGAGCACCGCGTCGAGCCGGCCGGGAAGGTCGTCATCCGCCGGGAGCTCGACCTGGGCCCCGGTCCCTCGCAGGACGTCCTTGGCCCGCACCAGCCGCTGAGCCACCGCGGACGGGCGGGCCAGGAATCCCGCCGCGATCTCCTCGACGCTGAACCCGCCGGCCGTCTTGAGGACGAGGGCGACCTGCGAGTCTTCCGACAGCGCGGGGTGGCAGCACAGGAACACCAGGGCGAGCTCGTCGTCGAGCGCGGGCTCGACCAGCCAGCCCGCCTCCGGGATCTCGGCGGACAGCAGGTCGAGCTTGGCCGAGAGGGTCGTGCTCCGGCGACCGCGGTCGACCGCCAGATTCCTCGCCACCCGGTACAGCCATCCCTCGGGGTTGGCCGGGACGCCCTCATGCGGCCAGACCTGGAGCGCACGCAGCAGGGCCTCCTGCACCACCTCCTCCGCCACGTCCAGATGCTCCGACCCCAGCGTGCGCGCCAGGGCCGCCACCATCCGGCCGGCGCTCCGCCGAAACAGCCGGTCCACCAGGCTGGGGACCGGCCCGCCGGCCTCCCGGTGCGCCGGGTCAGGATTCCAGGGCACGAATGGACAGCGTACCGAACTCGAGGTGCGGGCAATCGGCGCAGAGCCGGATCACCTCGTCGTAGGTGGCCGCCTCGACCACCCAGAAGCCACCCACGATCTCCTTGGTCTCGGCGTAGGGGCCGTCAGTCACCTTGAGCTTCTTCCCCGCGCCCCGCAGGATGCGGCCTTCGCCGTCCTTGAGCTTGGCGCTCCGCTCGAGCTGGCCCCCGGCCCGCAGCCGGTCGGTCCAGGCCACGTAGCGCTCGACGATGCGCTGCATCTCGGCCGGGCTCAGGTCCGCGAAATCGCCGGGCTGTTCGTAGGGGAGGATCAGGTATCGGGGCATGCAGGCCTCCTCGCACGGGGAAATGTGGCACGTGGTCGTGCAGGAGACGAACCTGGGGCCGGGACATCGACACCGGCGTGCCCCGAAAACAGACCGCCCCTCCCCGGGGTGGGAAGGAGCGGTCTGGACAGCCCTGCCGATACGCCCCGACTGGCTACGGCACCACGATCGGCTTGGTCACCGAACTGGTAACACCGTTGGTGTCCGTGACGTCGAGCCTGAGGCTGAACGACTTGGGGCCCGTGAACTGGCGGGTGAAGGTGAGGCCGGTCGTGAGCAGCGCGCCGCTGGGGCTCCGCCAGGTGTACGAGCCGATGCCGTTATCGTCTGTGGAGCTGGACGCGTCGAAGGTGCACAGGAAGGTCGGGGTGCACGAGTAGGTGAAGTCCGCCACCGGAGGCTGGTTACCGGGGCCGCTTTCCACCACGACCGTCTTGGTCACCTGATCCGACAACCCACCACCGTCCACCACCTGCAGCGCCAGATTGAAGGTCTTGGGGCCCGAGAACTGCCGGGTGAGCGTGGGTCCAGTGGCGAGGGTCGCCCCCGACGGGCTCTTCCAGTTGTAGGTCACGATGCCGTTGTCGTCGGTGGAGCTGGTGCCGTCGAAGGTGCAGAGGAACGACGGCGTGCAGCTATAGGTGAAGTCCGCCACCGGCGGATCGTTGGGCGCCCCGCCGCCGATGAAGCCCACATACAGCAGCCGGTTGGGGCTGCCGGTGCCGGGGTTGGTCACCACGCCCATGGTGGCGTTGCTGGTGAGGGCGCTCGCCACCTGGGCGGGCGTGGAGCCTGGATTGGCGTTGAGGTAGAGCGCCGCCGCGCCAGCCACGTGCGGGGCCGCCATCGAGGTGCCGCTGATAGTAAGCGTCGCGGTGTTGCTGCCGATCCAGGCGGCGGTGATGTTGACACCCGGGGCGAAGATATCGAGACAGGTGCCGAAGTTGGAGAAGCTGGCCCGTGCATCGCTGCTCCCAGTGTTGCCGCCGGTAGCGCCCACGGTGATGGCCGAGGGCTCGCGCGCGGGCGAGGTGAAGCAGGCGTCGAAGTTGTCGTTGCCGGCGGAGAGGGAGTACACCACGCCGTCCGCCACGGAGTTGGCCACGGCCAGGTCGAGCGAGGCGGTGGCGCCCCCGCCCAGGCTCATGTTGGCCACGGCGGCCTCGCCGGGCTGATGGTCACCCGTCACCCAGTCCACCCCGGCGATTACCTGGGCGAACGTCCCGCTCCCGGCGCAGTTGAGTACCCGGACGGCGATGATCGAGACGCCCTTGGCCACCCCGTAGGTCGCGCCCCCAGCGGTCGAGGCCGTGTGACTGCCATGGCCGTTGCAGTCATCCGCCGAGCCACCATCGATCGCGTCGAAGCCCGAGACTGCGCGACCGCCGAAGTCCACGTGGGTGAACAGGATCCCGGTGTCGATGCCGTACAGCGTCACCCCGGCACCGTCGTTGTTGTAGGTGTACGAGTTGTCGAGTGGGAGGTTGCGCTGGTCGATCCGGTCCAGCCCCCACGACGGGGTGGGGCTCTGGGTCGCGTTGATCCGCACCACGCGGTCGGGCTCGATGAGCCGGATGCGCGGGTCTTGGCGCAACTCCTCCACGGCCACGTCGCTCAATTCGGCCGCGAAGCCCTTGAGCGCGTAGGTGTAGAGGTGCTTCAGGGTCCCCTGATGGGCCTCGACGCGACGCTGGGCTTCCGCGGCCACGTCGCTCACGTCGTCGTTGAAGACGACGATGTAATGCCCGGGCACCACCTGCCCGTCTCGGGCAAGCTGGGGATCGATCGCCCCTGGCTCGCTGGGCGAAGATCCGTCGCGACATCCGGCGACCGCGAGCACGGCCGCACATACCACGAATGGCAGCTTCCTACGCATGGCTCAAAACCTCCCACGGGATGGAGCGACGCCCCGGCTGGGGCTGGGGACAGGTGCTGGGACGGGCAATGTGCGCGCCATCAAGGAGGGCCGCAAGCTGTTGCGGCCCCGCCACCGTGGCCGTTACGCAACGATGCTGTGGCACGGCGGAACCGGAGCCTTCCGATGTCGGGTCCCGGGGGGCAGTTTTGGGGCGGCTTTCACCCGACCTGCCCCATGAACCGACCCCTTGCAGTAGCGGTTGCCGTTCTCTGCGTCGCCCAGGCCTGCACCAGTGACGCCGATCGCTCCGGCGGCGAGCAGCGGCAGGCCACGACGCCCGACACCGGCGTCCGGACGCTCTTCGACGGGGTCTCTACCCGGGGCTGGCGGGGATTCCGGCGCCCCGACGCGCCCACTGGCTGGCAGGTGGTGGACAGCGCGCTCACCCGGGTGGGGGAGGGCGGCGACCTGATCACCGACGAGCAGTTCGAGAACTTCGAGCTGGCGCTCGAGTGGAAGATCCGCGAGGGCGGCAACAGCGGGATCATGTTCCGGGTGACGGAGGACGCCGAGCAGGCGTACTACACCGGGCCGGAGATGCAGGTGCTGGACGACGCGCATCATCGGGACGGGGGGTCGCGTCTCACCTCGGCCGGCTCCAACTATGGCCTCCACGCGGCACCTGAGGGGGTGGTCCGGTCCCCCGGTCAATGGAACGCCGTGCGCCTGGTGGTGAACGGGGCGCACGTCGAGCACTGGCTCAACGGGGTGAAGGTGGTCGAGTACGAGCTCTGGACCGCGGCCTGGGACTCCCTGGTGCGGGCCAGCAAGTTCGCCCAGTGGCCCGGGTACGGCCGCGCCCGGAAGGGGCACATCGTGTTGCAGGACCATGGTGACTGGGTGGCATACCGCCACATCAGCATCCGGGTGCTGCCATGAGCGTGCGCGCCCGGCTGTCCGTCATGATGTTCCTCCAGTTCTTCATCTGGGGCGCCTGGTACACGACCATCGCCGTGTACATGACGCAGCACGGCATGGAGTCGCTGACGCATTGGCCGTACACCGTGAACCCGTTCGCCGCCATCGTGGCGCCGTTCTTTCTCGGGCTCGTGGCCGACCGCTACTTCGCGACCGAGAAAGTGCTCGGGCTTCTCCACGTGCTGGGCGGACTGGTCATGTTCGCCGTCCCCCAGGTCACCGGCACCCCGGGCCTGTTCATCGGGCTGCTGCTGCTCTACAACCTCTGCTACATGCCCACCCTCGGCCTGGCCAACAGCCTGGCGTTCCACCACATCGAGTCGCAGGAGCAGCAGTTCCCGCTGATCCGCGTGTTCGGCACAGTCGGCTGGATCGTGGCTGGACTGTTCATCAGCCTCGTCCTCGGCAGCCTGGTGGCCGAGGTCCCCGAGCGCACCGCGCTGCCGCTCTACACCGCCGGAGCGGCAAGCCTCCTCCTGGGGCTCTACAGCTTCACGCTGCCCCACACCCCGCCGCCCGCCGCCGGCCAGCCCGTGTCACTCGGCAGTATCGTGGGCCTCGACGCCTTGGACCAGTTGGGCGGGCGCTCGTTCTACGTGTTCATCGCGGCCTCGTTTCTGCTGTGCATTCCGCTGGCGGCGTACTACAACTTCACCCAGATCTTCCTGGGTGATGCTGGTGTCACCCGGATCGCGGCCACCCAGACCCTCGGACAAATGTCCGAGGTCATCTTCATGCTGCTCATGCCGCTCTTCTTCGTCCGCCTCGGCGTCAAACGGATGCTGCTGGTGGGCATGGCCGCCTGGGTCCTGCGGTACGCGCTGTTCGCGATCGCCGCGCCGTCGGCCGTCTTCTGGATGATCATCGGCGGCATCCTGCTCCACGGCGTGTGCTACGATTTCTTCTTCGTGACCGGCCAGATCTACGTGGACAAGAAGTCCACCCCGGCGGTGCGGGGCCAGGCGCAGGGATTTCTCGTCCTGGTGACTTACGGCGTCGGAATGCTGATCGGCGCCCAGGTGGCCGGGAGAGTGTTCAATCGGTTCCTGGGCGGCGCGACGCACCTGACCCTGGATCAGTGGTCCAGCTTCTGGTGGCTCCCGGCGGGGTTCGCTGGCGCCGTCCTCATCTTCTTTGCGGTGCTGTTCCGGCCGGAGCAAACGTCCCAACCGAAGGAGCCAGTCCGATGACCTCCAGGGGGATTCCCCGCCGCCGCTTCGTGGGCGACGTCGCCGCGGGCGCGGCCTTCACCATCGTGCCCCGGCACGTGCTGGGCCGCGGCTACCGCCCGCCCAGCGACACGCTCTCGGTGGCCTGCGTGGGCGTCGGGGGCATGGGCCGGAACGACGTGCGGGGCATGAGTGGCGAGACCCTCTTCGCCCTGTGCGACGTGGACTGGAAGAGCGCCGAGGACGCGTTCACGACGTACCCGCAGGCCCGGCGGTACAGGGATTTCCGGGAGATGCTGGCCAAGGACGGCGCGAGCATTGACGCGGTCACCGTCTCGACCCCCGACCATACCCACACGGCCGCGGTCATGGCCGCGTTGCGGGCCGGGAAGCACGTGTACTGCCAGAAGCCGCTGGCGCGCACCCTGGGCGAGGTGCGGACGCTGGTCGCTGAATCCGCCCGCCGGCCCCGACAGGCCACCCAGATGGGCAACCAGGGGCACGCGGGCGAAGGCACCCGCCAGCTTCGGGAGCTGGTGGAGGCGGGGGCGATCGGCACGGTGCGCGAGGTGCATTTCTGGACCGACCGGCCCATCTGGCCGCAGGCCATCGAGCGCCCCACCGAGGTGCACAACGTGCCCCCGACCCTGGACTGGGACCTGTGGCTGGGACCCGCGGCGGCGCGGCCGTACCATCCCGCGTACGCGCCGTTCCGCTGGCGCGGCTGGTGGGATTTCGGCACCGGCGCGCTGGGCGACATCGCCTGCCACGCGATGGACGCCGCGTTCTGGGTGCTGGGGCTCAAGTATCCGTCGCGGATCGAGGTCGAGTCCACCCCCCTGTTCGGCGAAACCGCGCCCAAGTCGTCGCGCATCGCCTACCACTTCCCGGCGCGCGGGCAGCGGCCGGCGGTCACCTGCGTGTGGCGGGACGGGAGCCTGCGCCCGCCCTGTCCACCCGAGGTGGACGATCTCGCCGCCTGGCCGCCGTGGGACGACGGCGGGCAGCTCTGGATCGGCTCCGACGGTAAGCTCGTGGCCGACATGTACGGCCGCACGCCGCGACTGCTGGACGCCAAGCGCGACGCCGAGCTCAAGGCCAGCCCGCCGCCGGTGAAGTACCCGCGGGTCGAGAACGTGTACGCCGAGTGGATCGCGGCGTGCAAAGCGGGCACGCAGGCCGGCTCCTCGTTCGCCGGGCACGCGGGCCCGCTCACCGAGATGGTGCTGCTGGGGAACCTCGCCGTGCGGGCGGGGCGGAACCTCGAGCTGGATCCGGAAACGGGAACGGTGAAGAACGCCACGATCCCGGCCGAGTGGATCCAGCCGAAATACCGGGAAGGCTGGAGTCTCTAGCGCAGCTCGCGCACCCAGATGTTCCGGAACCGGACCGGATCGCCGTGATCCTGGAGTACCAGCGGCAGCCGGTCTTCGTGCGGCTCGTACACCGCCCTGCGGCCGTGCACGGTCCTCCCGGTGAACGCCACGTTGTCCTGCACCAGCACCCCGTTGTGAAACACCGTCGCTCGGGCGGGCTGCACCACTGATCCGTCCGGCCCGAACCGGGGCCGCCGGAAGACGATGTCATAGGTCTGCCACTCGCCGGGAGGCCGGCTGGCATTCACCAGCGGCGGCGTCTGGCCGTAGAGCGCCGCCGCCTGCCCGTCGGCGTAGGTATCGTTTCGATAGGAGTCGAGCACCTGGATCTCGTAGCGTCCCATCAGGAACACGCCGCTGTTGCCGCGCTCCTGGCCCTCACCGCGTGGCGGCATGGGGGTCGCCCACTCGATGTGGAGCTGCACGTCCCCGAACGATCGCCGGGTGGCGATGGTGCCACTTCCGCCCACGACCGCCATATAGCCGTCCGCCACTCGCCAGCCCGCCGCGCCGCCGTCGTTCTGTCGCACCCACTCGGCCAACGTAGTCCCGTCGAACAGGACGATCGCGTCGGAAGGCGGCGGGCTCGGCAGTCCCGCCGGTCCCGGAGTGACGACAGGCGGCCTCGGTCGGTCCGTCGAATGCACCGGCCACTCTTGCGCATGCAGCTGATCCATCAGCAGGCTCCCGAAAACCGCTGCCACCGCCGCCATCAACGCGCCCATCGTGCCCGTCGCGTCCATCGCTCTCATGGCTTCCACTTCCCCTTCGCCACCGCCGGCACGAACTCCGCCAGGCGCTTGGGCGGGAAGTCCACCGTGCGACCGCGCTCGGCGCTCATGTAGGCGGCCATCAGCAGCTCCACCACCTCGATCCCGTCGTCGAACGTAAGCCTGGGCTTCTCCTTGCCCAGAAACACGCGAGCGAAGTGGCGGTCCTCGGCCTCGTACCCGTAGGCGGCGGGCTCGTTGGCCACTACCGGCATGAGACCGATCTCCGCGTTCTGCTTCTCGACCAGGTCTTCGCCCGCCTTGCCCTTTACCTCACGGCTGAAAAACAGCTTGAGCCCGCTGTCCAGCGAATTCCAGGAGAGCGAATACTCCGGGCCCAACAGCTCGGCCGAGAGCCGGAGCCCGGCCCCCACGAAACTCCACGACGTGGTGGCCTCGCCCAGCACCCGGTGACCGTCCCTGGTCTTGAACTCGATGATCACCGACGCGAAGTCCTCGGCCGGCGCCTTGCGGTAGTCCACCTCCGCCCCCATGGCGCGCGCCAGCCGTTTGGCGTAGGCCGGCCGGCTCCATTTGAGGCTGGCGATGTGGCCGGTGACCCGCACCGGACGCACCGTGGCGAGCGGCGCGCCCGGCTCGGTCAGCAGGTGCCGCACCACCAGGGCCGAGTGGCACATCATGTCGTTCAACACCCCGCCGCCCTGGAG
>Ga0214473_10009646_pt1 | contig 11394 bp, 12 predicted proteins | sample RVTome_7_FD_203509 | JGI IMG/M metagenome (GOLD analysis project Ga0214473, IMG submission 203509) | Soil microbial communities from uranium-contaminated site in the Upper Colorado River Basin, Wyoming, United States - RVT98D197 | ecosystem: Environmental > Terrestrial > Soil > Contaminated >...
ATTTCAAAGTCCAGGCTATCGTGCCCCGGGGTAATTTTAAGAGCCCCGGTTCCGAAGGTTATATCAACCAGATTATCGGCGATGATAGGCACCTCGCGGTTAATAAGCGGAATTTTGGCGGTTTTCCCCACCAGTTTTTCATAGCGCTTATCCTTGGGATTCACGGCAACGGCAACGTCGGCGAATATTGTTTCTGGTCTGGTCGTTGCGATACTGATGGGTCCGTAGTCTAGATAGTAAAGGTTGTCTTCTCTTTCCAAATAGTCAATTTCGAGTTGGGAAAAAGCGGTGCCACAGCGAGGGCAATAGTTTACAATTCTTTCCCCACGGTAGACCAGGCCGTCATCCGCGAGCCTTTTAAAGGTCGCGTAAACAATTTTGGTAATCTCTGGGTCTAATGTGAATTTGTTGCGGCTCCAATCGCAGGACGCTCCGAGTTCTCTTAATTGGGATTCCATTATTCCCTTGTTTTCCATGACATAGTCCCAAATCATCTTATAAAGAGTTTCTTGGTCATAGTCGAAGCGGCTTTTGCCTTCCTTGGCCAGTTTTTTCTCAAAGACGTATTGGGTTTCAATTCCAGCGTGGTCAGCTCCGGGTAGCCAAAGGGTTGGTTCCCCTTTCATTCGGTGATATCGAATTAGAACATCCTCGACTGTTATAAATCGGGCATGGCCAATATGGAGAGGATCGCTGGCATTAGGGGGTGGCATGATGATGACAAAAGGATTTTTGTCTTTTTCAATCTTGGGGACAAAGGCTCCCGATTTTTCCCAGAGGCGGTAGATTTCTTCCTCGTGGGCCAGGTGGTTATAAACCTTGTCCATATCCGTATTTTATCCCATTCTCTTACCTGAGCCAATTGGGAGCATGTAAAAGGGGCTGCATTTGCGGTCGCATTTGAAAATAGTAAAGACTGTCTGCCAGCCAGCCGCCCAATCTCTCCTTGGTCTTACCCTCAAGAGCCGAGATCAGCATCCTTCCACTAGGGAAAACGACGACCTGGCCGGGGTGGCCTCCCAATTGGTAGAAACAATAGTCGGGATTTCCCCGGAGATGGCTGAAAAGTTTGCTTTCCTGAGCATTTAAAATAAGGGCCAAAACTGGTTCAAAGACGTGAGTTGCTACCCTTTTCGGCGAATCGATAAGGACGTATTCCGCCAGACCCGCAAATTTAGACCTAAATAAAATGGGTTTAACATCAACCCTCAATTCTTCTTGAAGTTCTCTTTTTAGGGTCGGGAAAGCCGCTGTCCCTAAGAGGTTGACGTCTCCCGGCCATTCTCCTTCTTTAACCTTACCCCCGGGAAGACCGAACCAAACAGAGTCGTGGTGCCTAACAAGAAGAAGCGTTCTGTCGGCCAGAAGAATGGCGGCCTTGGGACTAAAGACAGTGGCTTGGTGCTCTGCCGATTTGAGCACAATGTCCCTTCCTGGTCTCTTTCTTTCCATGGGGGATATTCTAACAGAAAACTAAATCTGTCCCACAATGGAGAGTTCGGCATTTACAATCAAAGCCTTCCAGTTAACCCTGGAGTTAAGAAAGTAAGCGCAGCCGGCGATATAGGCGGCGTTATCAGTACAAAGCCTGGGAGGCGGTACCCTGAAAATTACATCCAATTTTTGTTTTTTGATTTCTTCTTCAAACTTCTCCCTAAGTCTGGCGTTAGCGGCAACGCCCCCGGCCAAAAGCAGTGATTTAGGAGAGAACTTTTTAACCGCCTTGAGAGTTTTGGCTACCAAAACATCGACGATTGCTTCCTGAATTTCAGCCGCCAGGAGATTTACATTCGCCTCTTTTTTTGCCTCGACGACCCTTAAGACGGCCGTTTTTAAACCGGAAAAGCTCCAATCAAAATTGTTATCCTTAAGCATGGGTCTGGGAAAAAGTTTTCTCTTCTTCCCGTTCTTATCTTTCAGAGCCGCCTTCGCAATGGCCGGACCACCAGGATAGGAGAGTCCGAGAAGTCTGGCGCATTTGTCAAAAGCCTCTCCGGCCGCGTCGTCCCTGGTTCCTCCGATCCATTCTAAATCGCCGTGTGCCTTCATGAGGACCAAATCGGTATGGCCCCCTGAAACAACCAGCGCCAGAGCCGGGAAATCAGGTTTTTCCCGAGAAAGCCAATTCGCATAAATGTGGGCAACCAGGTGGTTGACCGGTACCGCCGGTTTTTGCCAAAGAAGAGAAAGCGTCCTGGCCGTTTCGACGCCGACGAGAAGCGAACCGATAAGACCGGGGCCGACGGTTACAGCTATTAAATCAATGTCTTTCTCAGTTAGGTCCGCCTCCTTAAGAGCGGTCTTAATTACCGGCAGAACACTTTTCACTTGTTGTCTGGCTGCTTCCTCAGGAATTACTCCGCCAGTTTTGGCGTGCATTTCAGAAGATGTGGCGACGACATTTGAGAGGATTTTTGTTCCATTCTCAACGATTGCCGCCGCGGTCTCGTCGCAACTTGTTTCTATTCCCAAAATTTTCATATTGCTTTTGAATTATACATCGTGAGACTATTTACTTAGGGATGGTTTTAGAAAGATTTAAGTCACTAGTTAAACACCGAGAAATCTCCGAAAGCGAAAGGGCTTCCTTAATGGTTGATAGAATTACAAATGTTTTCTGGCTTTTGGTCAATAAACCCAGGGCGTTTAAAGATGGACCAAGTTGGGAGGAAATTTCAGGAGGCGAGTTAGAAGTACTAAATCAAGAAGAAAGAGACTACCTTTTGGAAGGTGCTGACGGAAACACTTGCCCTTGGATCTATGCACACACTAGGGAAAACCAGTCCTTTGTGGCGATAGGTTTGGGTGCGAAAAGAGTTAAGTTTTTTGTGAATGGGGATAGGCCGCGCTTAATCTACGAGACAAGAATTTCCGTTGGGGTTTGGGAGGAAGGCGAGGACAGAGAAATTGCCTGGGATGAGCTTGAAAGGATAGTTTCTTTTGTCGAGCAAGTGCCCCAAAGAAGATTATTGAACGGGTCCGGTCCCCCTCAAATAGATGGCTTGCCAGGGACGGAAGTTTGAAACGAAAGTTTTTTGATAAACGGTTTCTCCGTCTCTTTCGACCATATAGTTGAAGGTCACCTTTGCCCCCCAGGCTTTAAAGTCCACCTGTTTTATGGTGCCGGCTGGAAGGGTTGGGTCGTCTTGATAAAGGTCTTCGGGGGGGGCAACGACATTGGTCACGATCGGCTTGGTTGTTTTGGCTATTCTTCCGTCGCTCGTGCCGTAGATTTCGAAAACCAGGGTGGCTTTCTTTGTGTCCACAACCGATTGGATGAGAATATGTCCAGGTGTGTCGTTTTTAAACTTGAGGTCGGTGGTGGGAGAGTAGACCGTTGCGTCAAGCCCCGGGGGAGAGTCTTGCTCATAGTAGCTCACTCGATAGGCGTGGGCGCGTCGCTCAACAATGGGGAGTCCGGCGTTTAAGGCCGCCCGAAATAGAGTGGTTGAGACCTGGCAAACCCCGCCGCCGTCACCGAGAATCGTTTTTCCGTCCTGGATGATGTAAGCCTGTTTGTAGCCGGTAAAAACCGAGACGTCTCCTAAGACCTCATTAAAGGAGAAGACTTCTCCTGGGGCCACCAGAACCCCTTTAAATCTCGAAGAGGCCAGGGAAATGTTATAGATTCTGTTGGCGATTGAACCAACAAAGCGGGAAGACCCTCTACCTATAAGCTCTTTAATCCCGAGATTATTCACATCCTCCGTCTGAATTTTCGGGGTCTTTCTTTCAACCGGAATTTCGATACTGACAATCGTATCTTCGGCTGTTTCAAGAGTTGTTAGGCTTTCTCTAATTTTTTCAGTGAGGGCTTCGGAATTAAGCGTTACGCCGTCCTTGGAAGGCGCAAATTCTTTAACCCTTCCTTCCTCAAAAACAAATACGGAGTCTTGGGGTTCCCTGTTTACGCTTTTTGCAATCTCGTTGGCAAGCTCTTCGATTGCTCCCTCGCTATACTCCTTTTTGGCATCAAGAAGTCTTAAAAGTTGGTTTTCTTTATAGGTAAAAGTTTGAAATTCAAATTTTAGGGTTAGGACTTTGTTTTTAAGTTTCTCGGCCCGATCCGCAAAAACTTGTGCCTCCTCATCCGTTAGGGTCGGGTCGATTTCTTTAATGGGAATTTCTATCGGCTCACTGGACGCAAAAGATAGGGCTTGGCCGATTTTTGCCCTTAAGATTTTAACGTCAAGATCTGTTCCTCTCTTTCCTTTCTCGACGCTAATTTGCTTTGCTATAAGCTGGACGGAGGGATAAACCGGCTCAACGGCGATTTCGCCGGCAATCACCGAAAGGGCGCTTTCGAGTTTCTCCTCATCAAGGGCCATCCTTAGACCTAGATTTGTTCTAACGAATGGAGCAGTTGTCCTTTTGGCAAAATCGTAGAAGATGTTTCCGGTACGGGTTCTTTCATATGCGGCGCCTGCCGAAGATGAGTAATCGTAACTTAGGCCAATTTCTTTAGTCCCTATTACCCAGGGAGTATCATTAGCAACAAGGATGATTTTTTCCGGGACTTTAATATTTTCAGCAAGAAAAAGAGACGCTTTTTCAGGAGGAAGAGAAGAGACATTTATCCCGGCGATGAAAGTATTCGGAAAAATTAGACCGTAATGGTATAAGTTGTAAGCCAGAAAGACAATAAGAATAGGGGCAACCAGAAGTCCAGCTCCCAGTAAAATCTTTTTTGGGAGCTTTAGTTTCCTGATTTTTTTGAAAAATTTATTCTTCAACAAGCTCATGAGTGTATGATAACATGGTGTAAGAGAACCCTGTATGGATCCAAACACCCCTCTACCCAATATGCCGCCGGTTGAGATTTATTCTCAGACCCCGGGCGTGGCTACCCAGCCTCCGCCACCACCGACGCTTCCCCCTCCTCCCCCCAAAAAGGGGATTCCCAAGATATTATTCATCATACCAGCTATATTGGCTCTTCTGACTGTCCTTTTCTTTGTCGGGAGGAGTCTTCTTTCAAGAGTCGGGGGCGGGGAGGCAACAATTACCTGGTGGGGACTTTGGGAAGAAGAATCGACGATTGCCCCGCTTATTGCCGAGTACCAAACCGCTCACCCCAAAGTCAAAATTACTTACCAAAAGCAATCTCCCGAGGACTATCGGGAAAGGCTGACCAATGCTTTGGCTAAAGGCACTGGCCCCGATATCTTCCGTTTCCATAATACCTGGCTGCCGATGTTTAGGGATGAACTTGATTCCATTCCGGCATCGGTCATGAGTGCGGGAGAGTTTGCCCAGACTTTCTACCCGGTGGCAACCTCAGACCTAACCAGCGGCACGGGGATTGCTGGAATTCCCCTGATGTATGACGGACTTGCCCTCTACATCAACGAAGAAATTTTCGAGAAAGCCGGGAAGACCCCTCCGGCAACTTGGGACGACTTAAGACAACTGGCAATTGGGTTGACAACCAAAGACGAACAAGGAACGATCACCCAAGCCGGGGTTGCCCTGGGAAGAACAGAAAATGTTGACCATTGGCAGGAAATTTTGGGGCTAATGATGCTTCAAAATGGCGTTTCGATGGGAAACCCGACCGGGAAGCTTGCCGAGGATGCCTTGAATTTCTTTACCATTTTTTCGTCCGTCGACGGCGTCTGGGATGCCACCCTTCCTCCTTCAACCATCGCCTTTTCATCGGGGAAAGTAGCGATGTATTTTGGACCCAGCTGGCGAGCCTTTGAAATTAGACAGCAAAATCCGAATTTAAGATTTAAGACGGTTGCCCTTCCTCAGCTGCCAAAAGGTAGCCCGCAAGAGCCGGATGTCGCCTATGCAACCTATTGGGCCGAAGGAGTCTGGGCCAGAAGCAAGTCTCGTGAAGCAGCCTGGGAATTTTTAAAGTTTCTTTCTTCGAAGGAGTCGCTTGAAAAAATGTATCAAAATGCAGCTAAATTAAGGCTTTTTGGGGAGCCTTACCCAAGGGTTGATATGGCACCACTTTTATCTTCCGATCCTATCCTGGGAGCACTCGTCTCCCAGGCTCCAAATGCCGAAAGTTGGTACTTGGCCAGCCGTACATTTGATGGTCCGACCGGAATAAATTCCCAAATAGCAAAGTATTTTGAAGACGCGGTCAATGCCGTGAACTCAGGAACTCAGGCCAGCAAAGCTTTGCTAACCGTAGCCGACGGAGTTAAGCAAGTTTTATCCCAATATGGACTTAGTCGAGAATAAACTAGAGACGCTATCCACCGCACAAAAAATGGACCTTGACGCCAATGAGGTTTCTTCTTTGATTTACCACGATATTTTCGATTACCCCTTGAGCTTGGGGGAGCTGATGAAATGGCGGGCCGGAAAGAAATTAACAATTAATAACGAAGAATTGACAATTAAGAGTCGGAATGGTTTTTATTTTTTTAAAGGACGAGACGGGATAATACTCAAAAGACTATTGAGGGAAAGAATATCGACCAGAAAGTTCGAAATTGCCCGAAAGGCTGGGCAAATCTTGCGGTTAATACCGACAATAAAAATGGTGGCTGTCACCGGCGCTTTGGCCATGGGTAATGCCGAAGACGAATCCGATATCGACTTGATGATAATTAGCAAAAGTGGAACTTTATGGACGACCCGCCTAATCACTTTGCTTTTTTTGGATTTACTGGGGATTCCCAGAAGAAAATATGGCGACAGGAATCAAAAAGATAAACTTTGTTTAAATATCTGGCTGGATGAAGCTTCTCTAACTTGGCCCAAAAAGAGCAGGAATTCATATACAGCTCACGAAATTTGCCAAACTGGGCCATTGGTTAATAAAGATAAAACTTACGACAGATTTATTTACGAAAACCTTTGGGTAAGAGAATTCTGGCCCAACGCGGTTAGGAATAAAAATATTTTTGCCAAGACCCGTCCCAAGCACTCATTTTTGGGTATTTTTGAGCCTTTGGCCAGGAGTCTTCAGTTCTGGTACATGAGAGGAAAAATCACCAGAGAAGTCGTGACGAAATCTAGGGCTCTATTTCACCCTTACGATTGGGGAAAGGTGGTTCTCTCGCGCCTTGCCTCTTGACAGTTTAATGCTTCTTAATTAAAATAGCACTCGCTGTTAGATATTGCTAACAGTTCTTTGTTTTTTTATCTTGTAATCAAGACACTATGACCAAGGCAGTTAAAAGCAAATTGAACCTCAAGCCCGCCGCGGGCTACCTTCTTATTGAACCGGTTGAAAAAGAAACAAAAACCGCCTCAGGAATTTATTTGCCGGATTCCGCAGAAGAAAAGCCCCAAAAAGGTAAAGTTTTGGCAGTTGGTGCTGACGAAATTACGGATTCGGGAGCAAAAAAGAGCTCTCCCGCAAAAGTTGGCGACATTGTCATCTACAAAAAATGGGGCGGAAATGAGGTTAAAATCGGAAACGTTGAATATCTTTTTTCAAAGTTCGAGGATATTTTGGCGGTAGAGAAATGAAAGAAATTCCAGGATTCGGACTAAGGTTGCAGCAAGCAAAAAACAAAGGTTTCGAAACTGGAACCCTAGCGGCAAGGGCGGCACAAAGGACAGATTTGGTGTTGTCTGGGCCGGAGAAGACTGTCGTGAGGGCTTTGGATTTATTAGCTGTTGTTTGGAGGGAGTATTTTGATTCAGGCCAGTTAACGACTGAAGTAGATACTGAATTGCGACGAAGAAGTAATCTTATGACTGATTCGCATACTCATGTATCAGCCAGGGCCAAAATTAACCAATTAGTTCAGCTTGTTAAAAATGGCTAAACAATTAAAATTCAGCGATGATGCCAGAGTCGCCCTTTTAAAGGGGATTGATACCGTGGCCAGGGCGGTTGTCACTACTCTTGGGCCCAAAGGCAGAAATATCGCCCTTGATAAAAAGTGGGGCGCCCCCAACATTGTTCACGACGGTGTTTCCGTTGCCAAAGAAATAGACCTTCCCGACCCCTTTGAGAATATGGGGGCTCAACTTGTAAAAGAGGCGGCCAGTAAAACCAACGATGACTCGGGCGACGGAACAACCACAGCCACGCTTCTGGCCCAAGTAATGAGTGCCGCCGGAATGAAAAACATTACCGCCGGGGCCAACCCCATGATAGTTAAGAAAGGAATAGAAAATGCCGTTTCGGCTGTAATTGAGGAATTAAAGAAAATTTCAAAGCCCATCAAAAACAGGGAAGAAATTACCCAAGTTGCCACCGTCTCTGCCGGAGACGTCGAAATCGGTGCCAAAATAGCGGAAGCTCTTGATAAAGTCGGAAGAGACGGGGTTGTAACGGTTGAAGAGGGAAAAGGTTTAACCATCGATATCGAATACAAAGAAGGAATGGAATTCGACAAGGGATATGTTTCTCCCTACTTTGTAACGAACCCCGAAGGGATGGAGGCTGAGATTGAAGATGCTTATATTCTTATAACCGACAAGAAAATTTCGGCCATTGCCGATCTTCTTCCTTTCCTCGAGAAATTCGTCAAGGTTTCCAAAAACTTAGTGATTGTTGCCGACGAGATTGAGGGTGAGGCTTTGGCCACCCTCGTTGTTAATAAGCTTCGGGGAACATTTAATGTTTTGGCAGTCAAGGCTCCGGGATTTGGGGACAGGCGAAAAGAGATGCTTGAGGATATCGCTATCTTAACGGGAGGAATAGTAATAAGCGAAGATACGGGAAAAACTTTTGAGGGAATTGAAGTTGCCGACCTTGGCCAGGCCGAAAAAATCTGGGCAGACAAGGATAATGCCAGAATAATTGGCGGGAAAGGACAAAAAAGCGATATAGCCGCAAGAATTGCCCTTCTTAAAAGACAGATTGCCACAAGCGATAGCGATTTTGACAAAGAAAAACTCGAGGAAAGACTGGCCAAGCTTTCCGGGGGAGTCGCCCAAATAAATGTCGGAGCGGCCACAGAAATTGAACTTAACGAGAAAAAAGAAAGAGTCAAAGACGCGGTTGGTGCAACCAAAGCAGCGGTTGAGGAGGGGATTGTTCCAGGCGGAGGAGTGGCCCTTCTTCGGGCCAGAAAGGCTCTTACCAAGCTTACGGCCGGCTCCGAAGACGAGAAAGTCGGGATTGAGATTGTCAAAGAGGCTTTGGAACAACCCATTCGCTGGTTGGCCAAAAATGCAGGAGAAGACGACGGATATGTTCTAAGAAAGATTGAGGAGGCGTCCGATACCGATTACGGATTTAACGCCCTAACCGGAGAATTCGGATCAATGACCAAATTTGGAATATTAGACCCGTTAAAAGTTACAAGAACAGCGCTGCAAAATGCAGCCAGCGTTGCCATGATGGTTTTAACCACCGAAGGACTTGTGACTGATCTCCCCGAGGAAAAGAAAGAAACTCCACCCGCCGGGGGAATGGAGTATTAAATCTCCTTCTTGATTTAACTTCACATTTTTTTTAGAATTCAGCCATGACGAAAGTCGACGACTGGATACTTGCCAGGGCTTATATCGAAGTCGCCCAGAGCCATGTCAGAAATCCTGAAAACCAATCTCCAACAATAGAGCAAGCATTAGAATATATAGAAGGGCTAAGTAATCCTCTTAAAGAAGAAGTTTTCTGCCATTTTGTTTCCGAAGTAAGAGAGATTGTCGGAGGGGTATCTCAAGAAGTAGGACCCACACTCAACGTCCACACTTTCTTTGGTAGCGAACAAAACCTGCTTAGGATATTAGAACTTCTTCCGCCACAAGCAGCCAGAGGGGGAGTTGAACGCATTTAATAAATGTGGGACAAGGCCGAGGAACTTCTTCTTAAAGATAAGTATATTAGCCCTCTTATCAAAAAACACGGTCCTTGTAAAATAAAACCAAGCAAGAAAAAAGACTACTTCTTGGATTTGGTAGATGCAATCGTTTCCCAACAACTCTCCGGTAAAGCCGCCGCAACCATTTTCGGTCGTGTTAAGGAAGGACTTGACGGAGAAGTGGTCCCAGCGAAAATCCTATCCACCCCGGATTCCAAATTCAGAAAGTGGGGATTGTCCAGACAAAAAACAAGTTATTTAAAGGAACTCGCCCAAAAAGTTAAAGGGGGAGACGTAAAAATAAAAAAGCTCGATAAACTACCGGACGAGGAAGTAGTAAGAGAGCTGATAGCGGTCAAAGGAATAGGTCGATGGACAGCCGAGATGTTTTTAATGTTCTCTTTGGCGCGCCCCGACACCTTTCCCATTAATGATTTGGGAATTCAAAAAGGGATAGCTAAATTACTCAAAAAGAAGATTTCTTCCCAAAAGATGGCCAAGTTTGCAGAGAGATGGAAACCTTATCGCACGGCTGCTTCTTGGTACGTTTGGAAGGTTGTTGATAATAAGTAGTTCTATAGTAAACTTACCCAAATGTTACAGCCAGAAAGACACGAAATTAAAAGACCAGGAGAAACAGAGGCAGTAATTTTCCTTGTTCATAAGGGTGGCAGATTTTTGGTTGAGGAACGCACAAAGGAAGGTTCTGGGTACTGGGGTCACGTAAGAATTCCTGGTGGGAATATTGAGAAAGGAGAAACTCCCGAGGACGCGATGAAAAGGGAGGTTAAAGAAGAGCTTGATATTGAGGTTAAATCTTTCATTTATTTAGACACCTTTGAAGACGTAACATTAAACGGGGATTATTACGTTTTCCATGCATTTTTGGTTCTTGACTACGAAGGCGAGGTGAGAAATCAAGAGCCTGAAAGAAACAATATCTTTTGGCTTCCAATACCAGAAGCCTGGGACTCTCTAAAATTAGCTTCGAGCCGTTATGTTCTTTGTCTTTCCGAGAAAGCTCTTACCTAGGGAGAATTGTGTAGGGGTTCACAGTCCTTCCGTTTTGGTAGACTTCCAAATGAAGGTGGTCTCCAAAAGCACGTCCGGTTGCTCCCATTTCACCGATGACGGTATTTGTGGTAACTTCCTCTCCTTCATTAACGTTAATCTTAGAAAGGTGGGCATATAAAGAAGATAGCCCGTCCCCGTGATTAACGATAATTGCATTTCCGTAGGCGTATTTTGAAAGAGAAATAGCCTCAATATTACCGTCTTTAATAGAGTAGACCTTATCTCCGGTCACACCGTCGAAGTCAATTCCCGGGTGAAATAGTCCATAACCCTGGGTGATTTTGACCTCTTTTGTGGGATATCTTACATTTCTTTTTGTAGTTAAAGGAGTATTTGTTTCTTCTATAACGGTATCTTCCACCTCGATATTGGCTAAAGAATTAGTAGGCATAAGGGTACTGACAATAAGCATTAGCGCCAAGTTTCCACCAAGGATTTTTCTGATACTTTTGTGCCCAAAAATGTGCCTGAAGAACCTTGAAAATTTGTGGCCCCTTTTGTCCTTTTGGATCTTTTCTATATCGGGGATGAGAGGTTCTCCAAACATAGAACCCCGCCTTTCAGCCAAGCTGATGTAAAGGCGGTATTTGGGCAG
>Ga0214473_10009647_pt1 | contig 11394 bp, 9 predicted proteins | sample RVTome_7_FD_203509 | JGI IMG/M metagenome (GOLD analysis project Ga0214473, IMG submission 203509) | Soil microbial communities from uranium-contaminated site in the Upper Colorado River Basin, Wyoming, United States - RVT98D197 | ecosystem: Environmental > Terrestrial > Soil > Contaminated >...
GCCCTCGAGGATCTTCTCCCGGTAGAGGACGTCCTCCTCCCGGCGGCTCAGCTCCTCGTCCTTCTGCGCAATCAGCTGCTTGAGGCGGCCCATCTCGTCCTTCGTCTGGTCGAGCTCCGTCGTGAGCGCCGTGATCTGCTGTTCCCGGATCTTGATCGACTTCTCCTTCCCGAGGATGTCCCGCTCCTTCGTCGCCAGGGTCGACTCGACCTCGGACCGTGGCTTCCCGGCGAGGGCCTCCGCCTCCCGGCGCATCTCCTCCTCGATCCGCAGGCGGCTGACCTCGTCCTGGATCAGGATGATCTGCTTCTTGAGCTCCTCCTCCTTCGCGAGGTGCTCCTCCTCCTTCTCCCGGATCTCCTCCTGCATCCGGGACCGGAGCTCCTCGGACACGCCGCCCCCGTTCAGGTCGTCCCCGCGGCGCGCGGCGTCCTCGAGCGTCCCGAGCTCCTCCTCCTTCGCTCGCAGGTCCGCTTCCTTCGACGCGAGCGCGAGCTCCCGCTCCTTGAGCGCCTTCGCGTCCGGAGCGAGGTTCCCGAGCCCGACCTGGACCTGCTGCTGGAGCCCCGTCAGCACCTCCTGCGTGCGCTTCAGCTCGATCTCGAGCTTCTTCCGCGCCGCGGACTCCTCCGCGAGCTTCTTCTTCACCGCGGGCGAGGCGCCCGCCTTGATCTGCTGGCTCTTGACGTACTTGATCACCGCCAGGGAGCCCTTCTTGATGTGCTGGATCTCCTCCTCGAGCTGGCGGCGCTGCTTGATTTCCGTCTGGAGGTCCTTGTTCAGTCGCGCGGTCTCCTCGACGTACTTGATCGGGTCGAACGTCCCGGACTTGAACTGGTCGAGCTCCTGGGACATCGTCCGCCGGATCGCGTCGAGCTCCGCGCGGAGGCCGTCGATCTCGACCTCCTTGTCCCGCAGCTCGCGCTCCCGGTCCTCGAGTTGCCTCTGCTTGTCCCTCAGGCGGCGGTCGGCGTCCGGGCCCGCCGCGGCCCCGGCAGCGGGGGCCTCGCCGAGCCACTGGCCGAGCGCGTCCTCCTGGCCCGTGAGCCACCGCTTCAGCGCGTCGTCCGAGGCGGCGTTCGTGGCGGGCGCGCCGCCGAGCCACGTGTTCAGGCCGGGGTCGCCCTCTCCTCGGAGCCACCGCTGGAGGGCTTCGTTCCCGCCGTTCGAGTTCCCGGCCTTCGGCACTTCCGTTGCGTTCACCGCCACGGGCCGCTCCGCGACCAGCGAACCGGCAGCCTCCTGGATCGCCCTCGCGAGGCGATCCCCGATCCCGGGCACCTTCGCGAGGTCGTCCGCGGACGCATCCCGGAGCGCCTCCAGGGTCGTGAACCCGTGCTCGAAGAGGGCGCGGGCCTTCGACTCGCCCACCCCCGAGATCCGCGTGAACTGCCCGACCGCGTCCTCCACGGTCGCCTCCCGAGCGGCGGGGAGCGCGCGGCCGTTCGCGTCGTGCTTCGTCCCGCAGATCGTGCATTCCCCGGAGTCGTTCAGCTCGCCGCCGCAGACCGTGCACGTCGCGACCTCCGCCTCGCCGCGGCCACGGCTCGCCACCCTGGTTTCACCCCTGAGAATCGCGCTCTGCCGGGGACGGCATTCGCAGTCTGCGAATCATAGCGGGACCCCCGTATATAATGCTTGGCCGCCCCTTCGCGCGAACGAGTTCGCCCGCCCCCTTCCCCGTTCCCGGCGCGGGGGAATGCTCCGAACATATTTATACGGTGCGGGGGATGCGACGCGCGGCGGGGCGGGGACCGGCGTGGCGAAGACGATCCATGTCAAGATCGACAAGGACGACCCCACGGTCTCCCTGACCGACGTGCTCGCGAAGGTGCAGGAGATCCAGAGGCAACACCCGGAGCTCGACGTGTTCTTCGACGGGGACGAGTACGCGATCTGCTCGCGCCCCCGGAAGAAGGCGTAGGTTTTTGGCGGCGGCGGCATTGGCCGCGCGGCGGTTCCGATGGCGGCGAAGGGAGGGCACCGGCCCACGAAGGCGGACCTCACGCAGGTCCCGATCGAGCACCTCGACCTGGGGAAGGCGCGGTCCGTCCGCGACCTCGTGGCGGGGATGCGGCGCACGTCGTTCCAGAGCCGCCAGATCGCGCTCGTCGCCTCCGTGTGCGAGAACATGGCGGCGGACCCGCGGTGCACGGTCTTCCTCGGCGCTGCGGGCGCGCTCGTCCCCGGCGGCCTGAAGAAGGTGCTGCGGGACCTCGTGGAGCACGGCCTCGTCGACGTCGTCGTCACGACGGGGGCGATCGCGTACCACGACTGGTACGAGGCCCACGGGCACCGCCACTGGATGTCCTCGCCGGACGCGGACGACATCCTCCTCCGGGAGCACATGCTCGACCGGGTGTACGACACCCTCGCGGACGAGTCCCTCTTCCGGGAGTGCGACGACGAGATCGCGAGCATCGCGGACGACCTGGACCCGCGCCCGTACAGCTCGCGGGAATTTCTCGAGATCCTCGGGAAGCGGTATAAGGACCCGGACTCCCTCGTCGTGACGTGCGCGAAGCGCGGGGTCCCGTACTTCGTGCCCGCGCTGAACGATTCCTCGATCGGCATCGCGCTCACGAAACACTACCGGGACCGCCGGAAGGCGGGGAAGGAGCCGATGCGGATCGACCCGATCCGGGACAACTACGAGATCGCGCAGATCAAGGTGAAGTCGAAGCGGAGCGGCGTCTTCTACGTCTCCGGCGGCACGCCGAAGAACTACATCTCCCAGACCGAGGTGATCCAGGAGGTGCTCGGTTTCCCGGAGAACCCGCACCGGTACGCGGCGCAGATTACGACGGACGTGCCGCACTGGGGCGGCCTGAGCGGGTGCACGTTCGAAGAGTCCCAGTCGTGGGGCAAGTTCCACAAGGATGCGAAGATGGCGCAGGCGATCTGCGAGGCGACGATCGGCCTCCCGCTCGTGGCGGCGTACCTCCTGCAGGGAGGGATCAAGCGCAAGCGGCGGACTTTCCGGTGGGACGGGGACACGCTCGCATCCCTGGCCTAGGCGGGTCGGCTATTCTGCGTCCCGGCGGTTGAGACGCCGGAGGCCCGCGAGCAGCGCGGAGACGGCGACAGCGGTCGCCAACACGAGGACGATGGCCCCGAGGAGCGACCACCGCACGAAGGGCACAGTCACCTCAAGGCGGAACCCGTGCGCGTTCGCGACGTTGATCCAGCTCGGGGGCTCGTTCCCGTCGTACACGCGAACGACCAGCGAGTATTCCGCGATGCGTTCCGGTACGGTCCATGTGAACTCGACGGTCGCATTCCGGTCCGGGGGCAGGCTCCCGACGTCGTTCCCGTCGGCATCGAGGAACCGGAGGCCCTGGATTCCGGTTTGGTTGCGGTCCATGCCTTGGCTCACGATCGCGAGCGTGACGCGCAGGTCGTCGGCGGCGGCCCGCCCGAGCTGGTTCCGGAAGCCCACGCGGATGTGGACCGACGTCCCCGCCTCGGGCCGCGGCGGCTCCACGAGCAGTGTGCCGGGGACGATAGCGATGTCCGGGTGGGCGGTCGAGTTCGCCTCAACGACGACCGTGCGACGCAGCCAGCCCAACTCGTCGCTCGCGTCCCGCACGGTCAGCTCGAAGGGATAGCCGTACCCCCATCGAGGGTAGATGTGCGTGACGTTCAGGAGGAAATCGGGCGCGCCGCCCTTGCCGGGACCGAGGAACGTCCCGTCTCCGAAGTCCCAGCGGTAGGTCAGGTTCACGTTGTCCCCCGGATGGAGGAGTGAGTCGTCCATCGTGCCGCTCGCGTCGAAGGCGTACGGCTCCCCCTCGATGAGCGTGGTCGTCTCCCGCCAGGCGATTGGGTCGAGGATTCGAAGGACCGGCATCGGCGATGATGCAGGCACCGGCATGGGATCCGCCGCGGAAGCGGTCCGCGCGATTCCCGCGAGGCCGGGGAACGCGGTCGCCGCCACCAATGCGGCCGCGAGCAGGGCCCTTCGACGAGGGGACCGGAGCTCCCTCCGCACGGTCACGCCCCGCACATCGCGCGCCCCGTCTTCAAACCTGCGCACCCCGTGCGCCCAGGTTCGCCGCGAACCGATGGAGTGCCTCGACCTGCACGGGGACGATTCCGCCCTCCGTGGTTCCCTGCGACGCGAGGATCCGCCGGCGGATGTCCTTCACTGCGTCTTCCACCGTCGCACCCCGCCATATGAGGCGGCTCGCGAGGAACGTGCCCGTGCGCCCGCGGCCCGCCAAGCAGTGTGTCAGGACGCGCTTCCCCTCCGCGAGCTTCCGGTCTACGAACTCGTTGAACTCCACGAGCTGGTCGATCGCCGGCGCGGAGAAGTCCTCCACGCAGATCGCCTTGTGCTCGAGGCCCGTCGCCTGAATCTCGTCGAAGTCCGTCTCCACGCAGTCGAACGAGACGATCACGGAGAACCCCGCGGCCCGGATCGCCACCAAGTCCCACGGGGCCCATGCCGGGCCCGGGCGGCCCGCGACCCGCCCGCCCTCGATCGTGTAGATCCGCGGGTCCATCGCGGGCCCTCGAAGCCCGCCGCCGGCTTGAACCCAGTGCCTAGTGGGCGTGGGCCGGGCGCCGCCGCCGATACCTCGGCCCGAGGAGCGCCTTCGCCTCCCGCAGGTGCCGCGCGGGGGCGTCGCGCACCTCGCTCCACGTCTTGTGGAACCCGCCGAGCACCTCCTTCGCGGCCGCGAGATGGCGCTGGGGTTCCTCGCGGAGACGCTTCCAGTCGTCCCGGTACGCCCGGAGGTCCTCCTTCGCCTTCAGGAGCGCGGCCTTGTCGACCAGGTCCGGATGCGCACGCGCCCACTTCAGGCCCCGCGACAACAGGTAGATGCGGGCGACGAAGATCCCGGAGGCGGCGCCGATGGCGGCGAGGGGGGTGAGGTCCATGCCACCCATTCGGCGCGCGTCGTACGAAGGGTCTCCCGCTAGAGGAACATTACCGGTATGGAGGGATTCCGAAATGTAGAGAATCCATTCGGGAGCGTTCGGCATCTGGTGCGGGAATGTTTATGGGCTCGCGCGGCGCATCGCCGCCCCGTGCCCCGCGGCCGCCTGTGGATCGGGCTGTACAACTCCTACGATCCGGTGCGGTTCCACGAGGCGCACCGCCGCGCGCTCGCCCGCGCGGGCCCCGTAGCGCTGGCGTACGACGCGAACCTGTGTACGTTCGGCTTCCCGTACGGCGTGAAGGACGTCGCCACCCCCCTCGAGATCGTGCGGTGGGTCGCGGGTACGACGAGCATCGGCGAGGGCGGTGCGTACCTGGTGCGACTCGCGGAGGAGGGCCGGTTCCACGTGTTCGACTTCCCGAAGCGGGGCTTCCCCCCGCAGCTCGGGACCATCGTTGCGACGACCGGACACCCGGAGGCGAAGAAGGCGATCACCGCCAAGGGCGTCGCGAGACTCCTGCGGAAGGGCACGTCCGTCTGCCTCGTGTTCGGCCTCGGCCACCGGGGGATCGAGGACCTCGACGTGTACGCGCTGGCGGCGCACCACCTCGACATCACCGCCAGGGGCCTGTCTCTCGAGACCGCCACCGCGCTCGGCGCCGTGCCGGCGGCGATTGCGGCGCACCTCGAGCGGTGACGCCTCCCTCAGTCCGCCGGCGGCGGGGGCGGCCCGTTGTCCTCCGGTGGCGGCGGCAGCGGCCGCGTCGGCCTCGGGGGGGCAGGCACCGCGGCGGGTCTGGCGGGGGCGACCCGGGGTTCCACCGGCGCCTCCTTCACGGGCTTCAGCCGGCGGCGGATCCCCGCCAACAGGATGACCAGGAAGACGACGAAGAGGATGAGGACCCCGTACCAGGAGACGAACAGCGCGCGCAGCGTGCGGACGAGGTCGAATTCCGCATTCCTCGGGTCCGGGTCCGCGCCGTCGGGCATCTCGTCCCCGTCCGTGTCGGGCACCGTGGGGTTCGTCCCGGCGGCCTCCTCGTCCACGTCCGAGAGGCCGTCGCGGTCGGAGTCCGGCGCGACGACCGTGATCACGGCCTCGTCCTCCGCCTGGTTCCCCGCCAGGTCCTCGACGACGAGCCGGACGACGACGGTCTGCGGCGCGTCGAACGGGACGTGCTCTCGCACCCTCCGCAGCACCTGGTCCCGCCCGTCCGCGCGGAACGTCCACGTGTACGACGCGATCCCGTAGTTGTCGGAGGACCCGGAGGCGTCGAGCGCCACCTCGGACGTCGTCGCGACGGTCCGGTCCGGCCCCGCGTCCGCGGACGGCGCGTCGGTGTCCACGACGTTCACGGTCCCGGAGGCGACCGCGAAGTTCCCGCTCCCGTCGACCGCGGTCGCGGTCCACGCGTACGGGCCGAGGACGAGGAAGGCGGTCGGAAGCGCCATCGACGCGGGGAACGAGCGGTTCCCGAGGGACCTCCCGTCGAGGTCCCGGACCTCGAGGGTCGTGCGCACGGGCCCGAGATTGTCCGAGACGGTGGCGGTGATGTCCGCGATCGTGAACACCTCGACGGACGCGGGCGCGTTCGCCGCGAGCGTCGGGGGCGTGCGATCGACGACGAGGACCGGTGCGGCCCCTTCCGCGGGGTTCCCGCTCACGTCCGCGGCCCGCACGATCACCGTGTGCGGCCCGATCCCCCGAGGGACGAAGGAGGACGTCCACTCCGTCCCCGCCAAGGTCATCGGTCCCTGCGCGACGAGGGCGCCCGAGGGGTCCCAGGCCTCCATGACCACCGAGGCGACGGCGTCGTTGTCCGCGACCGTGGCGGTGACCGTGACCGGCGAGAACACGTCCTGCGGGTCCGGCGTCGCCGCCGCGTCGACCGTCGGAGGGATCCGGTCGACGACCCAGAAGCCCCCGGTCGCCGACGCCCAGTTGTCGTTCAGGTCCGACGCCCAGATCTCGAACAGGTGGAGCCCCTTGACGGCGTACGCGCGCCCGAGGGTGTATCGCCCCGCGACCTCGGACATCGACGTGTTCACGGAGCCGCCGAGCGGGTCCTGCACGCGGAGCCACACCCCGAGGAGGCCGAACTCGTCGTACACGACCGCGCTGACGGCGACGGCGCCGCCCACGTCCTGGACGGGCGGGTCCGCGCGGGGGTCCGCGATCGTCGGGGGCGCCGCGTCGACGACGGTCACCGTCATGAGGTCCGGGTCGGAGTTCCCCGCGCCGTCCCAGACGGTCAGCGTCACGAGGTAGATGCCGGGGTCGGGGAACAGGTGCGAGGCGGTGACCCCGAACAGGGTCACGGGTCCGCCGTCGTTGAACGTCCACTGGTACGTGACGATCCCGACGTTGTCCGTCGAGGCGGAGGCGTCGAGGACCACGGTGGTGCCGGCCTCGACACTCCGGTCCGGTCCCGCGTCCGCGAGCGGGGCGGTGGTGTCGCGGATCAGGAACGTGCCGGTGCGCACCGCGCGGTTCAGCGCCGCGTCGTAGGCGGTCACGAAGTACGTGTGGACGCCGACGAGGTCGTACACGCGCTCGAGGTAGACGTTCACCCCGGAGCGGGACATCGTCTCGTTCTTCGACACGCCAAGCGGGTCCCACACGTCGAGCCAGATCTCGGTCACGCCGACGTTGTCCGTCGCGACGCCCGTCACGTTCACCGAGAAGTGGACCTCCTGCGGGTCCGGCGAGGCGGCGACGAACGCGAGCTGCGGCGCCTCCAGGTCCGCGATCGCGAACGAGCCCGTCACGGCGTTCCAGTTGCCGGCCGCGTCCCTCGCGGAGATCCGGTAGGTGTACTGGCCGATCGTCGAGTACGGCCGAACGTCGAAGCGCCGGCCCGTGATCGGGTCGACGGAGAGCGTGAAGTTCCCGACGAAGGCCCCGAACGGGTCCGTCACGTCCGCCCACGCGCCGGTGACGCCGACGTTGTCGAAGATCGCGGCGGAGACGTTCACGGGGCCGCCGACGTTCTGCGGGCTCGGGACCGCGGAGGGGAACTGGATCGTCGGGGGCGTGATGTCCGCGACCATCACGATGACGGGTCCCGCGGACGCGGAGAGGGATTCCTCGTACGCCGCGCCGGACGCGCTCGCGGAGAACGGGTTCGCGCCGATGATCGTCGCGCTGACGGTCCACGTCGCGGTTCGGACGCCGCCGGGGCCGATCGCCCCGAGGGACGCCGGGTTCGAGCCGGCGACGAGGCTGACGCCGGGCGGCATCGTCAGGGTGACCGTCGAGGTGCCGACGCGTAGGCCGCCGGGGTTCGTCACGTTCGCGGTGACGACGAAGTTCTGCCCCGCGTTCGCGGTGGGCGGCGCGTCGAGGGTCATCGTCATCCGCGGCCCCGTCACCGGGGTGAGCGCGGACTCCGCGGCGATCGCGAAGTGCTCCTGCGCGACGCCGTTCAGGGAGCCGACGACCCACACCTTGAGGACGCCGTTCGTCCCGGACGCGAACGACACCTGCTCGACGTTGTCCCGCAGGCGGTTCGAGAGGCCGAGCCGCGTCTGCGGGAGCTCGTCGTAGAGCGCGAGGTCGAGGTTGTTCAGGCCCCAGGACTGCCACGCGCCCGGGTTGGGCTGGGACGCGTAGTTGTACACGACGTGCTTCTGCCAGACCATCGAGGACTGGTCCCCCGCCGACCCCGCGAGCGTGAACCACGTGGGGGTTCCCGGCGTCGCGTTCCCCTCGACGACGAAGTTCCGGAAGGACCACGCGTCGTTCAGGTTCATCGAGCCCCACCCGTAGTTGTTGTCCGCGCCGGCGGCGCCGAGGTCCTGCGCGGTGTTCACGAGGAGGGCCTTCGCGCGCGCCGGGAAGGCGATGCCGCCGGAGGCGTGCATCGCGAGCTCGAGGCCCCCTGCGACGTGGGGCGCCGCCATGCTCGTCCCGGACATCGTGACCCAGTCCGACGCGATGCCCTCCCACGTGTTCGAGGTCGACTCGATGTCAGAGCCCGGGGCGGTGATGTCCGGCTTCAGCCGACCGTCCGCGGTCGGCCCGCGGCTGCTGAATCCCGCGATCACGTCGTCCGTCCGAAGCACGGTCGCCCGGTCGTCGAGCGCCCCGACCGTGAGGATGTTGTACGCCGCCGCGGGCTGTCCGAGCGTCCCGCCACCGGGCCCGCTGTTCCCCGCGGCGACGGACACGGGGACGCCGAGGTCGTCGACGACCGCGTCCATGTAGAGGCTCATCGCGTCCGTCCCGTCGTTGTTCGCGCCGCCGCCGAAAGAGAAGCTGAGGACGTCGCCGCCCGCGGTCAGGATGCCCCAGTCGATGCCCTTGAACGCGTCGCTCCAGATCCCCTGCCCGCACCCGGGCCAGCTGTTGCACAGGTATCCGAACTTCACGTTCACGACGCCGAGGAGGCCGTACGCCATCCCGCGGAGGCTCGCGTCCTGGCTCGCGATGTTCCCGCCGATGTGCGTCCCGTGGCTGTGGAGGTCGTCCGTCGTCGTCCAGTCGTCGATGTAGTTTCCCTGGAGGCGCGCGGCGTCGTGGAACGTCTGCGCGTCGTTGACCTTCCCGCTGATCGCGGGGTGGGTCCCGTCGATCCCGGTGTCCGCGACGATCACCTTGAACGGGCCGCCCGTGAAGCCGCCGCCCCAGAACGCCGGCGCCCCCGTGGCGGGGACGCTGATATCGAGGAGGACGTCGAGGGTCCCTTCCCGCTCGACGGAGGCGACCGCCGGGTGGCGGGCCAGCTCCGCAGCGCGGTCTGCCGGGACCCGGACGACGAGCATGTTCAGGAGCGGGCTGCGGTACGACACCGTGCCGCCGAGGGTGGCGACGAACGACTCGACGAGGTCGCGCGAGGGCGCGTGGAGGCGCGAAGCCTCGCTCGCGATCCGGACGCGCATCGTCCCGAGGGCGACATCGATCTGGCGGTCGAGCTCGAGGACCGCGGGGTCCGACCGGTCCTCCGGTGCGAGGACGAGGGCGTTCCGCCGCTCGACGAGCGCGTTGATCGCCGGCTCCTCCGCGGAGCGGACCGCGAGGCTCGCGTCGTGGGACCGCTGTTCCTTGAGGAGGACCACGAACGACGGAGTGGGCTCCGACACCGGGTCGGCCGACGCGGACGCGGTGGCGAGCGGCGCGAGCACGGAAGCCAGCAGGACGACTACCACGACCGCCAGCGTACGCACGACCGGACCCACCCTCCCGACTCAGGTTGGACGCATGGCCATTTTCCCTCCCGGGCATATAACTTTGCCTCATTCCTTTGGCGGTGGGGCGGACCCGCGCACGCGGGCCCCGGAGGCCGCGCCGAGCCATCGGCGGCGCCCGCGCTATGGGAGACGCGGCGGAAAAAAAGAGGGGTGCGCCGGATCGCCCGGCGCGGGAGGGAGGATCGTCACCGGCGGCCGTCGAGCCGGGACACCGTGGACGTGGCGGGCAGGATCCGGAGCGACCGGACCCACGCGCGCAGCCCGGGGAACCGCCGCCGGGCCCTGCGCGCCCTCTTCGCGTTTGCGAGGAGCCACCGGGCCGCTTCCCCGCTCCCGTACTCCCACCGCGCGTAGTCCCGTAGGTCCGGGTTCCACGCCACCGCCGCCATCGCCGCCAAGTTCGCGTGCATTCGCGTCACCTCGGACGGGGGGAGCACGGCGGGGGCGATGGTGGTTGAGCCGCCGCCCACAGCCGCCATACGGCGGCACCAGGTCTATACCCGGCGGCCGCCATGCGACGGCCCATGGGCCTCTGGGAAGTGTCGTTCCGGTCGCGTTACGAGTACCCGTTCATGGAGATGTCCGGACGCTACACGGGCCTGCCGATCTCCATGTGGTGCATCTGGAACCGCGAGCTCCTCCAGGTCCCGACGCGGGACGAGGCGGTGCTCAAGGGCATCGAGCGGGACATCAAGAAGGCCGGGCGGGTCGTGGACCGGTGGGTCGAGGGGGACCACGCGCGGATCTTCATGCTCAAGTGCACGTGCGGGACCCACGATTCCCCGTGGAACGTGTGGGAGAAGCTGGACTTCACGGACGCGCCCCCGAGCGTCTACAAGGACGGCTGGGGGTACTTCCGCCTCCTCACGTTCGACGAGGACGCGACCCGCAGCCTGTTCCGCGAGTTCGGGCAGCGCGGCCCCGTCGAGCTGATCCGGAAGCGGGAGATCGCGCTGAGCGTGCTGCCCTCGAGCGTCTGGGTGAACAGCCTGTTCGACGAGCTCACGGGGAAGCAGGTCGACGCCCTCCTCAAGGCGCACCGGTACGGGTACTACGCGTCGCCGCGCCAGGTCACCACGGAGAGCATCGCGAACGCGGCCGGCGTCGCGCGGTCGACGTACGAGGAGCACCTTCGGAAAGCGGAGAATCGGATTATGGGCGAATTGATGCCGTACCTCCAGCTGTTCGCGTCCTCGGAGCCGCCGGCGGAGCGCCTGCCGTCGAAGGGGACCGCGCTCGACGCGGCGGCGGAGACGGAGGCGTAGGCCCCCTAAAGCGGGACGAAGAGGAGCGTCGTGAGCCGCGCGCCCTTGTCCGC
>Ga0214473_10009648_pt1 | contig 11394 bp, 9 predicted proteins | sample RVTome_7_FD_203509 | JGI IMG/M metagenome (GOLD analysis project Ga0214473, IMG submission 203509) | Soil microbial communities from uranium-contaminated site in the Upper Colorado River Basin, Wyoming, United States - RVT98D197 | ecosystem: Environmental > Terrestrial > Soil > Contaminated >...
ACGCGGTGCGCGATCTTCTGCCGGAACATGTTGCCGGAACCGTTGTGGATGTGCTGCCCATCCCCATGCGTTTCAATGTGCAGGAGATCATGCAACGCGTCCAGCCCCGCGCCCTCGAGTACGAACGCGCCGAGGAGTGGGCGCTGCTTGACGAGGTGATTGACCTGGCCAAGGCTGGCGGGCGCGGCGCGTTGGGCCGGGAGGCGGTCATGAAGGCGCTGGAACAGCAGCGGGTCGAGTTGCTGTTGGCCCCCTGGCCGCTCCCCGCCAACCAGTTCCTGAGGGATGTAACCGGCCGAGTGTTCGCCTCCGGCGGGACGATCGAGCTGGTGCATGGCGAAGCCGCCGAGCGGCTCAAGGCCGAGGGCGGACTGGCTGCCCGCCTCTACTACGCGCTGTAAATCACCGCTCCGCGAAGAACTCCCAGATCGCCTCGTTGGCGTGCAGGTCCCGACTGACCCGTCCGATCACGGATCGGGGCAGGTACTGCGAGCCTCCCGGCCAGGAGTGGCCCCCGCCCTGCACGGTGTAGAGCAAAACCTGAACACCGTCATCGCAATCGGAGTAGGCATCCAGCCGGATCCGGGTGCCGTCACCTGGATCGAGGTCGGGCAGCAGCTCGGTCTCCGGTGCAGGGTCGCAGCCGTTGGCGCCGGACCAGAACGACACCGTGTCTTGCGTGGACAGCACCTCACCGAGCTCCTGCCGGTAGAAGTGCACTTCCCCGCCCTCGTAGGGCATCAACGGATCGTCAGTGCCGCTCATGAAGAGGATCGAGATCGGGCGCTCGGGCTCGCAGTCGAGATTCGCAGGCTGCGAGGCGATGACGACCGCCGCGGCCGCAAAGGCCCCGCCGGCTACGCAGGCCATCCGCTGCGTCATCATGCCGCCGTTAGAGGCGCCGGTGACGTAGATCTGGGCGGGGTCGATGTTGTAGCCCTGCGAGAGACGCCCGATCAGCGCCAGCAGGAACCCCACATCATCGATGTCATCTGCCTGGGAGCGATACTCCTGGTTCCCGCGGCCGTCGTTCCAGTGGTTCTCGACCGCGTCCGGACAGACGACGATGAAGCCCTCCCGTTCGGCGAGCTCCTGGATCCCGCCCGGCAGGGTGCACATCTGCTCGCCACTTCCGCCGCCACCGTGCAGCGCCAGCACCAGCGGCGTCGGCATGGCGGGATCATAGTTGGTGGGAACGATCAGCCGATACGTGCGCTCAAGGCCAGCGTGCTCCATCGAATAGCTGGGCAGACCGGAGCGGTCGGATCGCATCCGCGTGCATGCCGCCCCGCTGATCGCGAGCGTGGTGACGACAAGGATGAGGGTGAGCCGGTTGCGCATGGGTGGGGTCACTTCGGATCCAATGTTGCACCGGGCGATTGAACTTTGACAAGGGTACAGGAGGATGCCCGGGATTGTTGCAGGAGCTGGGTACTGCACGGCGTGCCCGCTCCGTACGTGACCGCCGGCCCTGGCGGCGTCAGACCCCTGGGCCGATGAGGGTTCGAGGCCGATGAGCGGATTAGGCACTGGATCAAGCCATAGCTGATCGGAACTCGTTGACAGTGCCCCGGGAGCGATCTATCATGGGGCAGTCAGGGGGTTCCAGACAGCCCGTGATCTCTTCAGTCCGATGCCAGGCCCTCGTTGCCGGGTGCTGCCAAGTGCGCCAGGTACTCCGCGGTTCGGGGGGTCCGGCGTGACCTTCATCCGTGTCAACCCGCCCGAACTCCGGGTGGCTTCCGAGCAGCTTCGCGCCATGGCGGGAACGATGAGGGACCTTGGGGGCCGCGTGATGGATTCAGCGGAGCGGGCGCCGAGCTACGATGGCCAATTCGGACCGAAGGTTCGGGCCCTGGCAGCGGAAGCCCAGGCTCGCTTCAGTCAGCAGGCGAATCGGCTCGAGGATCATGCGGATGAATTAGATCAAGTTGCCGGGCGCTTCGAGGCGGCGGAACAAGAGTCAATTCAAGGTTTTGCATTCCTAGAGGTCCAATACAGGAGTCTACTGGAGCGCATTTTCGGATCAGCGGCTTCGGTGCAGGGTATGGCGACAGTACCGGAACTCCTTCGGCAAGCCCTACTTGACGAGGAACCGCCACCTCCGGACCCAGACGAAGAAGACGACGAGAAGAGCCTGCTTGATCGACTGGCCGATCAGTTCAGAGAGCTCGAGTTCTTCTGGGACGTCATTACCGACAGGCATGTCGCGGCCTGGATGCGCACCGTGAGGAACTCGCCTCCGGTGACACTGGTGCTTCCGATGCTCCGCGGATTAGGCATGGACGAGGTCGCTGGGCCTCTCGTACAAACCTTCGACAGTTCCTTCTGGGTGCGATCGGTGGGCAGGTTTTTCGGTGACGCCTCAGCCGCACCGCTTTTCGTCATCGGATGGGGGATTACATTGGCACCTGCGCAGATCCGGAACGTCAGCACGGGTGCGCCGTGGAACGACTTCGTGGCCGATGGGATTGTCGACAGCGGGACATACCTCGGAAGTGAGGCAGCGGGATGGGCAGGCCTTCTCGTGGGGAACTTTCTCGGCGGTCCTCCTGTGGGTGTTCCCGCGAAGTTCGCAGCCGACCTTGGAACAGGGGCGGTCCTGGAATACTACGGTGTCCGATATGACTGGAGAGGTAGGCTGGCTGGCGAAGTTGCTCAGGTGCCGGCGGGAGTCAGCCTCTGGTTCACCAATGCTATCGACGAAAGCCTGAGAATGGAGATCCCCCCTATCCCGACCCCTCCGGAACTTCATTCCGCCTCCCAGACGCCGGTGCCGCCAGGAACTCCCTTGCAGATCTCGACCACGACTTCCCTGCCTTCCGTTTCGACGCCGACACCTCAACCACCTCGGCAGCCTGTGACTCCGGTCGTGACACCAGTACCACAGGCCCCCGATGGATAGACCCACAGTCGAATACCCGCTTGCTCGACCTACTCTGCAGCGCTTGAGCCCCCGAGTCCATGGTGATCGCTAGTGCCAAGAGAGTCCGAACTCCTCACGGTCATGCGCTTCACAAACCCCAGGTCAATCCGGCGCCGGATCAAGTTCGCTCCTCTCATCTCCTTGGCCGCCCTGACGATATTCGTACCCCTGCTCGGTGCGATGAACAGCGCCGCAACTCAGGTGCCAAGTCCGCCGGCCATTGTCTGGAGACCTGGTAGTGATCTCTGGGTGCTTGGAGTCTGCCTGGTCCCCCTCTACTTCTTGTGGGTGGCCAAGCTCAAGAGGGCCGTCGTGGTCTACTCCCTGATCACAGTCTCCCTTTTCCCCGCGGCGCTAGCGATCCTCGCCGGAGCACTGCGGCTCTCACTTACGATTCTCGGGGAGCGCTCTTCCGTGATCCTAGCGCTCGGGCTGCTACTTGGCCTCGGAACGCTTCCGCTGGTCGTACGCCATCGCCGCGAACGGCATCAGTCCGCCCTCATGGAGGGCCATCTCAGGCGGTCCCTCGACGCAGATCGCGCAATGTGGGACGCTCAGTACGATCACGACGAGGCGATGTCAGTACAATGGCTAAAGCGTCCTGGTTGCCTTATCCGCATCCTGCCCTGGGTGGGGCCGGCCATCGGAATGAGGCTGGCCGACATCGTTGGAAGGCGGACCACCGAGCTCATCATTGTGGCTTGCTTCCTCTTCATTGGATATGCCTTTGCTCTTTCAGGTCTAGTGCAAGCCATCGTCCAGCTACTGGAGTTCCGACGATTGGAACTGGAACTCGGACGGCCCATCATGCTGGCTGAAGCTATGCCGAGTCCTGGCGGCGACAGCCCGCCTCGAGAACGACGGAGCTGAGTTCGCCTCACTCGAGCGCTCGGCCCGCCGTCAGCCCGAGCTTTGCGCCCTAGCCCCCCAGCTCGTGAAAGACATCCTTGAGCGCCGGATAGAGCCGCCGATACTGATCGTACTGCAGCTCGTACCGAGAGGCTGACTCCGGCCTCGGGTGGCACTGGTGCGTGGTCTTCACGACCGAACCGCAGGCGGCATTCACGTCCGGCCAGACGCCCACGCCCACGCCGGCCAGGAGCGCGGCCCCGAAGGCCGCGCCTTCGGTGACGTTGACCACCGCCAGGTCGGTATTCAGCACGTCGCACAGGATCTGCCGCCACAGGGGACTCTGCGCCCCTCCCCCGGATAGACGCACTTCCTTCATTTCGATGTTGGCCTGGGAATGGATCAGCTCGAAGCTGTCCCGCAGGCCGAAGGCGACGCCCTCCAGCACGGACCTCGTCAGGTGGGCCAGCGTGTGCCGCCCGGTGAGCCCGACGAAGGCTCCGCGCGCCAGCGGGTCCGGGTGAGGGGTTCGCTCACCCGAGAGGTAGGGTAGGAACAGCAGCCCCTCGCAGCCCACTGGAATCGCCTCCGCCGGCTCCAGCAGACGGTCGAAGTCCATATCCGGGGCCATGTTGTCGCGATACCAGCGAAGACTCCCCCCCGCAGACAGCATGACCCCCATCAGATGCCAGCGGTCAGGCAGACAGTGGCAGAATGAATGGAGCCGGCCTTCCGACTCGACGACGGCCCGACGGGTGGGCGCGAAGACCACTCCGGAGGTCCCTAGCGTGACGGCGACGATCCCCGGTTCGACTGCCCCGACCCCCACCGACTGCGCAGCCTGGTCGCCGCCACCACCCACCACCGGAATCCCGGGCGGGAGACCCAGGCTTTCCGCCGCGCCGGAGGTGAGCCGTCCCGTCACTTCCGGCCCCTCATAGGTCTTGGGCAGGTAGTGCGCCGGGATCCCCAGCGCGGTGGTGACCTCCTCCGACCAATCCCGATTCCGCAGGTCGAACAACAAGGTACCCGAGCCGTCCGCCCGGTCGGTGGCGTGCTCTCCGATGAGACGAAAGCGCACGTAGTCCTTCGGCAGCAGGATGTGCCGGGTCTGGCTCCAGTTGGCCGGCTCATGCTCCTGCACCCAAAGGATCTTGGGGGCCGTGAAGCCTGGCAGTGCGCCGTTCCCGGTGATCTCGAGCAGGCGGTCTCTTCCGATTCGCTCGCGGATCACGTCACACTGCGGACCGGTTCGCTGATCGTTCCACAGGATGGCTGGGCGAATGACCCTCCCCTCCCCGTCCAGCAACACCAGCCCATGCATCTGCCCGGTTAGTCCAATGGCTCCGACCTGGCCTGAATCCACGTCCTGCAGCACAGCTCGCGTGCTCGTGACGGTGCCGTGCCACCACTCCTCCGGATCCTGCTCGGACCACAGCGGTCTGGGTTGGCTGATCGAGATGGGCGTGCTGCAGCTCTTCACGACTAAGCCCGCCTCATTGATCAGCAGGGCCTTTGCGGCGGTCGTCGAGATGTCAATTCCCAGGAGCAGCATGCTGGATCCCCTTTCGCGGAGGACTCGGCCTGCAAGAAGGCCAGTCCCGACATTGAACAGCCTGTAAAGCTGTGCTATAATTGTATCATCATACGTATGATGTATGACCTTTCACTTCCCGCCAGCGATGCTTATTGTGAGGAGGCTCCCCATGCCCGATAGCGATCACACCTTCCAGGCCATCAAACGCAGCAAAGCCGTCGAGGACGTTCTGGACGCCTTCAAAGGAGCCATCATCCGGGGAGAGCTGCGGCCCGGCCAGCGGGTGCCTTCCGAAACGAAGCTGGCGGAAGATCTCGGGCTGGGGCGCGGCACCATCCGGGAAGCCATGAAAATGCTGGAGGCCTTGGGCGCAGTGAGGATCCAACAGGGCGACGGGACCTATGTCGCTGACAAGCCGTCTTCCACGTTGTTGAGCCCACTCGTGTTTGCCATCTTACTCGAATCCAACGTGGGTTCTGAGCTGCTAGAACTCCGGGCCCTCTTCCAGGTGGGCTATTGCCAATTGGCGGCAGCGAAAGCCAAGCAGGACGACTGGCGGAGCGTCGAAGCCGCGGGCGAGGCGTTCAGCAAGTATGCCCGCTCCCCCAAGCGAGATGTGGAGGAGCTGACCAGGCTCGACCTGGACTTCCATTTCGCCATCCTGGATGCCACCCACAACCCTCTGGTCATCAAGATCGGGCGAACGGTGGAGGAGATCTTCTTCGCCTCCATCCGCAGCACCCTCTCGGGAATGGAAAACCTGGAATGGGCGATCGAAAGCCACCGAAACGTCATCGCGAAGATGAAGGCAGGCGACGGGGACCAGATCTACCGAGCGGTTGTGGCAAGTCTGGCCGCCTGGGGAAGTGAGGTCGAGAAGCGGACGCAGCCATCAGAGGCCGTGAGCGCATGAGAACGCAAGCCGCATGCTGAGCCATGCAGGCAGATTCATTTCATCCGGTGCAACTCTGAGGAGCAGCACACTGCAAGGAGGAGGAACATGACGTGAGAGGACCCGGAGAATGTCACCTCTGAACAACGACACCACCCCATGAGAAAGGATGAAGCACAGTGAATAGGAGATTCTTTACCCTGATCAGCCTCCTCACGGTTCTGGGGATCCTGGCTGCGGCCTGCGCACAGCAGGCTGAGCCGACTGCCCCACCCGTGCTGGAGCCTACCGAGCCCGAGGAGGTAGTCCCTCCACCGGAAGACACCGAAGCGCCGCAGGAAGTTACCACCATCACCTGGTTGACGTTGGGATGGCCGGCACCGCCGACGATCGAACCCATCTTTGAAGCGGCCAATCCCGATATCAATCTCGAGGTCGAGCAACTGTCCTTTGCGGACATGTTCGAGCAGATCCAGGTCCGCCTGGGTGCAAACAGCGAGACGCCGGACGTGATCTCGGTCGACGTGCCGGTGGTCGCATCCTATGGCATCCGGGGATGGCTGCTACCCGTAGACGACGCCTTCACGGCCGAAGAGAGAGCGGATTGGCTCGCATCTTCGAACCGCGCCGGCCAGTACCAAGGTCAGCTTCTGGCCCCGGCCATGGGGACGTCCACCCAGCTCCTGTACATGAACCTGGACATGTTTGCAGAAGCCGGCCTGACAGCCCCCGGCCCGGACGACCGCCTGACCTGGGAACAGCTGGCCGACCTGGCCAATCAGCTGACCAAGGATATGGATGGCGACGGGACAACCGACGTTTACGGCTTCATCTGGGAGCAGATCACCCGCATCTACCAGCTGCAACCGATGCCGATGTCGCTTGGCGGACTGCCGCTCAGCCCGGACGGCCTGGCTGCGGATGGGTTTGTCAACTCCCAGGCCTGGGTCGACGCGTTCACCTACTACTCGAAGGCTTTCAACGAGTGGGGGTTTGCGCCCAAGGGCGACGTGGGGACCGTGCGCGAGATGTTCCAGAATCAGAAGCTGGCCATGTTCCTGGGCGGAGCCACGAACATCAAGCGGATCATGGATTCGGGGATAACCTTCAACTGGAATGTCTCCCGCCACCCTTACTTCGAGGGCGGTGAGATCGTCACGCCGACGGGGAGCTGGCATATCGGTGTGAATGCGCGCAGCCTCCATCCCGAAGCAGCGACTCGGTTCGTGCACTGGATTTCAACAGGGGAAGGTGCCGAGGAGTGGTTCCGCGCCAGCGGAGAGATGCCGGCCCAGCAGAGTGTGCTCTCCCTGATCAACACTGATCCAAGCTTCCAGGAAGGGCCGATGTCCTACTGGAAGGTGGCGGTGGAGGAAGCGACCGTCAACCCGCAGCCCAGACCACTCACCCCGGGATACATGGAGTATCAAACGATCCTGGACGAGGTTTTTAGCGACATCCGCAACGGCGCCGACGTGCAGGAGGCCTTGAACTCGGCGGTCGCCCGCATCGATACGGAGATGGCGAAGTACAAGTAGTCACCTGGAGGCAGGCAGGGGGTGGGGCTCTCGGAATCCGACTCTGAAGCCGGCCTCACCCCTGCCCTCCTCATCGGAAGACCCGATGGCGCGAGCGATAGCTGAAGCAAAGCCCTTTGGGCGCAGAGAAGGCTGGATCCCCTTCCTATTCCTACTGCCAGCCTTTTCGCTGCTGGCCTTGTTTCGACTGATCCCGGTGCTGGCCAGTTTCCGCGAAGCGCTCTACGGCAACGTGTTCAGCGCTGCCGGGCCGGAGCACGTGTTCGTGGGACTTCGGAACTTCGAGGCGCTGCTGCAGGACCCGGTGTTCTGGAAGTCGGTCAAGGTGACCATGCTGTTTAGCCTGGTCATCAATCCACTCCAAGCCACGCTAGCCCTGGGGCTGGGAATCCTGGCCAACCAGCCCGTCCGTGGCATCCGCTTCTTCCGCAGCATCTATCTGCTTCCGGTGGCGGTCTCGCTGAACATCGTCTGCCTGATCTGGCGCCTGATGCTGGATGCCAATTTCGGCCTGGTCAACGGGTTGCTGGCCGCCTTCGATCTCCCCAGTCAGCCCTTCCTGGGCGCGGAGAGCCACGCTTTATGGTCGATCATCGCGGTCGCCACCTGGAAAGGGGTCCCCTACTGGACGATTTTCTTCCTGGCCGGGCTACAGGGGATCCCGAAATCCATCCTGGAGGCCGCGGCCATTGACGGTGCGAATTCGGTTCAAATGTTCCTGCACGTCACCCTGCCGATGCTGCGCCGGGTGATCCTGTTCGTGCTCGTCGCCGACACCATCATCAACTTCGTGCTGTTCATTCCACCCTTCGTCCTCACCGGCGGCGGGCCTCAGCTCTCCACCAACCTGCTCATGCTGGAGACGTACCGCAAGGGCTTTCTCTTCGGAGACACCGGCGGCGCCGGTGCGATCTCCGTCCTGCTGCTCGGCATCATGGTGATCATCGTGGGCATCGAGTTCGCCCTGGTCCGGCCACGGGAGGCGTAGCGGATCCGGATGAAGACGGTAGCCGTCTACTTCCTCCTGATCCTGGTCGCCGCCCTGGTGCTGCTTCCCCTGCTCTGGGCCGTCTCGGCTTCCTTCACCCCGCTGGAGAAGGTCTTCGAGCACGTGTACCCCTTTTCCTGGCGAGCTCTGGTTCCCCAGGATTTCACCTGGGAGGCCTACACGAATGTCTTCCAGGGCAGGAGCCACACCGCGCAGAGTGTCGCTCCACAACCGGGCCTGGGAAGGCCGGTGGTGAGCACCTTCATCCTGGCCATTGGCACGGTGGTCGTCGGCGGGCTGATCTGCGCCCTGGCCGGCTTCGCCTTCGCCCAGTTCGATTTTCGCGGGAAGAACCTGCTGTTCAGCCTGGTGCTGCTCTCCTTCATGATGCCGGTGGAAGTCACGATCATCCCGCTGTTTGTCCTGGTCAAGCAACTGGGATGGGTGAATAGCTGGCAAGGCATCTGGGTGCCGGGGCTGGTGCACGGGATGGTGATCTTCGTCTTCCGCCAGTTCTTCTCCGAGATCCCGCGCGATCTCATCGATGCGGCTCGAGTGGACGGGGCCGGTTGGTTCCGCACCCTCCGAAGCATCGTCCTGCCTCTCTCCCTGCCGGTGCTGATCAGCGCAGGGCTGATCTTGTTCCTCTATCAGTGGGACGCCTTCTTGTGGCCCATGGTCATCTCCCCCAGCCAGGAGTTCCGCCTGGTGCAGGTAGCGATCTCACTGTCCATTGAAGAGCACCAGACCCTCTGGAATGAGCTCCTGGCCGGTTCCATGTTCGCAGCCATCCTCCCCATCCTGCTCATTCTCCCGTTCCAGAGGTACTACGTGCGGGGCATCACCGGAAGCGGATTGAAGGAGTAGCGGCCATGAGAAGAAAACTGCTCCTGGACACGGACATCGGCTCGGACATCGACGACGCCGTCTGTCTCGCTTATGTGCTGGCCCAGCCGGACTGTGAGCTGCTGGGCATCACCACCGTCACCGGCGAGCCGGAGAGGCGAGCGATGTTGGCCAGTGCCTTGTGCCGGGTCGCAGGGAAGGAAGTGCCGATCTATCCGGGAAGCGAGCTGCCCCTGCTGGTCACCCAGCGGCAGCCGGCCGCCCCCCAGGCAAGTGCCCTATCCCGCTGGGAGCACCAGACCATCTTCCCCAAACGGCAGGCGATTGAGTTCCTCCGGAGGATCATCCATGAGAATCCAGGTGAGGTCGACCTGCTGACGATTGGACCCCTCACGAACATTGCGCTGCTGTTCAAGCTCGACCCGGAAGTCCCCTCCTTACTGCGGTCGCTGGTCTCCATGTGCGGATACTTTGGAAGCCGGTCTGGAGACGGTCCTGGCCCGGAATGGAACGCTAGCTTGGATCCACACGCCACAGCCATCGTGTATCGGTCCCAGGCGAGGGTCCACCGTTCGGTCGGCCTGGACATGACCCGCCAGGTCACCTTGACCCGCGAGCAAGTGGCTGCGGAGTTCCAGACGCCGCTGCTCCAGCCGGTGTATGAGTTCGCCCAGGTATGGTTCGAGAAAAAGTCCCTGATGACGCTGCATGACCCCCTGGCCGCGACCACGCTCTTCGACGACGGCATCTGTGAATTCGAGCGAGGAACGGTCGAGATCGAACTGACGGCAGATCGTTCGCCCGGGACTACCTATTGGTCGCCGGGCGGTCAGCCTGCCTGGCACGAAGTTGCCGTCTCGGTGCACCGAGATCGTTTCTTTGAGCATTTGTTTGGGATCCTTCACCGCGCGCCTTCACCGGAAAGGAAACGCTAGATGGGCTTCCGATACTCGATCGTGCTCAACCTGCTGGGACAGCTGAAGGATCGCTTCTCTGTCTATCAGCAGGTGCGCACCCTGGAAGAGAAGCTGGCCATCGCCTGTAGCGTGGAGGGGGTGACCGGTGTCGAGATGGTGTTCCCGGATGAGCTGGCAGACATCGAGCTGACCAGGGACCTGTTGGCGAAGCACAATCTCCGCCTGTCCTCCGTCAACGTCAACTTGAAGGGCGACCCGCGCTGGCACCAGGGGGCTCTCACCGCCAGTGACAGGGCAACCCGCGCCGAAGCGGTTCGCTGGATCGTCAGGGGCATGGAGATCGCGGCCGATCTGGGGAGCAACCTGGTGACGATGTGCCCGCTGGCCGATGGGCACGACTACCCTTTTGAGATCGACTTCAACACACCTTGGAACCACTTCATCCAGGGCGTTCAATCGGCGGCCGATTCCCATCCCGACGTGCGCCTGAGCCTGGAGTACAAGGCCAGCGAGCCACGCGCCCAGGTGATCATCGGTACCGTGGGGAAGACCCTGTACGCCTGCGATCAGATCGACCGGGCCAATGTAGGTGTGACCCTGGACACCGGGCACGCCCTGTTCGCCGGAGAGCACGCCGCCCAGTCGGCTGCCTTGTTGTCCCAGGCCCGCAAGCTGTTCCTTGTGCACGGGAACGACAACTATCGCAATTGGGACTGGGACATGGTGCCCGGCAGCGTGAATTTCTGGGACTTCCTGGAAAGTACCTTCTACCTGATGAGGGACTACGACGGCTGGATTGCATTCGACGTCTCCCCCTCCCGGTTCGATCCCGCGCAGGTTATGCAGTGCAGCGTGCGCATGTTCCGGGTGGCGGAAGCCATGGTCACTCAGGTTGGTCCGG
>Ga0214473_10009649_pt1 | contig 11394 bp, 14 predicted proteins | sample RVTome_7_FD_203509 | JGI IMG/M metagenome (GOLD analysis project Ga0214473, IMG submission 203509) | Soil microbial communities from uranium-contaminated site in the Upper Colorado River Basin, Wyoming, United States - RVT98D197 | ecosystem: Environmental > Terrestrial > Soil > Contaminated >...
TACCCCACTCCCACGGTGACGACGTACACGGATTTGGTGGCGGTCACAGCAACTACGATTACGAGTGTGGCTTTTCCATTTGACGCCAACTCCCCGGGGAGGTGTCTAAGGATCACAAGCGGAACCGGGTGGACCACCGGGCTGTACTACATCGTGAGTCAGCTTGCTGGCACAGCTACAGTGGACCGGGCTATAGCCGTTATGGGCTCTACCGGGGGGAATGGGAAGTCGGGTGGTGCACTTGCGACCGTGGGCCAGCTCAATACCGACATGTGCAGCGGTTGCCGTGCCTACGTCAAAGCCGACGCCACGTACGTGATCGCGGCGAAGATTTCCTTCAACTACTCCAACGCCCTTCCCACTTTCATCGAAGGCTATACGACTATGCGGGGGGATAACGGGAAGCCCACCGTTCAAACCAGTGCCTCTCTTGGGGACCGGATGTTTGATATGGGGGTAACTGGTGGCAAGTTTACCTTCAGGAATTTCATCATAGATATTAACAATCAGGCGTCCACAACTGGATTGTTGTCCTTTGGTCCACAAACTGAAGAGAACCTGGAAATCATCAATTTTGTTACTGCCACGTTTGGAGCATTGGCCTTTTTTGGTCAGGGCGGAATTTGTTCCAACTGTTATATTCACGATGGCACTACTACTGGCAGCGTCGTGATCTTCGTAGACTCCGGCAATATCTGTACAAGCTGTACTATTCGCAACGTGGCCGGGAATGGTGCGGTTGCGTTTGAAATGCGGAGAAGTCTGTGCTCGTATTGTGTGGTCGATACCATGACGGGTACGAATGCAGACGGCTTTCAAGCGGAGAACGTAGGCAGTGCGTGGACCATCGACCACTGTGCTGTTTATAATGTCACTAGAGACAACATCCGTATCACGAACGTAGCTTTCCCCGGGCAGGTAACTAATTGCGTCTTCTCGGGGGGCGTGAATGGGATCAATAATACGAGCGGGACGACGCTTAGGGTGGGGGACTTTTACAACGACTACAATTTCACTTTCGGCGTGAGTGGTTCTGCGGTATTGGGATTGACGGCCGGGACGCATTCTGTGACTCTTGGTGCAGACCCATTCACCGATGCGAGTACACACACATTCACTTTGAACAATGCCGCGGGTGGCGGGGCAGCGGTCACCAACGCCGGTTCTCCCAGCTCTTTGCCAGGTGTTACGGGGACAGGGTTCCCGGCTGGTGGAGTGCTTCAACCCACAGTAGCAGCTAGTGTGGCGGGTGGTGGATCGGTTGTGATCCCGTAAACCATGAAAAAAGTTCTCTCTTTTTGCTTACTACTGTCTGCTTTTTCATCATGCTTGTTTGCAGCACTGTCTATAAATACGACGTTTGAAGTCAATCAGGCAGGGGATAACACTAACGGGGCATGTTTTGTAACAGGGGCGACCGGGATGGATAATACCTATCCGACACCCACTGTGACGACGTACACGGATTTGGTGATTGATGCAGTTACGAACACCAATGTAACCAGTGCAGCATTCCCCTTCGATGCCAACTCCCCGGGAAGATGTCTGAGGATTACAGGGGGTGTGGGATTCACTCTAGCCTTGCGTCAAATTGTATCTGTTGCTGGTAATGTGGCGACTCTGGATGCCTCTGCTGGTACGCTTGGCTCCACTGGGGGACAAGGGAAATCGGGTGGGGCTCTTGCAACGCTGGCCCAACTCAACACAAATATGTGTGCCGGTTGCACCGCTTGGGTTAAAGCCGATGCCACCTACACCATAACATCCGGTATCAATTTTGGGCTTGGTACAGCCGGAATGCCACAGATCAGTGGTTACACGACAACACGTGGAGATAATGGCAAAGCCACGGTTCAGGCAACGGCAACAATCACTGCCATGATCACCTTGAGTACGGTTGCTCCTCTGACATTTAGAAACTTCATACTAGACGCCAACCTACAAGCGAGCACGGCCTGTCTTGATATCAGCCGAACGCTAGACCTTGCAGAAAATATAGAATGCTCTGGTCCTAATCGTACGACTGGGGCTATCAGATTAGCCGCTGTTGACGTGCAGTGTCACTACTGCTACGTTCACGACGGAATTTCCAGTGGGGATGGTTTCACTTTTACCTCAGGTGGGGCGACGTGTTTCTACTGCACTGTTGCCAATCTAACTGGATCAGCCCACAAAGGCTTTAACATGACGGCGGGCCTGTGTTCTTATTGTACGGCATACGGTCTCACAGTAGCCGGGAGTGACGCCTTTGTTTTAGGGGTTACTTCAAGTCTGAGTACGATTGACCATTGTGTCGTCTACAACGTGACCCGAGATGCCGTGAGAGTCACCAGTGCGGTTATTCCCATGAGCATCTCCAACTGTGTGTTTGACACGGTGACGACGGGCATAGACAACGTATCCGGGACCACGCTGAATGAAGGTCAGATATATAACGATTACAATTTCACGTTCTCCGGTACTCCAGTATCCGGGTTGACGGCCGGAACACATTCCATGACTCTCTCCGCCGATCCATTCACGAGCCCCGGCACCGGTAACTTCACCCTGAATAACACTCCTGGTGGAGGTGCAGTTGTCAGAACTGCCGGTGCCCCTTCCTCTCTCCCCGGGGTGACAGGGACTAGTTTCCCGGACGGTGGAGTCATGCAGACACAAAGCACCGTCACTTCCACCGGGGGGTCTGTCGTGCTCCCCTAGCTTGTACGAGCCCAGAATCCGTGATATGGTATCTCTGAACGGGAAAACAATGAGACGGCGTCTCATCACGGGAATAAAGGGATTTGTGTATCACAATAAGCAGGCCATTGTTGGCCTCCTCATCGGCATCCTCATCAACCTAATCTTCCACATCACTGGCCCCGGGGCGTTCTCCGTGGGGGCTTTTATGACCGGTCTTGGTGTATTGTTCGACTACCTGGACGGTGGAGATAGCGACGTTTAACCGGGTTAAATCGATGGACCTGTCTGTCATTATCCCTAGCAAAACTGAGTCCAACCTAGTTGCGTGCGTCTCGGCCGTACGGAAAAACGAACCTGGGATAAGGATTATTGTGGTGGACGATTTCCCCGCGGGGAAGAGACCTAGGGTGGCAGGGGTGGAATGGAGAGAGGGGATTCATCCATTTGTATTTGCCAGGAACATCAATCTAGGGATTGCCGGGTGTGACGGGGATGTGGTGTTATTGAACGACGACGCTATCCTAGAGACCCCGGGGGGATTTAGGATGATGCAAAGAACCCTGGCAGAGAAACCGGGGTATGGGTTGCTTGCAGCCGATTACAAACCACATAGATTACAAAGACCGATTGAAGATGCCCCCAGAATGGTCCCGTTTATTTGTGCTCTCATCCCACGGAGGACGATTGACAGGTTGAAGGAACTGGAGAAGGGAATAGAGACATCCCCGGGGCTGCTGGATGAGCGGTTTGTGGAGTACGGGTACGAAGATAATGATTATTGTCTGCGGGTGATGACACGGGGACGGATGAAAGTGGGGACGTTTGCCGGGTGCAGAGTGTATCATCCAATTTATAATTCAAAACTGAAGAGCACTTTTAGAGCTGTGTCGAATCGTCCCCCCGGGTTGAAGCTGGCTCACGATATATTCTGTAAGAAGTGGGGAAAGAAGGTTTAAGTGGCACACACAGAACAGCGGGACTTTTTTAAGAAGGTGCAGGCCATGTTCCCCCGTTCCTTCAAAGACGTGCGGGTACTCGATTGTGGCTCCCTGGATGTGAATGGCTGTCTCAAAGGGTTCTTTACAGGGAAATCTGCCTATATCGGGGTGGACATTGTAGCAGGGCCGAACGTCAACTTAGTTTGTAAGGTTCACGAGTTGCCAATTCCAACGCCGCTATTTGACATTGTGGTATCGGCTGAGATGTTGGAGCATGACGAGTTCTGGCAAAGTAGTCTGACCAGGATGTACGAACTGCTCAAACCAGGTGGGTTGATGGTGATTAGTTGCGCGGGGCCGACTCGACATGAGCATGGGACCCACCGTGTTAGTGGAGGAGCAAAGTTGTACGGCACTTCCCCTGATTACTACCGGAATCTGAGTCAACAAGACATCATGGACGCTCTATCAGTCAACGAGAAAACCTTCCACAAGTTTGAAACCTCCGGTCGGGGGACTGAGGACACGTACTTCTGGGGTGTCAAGAGTCATGGATGACGTTTCCTCCATCCAGTACAGCTACATCGTCACTTGTTTAGAGTCCTACGAGATTGCGGAACAGCAGATAAAGTGGCTGAGTCAGATCCTCCCGGAGACGTGGGAGCTGATATTCGTAGACGACGGCTCGAATCCCCCCATCAAAATCCCCCAGGTCACGCCGAAGAACACCATCATCCTCCGCACCAACAATTACAAGCCGTGGACCCAGGACATTGCGCGCAACCTAGCTGCCCGCAGAGCCCGGGGGAAGTATTTGTTGATGATGGACATTGACCACATCCTAATCCCCGGGGCGGTTCAGGAGATGGAGAAGTATGACGGTAAGATGTGCCAGTTTGAGAGACATTGTGGGAGATTCGTGGACGGGAAACCGCAACCGGTGCCGGAGAAAGCCAATCTAATTCCCCCTAACATCTACTTGATTTTGAGAAGCGTCTTCTTAAACCTGGGTGGATACGACGAGTCCTTGTGCGACGGACATTACCGCGCAACAGACAGGGTGTTTTTGGGCAGGTTTCGTACTTATCATGGGAAAATTGACGTGAAAAAAGGGGCTGGTATCTACGTCATCCCCAGTGGGAAGTTTCACGGATTGAAGCGGAAATGAAAATAGCAGTGGTGGCCGGGGGGTGGCACTGGCCGGGGCATTTCTACCGGGCAATGGCGGCACAGTCCGTATCCGCTGATCTGTTTGTCGTAGCTCATCGTTCCCCGGAACTGCCGATTGTAAAAGAAGAGAAAAGGAAGAGGCTTCAATCCTCGTCAGGTCCACTGGCCGACCTCGACCGTAAACTGTATAGCAGTTTTCTGACAATCCGGGAACTTGAGTCTTTGGGCTGGCACTATCAGGTTGCACTAAACACCGTGGGGGACATGGGGTTCTTCAATCAGTGGTTGGAGACTCACGACTACCGGGGTTACGACCTGATTCTGAATTGCCATGATGATCTGTTCATCCGTTCACTCATTTTGCTGGAAATAGCTAAGTCTTCATGGCTCAGAGATAAATGGCTGATCTTGGCAAACTGCCGATATCCGGAGGCTCCGGAAGGGTATGTGCGTGGATCGTTTGGATTCTGGTCACGGGAGATGCTGGATATTCTGGGAGGGCATATTGATCTAGGCAGACTCCCCTTCACCCGGGTAGGCCAGATTGATACGCCGGAAGGTATGAAAGCCCTATCCCCGTGGAACAGCACGAGTGTCCCATTACGGAAACTAATTGGCAAAAACCACCTAACTGAACGGATTGCTTACCTGTCTGACTACTACCGGATCAGCGAATGGGTGATCGAGTGCGAACGGGGATTTTTGAATCAGAACGAGGGAGCTTCTAAGAGTTTTGCATCTGGATTGAAGGCACTGGCCCCGGAGCTGTCGTATCCGGAACCGGTATCCCCTGAACCTGAACCCAAAAAAGTGTCACCCTATGATGGCAGTATCACCGTATACACTGTCATCATCGACGATTATGACGAACTCAAACCACCCAGGATCTTTGAACCTGGGGTGAAATACATCTGTTTCTCCAACCGGCATTATGACTGTCCCCCCTGGGAGATTCAGAGAGTAGAGAAACTTTACGTCGATCCCCGGAGGTCCAGCCGGGTTTTTAAGATCATGTCGCATCTCTACATCTCTTCGGAGTACAGCATCTACCACGATGGGTCCTGCTCCCTGACGGCGAAGCCCTCAGACCTGGTGAAGGAGTTTCTGAAGGGTAACGACCTGGCAATGTACAGACACCCTATCCGCAAGTCCATCCACGAGGAACGGGATGTGTGCGTCAAACTCGGAATCTGTTCCACTTCAGAGATTGAGAGCCAAATCTCCCGCTACAAAACGTACGGCTCCGTCCCCGGTCTGTGGTCTGGAGGGATTATCTTTCGGCGGAACACGGAGGCGGTGAAAAAGTTCAACGAAATCTGGTGGAAGGAATACAGTATCGGTTGCATCCGGGACCAAATCGCCCTCCCCAGGGCCATCGCGGAATCTAAGATACCCATTCACACCATCCAGGAAATCATCAACACGGACAACAAACGATTTAAGTTCCACTACCATCGAAACTTCAAGAGAAAGGCTGTACGTCGATGATTGGGATGCTTCGTTGTAAAAATGAAGAACGCTGGCTTCCCCGCTCCTTGCCGCCACTCCTCGAAATCTGCGACGACGTATTTCTCCTCGACGACCACTCTACCGACCGCACCCGGGAAATTGCCTGTGATATGGGCTGCACCGTCTACCCCTCCCCGTTTGATTCGCTCGACGAAGCCCGGGACAAAACCTGGTTGTTGCATAAGATCACGTACTCCTACGGGTTGCCATTAACCCGGTTAAACCGGGGGAGTCCGTATTGGGTGATCTGTGTAGATGGGGATGAGGAGTTGTATGAAGGGGATTTGAAGCAGTTGGTGGGAGAGACCAGGCAGAAGGAGTTGTCATACAGTTTCAGGATTCTTACGCTGTATGATTCTGAGGAGCAGATCAGGTTTGATCCTCCCTACAACTGGATGTTACGGCCGTCAATGTTCCGGCTGATTAGTCCTGATCTCACTTTCAAACGGACCAAGCACGGGGGGAGATTTCATTGTTCTAACGTACCGGCGGAGATTGGGTTCAGGAAGACGGTGCATGAGTCGGGGGCAGTTAGATTGCTGCACTATGGGTACATGGAGAAGGAGACGCGGGAGAGGAAGTTCGAGTTCTATTTGAAGAATGACCCGGGGCATGAGAACTGGTATCGTAGGGAGTGTCTGGGGGAAGCGGTTACGGTGCCATTGGAGATGCTATGACGAAACTGATGCTGTTGATTGCTGTATTTTTCTGGATGCTGGCCAGTGCTCAGACGAGGGTTGATCCAAACCAGTTGAAGGCTCCTACTGTGTTGGTGATGTCGTGCAGCGGGACTACGGTGAACGCGGACTGTGCCGGTCTCTACTACGCGGATATCGTCACGCCTGCGGGTATAGAAATTAAGATCGTCGGTGCCCCGCCATTGGTCCAGCTTGACACCACCCGATGGAGCATTGTTCCGTAAAGAGGTATAATCTCCCCATGCGGATCTCTGGTCTCGGTCTCGCTGTCGTGGCTTATGCTGCCCCAGTCCCACACCCTGTCATCCATCCAGTTTTACAAGACTTCGTTGACATACGCGGGCTAAGAGGTCTTGGTGTTGCACAGATCCTCGACCAGGGTACGGTTGAAGCCATCGCCGCGGCCATCCAGCAACAGGAGGGGTATTACCCCGGGTCACTGGCCTATAAGAACAACAACCCGGGGAATCTGATCTACGTCGGCCAGTACGGAGCCGTGTCTGGGGAGGGTGGGTTTGCAAAATTCCCTACCTACCAGGACGGGTTGCAGGCTCTTTACAATCAGATCCAGCTCTATGCCTCCCGGGGGTTGACGATTCAGGGGATGATGGACATATACGCCCCCGCGGGACATGGCACCAATGACCCTAATCTCTACGCCTTGAACGTCGCCACGGCTGTAGAGAGTTCGCCCGATACCCTGCTTACCGACATAGGCCAGACCTACCCATCCAACTTCCCGGAGAACATTTCACCGGGTGCAGGCCAGATCAACCCCGGGATGCTGGCCGGGGTGATTCTGGCTGGGTTAGTAGGTATATTGGTACTGTCCCCTCAGGGGTAAGCCTTAAAAACCACTTGATTTAGTACCTGGTACCTAGTACTATCTATCCAGTGACCAAAACACCCCGGCAGAGTTCAGCTCCTCTCGGTTCCGATCTCGGGGGAGGCGTAATTGTCAGGTGGTTAGTGGCTTTGCCGGGGTCCATACAGGTGGGAAAATGAATCCTCAGTTTCGAGATATTGCCCAACAGCATTTGACCAGCTACATTGCTCCCCGTACAAGGACAGACGGCGGGTATGCATCGGGTGGATCGGATGCGTTGCCTCCGATGTCACCGGTTGAATTCGCAGAAATTTTACTGGATGAGACCAAGTCATTCAAGCCCAACAAATGGGACCTCGAATCCATCGAGCAAGCGAATCTGATCGACCTGGCTGTCCGGGTGTATACCACAGTTTATTCCGACTGGGCACGGCTCCCGGTCGCGACCGACGCCCCCCAGGCAGTGGTTGACTGGTGGAAGAGTCAGCAGGCCACATAGAAAAATGAAGCTGCTACCCCGCGCCCTCGTGCAGATCGTGATGGTTTTGGTTCTCATAGCCCCAGCCATCACGAGCACGGGTTGCATGTTGGTATCGTCCATCCCCAATCACCCGGGGTCAGTGAACAAGGTGGACAATGCGTTGTACGACGGGATTCTAACTCTGAGAACTACCATTCTTGAAACTCAGAGGCAGTTCGAGGGTGACCGGAAAATCCTCGACCAGATCAACCAAAACGTGCTCCCGGCATTCAACAATCTAGAAGTATCCTACTCGGCGTATCACACGGCATTGGTAGCGGGTAGGGATGACCCGGGGACATTGGTGCAACTCCAAGCCCAGCTTGCGGCCGTGCGGACAGCTTTCGCCGGAATTGTGAATACCAAGTGAACAGCTTTCTTATAGAGATTCTTGGTCTTCTGCATGAAGCAGCCTTGCTAGGTGAAGTCGTTCCACAATCGGCAGAAGAAGCGGCACTAGCCGACAAGTTTATCCAGATCGCCCAGGCGACGATCAAGGCTCACCAGAGAATCACTGGACAGCCGCTCGATCTAAGTTTGCTCAAACCAATTAACCCAACATGAAAAAGCTGAATGTTACTCTGGCTTCTCTGTTCCTGGCCGCATGTCTGTTTTCCCAAACACGCATCCCCCCGGGGCAGGTACAGTTGCAGCCGACCACCGGGGTATACGTGAACGTGACTGGGGGTGGTGGGTCCAAGGGGATGGTGATAGCTATACCAGACCCGTTGACAATGGCTCTTGACACTAATGTGGCCGTACCGGTGCTGCGGGCTCTTCCACAAGTGGGACCACCGATCAACGAGAAACACGTCGTCTTGAAACCGGCCGCGGGAGCAACCACACTTACTATCCCCGATGCCACTTATGTTCCGGCTAGTCTGTCGGTGTACGTGAACGGACTTGTACAGAGCGTAACCGACGATTACACGGTCGCCGGGACTACGATTACTCTGATCCGCCCATCCGCCACCGGGGATATCGACCAACTCCAATACCGGTTCTAATCCACAGTAAGTGATCTACGAACAGAGCACCGGCAAGCTGTGGGATTCAGCCGGTGGGATTCTGTTGGCCAACTGCTACTCCGGATTCAGTGTAGGAAAGAACAATCCGGACCTCCAGGACAAAGTTGGTCTAGGCCCAATCCCAACCGGCTGGTATACCATCGACGACACCGTTGAGAACGTCGAGAAATCCGGCCCCCACGGGAAATACGTTCTCCGGCTACATCCGGACCCAAAGAATGAGATGCACGGGAGGAGCGGGTTCTTGATACACGGGGACTCGATCAAATCACCCGGCACGGCGTCTCACGGGTGTATTATCCCGTTAAGTGGCTTGTGGGACGCCCAGAAACGAGCCAGGACGGGCCGGGGGCTCCGGGAGGGGGTCTATGGGCTGGGGGATCGCCGGGTGCGGGTTGTGGCCCGCCTGACGGCCGCTGGGACCGTATCTTAGGGCCAGGAGCAGTGACTTGTCTTCAACCCGACTTGCACGGGTGCTCCCAGGACAGTTTACCCCAGATTTGGGATGTCGCACAATTTTTCTTTTACGATAACAGGGCACCTGTGATAGGGTTAAAAGGTGCCTTCCGAACGTCAGAAAGTGGTCATTGTCACCCCCCGAAATAAGAAAGCGACAGTTTCCGAAACCACTTCCAGAGTCCAGGCGCGCAAAACTAAGCCCAAGGGGCCATGTGAAATGTGTGGTGGTACAGCAAGGCTAGTCCACCATAAAGACGAAGACCCATTCAACAACAATCCTAGCAACCTAGAAAACCTTTGCTCTCCCTGCCATGGCCTTAAACATCATCACACTCCTGATAGGTTAAAGGTGATGCGTACAGTCCGGGAGGAATTGATCCGGTTAATAAAACGGTATGAACTGAACGCTGACGAGCTAGACCTAATCTGTGGGTACGCCCGTCACAAATCCGGTCTTCGCAAGACCAAAAGATTAAAACGATGGCGTCTCCCTAAGATTCTATCCGAGGATGCCTTGAAGAAATTCTACGCAACCATCGACAAGGTTGGCAACGTGAAACACCAAATCATGCTGCGACTCCTTTTCCATACAGCTCTCCGTGTGTCGGAACTGGTCAACATCAAAACAGAAGACGTAGACCAAACATTGGGCAAAATCCACGTGGTTAAAGGGAAGGGGGACAAGGAAAGGTACGTCCTAATCCCAGCCCACTTTTTGTTGACGTTGAAAACCTATATTATCCAATCCCCGGATAATGTGTACCTGTTCCAGTCTGGCCAAAAGAGAAAGTATTCAACCCGCCAGATTCAGCGAATCGTAAAGGACTACGCAGAAGCGGCCGAGATCCAACATGTTCACCCCCATATGCTGAGGCATCAGATGCTTACATTTCTGACCGCACAGGGATTGAGTGATTCTCAGATTCAGTTGATCAGTGGTCATAGCAGCAAACAGAGCCTAGAAAAATATCAACACCTAAGTTTGCAGCATGTAGCCAGCGGATATCAGGATGCAGTCAAAAAGCTGGACCTCGATTAGTCGTACCACACGGCTCCCGGATACCAGGAAGCCATGAAAAAGTTGGGGGTTTAACCCGGTGAAACTATCCTTCTTCGAGTTCTTGATCCTTCTATTAGTGGGGCTAATCGTGGGATCTGTCCTCATCGGCGGTCTGTTTGCCATCATCGAGTGGGCATACCCCTATCTCAAAATCCAATGACCTTCAAAACTGATAAAGTCCGTCTCGGATACCTACCCACCTACCTAGCCCTAGCCGCTGAAATCGGCATCTCCGGCCGGGTGTGTGAAGTCGGTGTAGCCTTGGGTAATGGTCTCGACATGTTCCAAGCCCTATTCCCCACCGGGTTGATCGTCGGAGTGGACAGCAATCAATCCTGCTGTTGGCCCACAGGGACCGTGCGTGTCATAGCCAGCCAGGACGACACCAAACTACCCTCCCTGCTCTTACAACACTCACCGGCATACGATCTAATCGTGGAGGATGCTTCCCACAAGGGGGAACTCTCTAGACGCACCTGGGAGCTGCTATGGCCCCTCGTCGCC
>Ga0214473_10009650_pt1 | contig 11393 bp, 10 predicted proteins | sample RVTome_7_FD_203509 | JGI IMG/M metagenome (GOLD analysis project Ga0214473, IMG submission 203509) | Soil microbial communities from uranium-contaminated site in the Upper Colorado River Basin, Wyoming, United States - RVT98D197 | ecosystem: Environmental > Terrestrial > Soil > Contaminated >...
CCGTAAAATAACCGATGAGCAGGTGGCAAGGGTGGAGTTATTAATCAACACAAGGCCCAGAAAATGTCTGGGCTATAAAACGCCCCTTGAAGTTGCTTCTGTTGCACTTCGAGATTGAATGTAGGCCTTTTTCTTTAACGACTAAAAGGAAAAGGATCATAAAAAGGAATAGAAAGGGAAAATACCCGTAAAAAAAATAATAGGACAGAAGCGTCCCCCACGCCTCGAGGCTCCGGATGTCCCAGGCCCCGGGCTCCGTGCGGCTGATGAAAGAGTCTGAGGCAAAGCCGCTTCGGAATTTGAATTTTTCAAGCGCAGGACCGAGAAAAGCGTCCAATCCGCTTATAGAGGCATATTGCCAGAGCGTCAGGGCAAGAGGGATTAGCGTGGTAGCGGCAATAATCGCCAATATTATCCTCATTTCCTTTCTTCTAAAATTCTTAAGCGCATAAAGAGATGCCGAGAGGGCAAAGAAAACCCCGAGCCACTCGGTGTAGTTCAGGAGGAAATTGGCCAGGCCGAAAAGAAAATAATCCGCCTTCCCGCCCCTCCCCGCATCCAGCTTTAAAAAGAAATACGCGCCCATTATGAAAAAGAGCTGTGCGAGTATTTCGGACATATAGACGTTCGACTGGAACCACATCGTCTCCGGAGAGAAGAGATATACGGCGAAGCCGAAGAGGGCCGGAAGACCGGACGATTCCTTATCGAGCATTAAAATGAGGATAAAGTAAACAAAAAAAGCGCTCATAAAGTGGCATATAAGGTTAAGGATTTGAAGCGGGAGGACATCGGGATGGATGCCTAACGGCTTAAAAATCAAATAAGGAAATATTCGCGCGAAAGGGGGGTATGACAGGTAATAACAGTTCCCGCCGGCATCCCTGGAGGTGGCCGCAAAATCTCCTATGTTCCTGTCCGCCCCGTTGGGATAGGTCATGACCGGAAGGAATTTATGCTCGAGCGCCCCGCCCTCCTCCCATATCTGAAGGGTCCTCAACACCGTTGCCGTAAGCCATTCGTGGTGCTTGTAAAGGGGCCTGTCGAGGTTCGGCAATCTGACCAGGAGGCTCGTAAGGAAAAGAAGGGCGATAATGAGAATATGCTTTCGCTTCATGAGGGCCATATTTGTCCTGGAGATCTCCCTTTCCGGAGTCTTAATTTACATTCGGGAAAGGGGGAAATTCAAGCTCATGCGGTTAAGGCCCTTTTCTAAATGTTAAAATAAACAGATGGAGGGGTGGCCGAGCGGTTTAAGGCGACGGTCTTGAAAATCGTTGCAGGGGCAACCCTGCCGGGAGTTCGAATCTCCCCCCCTCCGTTTTCTTCCTTTTTTAAATACCTTATCTGCGAGATGCCTTGTTATAATTAAACGCATATGATAAAAAACCCCAGGCTTCTGGCCAGGTTCGAAGATGAAGAGATCAAAAAAGAAAAGCTCTCTTATAAAGAGGCCCTGAAAATATTTGAGGCCATGTGGAAGGAGGCCGTGAGCCTTGGCGTCCTGCCGCCAAAAGACCCCCTTGAGGACATTGAAACGGATATCCGGATAGCCGGATTCCTCAACTCATGTTCGAAAAAATAATCGCCAAAACAGCCCGCTCCCTCGAGAAAAACAATATCCCTTATATGTTAATAGGCGGGCAGGCGGTACTCCTTTACGGCTCTCCCCGCCTTACAAAAGATATCGATATCACTCTCGGAGTGGGGATGGATAAATTGGATTCTATAAAGAAAGTCCTTATAAATGCCGGGCTTGAGCCGATTCCGGATAATCCGGACGATTTTGCCAAAAGGACTTTCGTCCTTCCAGCCAGAGATAAAAAGAGCCATATAAGAGTGGACTTCATCTTCTCTTTTTCCCCTTACGAGAAAGAAGCCATCGAGCGTGCGCAGGGCGTGCGAATCGGAAGGACAAATGTTAAATTCGCCCGGCCAGAAGACATAATCATACACAAGATATTCGCCGGACGGCCCAGGGATATCGAGGACGCAAGGATTATCTTGCTGAAAAATCCCTCTTGCGACCTGAAATATATAGAAAAATGGCTGAAAGAATTCAATAAAATGGCGGAAGACAAAAATCTGTTAAGGATTTTTAAAGAGCTTAAAAAAAATCCCTAAATCAGCCCTTTTGCTCCAGCACCCCTCTTATCCTGCCGAGCAGTTCGATGACTTCTGCGGGGGAGTTTAGATAATAACCGGCCTCGGTTTTTTCGTTTCCCCCCACCTTGATCGTAATCCCCGAATCGCGGAGCACCCTGAAGGCGTCCTCGTCGGTCCTGTCGTCGCCGATGTAGACCCCGAGCGGCTCATCCCCGAAAGTGGACATACCGAGCACTGCCAACACGCCCTTGCCCTTGTCCCATTCGAGGTCCGGCCTTATCTCGAACACCTTTTTGCCCTCCATTATCCTGAACGGATAACCGGTTTCCCGGAGGGCGGCTTCGATTTTTTTCCTGATCGCCCTCACGGCCGATTCGTCCTTCTCAAGCCGGTAATGCACCCCAAGCGTCAGCCCCTTGAATTCCATAAAGATATGGGGGAAGGGGCCCAGTTCCCGGCCGAGCCGGTCCATTATCAAATTTAGAGAGCCCTCGATCTTTTCTTTTTCGGGGTGCACCCAATCGTATTCGGGGCAGGAGATATGCAGCCCGTGGTTGGCCACGTACAGGATTCCGGCGAGCCCGAAGAGGCTTTTGATGTCCGACATGGACCTGCCGGTCACAAGAGAGAGCAGCATGTCTTCCCGATAGGAGAAAAATTCAAAGAGCCGGCCCAGCACCTCCGGCACCTCGACTTCCCACGGGACCTGTTTTATGGGGACCAGGGTCCCGTCGAAGTCGGTAAAGAGCACGAGAGGGCGACCGGAAACGAGCGCTCCCTCAAGTTTTTCCCAGCCGTCCCCTTCCATGAAAGGGGCCGGTTTCATCTCAGTCATTAAAAGCACCTCTTTCGGTTATCCTGAGCCGCGCGAGCCCCGATATCAGGTTGGCGGCCCAATAGAATACGTTCCTTTCCTTTACGACCTCCTTCAGGCTCCTCATACGCGCGGCCTCCTCCGCGCCGTCCATTACGAGCGCCGAGCGGACCGCTTCGGCCATCTCCTCGATATCATACGGGTTCACGATCAGGGCATCCCGCAGTTCACGGCAGGCCCCCGTGAACTTGCTCAATATGAGCACGCCGGACTCGTCCTCCCTCGCCGAGACGTATTCCTTCGCCACGAGGTTCATGCCGTCATGGAGGGAGGTGACCATGCACAGGTCGGCTATCTTGTAGAAGGAATATATCCTCTGGTGGTCGTGGTGGTCCTTGAGGAAGAGGACGGGTTTCCAGTCCCGCCCCTTGAAGCGCCAGTTTATCTTCTCGGCCATCTCTTCGGCCTCGGAGATGACGTCCCTGTATTTCTTCAAAAGCGTTCTGCTGGGCGCGCCCAACTGTATGAAGGTGAACCGGCCAAGGTATTCGGGATATTTTTCGAACAGGCGCTCTATGGCCCTGAACCGCTCAAGTATGCCCTTTGTGTAATCGATACGGTCCACGCCGATGCCCACCAGCTCGGCCTTTATGCCGAGGCCTTTGAGCAGTTTTTGCTTAAGCTCCGCGGGCGGGGCGGTTTCTTTCAGCCGGAATGGGGCCACACTGATCGGATAAGATTTTACATGGCTCAGATGCCCGTTCCTTTCCACAGAAAAGTGCTCCCAGTCTATCTTCGACTCCATATACCTGTCCACGGTGTCCAGGAAGTTATTGCAATGGAACTGGGTCTGGAATCCCATCAAATCTGCGCCGAGGAGGCCCAGGAGTATCTCCTCGCTCCAGGGACAGATCCCGAAGACCTCGGGGTTGGGCCAGGGTATGTGCCAGAAGATGCCGACGCGGGCGTCGGGCCGCCTGCTTTTTATGAGGAGCGGCAGGAGGGCGAAATGATAGTCCTGTATGAGGACCACGGGCGAGTCCTCGTCCTCTATTTCTTCCAGCAGGACCTGCGAGAACTTCTCGTTCACCTGCTGGTACTGCACCCAGTCCTCCAGCCGGAAAGAGGGGCGGGTATGCGCTATGTGGCAAAGGGGCCAGAGCCCCTCGTTCGAAAAACCGTAATAGAAGCCCTCGTCTTCTTTTTTATCGAGGAAGACCCTCCGAAGGGTATACATGGGCTCGTCCGGGGGCACCATCAGCCTGCCTTTTCCATCCGAGGTCTCCGCGTCGGCATCTCCCGACCCCTGGGCTATCCAGACGCCCCCGCACGCCCGGAGGACGGGGTCCAGGGCCGTCACGAGGCCTCCGGCGGGCACTATGCACTCTATCTCGCTGCCCCTCTTCCTGTGCATGTAAGGCTCCCGGTTGGAAACCACAAAAAGGGATTTTTTGCCCAGGTCTCTCAAGACGCGCTCCTTAAGCCGTTCCGGCGTCCATTTCGATTCGCTCTTCTCCCTCATCTCGGCTTTTTCCTGTCCCAAAGCCTTTGCCATGGACAGGCTTTTTGCGAGGTTGTTGATCTCCGCCGTAAGCGGGCCCAGGATGTCGCCCCGGGGGATGCGGGGGGGCTGTTTGGATTTCCCGATGCGCAACTCCTTTAGCCAGTCCGAGACCTGTGCGATTGGCCCCGTTATGCTCCAGCGCACGACGAGCACGGTCGTGAAAGTTATCAATAATGAAAGGATGAGAAAACGGGCCAGGTTTTCATAAAGGATCTGCCGGAGTTTAGAGTCTATATAAGGAGTATTATAGAAAAGGACAAGCGCGCCCAGGCTGGCCTTTTCTTTGCTGCTCAAGGGGAGAGAGTAAATATATTTTTTCTGCCCGTCCACTTTGACGAAACCCGAACCGGTCCGGTTTTCCATTAACGACCCGGATATCAGCTCCCGGACAGGCCCGGAGGAATATTGGACATTTTCGCTGGATTCGATAAGCCGGCCCGTGCTGTCAAGGATGGCCACCCCGTCCAGGTTCCCTCTCTTTTCGAATTTCCTGACCAGTTTTTGAAGCTTTTGTGTGGACCCGGATTCGAATATCTGCTCGACCGAGCTTTGGAGGCCCTCGGCCAGAAGATTAGCCCTTTTTTCGAGCTCAACCAGCAGGAGATTCCTCTCTGTCCTCACCTGATAGCTGGAGAACCCGAAGGAGACGGCCGCGGAAACAAGAAGAAGAGAAACCAATATCCGCAGGGTTATTTTCATTTTTTACCCCCTCTGGACAGACTCAGAAAAGAAAGAACTATCTACTATAATAAAAAATTATGAAAATTATTTGAAGCTTTGCCCCTTACTTGAATAAAAAAGGGCAGTTCCTCTTCGAACTGCCCTTTATAGAATTCTTTCTTACCCGATATTTACCTTTATTTCCTTGGGTATCTCTTCGGGCTCAAGCTTGCGGAGGACCGCCTCGCCGTTTTCGAAATCCACTTCCACGAGGTCTCCGTGCCTGAACGCGCCCTCCAGTATCTTCACCGCAAGCGGGTTCAGTATTTCTCTCTGTATGGCCCGCTTCAGGGGCCTTGCCCCATAGACCGGGTCGAACCCTGTTTCCGCGAGCTTCTCTCGCGCCCCTTCCGTAAGCGTTATATCCACTCCTTTTTCGAGGAGATAACGCTTCATCCTTGCCACCTGGATATCCACAATGAGCTTCAACAGGTCTTTTGAGAGCGGGCGGAAGATTATTATCTCGTCCACCCTGTTCAGGAACTCGGGCTTGAAATGGGCCTTGAGGTCTGCCATGACCCTTTCCCTCATCTCCTCCTCGGTCTCGCTCACGGGTCCCCAGTGCTCAACGGGCCTCTTCCTCTGCTCTTCGAGGAGCTCCTGTATATGCCTGCTCCCGATATTGGAGGTCATGATTATGACCGTGTTCCGGAAATCCACCGTGCGCCCGCGGCCGTCCGTAAGCCGCCCGTCATCCAGCACCTGGAGGAGCAGGTTAAATACCTCGGGATGGGCCTTTTCTATCTCGTCAAAAAGGATGACCGAGTAGGGCCTCCGGCGGACGGCCTCCGTAAGCTGGCCGCCCTCCTCGTAGCCGACATAGCCGGGGGGCGCCCCGATGAGCCTCGAGACCGTATGGCGCTCCTGGTACTCGGACATGTCTATGCGCGTCATCGCGCTCTCGTCGTCGAAGAGGAATTCCGCAAGGGCCTTGGCGAGCTCCGTCTTCCCCACGCCCGTTGGCCCAAGGAATATGAAGGAGCCGATGGGGCGGTTGGGGTCCTGCACGCCCGCGCGCGCCCTCCGGACCGCGTCCGAGACGGCCTGAATGGGGGCATTCTGGCCCACCACCCGCTCTCCCAGACGGTCTTCCATCTTCAAGAGTTTCTGCACCTCGGTCTCGAGCATCCGGGCAACCGGCACCCCCGTCCACTTGGAGACGACCTGTGCCACGTCCTCTTCGTCCACCTCTTCCTTGAGCATTTTCCTTCTCTTCTGCACTTCCGCAAGTTTCCTGTTTTCGGCCTCAAGCTCTTTCCCGAGCTGGATGAGCTCTCCGTACTTAAGCTCCGCCGCGCGCTCCAGGTTCCCCTCGCGCTCGGCCTGCTCCGTCTCGAGCTTTTTCTGCTCTATTTTTTCCTTTAATTCCCTGATGCGGGCGATTATCTCCTTCTCGCTCACCCACTGGGCCCGGAGGACATTGGCCTTGTCCTTTAGATCGGCTATCTCGCGGTTTACCTCTACCATTTTCTCTTTGGCCCCGTCCGTGCCGTCCTTGGAGATGGCCTGCCGCTCTATCTCAAGCTGTCTTATTTTTCTTTCTATCTCATCGAGTTCAACGGGCATGCTGTCTATCTCCATCCGGAGCTTCGAGGCCGACTCGTCTATCAGGTCTATTGCCTTGTCCGGGAGGAAGCGGTCGGAGATATACCTGTCCGAGAGCATCGCGGCCGCTATCAGGGCCGAGTCCTTTATCTTGACCCCGTGGTGCACCTCGTAACGCTCTTTCAAGCCCCGGAGGATGGATATCGTGTCCTCCACCGAGGGCTCTCTTACGAGCACGGGCTGGAAGCGCCTCTCAAGGGCCGCATCTTTTTCGATATATTTCCTGTATTCGTCAATAGTGGTTGCCCCTATGCACCTTAAGTCCCCTCTGGCAAGCGCGGGTTTCAGCATATTCGACGCGTCTATCGCGCCCTCTGCGGCCCCGGCCCCCACAAGCGTATGCAGCTCGTCAATAAAGAGGATTATCTTCCCTTCGGCCTGGTCTATCTCTTTAAGCACGGCCTTGAGCCTCTCTTCGAACTCGCCCCGGTACTTTGAGCCCGCCACAAGGGCGCCCATATCGAGGGCCACCACGCGCTTCTTTTTCAAGGTTTCGGGCACGTCCCCTGCGACAAGCCTCTGCGCCAGCCCCTCAACGATCGCGGTCTTCCCAACGCCGGGGTCCCCTATCAGGACGGGGTTGTTCTTTGTCCTCCTCGAAAGGACCTGTATAACGCGCCTGATCTCGTCATCCCGCCCGATAACGGGGTCCAGCTTGCCCTTCCGGGCAAGCTCCGTCAAGTCCCTGCTGTAACGGGCAAGGGCCTGGTATTTGTCTTCCGGGTTGGGGTCCGTGACGCGCTGGGCCCCGCGGATCTCCTGCATGGCCGAAAGCATGTTTTCCCGGGTTATGCCGTGCTTTTTCAAGGCATCCCCGAGCGCGCCTCCTGCCCCGGCAACGGCCCAGAGGAGATGCTCCACGCTTACATATTCGTCCGTAAGGTGCTCGGCCTCTTTTACGGCTTCTTCAAAGACGGACTTGAGCCTTGTGGATATATAAAGCTGACCCATGGGGGTCGCGCCGGATACCTTGGGAAAGCGCTCGATGGCCTTTTCGACCTCGGCCCTTATTGCCCCTGGAGTCCCTTCATCGAGCCTCCTTAAAATCCGGGAGGCTATGCCCTCCTCGTCCTCGGTGAGTGCGAGGAAAAGGTGCTCGGGCTGGAGCTCCTGGTTTCCCTTTTTCTCCGCTACCCGCTGGGCCTCGGCCAGCCCCTCCTGTGCCTTTATGGTGAATTTATCGAGCCTCATTTATAACCTCCCTTAGGATTACAACTTAATAGAACCTATCTCAAATTAGTCATGCCCCGGCCCCGGCCTGCGCCGGGGTAAACTCCAGCCGGCATCCAGCGACGTTAATGCTTTTAAATCGATAATTCCCAAGTCTTTGTTTTTATATATAAATGGCAAAGTCGCTGGATTCCGGGTCAGGCCCGGAATGACGCAAAAAGAATAGAAAATCAATCTTGAGATAGGTTCTAATGACATTTAAAGATTATCTCCTTCTCTTTTCTTTCCCTTATTGCCTTCTTTATAAGAGAACGCCTCCCTCAGGCGCTTTTCAAACTCTTCCCTGAACCCCGCGTCGAGGTGCTCCATAACGCTCATGACCTCGCGCTCGAGGGCCTCCATCCGTTCCCGCATGCGCAGGATGATGTCCACGCCGGCCTTGTTCACGCCCAGCTCTCTCGTAAGCCTCAGCACCATGTCGAGGCGCTCCACGTCCTCTTCCGAATAAATCCTTTGCTTCCCGGTGCGCTTGGGCCTTATAAACCCCTCCCTCTCGTACATCCTCAATGTCTGCGGGTGCACTTCGAGGAGCCGGGCAACAACGCTTATCATGTATATGGGTTCGTCTTTTTTCTTTTTCATCTGCCACCCCCAAGGCCGAACGCCTTTGTCCTCGGGTTTTCCCTGTACGATTCCTCAAACTCCTTCAAGTGTTCTTTTGCCTTATCGCTGAGCTCGGTAGGCACTGTGACGGCAATATCCACATACATATTGCCGTGTCCGCCCCGCGGGGTGCTGAACCCTTTCCCCTTGAGCTTGAACCTCTGCCCGCCCTGTGTCCCAGGCGGTATCTTCATTATCGCCTTCCCGTCCGTGGTGGGGACATCGACCTTTGCGCCCAGTATCGCCTCACTCACCGTTATCGGGAGCTTGAGAAATATGTCGTTCCCCTCGCGCCTGAAGAAGGGGTGGGGCCTCACCCGGACCTTTATCTGCAGATCGCCCGGGGGGGCACCGGCCATGCCTATATTGCCCATTCCTCTCAATTTAAGGGTAGAGCCATGATCGACCCCTGCCGGGATTTTTACATTTATATTCTCTGCCAGCACCCGCGCGCCCGCCCCTCCGCAGGCGGGGCATACTTTCGTGACCTTCTGCCCCGTGCCGCCGCATTCGGGGCAGGCCTGGACGGTGCTGAAGAACCCCCGTTTACTTTCCAATCTCCCCGTGCCGCCGCATTTGGGGCACCTCTTTACTTCCTGGGCGCCCGTGCCGCCGCAAATGTTGCAGGGGGCCTGGCGGGTTATGGTCATGGGTTTTGTGGTCCCCTTATAGGCATCCTCAAAGGAGATTTCCATTTCCGTGACAAGGTCCCCTCCCCTCTGCGGGAACGGGGCCCCTCTTCCCCTGCTCGGGCGGGCGCCGAAAAGCTCGGAGAAGATGTCACCGAAGCCGAAATCGTAACCGCCTTCCTCGAAGCCGAACCCGGCTTCAGGCCCTGGCCCCTCAGCCGTCCCGAATTTATCGTACTGTTCCTTCTTCTTGGGGTCGCTCAGCACTGAATAGGCCTCGTTTATCTCCTTGAACTTCTCTTCGGCCCCTTTGTTGCCGGGGTTCAGATCCGGGTGGTGTTTGCGCGCAAGTTTCCTGTAGGCGGCCTTGATCTCGTTCATCGAGGCCCCCCGCTTCAGGCCCAGTATTTCGTAATAATCTTTAACCGCCGCCATATTCAGTTTGGTCCTTTCAACCAGAATTCATTTTACCGCTTGAGTCGGTTCGTGTCAAGTATTTTTATTCCAGCCGGTAAAGCTTAGCTTATAACTCTCCTGTAAAGGATAGCAATAAAGGGAGTGAAGTCAAGTATCCCCCCAATCGTGTTATCCTAAAAAATGCCGAGAGGACCGGAAAAAACCCCCCAGTTGATTTACGGCATAAACGCCGTCCTTGAGGCCCTGAAAGCCGGGGCGGCAAAAAAGGTCTTGATAGGGGAGGGCAGGCGGGAAAAGCTCTCTCTCCTTTTAAAAGAGGCAGGCAATAGGGGCGTCCCCGTCGAATACGTCAAAACCGATTTTTTCGTCAGGCTTCCAAAGGGGCACCAGTCCGTGGGGGCAAGGGTCGCGGAGAAATCCCCGGCCAGTGTAGAAGAAATGCTCGAAGCGGCTCGAAAAAAAGGAGAGGTCCCGTTCCTCATAGCCCTGGACGGTGTGGAGGACCCGAGGAATTTGGGGGGAATAATGAGGAGCGCACTCTCAGCGGGAGTCCACGGGATAATAATCCAGAAACACAGGCAGGCGGGGCTTGGCCCGGAGGTCTACAATGCCTCGGCCGGGGCGGCCTGGCACCTGCCGGTCGCCGTAGAGGCGAACATAAAATACGCCCTGGACGAGCTCAAGGAAAGTGGGTTTTTGATCGCGGGGGCCGAGACGGGGGGCCACCTTGCCCCCTGGGACGTGGACATGAGGGGCCCCCTCCTCCTCATCTTCGGGGGAGAGGACGCGGGGATTCGGAAGATAATAAAAGAAAGGTGCGATTTTATCCTGTCCCTGCCCTTAAGGGGAGAGATAGGTTCCCTCAATGTCTCCGTCTCGGCCGGGGTTTTCATCTTCGAAGTCCTCAGGCAGAGGGCCAAGGGCCCCGCGTAACAGGCCGGCCTGCCCGAATCGCAATTCTCCCGATTTATTGTTAAAATATAATTTGAATTTTCCGCTTGACAATTATATAATATTAGCCCTATATTAATTGGTTATAAAAAAGCAACCTGGGCGTATAGCTTATTTGTCAGCCACCGTAGCTCAGAAGGCAGAGCAGCTGATTTGTAATCAGCGGGTCGGGGGTTCGATTCCCTTCGGTGGCTCCATTGGCGTTTTTAAAGGAGAGGTTCCCGAGTGGCTAAAGGGGACGGGCTGTAAACCCGTTGGCGTACGCCTACGGAGGTTCGAATCCTCCCCTCTCCACTTGAAGTTTCACGGGGCAAAAATCGCGGTTGAAATGTCAGATTTGAGATTTCAGATGAAATGCCCGATGCTCATGAAGCGTTCTTTGAATAGAAGCGGGAGTAGCTCAGCGGTAGAGCGTCAGCCTTCCAAGCTGAGGGTCGCGGGTTCGAATCCCGTTTCCCGCTCCATTTTGTTTTGCGCCCCAAGCAACCCGAGAGGTTGCGGGTGTAATGCCCATGTAGCTCAGTCGGTAGAGCACATCCTTGGTAAGGATGAGGTCACCGGTTCGATCCCGGTCATGGGCTCCAGGAATCGAACGGATCCGATAGATTTTTAAGGCGTAGAACTTTTTAGGAGGAGAGACTAAATGGCGAAGGCGAAATTCGAGAGGGTCAAACCCCATGTCAATGTCGGCACGATAGGGCACGTGGACCACGGCAAGACCACCCTTACGGCGGCCATTACGAAGGTGATGGGG
>Ga0214473_10009651_pt1 | contig 11393 bp, 10 predicted proteins | sample RVTome_7_FD_203509 | JGI IMG/M metagenome (GOLD analysis project Ga0214473, IMG submission 203509) | Soil microbial communities from uranium-contaminated site in the Upper Colorado River Basin, Wyoming, United States - RVT98D197 | ecosystem: Environmental > Terrestrial > Soil > Contaminated >...
TTTCCCGCGAAATAAACTGCAGGTTGTCCGTGTTCTCATCACCAAAAGCGACCGAGAAGATGGGGATATTCCTTCTCTGCGCCTTGGAGACGACACTCTCCCGGGTGGCGCCCACCCCCGACCAGTTGTCTTCGCCGTCCGCCATAGCTACGATCACCGGCGTGCGGCTCTGGTCCTCCCTCTCAAAAATGGAGTCGAGGGAGAGATTCAGCGCATTAAAGAGCGGAGTTCCGTACCAGCCGTTAAAGACATCAACCTCTTCGATCTTATCTCCTAGCAGGGATTTGTCGCCGGTAAAGTCTTGGACTACTTTGAGAGCCACTTCTAGATTTGCCAGCGTCGCATAGACGGAAGGGGATTCTCCCGGGGCGGTGCCAAAGGTAGTGATCTGCGCCCGGCCGTTTGCGCCGATTAGGTCGATCAGGTTCTTGCCGGCCGCGATGCTAAGCCGATCGGGATCATTTGGCAGACTGCCGTCCTCACGGAGCCGGTTGATCTGTTCCTCGTTCATCCCCATGCTTCCGCTGTTGTCGAAAGCGAGGGCCATGTCAATCCCTTTTTCAGGAGGGGTAATAATCTCAATACTTGACACCGCTACGCTTGCTTTGGTCTGGAAATCCGCATTCTTAGCCGATACCTTCACGTCCAAGAAGGAGAAGTTTTTCTCGCCGACGTTTTCGAAGATGGGGTTTCCTTCGGAATCCTGGGGGGAAACTGCGATCTCAAAGTCCACCCCGCTCCCATCAGAACGGTTAACGGTTGGGTCGCCGATCAGAATGGCGCCACCTATCCCGTTCCTTCCTAAAAACAGCCAAAGCCCAACCCCGCCTGCAAGGACGGCGATTACCAAAACCCAAAACCACCATTTGGAAAAAATTCGCATTAGGTTCAATCTATTAGTTTCTCAAGGTCTCTGTCAAATAAGTCGAGGGAGAGGATGGGGAGAGGTTGAACCTCTAAACCCCTCTTTTCCGATTTTTGATATCCTGATCTTGATGAAGAAGGTTTTGATCGGGATCGGAATTCTGTTGCTGCTCGGATTGGGGTACGTGGTCTATTCCCTGAGCAGAGGATCGAAAGATGCCGAAGAGGCGGGCAGAGAGAACAATCCCATCTTTCACTCCGTTCCCGAAGGCGGCGCCTGCCGCCCCGGAGAGGGGGACTGCGCGGCCGGTCTCACCTGCGGGGATAGTAATCTCTGCGTTAAGCCCTAGATTTTTCCAAAAGTTCTTTGATCTGGCCCAGGTAGTAGCGGTTCCAGCCGTACGCGATATCTTTTTCTTCTTCATCCGGAACGTTTTCGTGGACCAGGGTGACGAGGGTGCCACCATCCTTGGGAGTTAGGGTAAATGTCGCTCGGGAAGGTTTTTCCCAGTCGCCGGAGTACCAATCCTGCACCAGCTTTTTGTTTTCGACCACTTCGGTGTTCTTTCCGTGGATGTCGCCACCCCAGAGTTCAAATTCGGATGACTCCTCCGCCACCATTTTCGACGGGCCACCGCCCCATTTTTCAATCACTGCCGGAACCGTTAGTGCTTCCCAAACTTTTTCCACCGGCGCCTTGATCTGGTATTCCTGCCGAATCGTTTTCATTTCAAAGCAATTATTTCACATTCTTCTTGTGGGGATCTTGCCGGTTCTTGAATTTGCTAGTCTTAAATCGTGAAGAAATGGCTTATTGTTCTTTTGGTTTTGGTCGCCGGAGCCGCCGCTGCCGGCTGGTACTTTTTCCTCCGCCCGACGGAGGGTGAACCGGACACCACCGGTACCTGGGAAACCGGGGGCTTGGCGGCCGCCGGAAATTTTGCCGACGCCGATGTCATCGACTTGGGCGGCGGACGGTATCGACTTTACTATTCGCTGGAACCGGAAGTGGCCGGATTCAACGGGCAGGTCTATTCCGCCCTTTCTACGGATGGTAAAAAATGGGTTCAGGAGGAGGGTACAAGGATCGAACAGGCGACCTTCCCCTCCGTTATGGAGCTTCCGGACGGGAGATTCCGGATGTACTTCCAACGCGCGGGAGCGATCAAAAGCGCCGTCTCTTCGGACGGCCTCTCCTGGATCGTAGAACCGGGAACGAGGATCGACACCGCTAACACCGCCGGACTCACCCTAACGAACGTGGGCGCCCCTACGGTGAAAAAGATAGGGGACGAGTACGTGCTGGTTTACTTCGGCGCGATCAACGAGAAGTACACCGGTGCCGGGCTGGTTCCCAATAACGAGACCCACCCTTTTCTGTGGGCTACCTCGACGGACGGTCTCACCTTTGAACAGAAGGGGATCGCCCTGGACAGCCGAAACAGCGAGCTAAAGGGATGGATGGACGGGCCGGAGCTGGTGACCTGGGATGACGGCGAGATCCGTCTCTATTTCTGGGGATATGTCGGGATCTACTACTCCACCTTCGCCGCCGGTAGTTTTGGCGATCCGGTGCTGACTTTCCCGGCTCCCAACCCCAATAATTCGCTATTCCCCGCTCAGCCGCCCGCCGATCCCACCCTCGTCAAGATCGGCGAGACCTGGTTTATGTACTACGGCGGGCACACGGAAGGTATCTACTACGCCACTCTAAATTTCTAATACCCTAAGCCGAGTGATCCCTTCGGTGTTATAGTTATCTAGCCGCAGAAAGGCGGTTTTTTACTGAGACCATGAAAAACATTCGAAACGTCGCGATCATCGCTCACGTCGACCACGGGAAAACCACCTTGGTGGACGCGATGCTCCGCCAATCCCAGACCAAGCTCTCTAAGGAGTTCACTCCCGATTCATCCCTGATCATGGACACCAACGATCTGGAGAAGGAGCGGGGGATCACGATTTTTTCCAAGAACGCGGCCATCGACTGGCACGGCACCAAAATCAACATCATTGACACCCCCGGCCACGCCGACTTCGGCGGGGAGGTCGAGCGGGTCCTGAAACTGGCCGACGGCTGTCTCCTCCTAATCGACGCCCAGGAAGGGCCGATGCCCCAGACCAAGTTCGTCCTCAAGAGCGCCCTTGCCCTCGGCCACAAGATTATCGTCGTCATCAACAAGATCGATAAGCCGGACGCCCGGGTCCAGTACGCTCTTAACAAAACCTTCGATCTCTTCATCGAACTCGGTGCCGACGAGGAATCCGCCTACTTCCCAACCGTTTATTGCTCGGGAAAGTTCGGAAGCGCGGGGGAGGAACCGGACCTAACCAAGATGAAGGACATCTCTCCAATCTTTGAAGCGATCCTGAAATACATCCCCGCTCCCTCCGGAGACCCCGCTCTCCCTCTCCAAATGCTGGTCACCTCGACCATCGGTGATAACTTCAAGGGAAGGATCGCCGTCGGCCGAATCTTCAATGGCACCCTCAAGGCCAAGGAGGAAGTGGTCCACATCAACCGAGAAGGAGTGTCCCAGAAAACGCGGCTGACCTCCCTGATGACTTTCCAGGGCCTAGGGCGGGTGGAAGTTGAAGAAGCCGCTACCGGCGACATCGTCGCCATTTCCGGCATTCCCGAGATCACGATCGGCGAAACTATCGCCGCGGCCGATGACCCCAAGCCGCTGCCCCTCCTGAGCGTGGAGGAGCCGACCGTCAAGATGGTCTTCGGCGTCAATTCCTCACCCTTCGGCGGAAAAGAAGGAGAATTCAAAACCGCCCGCCAGATCAAGGAACGCCTCTACAAGGAACTCGAAACGGACGTGGCGCTGCGGGTCGCGGAGGCCGGCGCCGGCTGGGTCGTCTCCGGAAGAGGAGAGCTCCACCTGGCGATCCTGATCGAGCGGATGCGGCGGGAGGGCTACGAGCTCGAGGTCTCCCGGCCCCAGGTAATCGAAAGGATGATCGACGGCGATATCTGGACTCCCTACGAACGGCTGATCATTGAGGTTCCCGAGAAATACTCCGGATCGGTGATGCAGAGAATGGGCCTCCGCCACGGCCAGCTAGTGGAGATGGGTAAAGCTAAGGAGAACGCTCTGCTAGAGTTCATCATCGCCACGAAGGAGCTCTTCGGCTACAAGAGCGAGTTCATCGTCGATACCCACGGCACGGGGCTGATCAGTTCGTCCTTCCTGGAGTACCGAAAAGATGACGGCCAAGCCTTCAAGAGGGAGAACGGCTCCCTGGTGGCGCACCAGAGCGGGACGACCCGGGAATACGGTCTGGTCGCCGCCCAGGGGAGAGGGGAGCTCTTCATCATGCCCAGCACCCCGGTCTACGCCGGCCAGGTCGTCGGTCGCAACTCCCGCGAGAAGGACATCTGGGTGAACGTCTGCAAAGAAAAACAGCAGACCAACCACCGCTCCAGCGGTGAGGGAGTGTCCGAACACTTCAACACCCCCCGGGTGCTCACTTTGGAGAACGCTCTGGAATACATCGACGATTCGGAGCTGGTGGAGATCACCCCGAAAAATATCCGGGTCCGGAAGACCGATCTTAACTCCCGCTGACCGTCGCTTTTCCACTCATTTCGGCCGGATTGAAAGTGCTAAACTCTTAATCATGAGATGGTTAACCACGATCGTTATTCTGACCCTCTTGATAACCGGTGTTTACTTCGGTATTAACTGGTTCGGCGGCAACAAAAATATCGACAAGAGCGGCGGGGGATACACCGATCTACCAGCGGGTGTCCTCAGCAACCGGAACGCCACCGAGCTGGACCTCTCCAACAACAACCTCACCAGCCTCCCGGCCGAGATTGGTCAGCTCACCAAGCTGGAGATTCTGATCCTGGACGACAACAAGTTGGAGGGCGCCCTGCCGGCGGAGATCCGGAAGATGACAAACCTGCGGATCCTAAGCGCCAAGAACAACAACCTCACCGGGATCCCGGCCGAGATCGGCCAACTCTCGAATCTGGAAACGATCGACTTCTCCAACAACGGCATCAGCGGGCTGCCACTGGAGCTGGGAAATCTCAAGAATCTCAAGCTGCTGGATCTTTCCGGCAATCCGGTATCCACTATCGACCTCGCCAAAATCGAGGCCGCCCTCCCCGATACCGAAATCCGCTCCGACAATTAATCCCTTCTTTTCTGCTCACCACCGGCCCGGTTCCCAGACTTGTTAAAATAGCTTATTGAGTTGAAATCAGAGGGGGTGAAAAATTTTGTTTAAGAAACTATTAATCCTACCCGTTCTCGCGGTCTTCTTTTTCGCCGGAGGATTGGTGTGGGCGAAAAACGATCTCCCGAATCCCGGAATAACTCCGGACAGTCCCTTCTACTTCCTAGATACTCTCGGTGAGCAGATCGAGCTTTTATTTACTTTTAGTCCCGCTGCGAAGGCCGAAAGGGCCACCCAGATCGCGGCCGAAAAAGCCGCCGAGGTGGAAGCGATGATCGAGGAGAACAAGCCGGACGCGGTCGAGACCGCGGCCACCCGCTACGGCGAGCTGATCAGTCTGGCCGCCCAGAACATCGGGGAATCGGAGGACAGAGCCACCGCCGTGGCGGAGCTCGTAGCGCAGGCCACTTCGATCCACCTCACGGTTCTGACCGGACTTCTGGACAAGGTTCCCGATCAGGCAAGAGATGCGATCGAGAACGCCCTGACCAAGAGCGAGAACGGTGCCCAATCGGCACTCGACGCCCTCCAGGACAAAGCCGATCTCAAGAGCGAGGTCCAGGACAAGATCAACGCCGCTCGGGCAAAACGGGAAGCAGAGTAACTCTGGTCTGCTCTCGGATTGAGTAGAATTAGGGAGTGGCGAGCTACACTCAGGTTATCCGAGAACTAAAATCGCGCCGTGACCCTCGGAACATCGAGGGGATGGCGCGTTTCGGGATCAACCCCAAGAACACCCTCGGTATCTCCATCTACGATCTAAGAAAAATTGCCAAAGGGATCGGCCGGGATCACAACCTGGCACTAGAGCTGTGGAAATCAGGAATCCACGAGGCCCGAATCCTGGCCGGGTTCGTCGATGAACCGGAGAAGGTCACCGAAGTCCAGCTGGAAAAGTGGGTCAAGGATTTTGATTCCTGGGACACGGTCGACCAAGTCAGCGCCCTCATCGCCCACACTCCCTTCGTGATCAAAAAGATCCACGAGTGGTCGAAGCGGAAAGAGGAGTTCGTCAAACGGACGGCCTTTTCGCTCATCGCCGAGGTTGGTTGGTGGGATAAGGGGATGGGGGACCGGGATTTCGAGCAGTTCTTTCCTCTCATTAAGGAAGCCGCTACCGACGAACGCAATTTTGTCAAGAAAGCCGTCAACTGGGCGTTAAGAAATATCGGGAAACGGAATAAAGCCCTCAACCGGCGGGCGATTGCCATCGCCAAAGAGATCCAAAAGATCGACTCCAAGAGCGCCCGCTGGATTGCCGCCGACGCCCTTCGGGAACTGCTCTCTCCCCAGGTCCAGGCCCGAATAGCCAAAAAATCCTAGTTTCTGATATCCTAAGTAAGTCATGGAAAAACACCACGATCACTCCGTCGCCACCCACTCCGCCGGCTGTGACGCCTGCTCCTATGTCGCCGAGGCCCACGCCCACAGCGATGACGAGGCGGTAGACGCGCTGGTCCAGGATCTGGCGGCGCACAACAAAGCCGTCCACAATCAGGAGACCGACCCCGAGGCCATCAAAGAACCCGTCCGCGCCAAGATGCGGACCCTGTAAATAGTGTTTCCAATTATCGGAATTTTAACCGGAGTTGTTTCGGCAGCGGGATGGGGAGTAGGTGATTTTCTCGCCGGAAAATCCTCCCAAAAATCCGGCCCGTACCAAGCCGCCTTCCTCTCGGTCTTATTCGGATTAGCCGTTACCGCCGTGGTTTACCTCGTTTTTGTTCGGGATTTTGGCATTCCGTCCCCGGACATTTTCATCCGACTAACAATTCTGGTTCTTGGCCTGTCGGCCGCCCAGATCTTATTCTTTAAAGCGTTGGCGATCGGGCCGGTCGGTATCGTCGCCACCATCGGCAGCGCTTACTCGTTGATCACCGTTCCCCTGGCGCTGGGGTTGCTCGGCGAACATCTCACCATCGGCCAGCTGGCAGCGGTCGCGACGATTATTCTGGGAGTAATTTTGACCTCAATTCAGATCGGCGGAAAATCCGTCAAGCTTATCAGCAAGCGGGGAGTGATTCTAGCACTGGGGGCGATGACTATCTGGGGAGTATCTTTCGCTTTTCTTGATCCGGTCGTTGAGGCCTTGGGCTGGGTTAAGGCCTTTTCGCTAGAGTACGTCCTGATGGTTATCTGGGAACTCATCATTCTGGGAGTAATGGGGATCGGTTTTCGAAAACTGGTCGCGCCGGGATTCAACCGCTTGGTCGTGGCGAACTCGATCGCCTTTCTTTTCGGGAACGCCGCCTTCAACATCGGGCTAGAGAAAGGGCTGGTCTCGATCGTGACCCCGATCTCTTCGGCCTATCCGGTAATTACGGTTCTCCTCGCCTGGCTTTTCTTAAAGGAACATCTCAAGAAAAATCAGATTTTGGGAATCGCCCTCGTTATTCTCGGGGTGATCCTACTCGCCGTTTACGGATAAATCGGACCTTGATTCCGCCGACCGAGCTTCGCTAGACTGGTTTGTGCCGAGGCGAAAGTTTCCGAAACTCGTCTTCGTTTCGGGTGGTGTGCTCTCCGGGTTAGGCAAAGGAATCACCACCGCCTCCGTTTCCCTCCTCCTTAAATCCCGCGGCTACAAAGTTACCGCCATCAAGTGCGATATGTACCTGAACATTGACGCCGGCACGATGAACCCCGTCGAGCACGGGGAGGTCTTTGTGACCGATGACCGGGCCGAGACCGATCAGGACATCGGCCACTACGAGCGCTTCCTGAACGAGGACCTGCCGGGGAGAAATTACATCACCGCCGGCCAGGTTTACTACGATGTTCTCCAAAAAGAGCGCCGACTGGAGTACGGGGGAAAGACGATCGACGCCTACGAAGAAATACCGGAAGAGATCATCCGCCGGATCAAGCGGGCGGCCCAGGGTTATGAAATCGCGGTGATCGAACTCGGCGGCACGGTCGGGGAGTATCAGAACATCATGTTCTTCGAAGCGATCCGCCGGCTGAAGATCAAGGACCCCGGCTCGACCCTGCTGATCCACGTCGGTTATCTGCCGATCCCCCAAACCCTGGGAGAACCAAAATCAAAACCGATCCAGCAATCTATCCAGGAGCTAAACTCCCTCGGCCTCCGGCCGGATTTCGTCGTCGCCCGATCGGAGAAACCGATTGACCTGAAGCGGAAGGAGAAGATCGCCTTCTCCGCCGCGATCGATCCCCAAGACGTGATCGCAAACCCCGATGTCAGTCCGGTCTATCGGGTTCCGCTGGTGCTGGAAGAGCAGGACCTGACCCGCAAGATCCTGCAACGGTTTGGTCTGCGGTCCCGCGGGAGAAAACTCGGCGACTGGAAAAATCTCATCAAAAGAATCGAGGGGGCCCGGAAACCGGTTCGGATCGGAATGGTTGCCAAGTACATCTCCTCCGGCGATTTCACCCTGGAGGATTCCTATATCTGCGTCAACGAGGCGATCAAACACGCCGCCTGGGAACAGGGGTTAGACCCTCAGCTGGTTTGGATCGACTCCGAAAAACTGGAGGGAATAGGAAAGAAGGAGTTTGAGAAAGTTCTCGGGGGTCTGGACGGAATAATCGTGCCGCAGGGGTGGGGGAGCCGGGGAACGGAGGGGAAGATCAAGGCAATCCAATTCGCCCGGGAAAACAAAATCCCGTACCTGGGACTGTGCTTCGGGATGCAGATGGCGGTGATCGAGTTCTCTCGCCACGTGCTAGGGCTGAAAGACGCTCACACCGCCGAAGCCGATCCCCAAACCAAGAACCCGGTCATCCACGTCATGCCGAACCAGCAGAGGTACCTCCTGAACCGGCAGTACGGCGGGACGATCCGGCTCGGTGCCTGGAAGTGCGGAATTGAGCCCCGAACGCTGCTGCGCCGGATCTACGGCCGGAGAACAGTCAGCGAACGGCATCGCCACCGCTACGAGCTGAACAACAAGTACCGGAAACTTTTGGAGAAAAACGGGATGAAGCTGTCCGGATTATCGAGCGATAGGGAGCTGGTGGAGGCGGTGGAGCTGGACCAGAAACTACATCCTTTCTTTCTAGGAGTCCAGTTCCATCCGGAACTAAAATCCCGGCCGTTGGCACCCCACCCGATTTTTAGGGAGTTTATGCGCGCCGCGAGCGGCGACGGAGGTAGAGACCGACCTCAAAAGCGAGGGCGGCGAAAAGCAGATTGATCAAAGAGGAGCCGGTCTGGGGAAGAACGTCACCTTCATCCTCGGCGGCGAGGACATCCTGGTCGTTGTTGGTCACGGTACAGGTCTTTTCCTCACCGACCTTGATATCTCCGACACAGTCTTCCGAGTAGAAAGCGGTGTAACCGGCGACCGGTTCTTCCGTCACTTCGTACTGACCGGCGTCGAGAGTAACCACGATTCCACTCTCGTTTCCGGGGAAGCCAACCGGATCGGGATTCGTTCCAGCGACTGAAAGCGTGAAGTCACCAGCCAATTTTGTTCCGGGAGGAGTACCATTGTTGACCACGTGCTTGATGACGGTTAGTTTCGGCTGGATATCGTCGTTGGTGATGGTGCAGGAGATGCTTTCGCCCTCATTCAGGGTAACGGTACCGCCAAGAACAGAAGGACAATCATCCTCACGCTGTTCCTCGTCACCGGTAAGGGAAACGAAGGCGTACCCGAAGAGACCCGCTTCGTCGAGAGCAATCGGAGTGTTGGCCTGAACACTGACGGGTACACCAGATTCAACCGAATTTCCACCGACCGTCAGGCCGAAGTCATTCGGTCCCGCCTCTCCACCGTTGTCTTTGATAACTTCCTTGTAGAGGGTAATCGTTGGCGCGATATCGTCGTTGGTGACGGTACAGGTAACGTTCTGGCCTTCGTTCAAAGTGACCGGATGAGTAACCGACTGTTCGGTATCATCATCCACACAGCTCCAGCTGCCTTCAGCGTAACCAGTCAGATCATCTTCCGTTAGATTGTAGACGATGTTCGACAAGACAGTCGGGGTGGAGGTATAGGTTGTGGTACTTTCGGAAACTAATCCTGAGTCAAAGCTAATAGCACCATCGTTCATTTCGATATTGAAATCGCCAACTGGGGTATTCCCGCCGTTGTCGTTAACAACATTTTTTACAACCGTAAGTCGGGGAGCAATATCGTCGTTGGTGATCGTGCAGGTGACGTCATCACCGTATCCAAGCAAAACGTTACCGAGTTCACAACCTTCGCTAAACGACGGGGCGTATCCTTCGGGACCGAGTTCGAAGAAAATGTGACTGCCAATGCTAAGAATGTTAGAAGCACCCCAAAGAGAGGGATTTTCAACGCCGTCGATGTAGAGCCCAAAGTCTTCAGCCTCCTCATCTCCTCCATCATCGTTGGGAAGATATTTGTAAACTGTCAAAGTAGGAAGCTTGTAATTAGTAAAGGTACAAATAACCGGTTCTCCGGCGGAAAGATCAATCGCGGAAGGATCACTCTCATCCGAACAAGAAGCAACAGTAAGCCAATCTTCCTGGGAATCTTCGGAGACAGAGTAGGTTCCGGGCTCAAGATAGGGGCTGGTTTCACTTCCGCCATCTATTAGAATAAAACCGTCTCCCCAGCTAGGGTTGAAAGAGAACTCTTCATCGCTACCAGAAGGAACGGTCACTTTTTCCACCGTGATTTGGCCACGCTGGGTGTTGGTGATAGTACACTCTTCTGTTTCACCATTTGCGATTACGATGTCATCGCAGGTATTATCTGTTTCATCCCAACCCGAAAGGTCTGCTTCCGATACGTCGTAAGTTCCGGCGTTAACGGTGTAATCTACCGTTCCGCCGCCGACAATGTTCTGGGTTGCGTCCTCTTGAACAACCCCACCCGTTGCCGTAATTGAGAATTGCGTGGTGGTATCCGCAGAAGGATCGGTAACTTTGTGAACAATTAAATGTCCGGGCTGGTCATCGTTGGTGATTTCACAAGTAATATTCTCTCCCAGACCGACAGAGACTGTTCCGTCGTTGTCTTGGTTACTGCAGTTCCAACCGGAAGGAGTATATCCAACCGGTCCCGTTGATTCCGATAGAACATAACTGCCGGCATTGAAAGTCGCATCGGAGGTTGCCCCGCCTGCTCCGCTGATAGAAGTTGGACCGGTTGCGGTAAGCGTCCAGTCGGTTGCGAATGCTGTCCCACCATCACCATTGTCTATGTGCTTTATCAGGGTGAGGGAAGGGACGTTATCATAGTTGGTGATCGTACAGGAAACATCTTCTCCGAGACCGACAGAAACCGTGTTGACATCGATTTGATTACCGCCCGTACAAACCCAGTCGCTGGCGGTGTATCCAGGAACCGCGGATTCGGAGAGATCGTACGAACCAGCGTCAAAGGAATCTCCGTTGA
>Ga0214473_10009652_pt1 | contig 11393 bp, 9 predicted proteins | sample RVTome_7_FD_203509 | JGI IMG/M metagenome (GOLD analysis project Ga0214473, IMG submission 203509) | Soil microbial communities from uranium-contaminated site in the Upper Colorado River Basin, Wyoming, United States - RVT98D197 | ecosystem: Environmental > Terrestrial > Soil > Contaminated >...
GCCGACATCGTCGGGAGCGCCCGCCACGTGCGGGCGGAGGTCGAGCGGATCCGGGGGAGCCTTCCTCCGGGCGTCGAGATCAGCGTGGCGCGCGACTACGCGACCTACATCGAGGCCCAGGTCCGCTCGGCCTTCGAGGACATGCTGATCGCCACGGGGCTGGTGGTGGTCGTCGTGATCTTCTTCCTGCGTAACGTGCGGAGCACCCTGATCGCGGTGCTCGCGATCCCCTCCAGCGTGATCGGCTCGTTCACGCTCTTCTACGCGCTCGATCTCTCTCTCAACTTGATGACGCTGATGGCGCTATCGCTGGCCATCGGTCTCGTGATCGACGACGCCATCGTGGTCCTGGAGAGCATCTATCGGAAGATCGAGGCGGGCGACGACCCGATGAGCGCGGCGCAGCGGGGGAGCCGGGAGGTCGGGCTGGCCGTGGTCTCGACGACCCTCGCGGTCTGCGCGGTGTTCGTCTCCATCGCCTTCATGAGGAGCATGATCGGCCGCTACTTCTACGAGTTCGGCGTCGCCGTCACGGCGGCGGTGTGCGTCTCGATCGTGGTCGCGCTCACGCTCACTCCGATGCTGGCGAGCCGGATGCTTCGCCCGAGCGGGGAGCCGGGCCGGCTGTTCCAGGGCTTTGCGCGCGCGCTCGCCGCGCTGGATGGCGGATACCGCTGGCTGCTGGTGCGGGCGCTGCGGCACAAGCTCGCCACTCTCGCCGTGGGAGCGGCCGCGGTCCTGGGCGGCTGCGGCGTCGCCGCGACCCTTCCCTTCAATCTCTATGCCGCTGAGGACCTGAACGAGGTCCTGGTGCAGGCGAAGTTCCCGATCGGCACGCCGCTCCCGGTCACCGACCGGCTGCTGCGTCGCATGGAGGCCGAGGTGATCGGCCACCCCGACGTGAGAGACGCGTTCGCCGCGGCGGGCAACGAGGTCCGCCACGAGCCCCACCGCGCCCGCATCGAGGTCATGCTGATTCCGAAGCAGGAGCGCGAACACCCTCTCGCCGAGACCTTCGACGAGCTGCGCACCCGGCTGCTCGCCGCGGTGCCCGAGGCCGAGGAGATCACGGTGGGCCTTCCCTCCTACGGGGGTACCGAGGACACCTACACGGATCTCAGCTACAGCCTCCAGGGCCCGGATCTCGGACGGCTGGAGCGCTACGCCAACCGGCTGACGGCGCGGATGCGCGAGGACCCCGTCTTCGTCGACGTCGGCACCTCCTTCGAGACCGGCAAGCCCCAGATCACGCTCGAGGTCGACCGCGGCCGGGCTGCGGACCTCGGCGTCTCGGCGGTGGCGATCGGGAGGACGATTCGCACGCTGCTGGCCGGCGAGAAGGTGGGATCCTTCGAGGATCAGGGCCGCCGCCACGACGTGCGGGTGCAGGTCCTTCCCGAGTACCGCGACGACCCGGCGAAGATCGACCTGATCCGGGTGCGCTCGCTCCGCGGGGAGCTCGTTCCCATCAGCAGCGCCGGCTCGCTCCGGATGGAGGAAGGCGCCGTCGAGATCCGCAGGGAGAACCGCACCCGTCAGATCGCGATCCATGCCAACATGGCGAGCGGAAACCCCCTGAGCGCCGGCACCGCCAAGTTCGAGGCCTGGGCCGCGGAGCTTGGGATCCAGCCTCCCGACGAGATCGTGGCGCGAGGGCGGGTGCGCACCATGGACGAGCTGGCCGAGGACGTCGGCTTCGCCTTCGGTCTCGGCCTGGTGGCCCTCTACATGATCCTCGCCTCCCTCTTCAACTCCTTCACCCACCCCTTCACCATCATGATGTCCGCGCCTCTCTCCTTCATCGGGGGCTTCCTCGCGCTGAAGCTCCTCGGCATGTCGCTCGACATGATGAGCAGCGTCGGCCTCCTGGTGCTGATGGGGCTGGTGATGAAGAACGGGATCCTGCTGGTCGACTACACCAACCAGCTGCGCGAGGCCGGACGCTCCCGGGAGGAGGCGCTTCTCGAGGCGGGGCCGGTCCGGATGCGCCCGGTGCTGATGACCTCGGGCGCCCTCATCTTCGGGATGCTTCCCATGGTGCTGACCGAGGCGATCGGCGCGGAGTTCCGCGCACCGATGGCCGCCATCACCATCGGCGGGCTGCTGACGTCCACCCTTCTGACGCTGATCGTGGTGCCGGTGGTCTACTCCGTCGTCGACGCAGGGACGCTCCGCCTGCAGAGGAGCTTCGGCCGGCTTCGGGCGGTGCTTGCCCGGCGGGTGCCCGTGGAGCCGTAGCCGGCGTCGTCTCCAGGGGGCGCTGCCGTCCAGGTAACCCGGAAGCAGGCGCCCGGTGTCCAAAGGACGGATGGCGAGCAAGGTCTGATGGTGACAGGGGCGGCAGCCGCGGGGGGCTCCATCGCCGCGGCGAATCTGGAGCAGCGCTTCACGGTGTTCGTCGCGACCCACCGCGAGCGGGCGCGCCGGCTGGCCTGGCGGCTGGTCGGAGGGGACGCGGCCGCGGCCGAGGACGTCACCCAGGAGGCCTTCGTCAAGGCGTATCGCGCGCTCGGCCGCTTCCGGGAGGACTCGAAGCTCGAGACCTGGTTCTACCGGATCCTGGTCCGCCAGGCCCACAACCACCGCCGCTGGAGAGCGGTTCGCTTGCGATGGAGTGGAGGCTCGGGCGGAGAAGCTCCCGATCCCTCCCCTTGGCCCGCTCGCGATCCCGGCCTCGGGCGGCGAATCGCCGAGGCCCTCGGCCGACTCACCCGAAGGCAGCGGGAGGCCTTCATTCTGGTGCATCTGGAAGGATTCACGGTCAGGGAGTCCGCAGAGCTCCTGGGGAAGCCGACGGGCACGGTGAAGAGCCATCTCCACCGTGCCCTGAGAAAGCTTCGAGCGGAGCTCGCGGATCTGCAGGACGTCGATGGAGGATGTCGGAAATGACCTCTCCTGGTGATGAGCGAGTGCGACTCGACGGCGCGGAAGGGGATTTCGTGGAGCGCCTGGCTGCCGCCTACGCGCCCCCGCCGATGACCGCGGGCGAGCGCGCCGCCTTCGACGAAGGCGTCAGGAGTCGGCTCGAGCGACCGCGGCTTCGGCGGCCACTCATTCCGGCGATCGCGGCGGCCGCCGCTGCGACTCTGCTCTGGTTCGCGATCTCCGATTCGATCGGCCCGAGGGGCGTGCCCGGTGAAGAGGAGGTGGAGGCGGTGGTCGCGAGCTCCTGGGAGGACGAGCTCTTTCTCTCCAGCGATCTCGACGCCTCGGAGGATCGGGACGAGAGCGAGGCGCTTCCAGGGGACTACCTCGCGATCGCAGGCGCCTTCCTGGATGGATAGGGGCGTAACCCGACCGCCCGGCTCGAGGGTCCAAAGGCCGGAAGCGCAGAAGCCGTCATCGACAGGAGGAACGACAGATGCGTTGGGTGAGCCTCTCCAGGTCCGTCCTGGTGCTCGTCGTCGGACTGAGCGTCGCCGGTGTGAGCGGCGCCCGCCCTCCCTTCGGTGGACACCGCCCGGATGGGGGACACCACCGGGACCATGGGCCGGAACGCTTCATCGAAGAGCACGCAGCGGAGCTCGGTCTGGATGACGAGACCCGACAGGCGATCGACCAGATCGTCGACGAGTCCCGAGAGCGGGCGCGGGGGCTCCACGCGGAGCTGCAGGACCTGCATCGAGAGATGCGAGACCTCCTATCGCAGGACGCTCCCGATGAGTCGGCGGTGATGCAGCAAGCGGAAGCCATCGGGGAGGCCGAGACCGAGCTTCACAAGCACCGGCTCGGGGCGCTGATCAGGATCCGGGCGCTGCTCACGGACGAGCAGAGAGCGGAGCTGACCCGGATCCGGGAGGAGGCGCGAGAGCAGTGGCTCAAGCCTGCGACCCTGGCCTGTCAGGCCGACGCCGACCACTTCTGCCCCGACGCCGAGGACCATTGGTCGCGGGGTCGGTGTCTGCGCGACCGCTGGGAGGAGCTCTCCCCCGGTTGCCGGGATGCCATCGAAGCTTCGAGGAGCGGGGCGCGCGGCCGCCTGCCGGGCAGGCCCGGGCCGGACGGGCCAGGCGGAATGGACGAGCTCTGAGCCCCGACTCGGAGGTCCCCGGTCCGAGGAGGGGTGGAGGCGCGGGGCGCCGACCCTCAGGACGAGCTGCCCGAGAGCTTGCCCTGGAGCGTCATCTCCTTGTCGGTTCGCGTGCCGAGCTTGATGGCGGTCGAGAGCCGCCTCGTGCCCTCGGCATGGAGCGTCTCGTGGACCTTCTTGATGGTGGCGAGGATGGTGTCGAGCTCGCCCTCGACGTTGGTGCCGTAGGAGTGCAATTGCACCTTGAGGCCCGACTCCTCGATGAGCTGGTGGGCCCGCATCACCTCCTTGCGAACCGACACGCCTGCGCCAATCGGGATCACCTGGATTTCCGCGAGAGCTCTCATGGTTCGCTCCTTCCCCTGCTTCCGGGACGCGAGACCCCCGCCAGGGGTCCGCTCCGGTTCTCGTGAATCGACTTCCCGAGCTTAGCGTGCAAAGCGGCGTCGGACGGCAGAGCGGGCGAGCGTTTTGCGAATCCTTCGACGATCCCGTACCGTGAACGTCACCGTGCGAGTCTTCACCGGTGGGCCGATTCTGACGATGCGGCGCGAATCGCCGCGGGCCGAGGCGCTCGCGATCGATGGGGGTCGGATCGCGGCGGTGGGGGAGGCCGGCGCGGTCCGCCGAGCGGCGCCGGGGGCCGAGGAGATCGACCTCGCCGGTGCCTGTCTGGTGCCGGGCTTCATCGACGCCCATCACCATTTCAGCGAAGGCGCGCTCTTCGGCGCGATGATGAACCTCCACTGGCCGGCGGTGCGCAGCGTGGAGGAGATCCTGGCGGCGGTCGGCGAGTGCGCAGCCCGGACGCCGCCAGGCGAGTGGGTGATCGGCGAGGGCTACGACGAGTCGCGCCTGCGCGAGAGGCGGCGACCCACGCTCCGCGAGCTCGACTCCGCCGCGCCCGAGCACCCGGTGCTGCTGGTCCAGTACACCTACCACGAGGCGGTGGTGAACTCGCGAGCCCACCAGGCGGTGGATCTGCCGCTGCGGCGCCGGAATCCGCCCGGGGGTGAGATCGGGCTCGATCGGAGCGGCCAGCCGACCGGGCACATGGTCGAGAACGCCGCCGCCCCGTTCTACACGCGCGCGGTTCGCGAGGCGCTGGCGCGCGACGAGGCGGGGTACATGGCGGAGCTCGCGCGCTATCAGGATCGACTCTTCGCAGCGGGTCTGACCCGGGTCTACGATGCCGCCGTCTCGCCGCTGATGGAGGGCGTGCTCCGGCGCGCGATCGAGCTCGGCGTGCTGCGCATCCCGGTGCTGATGATGCTGGCGAGCGGTGATGGGATGTTCATGCCTCCGCGCGACAGGCTAGGCGGCGCTCGCACCGGTGAGGGTGGCGAGCTCCTCCGGGCCGGCCCGCTCAAGCTGTTCATGGACGGGGGCGAGCGGGCCGCCATGGCCCTGCCGCTGCGCGCGGTGGCCGGCGCGGGATTCGCCTCGCTCGGCCGGATGCTGCGCCGCCGCAGCCTGGCCCCGCTGCGCGCTTCCAAGGGCGCGGCGATGCGAATCGACACCAGAAATTGGTGCGTGCGCAGCGGGATCCTCTTCTACACCGAGGCGGAGGCGCGGGAGCTGGTCGGCGAAGCGGTGGCGAAGGGGCTCTCGCTGGCCGTTCACGCCGAGGGGAACGAGGCCATCGAGCGCGCCCTGAACGCACTCCCTCGAAGCCCGGGCGGTCGAGCGCCGGGCGTGGGACCGCACCGGATCGAGCACTTCTTCTTTCCCGGCGCGGACGCGATCCAGCGCGCGGCGGAGGCGGGGATTGCGGCTGCGGTGCAGCCCGCCATCGTCGCGTGGGTGGGCGACCGGCTGCTCGCGATGGGAGCGGTCGGCCGCTGGCTCTTCACCCCGATTCGCGACATGCTGGATGCGGGACTGACGGTGGCCGGGAGCAGCGATGCGCCCGTCGTGGACTTCGATCCCCTGCTCGGTATTCGCACCGCGGTGCGGCGCCAGGCTGCCTCGGGCGAGGCGCTCGAGGATGGCCAGCAGGTCGAGATCGGAGAGGCGCTCGAGATGTACACGCTCCACGGGGCGCGGTCCGGCGGCCTCGAGCACGAGGCCGGCACGCTCGAGGTGGGGAAGCGAGCGGATCTGGTGGTGTTGAGCGAGGATCCGACCGCGCTCGCGCCGGGGGATCTCGATCGCCTCACCGTGGAGCGGACGGTGTGCGGCGGCTCCGACGTGTACCTGCGGAGGGCTGAAGCCTCCGGGTGAGGCGGCCGGTCCCTTCGCGCCTCTGAGGCGCGTTCGCGCATCGGCTAATCTCCACCCAGCGAGAGGAGGAGGCCATGGCTCTAACACCGTCCACGATGCTGAAGCTTGGCACGCCGCTCCCCCCCTTCCGACTGCCCGATCCGCACGGGAAGATCGTCGCGAGCGACGACTTTAGGGACGCGCCTGCGCTGCTGGTCGCCTTCCTCTGCAACCACTGTCCCTACGTGAAGCACATTCGGCAGGGGCTCGCCCGGTTCGCCAAGGACTACCAGGGAAGCGGGCTCGCGATGGTCGCCATCAACGCCAACGACGCCTCGAGCTACCCCGACGACAGCCCGGCCAGGATGGCCGACGAGATCGCGCGGGCAGGCTACGTCTTCCCCTATCTCTACGACGAGAGTCAGGAGGTGGCGAAGGCGTATCGCGCCGCGTGCACTCCCGAGTTCTATCTCTTCGATGCCGACCGCCGGCTCGTCTATCGCGGCCAGTTCGACGAAAGCCGCCCCGAGAGCGGTCGACTCGTGACCGGTGCCGATCTGCGCGCGGCGGTCGACGCCGTCCTCGCCGGGCGGCCCGTCGATCCCGACCAGACTCCGAGCGTCGGCTGCAACATCAAGTGGAAGCCGGGGAGCGAGCCAGATTACGCCTGACGCTGGAGAAGCGCGCGGGCTGCCATCCCTCCGCTCTTCAGACCCGCGCCGATCCGGGGCGCGAGGCCGACCAGGCGCTGCGCGCCCGGTCGGTGAGAAGTCCGAGACCGACGAGGACCACCACCAGGCGCAGGATGGCGCCCAGGACCGGGATCTGCATGGCCACCGTCAGGATCAGCCCGCCCACCAGCAGTGCCACGCCGAAGTCGCGCAACCCCTCCGACCTGGGGCGCACCAGGGAGACGCCGATCAGCGCCGCCACCACGACGCCGCTGAGATAGAGCGCGGTCAGGTAGAGCGCACCTCCGATCAGGGCGATCGGCAGTCCGATCAGGGTCAGGCCAGCGATCAAGAGCGCGATCGGAGCGACCAGAAGCACGACGAATCCCAGGCCGAGGGAGCGGAAGAGCTCGCTTCCGCTCCCGAGGCGGCCGCTGAAGACCCCCGGCAGGAGCGCGTAGAGGGCGAGCCCCACCACGAAGGCGGCGCAGAGTCGAATCAGCAGCCAGAAGTAGAAGGCGGCGTGGGTGTAGCGCGCGAGACGGCCGTGGCGCACGGAGTCGAGCGGCTCGATGCTGGTCGCTCCGCCCACCAGGGCGCCTTCGGCGACATCCAGGTCGGATTCGCCGTGCACGTGGGCGACGACGTTTCCGCCGATGCGGGCGGTGGAGAGGAGCTTCGCCCGCCTTGCCCAGGTCTCGGCGTCCCGCCCCACCGAGCCGCGGATCTCGATCTGCTTTCCGCCGGTGATCGAGTCGCGGCCGACCTCACCGTCGATCCGGATGCGGTCGCCGAGGCCAAATGCGTCGAATCCGACCCGGGCTTCCGGGGCGAGCGTCAGGACGTCGCTCAGGGTGTAGAGGTTTCCGCGGATCTGCGCCGCGACGTCCAGGTTCTCGGCCGCGGCGTGGACGCTGCCCTCGACGCGGCCGGCGAGCTCGAGGTCGCGGGCGACGGCGAAGAGGTTCCCTTCGATGGTTCCCCGGACCGTCATCTGCTCGACGACGGCGAAGACGTCGCCGTGGATCACCCCGTCGACGTGAAGGAACTCGCCGTTCACGACCAGCGTGCCCTCGACGGTCTCTCCCTGGGTGACGTGCACGCTCTCGTTGAGGTGAAGCTCGATCGCCGAGGCCGGCGGCGCGGCGACGGCGGCGGAGAGGAGCGCGAGCGAAAGGGCGGCGGGGCCGACGAAGCGGCGCAGCACGGCGCTGGCGGCAAAGGTCGCGAGCGCCGCCAGGCTTCCGGTGGCTGCAAGCGCGACGCAGAGCTCGAAGAAGCCGGGAGCGGAATCCCGGAGCAGGAAGATGAGGTCGAACAGCATTTCGTAGGCTCCCAGAAGTCGGAGAGGATTCAGCCAGTCGAGGCCGGCGGGCAGCCGCGCCTCGAGGACCAAGCCGATCGCGAGCGCCATCACGGCGACCATGCCGACGGCGGCGGGAAGCCCGAGGGCGAGCCCGCGCGCCGGCGCGTCGGCTGGGACGGGCCGCTCGGCCTGCCGCGGCCGCTCCTGGAGCACCTCGCCGAGGAGGGCGCTCTCCTCGCGGAGGGCCAGCAAGAGCTCGCGGGCATGCCGAGAGCGAACCAGCTCCGCCTCGAGCTCGCGCATCTCCGCCTGGGACAGCTCGCCGTCGAGGTAGGCGCCGAGTTTCCATTCGGGGATCACATTCATTGCTTCACCTCCTCTTCCGCCGGGGTCGCCAGCTCCTGGCGCAGCTTCGCCTTGGCTCGGAAGAGCAGGGTGCCGATCTGCCCCCTCGGCACACCCAGGATCTCCGCGATCTCCGCGTAGTCGAGCTCCGCCTGGTAGCGCAGTACCAGCGGAAGCCTGTACTTCGGGGCGAGCGCCTCGATTCCCGCCAGGAGCCGTTCGCGCTGCTCGGCGCCCAGAAGCTGCCGCAGAGGGGAGGGGACCTTCGAGGGCAGCTCCTCGTCCTGCAGCTCGCCGGGGTGGAAGATCCGCGCCTCGGTCTGGCGGCGGCGCAGCTGGTCGGTGCAGTGGTGGCCGGCGATCGCGAGCAGCCAGCTCCGGAAGGGCCTTCCGGGGTCGTAGGTGGCGAAGCAGCGCTGCGCTCGCAGGAAGACCTCGCTCTTGGCATCCTCGGCGGCGGGGAGGTCGCCGAGGAGACGGCGGCAGAGCCGCGCGACATCCGCGTCGAAGTGTTCGAAGAGCTCGCCCAGGGCCTTGCGTTCGCCGAGCTGGGCGCGTCTCAGCGCCGGGCGGATCGCCTCTTCACTCAGGGCCGTTCCATCCACAGGGGCGCTCCTCGGCCTTTCCCGAGCCGCCGGGTCCAAGACTACCGCGCCCCTGCCCACCGTCCCTCCCAAGCCGGGGGCGGGCTCCCGGTCCATGGTCAAGGTCCAGCTCGCCACGCCTTCACCCGGGTCCGGGGATGCTCTCCTCATCCCCCTGCTTCTACGAGCGGACGGGGCGAGAATTGCGACTCCCCTGGGGAAGGGTCACATGATCCTGCGCGCCATGATCCGCTCGTAGGCTCCGGGCGCGAGCCGCGAGAGAAGATAGGAGAGCTTCGCGCCGCCCGAGGGCACCAGCAGGCGTCGCCCCTTGCGCACCGCGCGGTGGATCTCCTCGGCGAGCCAGTCGGGATCGGAAGGCGTGCCGGTCTGGGTCCGAGGCATGCGCGGCTTCCCGCCGTCGCCGCCGAGAGCGCGCTCTCCCATCTCGGTCTTGACGAAGAAGGGGCACACCACCGTCACCCGTACCCCGCTCCCGCGCAGCTCGGGTCGCAGCGAATCGAAGAATCCGTGGAGGGCGTGCTTGCTGGCGGAGTAGCCGCAGCGGGTGGCGAGGGGAGCGAAGCCCGCGACGCTCGAGAGCACCGCGATCCGGCCGCGGCGCTCCACCAGGGAATCCAGGGCGGCCTTGGTGCAGTTCACCGCGCCGAAGAAGTTGATCTCCATCACCCGGCGGATCACCTCCACCTCGGTGTCGCTGAAGCGGCTCAGGTGGGTGATTCCCGCGTTGTTGATCAGGACGTCCACCCCGCCGTGAGCCTCGACCACCCTCGCGACGGCATCACGGCAGCTCCCGAGCGAGGTCACGTCGCACTCGATGGGCAGCGCACCGATCCCTCGCTGGTCCAGGTCGGATGCCAGCGCCTGGAGGGCGGAGCGGTCGATGTCGAGGAGGCCGATCCGGGCTCCGTCCCGTCCAAAGCGGCGCGCGAGAGCAGTGCCGATGCCCCCGGCAGCGCCGGTGATGACCACGCTGCGCCCTTCGAATCCGCTGGCTTCGCTCATGATTCCCCCGGCTTCTGGTGGATTCCCTGGGAGGCGGGCTCGACCAGGATCGCATTCATTCACTAAAGTCAATTTGCGGAATCGTCAAGCCGCGTTTCCCCGGGAGACTGCGCCGGGTAGCCCGGCCGGGCGATCGGCTCGCCGGCGGCCCCGGCGCCGAAGCGCGAATCGCAGAGACCAGTGCAGGACATCAGGCGGAACGGAATGGCGGATCTCGATCACTACTGGCTGCCCTTCACCCCCAACCGGCTCTTCAAGAAGGAGCCCCGGCTGCTGGTGCGGGCCGAGGGGATGTACTTCTGGAACGATCGCGGGGAGCGGCTGCTGGACGGCTGCTCCGGCCTCTTCTGCTGCGCCCTCGGGCACGGCCGCCCGGAGATCCTGGAGGCGATCTCGCGGCAGTACGGGATGCTCGATTTCGGAACGCCCTTCCAGTGCAGCCATCCGGGCGCCTTCGAGCTGGCGCGGATGCTCGCCGAGATCACGCCCGGCAACCTGAACCGCGTCTTCTTCGTGAGCTCCGGCTCCGAAGCCGTCGACACGGCGATGAAGATCGCTCTCCTCTACCACCGCACCCGCGGCGAGGGTCAGCGCCAGCGCTTCGTGAGCCGGGAGCGGAGCTACCACGGGGTCAACATCGGCGGCGTCTCGCTCAGCGGGATGGTGAAGAACCGCGAGAATTTCGGCTCTGGCCTGCCGGGGGTCGCGCACATGCGGCACACCTGGCTCGAGGAGAATCGCTTCACGCCGGGGCAGGGCGAGCACGGCGGGGATCTCGCCGAGGATCTCCAGCGCTTCGTCGACGTCTACGGACGCGACACCATCGCGGCCTGCTTCGTCGAGCCGATCGCCGGCTCGACCGGCATCCTGGTGCCTCCCCGGGGCTACCTGGAGCGGCTTCGCGGGATCTGCGACCGAAACGGGATCCTGCTGGTCTTCGACGAAGTGATCACCGGCTTCGGCCGCACCGGGAAGCCCTTCGCGGCGCAGACCTTCGGCGTGGTTCCCGATCTGATCACGGTCGCCAAGGCTCTCACCAACGGGTCGGTCCCGATGGGCGCGGTCGCGATCAGCGACGACATCTACCAGCAGATCACCGCCTCTGCCCCGGAGGGCGGGATCGAGTTCTTCCACGGCTACACCTACTCCGCGCACCCGCTGGCGTGCGCCGCGGGAATCGCCACCCAGCGGATCTTTCGCGAAGAGGGAGTCTTCGAGCGGGGCGCAGG
>Ga0214473_10009653_pt1 | contig 11392 bp, 9 predicted proteins | sample RVTome_7_FD_203509 | JGI IMG/M metagenome (GOLD analysis project Ga0214473, IMG submission 203509) | Soil microbial communities from uranium-contaminated site in the Upper Colorado River Basin, Wyoming, United States - RVT98D197 | ecosystem: Environmental > Terrestrial > Soil > Contaminated >...
ACGAGGAGATCACCAAGGGCTACGAGTACGAAAAGGGCAAATATGTCCTGGTCGACCAGAAGGAAATCGACGAGCTGAAGCTCGAATCGAAGCAGACCATCGAGCTGGCCCGCTTCGTCGATGAGGATGCCATCGACGCGCGCTATTTCGAGACGCCCTATTACCTGCTGCCCGACGGCGACATGGCCGACGAAGGCTATGTCATCCTTCAGAAGGCGCTCAAGGACGCAAAAAAAATCGGCGTCGGCCAGTTCATTCTGCGCGGCCACGGCAACATCGTGGCCATCAAGCCTTTCGGCAAAGGCTTGATGCTCGAAGTTCTGCGCCACGCCAACGAGGTGCGCGCCGCCGAGCCTCTGTTCAAGGAGATCCCCGAGGTCAAGGTCGACAAGGAGGCGCTCGATCTCGCCAAGGAGCTAATCAAGCGGAAGACCGGCAAGTTCGAGCCCGAGCAGTTCAAGGATGAATATAGCGACGCGGTGTGGGAGCTGATCCACGCCAAGATCGAGCACCGCGCGCCGGAGATCATCGAGGCGGCGCCCGGCGGCGCCAAGGTGATCAACATCATGGATGCGCTGAAGAAGAGCGTGCAGCAAGGCAAGGGCGCTGCCGGCGCCAAATCCGCCGCCAAGCGCGGAGCGGCTTCCGCCCGCAACGGCAAGAAGGCGGCGAAGGGCGCAGCCAGACGGAAATCGGCTTAAGCCATGGCGCGGGTCGGAAGCCGGGACCTTCTCGCCACCTACAAGGCGAAGCGCGACTTCGGCAAGACCCCAGAGCCAAAAGCCAAGACCAAGCGTACCCGCGGCAACAGCTTTGTCATCCAGAAGCATGCCGCGCGCCGCACCCATTTCGATTTCAGGCTCGAACATGACGGCGTGCTGAAGAGCTGGGCGGTCACCAAAGGCCCGAGCCTCGACCCTGCGCAGAAGCGCCTCGCGGTGATGACCGAGGACCATCCGCTCGAATATGGCGGCTTCGAAGGGGTGATTCCCAAGGGGGAATATGGCGGCGGCCCGGTGATGATCTGGGACGAAGGCACCTGGGAGCCGATCGGCGACGCCGACGAGGGTCTCGCCAAGGGCGACCTCAAATTCCGCCTGCACGGCCACCGGCTGAACGGCGACTACGTGCTCGTGCGCATGAAGCCGCGCAAAGAGGATCGCGGCCGGCAGAACTGGCTCCTCATCAAGAAGCGCGACGAGTACGCCGGCGACGGCAGCGAGCCCACGCAGGAGTTCGACACCAGCGTGAAGTCGGGCCGATCGATGGATCAAATCCTGACCGGCGACTCGGCCATCTGGACCTCCAACAAGGCTCAAAAAAAAACTCCGGCGCGGCGCCCCCGCGCCACAGCGGCAAAGAAGCCGCGAAAAAAGGCGCCCGCGCGCTAGTCCCTGAATTCATCGCCCCCGAACTCGCCACCCTCGACACCGAGGTACCGGGCGGCCCTCACTGGCTGCACGAGGTGAAGTATGACGGCTATCGCATCGTCGCGCGGAAGGCGGGCGAGGAGATCACGCTCTTCAGCCGCAGTGGACTCGATTGGAGCGTGCGCTTCCCGGCCATCGCCAAGGCGCTGCTGACCCTTCCGGCCGAAAGCGCGCTCCTCGACGGAGAGGTCGCCTTTGTGCTCCCCTCGGGCATCACCGATTTCAAATCTCTGCAAGAGCATATCGACACGCCGAATCCAGCGATCCGCTACTTCGTCTTCGATCTCTTGTCCCTCGACGGGAAAGACTTGCGCAAAAAGCCGCTGAAGGAGCGCCGCGCGCTTCTCGGCAGACTGATGTCGGCCAAGGGCATCTCCAATTATCTCGTCTATGCCGACTATGTGGAGGGCTCAGGCCCTGAATTCTTTCGTGAGGCCTGCGAGCATGGGCTCGAGGGCATCATGTCGAAGCGGGCTGACGCGCCCTACCGCTCTGGCCGCGGCAAGGACTGGCTCAAGATCAAATGCACCCGCGGCGAGGAGTTTGTCATCGGCGGCTACAGCCGCTCGGACGTCAGAGGGAAGCCGTTCTCGTCGCTGCTCCTCGGCACGTTCGAAGGCAGCAAGCTCGTCTATTCCGGCAAAGTCGGCACCGGCTTCGACGCGGCGGATTTCGACTCGCTATCGCGAAAGTTCAAGCCGCTCGAACGCACCGCCTCACCCTTCGAGGAGGTGCCGCGCGAGGAGCGCAAGGGCGCCGTGTGGCTCGAACCCAAGCTCGTTGCGCAAATCGCCTTCACCGAACGGACGCGGGACGGGCGGCTCAGGCACCCGAGCTTTCAGGGCTTGCGCGAGGACAAGCCAGCGCGCGAGGTCCACCGCGAGGAGACGAAAGTTGAGGAGGCCGGCATGGCCAAGACCAGAAGCGCCCCCGCCAAGAAGTCAGGCGATCCGACATTCGGCGGCATCACCCTGACCAATCCAGACAGGGTGTATTACCCGGATATCGGCCTCACCAAGCTCGACCTCGCCCGTTATTACGAGGCGGTCGCTCCCTACATGCTGCCTTATGTCGTCAGAAGGCCGATCAGCCTGGTGCGCTGCCCAGAAGGGATCGACAAGGAGCATTTCTTCCAGCGCCACGCCATGAAGGGCATGAGCAAGACGATCAAGGAGGTCCACATCGCGGGCGGTGAGAGCAAGAAGAAATATCTCTATATCGACGACGAAGCCGGACTGTTCGGGCTGGTGCAGATCGGCACGCTCGAGATCCACGATTGGGGCGTGTCGCTCGCTCACATCAACGAGCCGGACCGCCTCGTGTTCGACCTCGATCCTGACGAGGGGCTCGCCCTTGCCACGCTCAAGGCTGCCGCGACCGAAGTGCGCGATTTCCTCGCCGATCTCGGCTTCACGAGCTTCCTAAAATCAACCGGCGGTAAAGGCCTGCATCTTGTGGCGCCGCTTCAGCCGAAGCTCGGCTGGAAGGAGGTCAAGCCGTTCGCCAAGGCAATCGCCGATGCTCTCGTGCAGGCCCGTCCCGACCGCTATACGGCCAACCCGCTCAAGAAGACGCGCGAGGGCAAGATCTTCGTCGATTATCTCCGTAATCAGCGCGGCGGCTCGGCCATCGTCAATTACTCGACCCGCGCCAAGCCAGGCGCGACGGTGGCCTGTCCGCTCCGTTGGGACGAGCTGAAGGGCCTCAAGGCCGCATCCCCCTATACCGCCAAGACCCTGCCGGCGCGGCTCAAAGCCATGAAACGCGATCCGTGGGAGGGATTTTTCGCGACCCGCCAATCGATCACGGTAAAGGCGCGCAAAGCGCTTGGGCTGGGCTAAGCTGCCTGCAACGCCATTGAGAGAGGTTTGATCAGATGTCCGTTCGTCACATCACGGCGAGATCGATGCTTGCTGTCGTTTCCCTGCTCCTCGCGCTTGCCGCGGCCTCTCCAGTTCAGGCCGAGACGGTGCCTGATTCGGACGTGGTGACCCCGCTCGTGGCGACACCACTTACGCAGCCGAACCCCGTGCTTGGCTCCGACGACAAGACGCATCTCGCTTATGAGATCGTGCTCATAAACATGGCGCCGGGCGCGGTCATGATCGAAAAGGTCGAAACTCTCGATGCCGACAGCAGCGCGGTGATCGGCACGCTTCAAGGCGACGCGCTTGCCCAGATGCTGCGGCTGAACGGCGGCGCCAAAGGGCCGGAGCTGCAAGGCGGCGCCTCGGGAATCCTGTTCATGGACGTGACGCTTCCCAAGGACGCCGCCATCCCCAAAAAGCTCAAGCATCGTTTCGAGCTCAGCGTGGCGAAGGCGCCCACGCAAGGATCGGCGAGCGACCACGATCCCTCGCCCGAGCCGCCGCAGGACGTCACTTTCGTGGGCGATCCCTTGCCGGTTGGACCGCCGGCGGTTGTGGTCGCTCCGCCGCTCAAAGGCTCGCACTGGGTGACCGGCGGCGGATGCTGCACGCCTTACAGCTATCACCGCGGCGCGACGCTCCCGATCAACGGGGCGGTGCATGTGGCCGAGCGCTTCGCCATCGACTTCGTGCAGTTGAACGACAAGAACATGCTGTTCGACGGAGACATGAAACAGGTGTCGGACTACGCCTATTTCGGCGACGAGATCTATTCGGTCGCCGACGGAACGGTGGTGGCGACTGAGAACGATCTGCCCGAGCAGGTGCCCGGCAAATTGCCGGAAGGCGCCACCATCCAAATGGCCGGAGGCAATTTTGTGGTCGTGGATATCGGCGGCGGGCGCTTTGCCTTCTACGCGCATATGCAGCCGGGAAGCGTGCGTGTGAAAGTGGGCGACAAGGTCACCACCGGCCAAGTCCTCGGCCTCCTCGGCAATAGCGGCAATACCGACACGCCGCATCTTCACTTCCATGTCATGGACGGGCCCTCGCCGCTGCTCGCCAACGGCCTGCCTTACGTGTTCACGTCCTTTACCGGCGAAGGCCGGCTGACGGATGAGCAACCTTTGTTCACCGGAGGCACGGTCACGATCGACAAGGACGCCCTTTCCGGACCGCATGAGAACGAGCTTCCCCTAAACGACCAGGTGGTGAGCTTTCCTTAGCCCCGCTCTCTCTCTTGCCCCGTGCAAGCTGGAAGGCGAAGATGGGCGCTGCGCGGGGGAGAGGAGCAGGCAAATGACGCGATGGACGCCAGACCCTACGTTCTACCCCTCGCCGCGTCTCGCGGCCAAGGCGCCGGCCGAAACGCTCGCTTATGTCGCCGCGTTTGCGCCTAAGCGCGACGTGCCCGACGCCATTGCCGTGGTCGACGTCGATCCGGCCTCGCCCACCTATTCCAAGATCGTGGGCGGGGTCGACATGCCGCAGACCGGGGACGAGATACACCACTACGGCTGGAATGCGTGCAGCTCCTGCCTCTGCCCTAACGCGCCGCATCCTCATGTGGAGCGGCGCTACCTCGTGGTGCCGGGCTTGCGCTCATCCCGCATCTACATCATCGACACCAAGCCCGACCCGAGAAGTCCATCGATCGTGCGGGTGATCGAGCCGGAGGAGATGATCGAGGCCACTGGCTACAGCCGCCCGCATACCGTCCATTGCGGACCCGACGGCATCTATGTCTCGGCGCTCGGCAATGCCCAGGGCGATACGCCGGGCGGCGTCTTCCTCATGGACCCCGAGACTTTCGACGTGCTTGGCCGCTGGGAAGTCGATCGCGGGCCGCAGCGTCTCGCCTATGACGCCTGGTGGCACCTCGGCTACGACACCATGGTGACCAGCGAATGGGGCGCGCCGAACACCGTGGAGAACGGGCTCATGCCCGAGATCCTGCTCAGCGCCCAATATGGACGGCGCTTACATTTCTGGGACCTCCAGAAACGCAAGCATCTCCAGGAGATCGATTTCGGTCCGGATTATCAGCTCGTGTTCGAGCTCAGGCCCGCGCACGACCCGACCAAGGCTTACGGCTTCGTCAATTGCGTGGTCAGCCTGAAGGACCTCTCAGCTTCGATCTGGACCTGGTATCGCGACGGCGATAAATGGGCCGTGAAGAAGGTGATCGAGATTCCGGCCGAGCCCGCCGACGCCGATCTCCTGCCTCCGGTACTGAAGGGCTTCAAGGCGGTGCCGCCGCTCGTCACTGACATCGACCTCTCCATGGACGACCGCTTCCTCTATGTCGCCTGCTGGGGCACCGGCGATCTGCGCCAATACGACGTGAGCGATCCGTTCGACCCGAAGCTCACCGGCAAAGTGAGGATCGGCGGCATCGTCTCGCGCGCGTCGCATCCCGCCGCCAACGGGCCGTTGAGCGGCGGCCCGCAAATGGTCGAGATCAGCCGCGACGGGAGGCGGGTCTATTTCACCAATTCGCTCTACGGCGCGGTCGACCCGCAATTCTATCCCGCCGGCATCGATGGCTGGATGGTGAAGCTCGACGCCGGCGCCAACGGCGGCATCGAATTCGACCCGCGCTTCTTCGTGACCTGGCCGGAAAGCCACCGCCCGCATCAAGTGCGGCTCCAGGGCGGCGACTGCTCTTCGGATTCGTATTGCTATCCATGAATCCCCTCGTCATTCCCGCGAGCGGGAATCCAGTAACCACCGACCTCAATTGAACTGAACACAGGGATTACTGGATTGCCCGGCCAAGTCGGGCAATGACAAGAATGCGGATGCCGTCAGAACTCTCGCCGTGGCTCGTGCTCATCGCGCTCGGCGCATTTCATGGACTCAACCCGGCGATGGGCTGGCTTTTTGCCGTGGCGCTTGGGCTCTACCGGCAAAGCCGCAAAGTGGTGCTCGTCTCCCTCATCCCCATCGCGCTCGGCCACGCGGCGGCAATCGCCGTCGTCGTCTATGCGGTGATGGTCCTCGGGCTGGCGATCGACGCAGCGACGTTCCGCGTCCTTTCCGGCTTGCTCCTGATCGCGTGGGGCGTCTACCACCTCTTTTATGGGCATCGCCACCGCGTGCGCATCGGGCTCAGGACCGGGCTCATCGGCCTTGCCGCTTGGTCCTTCGTCATGGCGACGGCGCACGGCGCGGGCATGATGCTGATCCCGGTGCTGATGCCGCTGGCTGAGGCCGGAGAACACGCCCATCACATGCCGGCGACAAATTCGCTCCTGATCGCGTCGCTTGCCGTGTTGGTGCATAGCCTCGCCATGCTGCTTACGACGGGCACGGTGGCGCTGATCGTCTATGAGTGGGCGGGACTCGATTTCCTGCGGCGCGGCTGGATCAATCTCGATCGAGTGTGGACAGCGGCGCTGATCGGCATGGGTTTGTGGCTTCTGTTGACCTGACCGCTGCCTTGCCGACGGCGCTTCGACCGCCTAGTTTCGGTTTCCCAAAAGGGAGGGTTTCGGCGTGGCGATCGGTTCGCATGGCGGGGGCGGAATGCGCTTCTGCATTATTGCCGCGTGTACCGTGGCGCTTCTCTTTGCCACTTCCCCCGCGGACGCGGCGAAACGGGTCGCGCTCGTCATCGGCAACAACGACTACGATAACGTGCCGAAGCTCCAGAAGGCGGTGAATGACGCCGACGCCATCTCCAAGGAGCTTGCCAAGCTCGGCTTCGAGGTGGTCACCGCGCAAGATGTCGGGCGCCGCGCCATGAGCCGCGCGCTGGTCGAACTCGAGGGCAAGATCGGCGCGGGCGACACGGCGCTCGTCTATTTCGCCGGGCACGGCTTTGCCGTCGACGGCACCAACTACCTTCTCCCGGTCGACGTGCCGGGCGCCGGACCCGGGGAAGAGGGCCTGGTGAAGGACGCATCGTTTGCGGCGACCGGCCTGTCGGACCGCTTGCAGGAAAAGGGCGCGGGCACCGTGATCCTCATTCTCGACGCCTGCCGCGACAATCCGTTCGCGCTCAAAGGCAAGCGCGCCATCGGCATGACGCGCGGGCTCACCCGCATGGACCCCGCCGAAGGCATGTTCGTGCTGTTCTCGGCTGGACAGGGACAATCTGCGCTCGACCGCTTGAGCGAGACCGACGCCAATCCGAACTCGGTGTTCACGCGGACTTTGCTCACCGAGATGAAGACGCAAGGCCAGTCCATGGTGCAGATCGCCAAGAAGACGCAAGCCAAAGTGCGCGAGCTCGCCGCCAAGGTGGATCACGTCCAGGTGCCCGCCTATTACGACCAGATCGTCGGCGATCTTTACCTCTCGCCCGACGGCGCCAGCGCCGCGGGCAATGTCAACACCTTGCAGGAAGGCGCGGGCGAGAGTGTGCTGCCGAAGCAAGGGCAGAAGGTCGCGGCACTGACGTCAGCGATGGCCCCGCTCGCCAGCTTCACCCGCTCGAACAGCGGCTGGATGGTGAATGTCTCGCTGCCGGAGGCCGCGACCCAATTCGGCTATCGCGTGGGCGAAACGGGGAGCTTCACCGATCCGGGATTCATCGACGCGCTCGATCAGCGCACCGGCGCGCGCATGCCGAAGACCTATTTCGAGATGCCGCCCGACCAGGGCAAGACCACCATCTACGTCACCTGGCGCGACAAGCGCGGCGAGCAGGCTGAAGTGTTCCCCATCAATTTCGATCCGACCGGGGCACTCGCCGGGGAGCAGAAGTCGTTGCTCGAGCAGTTCTGGACGAGCTGGATCGCGTTTCGCGAGTTTCAAGGGATGAAGGTCTATTTCACCCACCTCATCACCTACCGCTGCGCGATTCACGAGGTCCGCTACGGCTACGATGACGGCCCTACCGATAAGGTCTTCGCGCTGCCGCCTTGCGACCCCGCCGACCCGCATGGCGTGCCGGAGAAGGCCACCATCTGGATGAATGTCCCGCCGAAGACCGCCGCCATGTCGGTCAAGCTCACCTATGTCGACGGCACGCAGTCAGAGGCGCGCAAGTTCAACGCCCCGAAATAGGAAAACCTGTTCCCTTTTCGTGCCCGGCCCCCTATATGGGGCCATCCCAGCAACAAGCGAAAGGAGGTGATCCAGTGTCTCAAGGTCATAATCCGCGGTCGCCGATTTCCGGAGCCTGGATGCTCACCTCTGGTGAGGTCTAGCGTCCGCTAAGCGACGCCAGTCTAGGCGGTCCTAGCGGGACCGCGGTCGACAAGGGAAGGGCTGCCCTCGCGGGTGGCCCTTCTTTTTTGGCGGAGATCGAGGCCTCAAGCGCCTGCTCAAGCGCCATTGAAACATTTTTCAGACACTTGGACGCAATTTAGGGGCCATGGGGGCACGGGTTCTGTATCTCGTAGCGGGCCTGACCGTTGCTGCTTGCCTGGCGGCACTCATCGGCTGCGGCGGCGGAGGCACGTTCAATTCCGGCCAGCGCGCGCCGTGGCGCGGCAAAACGGAACAGGCCTGCCTCGCCAGCGGTGCCGTCCGCGCCTCAGCCTATGTGCAGCCTATGTCCACGATCGACGGGCCTGGCGTGTGCGGGCTCGAGCGACCTCTGCGCGTCTCAGGACTGTCGGGCGGCAGGGTCGGAGTCTCGCCGCCGGCTACGATCGGGTGCCCGCTGACGGCGGGGCTCGATCGCTGGGTAAGGGCGACGGTGCAGCCCGCCGCCTACCGCTATTTCGGCCGGCCGGTGATCGAGATCAGGCAAATCGCGTCTTATGGCTGCCGCGGCCGCAACGGCGCCCGGTACGGAAACATTTCGGAGCACGCCTTCGGCAATGCCCTGGACATCGCGGGCTTCCGCCTGGCCGGCGGCCAGGACATCAGCGTGATGAAAGGGTGGCGGGGCACGCCGCGAGAGAGGGCGTTCCTCCAGGCGGTGTTCGCCGGCGCCTGCGCGGAATTCTATACCGTGCTCGGACCGGGCAGCGACCGCTACCACTACAACCACATCCATGTCGATCTCTTGGTCAGCAACGCCCGGAACGGACGTCATTACTGCCAGTCATCCCCAGGGCGGGGCGTGCCGGTGGCGGAAGCCGAGGGGGAGCCGAAAAGCACCGCTTCGGTGAAGCCGCTCTCCTTCGTCGGCCCAGGCCCAGGGGCCGACTGACCGAAAAGCTTCACACTGTGGCAGGATCGCAACGTCCAAGCCGCACAAGACCTAGTATGATGGGCGAATCGGGGGGGACTCGCACCAGGAGCGCGAACAAGGCGGCCGCAGCCATAAGCCTTTGGGCTAGGTCGAATGGAGGGGCGCGATGGCAGCAGAATCATTGGTGCAGATGCTTGAAGAGATCGCCGTCGGCCTCAAAGCCGGAGACGAGGAGATCTATGGCTGGTTGCGCGAGCAGCTCAAGGAGTGCGGGGGCAGCGAGATCTCCGTCGAGCTTGCCATGGGCGTGATCGCGAGGCTGTTGCCGGAAGAGGCGCAAGGCAACCTCGAGGCGGCCCAACAGCACGCCCGGCGCTGGGCTCACTAACCTGAATTGGTCTGCGATGTCGCGAAGGATGCGAGCGCTCTTTCGAGCCTTTGCCATTCGTTCTCGCCGCCGGGAAGTCCGAAGCGCAGCCATGAAGGATGCTCGGCGAAGCGCCGGACCAGGATGCCCTTCTCGCCGAGATGCCCAAAGAGCTTAGCCGCCTCCTTGGTCCGCACCAGGCGGAATAGCGACGTCCCGCCCATGATTTCGGGCCCTGCCTTGGCAAGACAAATGTCGAGCTTGAGCGCCGCCTCGCCAAGCATGATGCGGGTTCTCTCCTTCCATTGCGTATCGGCCAGAGCCGCCGCGCCGATTGCGAGAGCGACGCTTGAGACAGGCCAGGGACCGAGCGCCGCGGCGATCCGAGCCGCGATATTTGGCGCAGCAATGGCAAAGCTCAGCCTCAATCCCGCAAGCCCATAGAACTTGCCGAAAGAACGCAGCACGACGATGTTGCCGCACTCGACCTGATCGCCGAGGCTCGCGCCTCCAGGCCCGACATCCATGAAGGCCTCGTCTACAAGAAGAAGTCCGCCGCGCCGCCGCAAACGATCGGCGAGCGCGAGCAGCGCATCCTTGGCGACGATTCGTCCATCGGGATTGTTCGGATTGACGACGATGGCGATGCGGGCGTCCGCCAGCTGTCCAACCTCGGCGACCTCCACCACATTGTGGCCGGCAAGCTCCGCCACGCGTCCATGCTCGGCGTAAGTGGGCGCAAGCACCGCCGCCCGGCCGCGCGCCAGGAGGAAGGATGCTTGCGCTACAAGAAGCTGGGAGCCCGGAGCGACCGCGACATGGGAGGCTGAAGGCGCGCCATAGGCTTTCGCCGCGATCGCGGCGAGAGCCGCGAGAGCGCCAGGCTCCGGCAGCTTGGCAAAGACATCGGGCGGGAGTTGCGGGACCGGGTAGGGATTAGGATTGATCCCGGTCGAGAGATCGAGGAAAGGTTCGGGCGCGCCGGGAAAGAGCTTCCGGGCCGCATCGAGGTCGCCGCCATGGACAAGCGGCGCAAGATCGAGGGGAGGTCCCATGGCCGCGCCGCTCACGCTTCTTGCTTTGCTGATCGAGCTCACGGTCGGCTATCCGGACGGGTTGGCGCGTGCGATCGGCCATCCCGTCACCTGGATGGGCCGTCTCATCAGCTGGCTCGACCAGCGCCTGAACCGCGACGGCGCGGACCCCGAGTCGCGCCGCAGGGCAGGGGCCGTGGCGATGCTTGCGCTGTTCGGCGTGGTTGGTCTGGTGGCCTTCGTCATCGAGCGGAGCCTGCTCCTTCTGCCCCTCGGGCTGATTGCCGTCGCTATCGTCGCCAGCACACTTCTCGCCCAGCGCAGCCTGTTCGTCCATGTGGCGCGCGTCGCCGATGCGCTGGAGGACGGTAGCGTTGCCGCGGGCCATGAGGCCGTCGCACAAATCGTCGGGCGCGACACCGCCGATCTCGACGAGGCCGGCGTCGCGCGGGCGGCGATCGAGAGTTTGGCCGAAAATTTCTCCGATGGCGTGGTGGCGCCGGCGTTTTGGATGATCATCGCGGGGCTTCCTGGCGCTGCACTCTACAAGGCCATCAATACGGCCGACAGCATGATCGGCCATCGCACCGAGCGCCACCAGG
>Ga0214473_10009654_pt1 | contig 11392 bp, 10 predicted proteins | sample RVTome_7_FD_203509 | JGI IMG/M metagenome (GOLD analysis project Ga0214473, IMG submission 203509) | Soil microbial communities from uranium-contaminated site in the Upper Colorado River Basin, Wyoming, United States - RVT98D197 | ecosystem: Environmental > Terrestrial > Soil > Contaminated >...
GGGTCTGAGTTGGGGTTGAAGAAGAGGGCGATGCGGTCCCGCTGATATTCGCCGAGGACGGCGAGGGCGGCGAACGGTATCGCCGCCAGGAGAAAGCCGCCCAGCATGAGGACGTGCTGCGGCCGCGCGCCCGCCACGAGGACCATGCCCAGCCAGACGGCGCCGAAGATGATCGCCGTGCCCATGTCCGGTTCCGCCATGACCAGAGCAGCGGGGAGGACGGCCAGGGCAAGGGAGGTGAGGAACGTCCGCACCCGCGTGATCTGGAGCTGACGGTCGGCCAGGTAGCGGGCGAGGGCGACGATCGTAAGGAGCTTGGCGACCTCGGAGGCCTGTATCTGGGTGCCGGCGATGGTGATCCAGCGCCGGGAGCCGAAGGCGCTCTGGCCCAAGAAGAGGACGGCGACGAGCGTGAGGATGCTGAGGGCGTAGAGCGCGGGGGCCATCTGGCCGAACACACGGTAGTCCGCCCAGGCGATCATGGCCATAACGCCCAACCCCAGGGCGGCGAACAGCGCCTGCTTGGCGAGGGGGTGGTTGAGGCCGCCGATACCGTGCGGGTAGGCGGTCAGGGAAGCGCTGTAGATGAGGAGGCCGCCGTAGGCCACCAGGACCGCGGCCAGCACCAGCAGGCCGTAGTCGAAGTGGCGGGCGGAGCGGCGCTCCACCTCAGTCGGACTCCTTGGGCTTCTGGGCGAGCTGGGGGCCGTGGAAGTAGTAGTCCAGGATGTGGCCGGCGGCGGGCGCGGCGTCGCTGCCGCCGCCACCCCGCTGGAAGAACACCACGATGGCGATCTGCGGGTCGTCGTAGGGCGCGAAGCCGACGAACCAGCCGTGCGTCTCGTGGGAGCCGTCGGGACGGCGCGGCCCGAACTCCGCCGTGCCGGTCTTGCCGGCGATCTCAACGCCGGGGACGGCGGCCTTCTTGGCGACGCCGCGGCTGACCGACTGGCGCATCGCCTCCTTGACGATGTCCAGATAGGCCGGGTCCACCGGTACGGTCCTGCGGACGCCGCGCTCGAACCGCTCCAGGACGTTGCCGTGGTTGTCCTGCACCTCGCGCAGGAGGTGCGGCGTGAGGACCTTGCCGCCGTTGCCGATGGTGGAGACGGCCGTGATGAGCTGGAGGGGAGTGACCAAGAGATCACCCTGGCCGATGCCGAAGTTGTACGTGTCGCCGATGGTCCAGGGCTCGCCTTTGGCTTCCTCTTTCCACTGCGCGTCCGGCACCAAGCCGGCGGATTCGCCCGGAAGGTCGATCCCCGTGGGCTCACCGAGGCCAAAGTCACGGGCGTACTTCGCCACGCGCGCTTCGCCGAGGCCGCGGAACCCTTCGTCCGCTTTACCGCCGGAGAGGTAGTAGAAGTAGACGTCGGACGACATGGCGATGCCGCCGTAGAAATCGAGCGGGCCCAGGGCGGCCCAGTCCTTGAACACGAACAGGTGGTTGGGGTCGAACTCGTCCTCCACGGTAATGTAGCCGCGGCTGGTGATGGTGGTGCCGGTGCTGGCGATGCCTTCCTGGAGCGCTGCCGAGCCGACGATCGTCTTAAAGGTGCTGCCGGGCTCATACCTCTCTGCGATGGTGTGATTAAGCAGGGGCTTGGCCGGGTCCTCTATCAGGGCGGCCAGGTCAGTCTGGCTGAGGGGGCCGGAGAAGAGGTTGTTGTCGAAGTCCGGCAGGGAGGCCATCGCCAGCACGTCGCCGCTCTTGATGTCCATGACCACCGCGGCCGCGTTGTCGCCTTCGGAGGTGTACTTCTGCAGCGTCTCCTTGACCATCTTCTGGAGGTCCAGGTCTATGGTGAGCATCAGGTTTGAGCCCTCCAGCGGGCGGCGCTCCGAGATGACCCTGAGCTCCCGGCCGAAGGCGTCCACCTCTATCAGCTTCTTTCCCGGCCTCCCGCGCAGGACAGACTCGTACGTCAACTCCACGCCTGTCTTGCCGGCGTAGTCCTGCAGGAGATAACCCCGGTCCTTGAGCAACTGGTACTCCTCTGCCGACAACGGGCCGACATAGCCGAGGACGTGGGAGAGTAGTGACCCCGCAAGATACTCTCGGGTGGGTTCGGTGAGGAGCTTGAGCCCCGGCGTGACGGGCTCTAACTCGCGGAGGGTGAGCGCGACGTCCTCGCCGATATCGCCTTTGATGACGACCGGCTCGAACTCGCCCTTGCTCTTGACACCTGACGCTACCTTGCGCTGGATCTCCTGCACGGATACGCCGGTGGCCCGTTCGACCTGCTGGTAGACGCTGACTTCGCCGCGCTCCGGCAGGTCGCCGGGCACTATGGCCGCCGAGTAGCGGGCGCCGTTCCGGACCAGCGGGCGTCCCTCACGGTCGAGGATGAGTCCGCGATCGGAGGGAATCTGGACTTCTCGCAGGGCGTTGATCTCGGCACGCCGGGCGTACTCGTCGCCGTGGATCACCTGGAGCCGCACAAGCTGGATGAGGAGCACGCCGAAGAGGAGGATGACGAGGGCACGCAGGGCGGCGAAGATTGTGCTGCTGCGGCCGGGTGGCTCTTGCCTGCCGCGTGCGCGGCGGGGCTCGCGAGGGTCCGGCTTGAGGTAGGGGTCCATGCGCCCTACAGCTGCACCGCCGAGCCGACACCGAAGCTGGCGGGCCTCGGTTGCGGGCTGAGCCAACGCACGGGTGGGTAGACGATGACGGCGAAGAGCGGATTGACGACGATTGAGGGGACGGTGAGCCGGAGCAGTGCCGTTCCCCACGGCACGTCATCGCCCACGGCGGTCAGCACCGTCATACTGAGAATAGAGTAGGCCAGGCTGGCGGCAGCGACAACCACGAGGGCGGGCAGGAAGTCGCTCTCGACCGGCCGGAGTTCGCGCAGCAACGCCAGAACCACGATGGGCGATAGCGCGAGGACGGAGAGGCCCAGCGGGTCGCTGGTGGTGAGGTCGCGGAGGAGCCCGGCCATTGGGACGACGAACATCGCCTCGCTCTGACCGCGCACCATCGCCCAGCAGGCGGCGAAGATGAGGACGAAGTCCGGGGCCACGCCCAGCACCTTCACGTAGGGCGACAGGGAGGCCGTGAGCACGGCCGCCAGGAACGCAGCGGCGAGAGCCACCAGGTACTTCACGGCGCGGCCAGCCTCGCAGGTTTGAAGCTGGTGACTACGATGACGGTCTCCAGGGCGGAGACGTCCGCCGCCGGTTGCAGAACCGCGCGCTTCGACGGCGCCTGGGGTTCGTCCTCTACGGTCTTGATCGTGCCCAGGAGGAGGGCGCGCGGGTAGTTGCCACCCAGGCCGGAGGTGGTAACCAGGTCGCCCGGATTGATCTCCGTCTGCGTGGGGAGCATCTCCAGGGTGACGCCGCTGCGCAGGTCGCCGGTGGCGATGCCGCGAGCGGCGGGGTTCTTTCCGCCCTCTGGCAGCACCGCGATGTTGACGGCGCTGTTGGGGTCGCTGATGAGCCTCAGCCAGGCGAAGTCGTCGTACACCAGGGAGACCGTCCCCACGAGGCTGCCATCGCGCGAGAGCACGACCATCCCCTCGTCTAGGCCGTCCTTGCTGCCCCGGTTGATCGCCAGAGCGCGCTTCAGGCCGGAGGGGTCCTGGGCGATGACGTCGGCGGCGACGAGCTGGTCGTCCGGGTGGCTGTTCTGGAAGCCGAGCGCGTCCTCCAGTTCGCGCACGCGGCGTGACGCGTCCTCGCCGGCGGCCAGTTGCGTCTGAAGGCGCTCCATCTCGCGCCGCAGCCGCTCGTTCTCGCGGACGATGTCGCCGCGGTTGAAGATGCCCTGGAAGAAGTCGGAGGCGGGGTTAGCGAGGTCCCGGATGCCGTTCTCGACAGGGGCAGCGATGGTGAGCGAGATGTTTTGCAAGGGGTCGAAGGTGCGGTGCTCAGAGAGGACGATGCTGATGAGGCTCATGCCCACGATAGCCAGCGTCCACCAGAGCGTTCGCATCGTTCAGTGGCCTCCGCGTCTCCCCCGCGACGGCCGGGGCCGCGCAGGACGATTTAGCGCGGCGCCTTCCGGGTATTGAGTCTCGCCTGGACCTTCTGCAGGACTTCCGCCTCCTCCAGTATCTCCGCGGCGCCGCGGACGACGCAGGTGAGGGGGTCTTCGCCCACGTACACCGGGAATCGCGTCTCCTGGGCGAGGCGCCGGTCGAGCCCGCGCAGGAGAGCGCCGCCGCCCGCCAGCACAATGCCGCGGCTCATGATATCGGCCACGAGCTCCGGCGGCGTGATCTCTATGGTCTGGCGCACGGCGTCCACGATGGCGGTGACGGAGCCCGAGAGGGCGTCGCGGACCTCCACGCTGCTCACCTCTACGGACTTGGGGAGGCCGGTCGCCAGGTCGCGCCCCTTGAGCTCCACGGTCACCTCGTGCTCAAGCGGGTAGGCAGAGCCGGCCTCGATCTTCACCTCTTCCGCCGTCCGCTCGCCTATCAGCATGTTGTGCACCTGGCGGGCGTAGGCGACGATCTCCTGGTCCATCTCGTCGCCGGCGGTGCGGATGGATGTGGCGACGACGATGCCGCCCATGGAGATGACGGCGACCTCCGTGGTGCCGCCACCGATATCGACGATCATGGAGCCGCCGGGCTCCATGACGGGCAGTCCAGCGCCGATGGCGGCGGCCATGGGCTCCTCCACCAGGTAGGCGGCGCGGGCGCCGGCGTTGATGGCGGCGTCGTGTACTGCCCGCTTCTCCACCTCCGTGACTCCGGACGGGATGCCGACCGAGACGCGCGGCCGGGGCAGGCCGAAGTCGAAGCGGTCATGCACGGAACGGATGAAGTAGTGGAGCATCTTCTCGGTGACGGCGAAGTCGGAGATAACGCCGTCGCGAAGGGGCCGCACGGCGACGATGTCGGCGGGGGTGCGGCCGACCATGCGCTTGGCTTCGGCGCCGATGGCAAGGATCTTCTTGTTGATGCGGTCGATGGCGACGACGGACGGCTCGTCGATCACGATGCCGCGGCCCTTGACCATCACCAGGGTATTGGCGGTCCCCAGGTCTATGGCCACGTCGTGGGAAAACATGCCCAGCAGGGCGTTGAGCGGGTTGAAGGGCAACCAATCCTCCCGGGTCTGGGGCTGAGACCTAGGGCATTATAACCCGCGGTCGCAAATACCCGCAAAGCGGCGGCGTCAGGCATCCAATGTATCCCAACGCTCGGCGGGTGGCCGTGGCTACGGGCGGCGGGGTGGAAATTCGTCCCTCACCCCAACCTGACGGTCACCCCTCTCCCGCTTACGGGAGAGGGGTTAGGGGCGAGAGCCCTCAGCGTTTGCTTTTGCGCCAGCCGGCGGCTACCGCCTCCGCCTCCGTACAGAACCAGCGCTCGCCCTTCGCCTCGTCGATCACGGTATCGTCGTAGTAGTAGCCGCCGGGGACGTGGTATATCTTCTCACCGGTGCTGAGGCTGATATTGCCCTTGATCAACGGCTGGTCGCAGGCGGCGCCGACGGCCGCCGCGGTGGGCGAGGGCGCTTCCGGGGTGGCGCAGGCGCCCCAGAGGCCGCGGCCCCGGTCTCGCGCCTGCGCCTGCAGGCTCGCGAAAAGATCCGAATAGCGCACGTCCGGCGGGAAGGTGGAGGCGGTGGCGTACCCTTCCTCGACGAGCCGGGCGTTGACCATGCGGCCCTCCAGCCAGACGTAGCGGAGGAGGCGGCCGTAGCGGTCGGTCTCCGATACGTCCTTCTCCAGCCCCACGGTCTTCCCCTCGACGAGCTCGCGGTTGCGGGCGCTCGCCTCCTTCCCGAAGCAGCCGACGGGGCGGCGGGGGTCCACCGTCTCCGGCGTATCGATACCGATGTAGCGCAGGCGCATCTTCTCGCCGCCGATGAGGACGTCTATCGTATCGCCGTCCACCACCCGCACGACGAGCGCCTGCTGGAGTCCGGCAGGCGCCGGGCTGCCGGTTACGGCCGCGGGCGGCGTTGCCGTGGGCGCTGGCGCGGCCGGCGATGGCGTGCCGCCCGTCGGGGCGACGGGGGCGCAGGCCGCCGCGAAGAGCAGCAGCGCGAGAGCGGGAACGGCGAGACGCACGGCCTACGCGGACGATTCGAGCAGGGCCAAGAGTTCTTGCTCGTCCATGATCTTCGTGCCGTACTGCTGTGCCTTCTGGAGTTTGGAGCCGGGGCCCTCGCCGGCGACGAGGACGGCGGTCTTGCGGGTGACGCTATCGGCGGTCTGGGCGCCCAGCGCCCGCAGCTTCGCCTCCGCCTGGGAACGGGGCATCGAGGCAAGCGTTCCCGTGATCACGAAGGTCTGGCCAGCCAGCGGCCCGACCGGCGGGGCGGCGCGCTCCTGCGTCATGTTTACGCCCGCCCGCCGGAGCTTATCGATGATCTTGCGCTGGCGCTTGTCCCGGAGGTAGGAATGGACGCTCTCCGCGATCCTGGGGCCGATGGCGGGGACCGACTCCAGTTCCTCGTGGGAGGCGGCGGCGATAGCGTCCAAGCTGCCGAAGTGGGACGCCAGCGTCTCGGCGATCTCGAAGCCGACGTGGCGTATGCCGAGGGCGAACAGGAGGCGCGATAGCGGCCGCCGCTTCGCCGCGGCGACGTTCGCCAGTATCTTGTCGGCGAGCACTGGGCCCATGCGGTCCAGCTCCAGGAGCTGGTCGCGGGTGAGGGAGAAGAGGCCGGCGGGGTCCTTTACGAGCCCCTTGTCCAAGAGAACAGCGGCCCACTGTTCGCCCAGGCCGTCGATGTCCATGGCGCCGCGGCCGGCGAAGTGGGTGAGCCAGCGGAACAGCTGGGCGGGGCAGGTCTGGTTCACGCAGTAGCTCATCGCCTCACCGTCCGGCCGGACGACCTCGCCGCCGCAGGCGGGGCAGCGCTTCGGCATCGCGAACTCGCGCTCCTTGCCGGTGCGTTTGCCCGTCACCGGCCCAACGACCTGCGGGATGACATCGCCCGCGCGCTGCACGATGACCGTGTCGCCGATGCGGATATCCTTGCGGCGGACATCGTCCTCGTTGTGGAGGGTGGCCTGCCTCAGGATGACGCCGCCCACCCGCACGGGCTCCAGCACGGCGTAGGGGTTGAGGCTGCCGGTCCGGCCAACGTTGATCGCGATATCCAGGAGCTTCGTCGTGGCCTGGATCGGCGGGAACTTGTAGGCGATCGCCCAGCGGGGCTCGCGGCCGACGGCGCCGAGGCGATCCTGCAACTCTAACCTGTCGATCTTGACGACCAGGCCGTCGATCTCGTACTCGAGCTCGTGGCGCTTCTCGGCCCACTGCTGGTAGTGCCGGTGGACCTCCTCGAGATCCTGGAAGCGGGCGATGTGGGGGTTTATGCGGAAGCCCAGGCCGCTCAGCCACTGGAGCGCCTCGGAGTGGGTTTCGGGCCGGCGTCCGTCCTCCGTCCAGCCCAGCATGTAGACCCAGATGTCCAACCGCCGGGAGGCCGTGATCCGCGGGTCGAGCTGGCGCACGGAGCCGGCGGCGGCGTTGCGGGGGTTGGCGAACAGCGGCTCGCCGCGGTCCGCCCGCTGGTTGTTGAGGCGCTCGAACGCCGCCTTCGACATGTACACCTCACCGCGCACCTCGAAGCGCGGGGGCACGCCGGCGGCGCGCAGCTGCATCGGGATGCTGCGGATGGTGCGGAGGTTCTCGGTGATGTTCTCGCCGCGGGTGCCGTCGCCGCGGGTGGCGCCCTGGACGAAGCGGCCGCCCTCGTAGACGAGCGCCACGGCGAGGCCATCGATCTTCGGCTCGACGACCATATCCAGGACCTCGGCCTCGGCGAGGGCGGAGGCGCGTTTATGCCACGCTTTCAGCTCGTCGAAGTTGAATGCGTTGGCCAGCGAGAGCAGCGGCTCGCGGTGCTGGACGACGCCGAACGCCTCCACAGGCCCCCCGGAGACGCGCTGCGTCGGCGAGTCCAGCGTGATGAGCTCCGGATAGTGCTCCTCTATGGCGCGGAGGCGGCGCATCAGCTCGTCGTACTCGGCGTCGCTGATCTCGGGCGCGTCCTTCACGAAGTAGAGGTAGTCGTGGTAGTTGACCTGGGAACGGAGCTCTTCCGCCGCCAGGCGCGCCTCCTGGACCCGCTGAATGCCGCAGCTCATGGCAGCCTAAGGGTATTACGGGAGGGTCTGCAGGGAAAAGGGGCGGGCGGCGCTTAGCGGCGAGGTAGGCAGGCCTAAAGGCCTGCAGCTACGAGCGATTCGGAAGAGTGCAGCTGCGGGGATTCGGCCCTGCTGTGTAACCGGGAGTTAACATCGCGATGAGCGCAGCGTGGCGCCGCGCGGCTAAAATGGACGCGCGATGAAGCCGATAATCCGGGCCGCGGCGGATGCCGACCTGCCGGGGATCGCCGCGATCTACAACCAGGCGATCCTCAACTCGACGGCGACGTTCGACGTGGAGCCGTGGGACGATGAGCAGTGGCGGCGATGGCTGCGCGAGCACGCCCATCCCTACGTCGTGATCGTAGCGGCCGAAGGAGAGGGTGTGCTGGGCTGGGCCTCGCTTTCGCCGTTCCGGGCGAAGGCGGCGTACCTGTACACGGCGGAGAACTCCGTGTACGTGCGCGATGACCTGCGTGGGAACGGCATCGGCGGGCTGCTGCTGGCGCGCCTGACGGAGGTCGCGGCGGAGAACGGATTTCACAGCGTGATCGCGCGGATCGCGGGCGACAATCCGGTGAGCGTGCGCCTGCACGAGCGGTACGGGTTCCAGACGGAATGAGGCGTAAGTGCTTCTGGTGAGGGTAGGTCAGCAACCAGCGCCCCCGTCGCATCGTCCGGCGGAGATGTCTTCGGCATCGCAGCCAACACAGCCGCCGAGCCGTCTTGGCAGCGCTATCGGCCGGAAGCTATCCGGCGACCATCGCCAAGATCTGGTCCATCGTCTGCTTCGTGATCCTCCCGCGATACACGAGGTCATTGAGGTGGTTTGTAAGCGCCCTCAACGGTGCCTTCTCCGCCTGCTTCACGATGCTGCTAGCCACGCCCTCGTTGGGGAGCTGGCCGTCGGCGACCATATCGTCGAGCAGCTCACCGAGCGTCACCGGCCCAACCCAGTCGACGTACGTGAAGTCACCGTCGCAGGAAGAACCTGGGTCGTAACACCCAGTATAGTCAATCTGCAGGGCAACCAAGCCGCTCTCGGGAGTGACGACGTTGTCGGCCATCGTGATGTCGTACACGCCCGTGAGATCGACGATCCACACGCCGGTGCTATCGGCGACCGCCGGTTTCCCCGCCGCCTCAAGCCACCCGGCGCCCACATAATCCACTGTGGTGCCCGGGTCGGCTGTCCCACGCATGATGTCCGTCACCGGGTCCACATAGGTGATCGAGATGTCTCTCACGGTGTGTGTCTTGGTGATCTCACCGTCGGTCACGGTGATGAACCATCCCGGCTGGATCCCGGCGAACACCTGGGCATGGAAATTACCCTCAGCGTCCGTGGTGAGGGTCACCGCGATGTCGGGGACCTCCACCGTCTCGGGATCGTCGGCAGTAGCCACCAGGGCGACCTCACCAGGCCAGCCGTCACCCCAGAAGTCCCCGTGCAGGCCCACGTAAATACGTGGTGGTGAGGTTTCCTGGGCCATCGCGACTGGAGGCAGCGCGGATGTCACCGCCACCGCCAGCACGGCGACCACACCCCACATGAGCGCCTTTAGTGGATTCCCACAACGGGAACTGCCGTCGGCCTTGGATAGCCTTTGCACCTCGCTCACGCGCTTCATGGCGAAGCCCCCCTTTCTTGGCCCACCTGAGGCGAGCGTGCGCGCAGCTGTGATTATTGTCAATAAACCGAAGGGGCCAATATGAGAACCGAAGGGATACACCGGGGGGCACTGTCGTGCGGTAGGGGCCGTCCCCTCCTCCACCGCGATTGCTTGTCTGGGCATGGCAGGTGTCAACGCGGCGGGGCGCGCCGGCGCGTGCTAGAATACCCTCCATGAAGCTGGTCATCGTCGATTACGGGGCGGGAAACCTGCGCAGCGTCGCGCGGGCCGTCGCGCACGCGGGCGGCGAGCCGCTGATCACGTCCAGCGGGCGCGACGTGGAGCGCGCGGACGCGCTGATCGTGCCCGGCGTGGGCGCGGCGGCGGACACGATGCGCAACCTGCGTCGGCACTCGCTGGTGGAGCCGATACGGGAGTACATCGCCGGCGGGCGGCCGTTCCTGGGCGTGTGCATGGGCCAGCAGGCGCTATTCGACGTGAGCGAGGAGGGCGGCGAGCACCCGTGCCTGGGCGTGCTGCCCGGCCGCGTGGTGCGCCTGCCGCAGGGGCTGAAGGTGCCGCACATGGGCTGGAACCAGGTGCGCATCGTGCGGCCGCACCCGGTGTTCGAGGGGATTCCGGACGAATCGTACTTCTACTTCGTCCACTCATACTATCCGCGTCCGGAGGACCCGGCGATCGTGATCGGGGAGACGGAGTACGGCGTGACGTTCGCGTCCGTCGTGGGCCGCGAGAACGTAGTGGCAACGCAGTTCCACCCGGAGAAGAGCGGAGCGATGGGCCTCCGCATGTACGAGAACTTCCTGCGCATGGCGGCGGGCGCTAAGGTCCGCTAGAACGGGCAATCCCATGGACGTAATCCCCGCAATCGATATCCGCGGCGGCCGCTGCGTGCGGCTCGTACAGGGCGACTACGAACGCGAGACGGTGTTCGCGGACGATCCAGCGGAGGCGGCGCGGCGCTGGCGGGACGCGGGAGCAAAGCGGCTGCACGTCGTGGACCTGGACGGCGCGCGCGAAGGCCGGCCGGTCAACTGGGAAGCGGTCACGCGGATCGTCGCGGCCGTAGACGTTGGCGTGCAGCTGGGCGGCGGCCTGCGCGACCTGGGGACGGTGCAGCGCTACCTGGAGGGTGGAGTGGAGCGGGTGGTGCTGGGGACGGCCGCCGTGAAGGATCCTGACCTCCTTGCGGCGGCGCTGGAGCGCTTTCCGGGGCAGGTGGCCGTGGGCGTCGATGCCAGGGACGGTGTGGTGGTGACGGAGGGCTGGCTTCAGGCGTCTTCGGTCACGGCGGCGGAGCTGGTGAGGGGTCTGGCGGCGCTGGGCGTGCCACGAATCATCTACACCGACACAATGCGGGACGGCACTCTCACGGAGCCGAACTTCCCGGCACTGCAGGCGCTGCTGGCCGACGTTCAGGCTTCCGGCGACTGGATGCGGGTGCTCTATTCCGGGGGCGTGTCCTCTCTGAGGCATGTCCGGCAGCTGGCGAAGACGGGAGTGGAGGGCGTGATCGTGGGCCGGGCGCTGTACACGGGCGATATCGACCTGCGGCAGGCGCTGGCCGCAGTCTAAGCTTAGCGGGCGCTTAGCCAGCCGCTGCGGTATACTGGTTTCGCCCCGCGCGGGCCGGAAGGGAGAAGCCAGCATGGCCAACGAGATAGGAATACCAGAAGACATCCGTGACGTCGTCAAG
>Ga0214473_10009655_pt1 | contig 11392 bp, 10 predicted proteins | sample RVTome_7_FD_203509 | JGI IMG/M metagenome (GOLD analysis project Ga0214473, IMG submission 203509) | Soil microbial communities from uranium-contaminated site in the Upper Colorado River Basin, Wyoming, United States - RVT98D197 | ecosystem: Environmental > Terrestrial > Soil > Contaminated >...
ACAGGGAGAAGCTTAAACTTTTCGGAACGGACTACCCGACGCCTGACGGTACTTGCATTAGGGACTATATTCATGTTGATGACTTAGCGGAGGCGCATGTATTGGCCCTTGATTACCTTCTAAGAAACAATGAATCGGCGATTTTTAACTTAGGCAGCGAAAACGGCTTTTCCAACCGGCAAATTGTCGAAGCGGTAAAAGAGATTTCCGCGACTGATTTCAAAGTCGAAGAAACGGCCAGAAGAGAAGGGGACCCGGCCGCTTTGCTGGCCTCGGCTGAGGCGGCCAGAAAAGTTCTCGGTTGGAAGGTCAGGCATAGCGATCTGAAGACAATTATCCAGAGCGCTTATAACTGGCAAAAAGATCACCCCGAAGGTTACCAAACGTCAGTTTGAAAAACGAGGCATATTCTACTATAATATTCGGGGGCAATTATGACACTTAATATTGAAAAGGTATACAAAAAAGATCCCTCGATTGTTTGCCGCACTATCGAGGACGAATCGGTACTGGTTCCCGCGGGGCAAAGTCTTGACGAGACAAAAAACACCTACACGCTAAATGAAGCGGGTGCCCGCATTTGGGAGCTGCTCGACGGGGAAAGCAGTCTGGCCGCCATCATACAAAAAATAGTTTCCGAATACCTGGTAAGCGCCGAAGAAGCCGAAAAAAAGATCGTTGACTTCATGCAAAATCTAAAGGAAATCGGCGCAATCAACTAAACCTGTATTCCTCTCCTTTTATTACCGGTAGCCAGGGTATTTTCTATTCCCAAGCTGGCTTTTTTGAGGTATAATTACTAAATAAGTGAGTGGGCGAGTACTAATAGTGAATAGATAGGGTTAGGTTTGAATATCATCGAGACGGTAGAACTTACAAAAAAATACCAACCACCTAAGGGCCTTAGGGCTATGCTTATTAAGTCAGCGTTGAAGGAAGAGATAACCGCTGTCGATAAGGCGAGCATTGTGGTAAGAAAAGGCGAGATCTTCGGCTTCCTGGGGCCTAATGGTGCGGGCAAAACTACTTTTATAAAAATGCTCACAACCTTGCTTCGGCCGACTTCCGGGAAAGCCTATATAAATGGATTTGATGTGGTTGAGCAAGAAGATGAGGCCAAAACTTCAATCGGGTTGGTTACCGGTGAAGAAAGAAGTTTTTACTGGCGGTTGAGCGGCCGCCAGAACTTGCAGTTCTTTGCCAGTCTTTACGGTCTTAATCAGGTTGATATCCCAAAGAGAATTGACGAATTATTAAAACAGCTTGAGCTCACCAAGGCCGCCGACAATATGTTTTACAGTTACTCGAGCGGCATGAAGCAAAAACTGGCTCTGGCCAGGGGTCTTTTGTGTAATCCCTCGATTCTTTTTCTGGACGAGCCGACAAAAAGCGTAGACGTGATGACGGGCACAAGCTTGCGCCGCTTTATCAGGGAGAAAATGGTCGGCGAAGATAAAAGGACCGTCTTTTTAACAACTCACCGGCTGGAAGAGGTCGAAACTTTATGCGACCGGCTGGCCATAATACACCGGGGACGGATCGGTTTCGCGGGGACAATTAATGAACTTAAGCAAAGGATAGTCGGAAAAGACCGCTTCAGCCTGCATGTAAATGGAATTGATGAAAAAACAATGGCTGGTATCTGTGAACGCCATAAGATTGAGTCTTTAACTCTTAAAGAAAACGGCAAGTTAAAACCGGAGCTTGAAGTCGGATTTGTCATAGCTAATGGCGAAAATCCCTTATCTTCAATTATAGGAGGCCTATTAGCTAAGGGCGGCTCCCTTGTTTCGTGCAGCAAAGTCGAGCCCAAGCTGGAGGAACTCTTCACCGATTTCATAAAGGAGCAGCAAAATGTGGCTTTCTAAACTGGGCGCTTTTCTGCGGAGGGATTTCCAGATAGAGAAAAGCTATAGATTATCCTTTATCATGCGCTTTTTCGGGATATTCCTCTCAACGGCCACCTTCTTCTTTATTGCAAGGCTTGTCGGTAAAAGCGTGAATCCTTATCTAAAATCTTACGGCGGTGATTATTTTTCATTCGTTCTTATCGGAATCGCTTTTTCCGGGTTCTTGGCAACGGGGCTAAATTCTTTTTCGAAGAGTATTAGCTCCTCTCAAGCTGAAGGGACTTTGGAGGCAATGCTGGTTACGCCGACAAAATTAGCTTATATAATAGCTTACTCCTCGATTTGGAGTTTTTTATTTACTTCTTTAAATATCGTAATTTATCTGCTGCTGGGCACCCTGATTTTTAGCGCCAATTTTGCCAAAGCCAATTTCTTGGCTGCTTTCGTAATACTTTTTATGACAATTTTCCTGTTTAGCGGCATCGGCATTATCTCGGCCAGCTTTATTATGGTTTTTAAGCGGGGCGACCCGATCAACTGGCTTTTCAGTTCGATGTCTTCCCTGATTGCCGGAACTTATTTCCCGATTACAGTGCTGCCTGTCTGGCTGCAAAAAATAGCCCAATTTTTTCCGCTGTTTTACGCTCTGAAGGCCATGCGGCAAGCTATGTTGCTGGGTTACTCTTTTAAAACGATGTCCACAGACATTTTGATACTTGGCCTTATGATTGTCGTTGTTTTGCCTATTTCCATTTGGTCATTCGGCTATGCGGTTAAACAAGCCAAAATTGACGGCTCACTGGGGACTTACTAAATGAGCCTAGAAGCGACTGCTATCAAAAAATCAACTAAAGAGGAAAGCCAAATATACAAGCGAAGAGCCTTGCAGCTTGAGCCTCTCATAAATATCGGCTTGGATGCCGGCGCTATGCTGTTGGCCGCTTATGTGGCTATTGTGACAGGCAAGTTGCTTAACCTGGAATTATTATCGCTGAGCCGCATGGTCTTGCCTGTATTGATATTTGTTTCAGCCGGTATTGTTATCGCTAAGGGCGCCGGTCTATACGGCTTTAAATTAGGAACTTCTTCAACAGAGGAGTTGCCGAAAATAGCTTTGACTTTATCGGCCTGCTCCATGTTTACCATTTTGAGTATTTTGGTTATAGAGGGTAACACTCATTATGCGGGCTTTGTGAGCATTCTTTGGCCGGCAGCAATTGTTTTGGTTTACCTTTCCAGAGTTATAAGGCGTACTTTTACCGGCTGGCAGCGGCTTCGGGGAGTGGGCTTAAGAAACGTGTTGATAGTCGGGGCGGGCCAAGTAGGTAACGATATTGCCAAGAAGCTGAAAAATAATACCTACCTGGGTTTTAATCCGATCGGCTTTGTTGATTCCAATCCCTTGCCGCTCGGTAACGAAAAGAGGGAATTAACAATTCTGGGCAAGGAAGACGAGCTGGAAAACCTCATCAACAAGTACAAGATTCATCACGTTATCATGAGCTTCTCGGCTTCCACTCACGATGTTTCGTTGTCTACAATTCGTCAATGCCAAAATATCGGGGTAACCTTCAGTGTGATTCCCCGCTTGTTTGAAGCGTTATCCGGTTTCGACACGATTGATAATGTTCAAAGCATTCCTTTGGTTACATTGCAAAATTCGAAACAAGCCTCATGGAAGCTGGCGGTAAAAAGGTTGATTGATATTTTGGGAAGTGTGTGTATTCTTATTTTGAGCACTCCTTTCCTTATAACAATCGGCATCATTATCAAGCTGGATTCCAAGGGACCGGTGTTTTTCAAGCAAAAACGCTGCGGTAAAAATGGTAAGCGGTTTTCGATGCTGAAATTCCGTTCGATGATAATTGATGCTGAAAGCAAGCAAGAGGAGCTTTTGAAAAAGAACGAAGCTTCCGGTTTAGTATTCAAGATGAAGGATGATCCCAGAATTACCAAGATAGGAAAATTCTTGCGTAAGTACAGCCTCGATGAATTCCCCCAGTTTTTTAACGTTTTAAAAGGGGATATGAGCTTGGTCGGCCCCAGGCCGCCGTTGCCGGCTGAGGTTTCCGACTATAACGATTGGTATGGGCAACGGTTATCGGTAAAGCCCGGCATGACGGGCATGTGGCAGATAAACGGACGCAGCGACTTATCTTTTGAAGAGATGGTCAAACTGGACGTTGAATACATAACCAACTGGTCTCTATGGCTTGATGTGGTTCTGCTCTTAAGAACAATACCGGCGGTAATAAATAGAAGAGGAGCTTATTGATGAGTAAGCCCTTGAAAATCGCGGTTATAGGAACAAGAGGTATACCGGCGAACCAAGGCGGTGTTGAGCGTCATGTAGAGGAGCTTTACCAGCGCTTAGCTCAGAAACACGATGTAACCGTTTATTGTCGCAAAAGTTATAGTCAGGATAGACCGGATGAGTACAAGGGGATGAAGCTTAAGTACTTGCCGAATGTAAATACAAAACATTTTGACGCTATATCGCACACCTTCTTAGCCGCAGTAAGTTCGATTTTCAATGATTATGATATCATTCATTTTCATGCTATCGGACCTTCCTCCTTATCTTTTATTCCAAAGCTTAAAAGACGGGCGAAGATAGTGGCAACGGTTCATGCTCTCGACTGGCAAAGGGATAAATGGGGTTCTTTCGCCAAATGGACGCTAAAGATTGGCGAGAAAGCAGCGGTAACCTTTCCCGATCTGACGATCAGTGTTTCCAAAGAAATTCAAGCGTATCTTAAAGATAAATACGGGCGTGATGCTGTATACATTCCTAACGGTATAAACAAGCCCGAGCTTAAGGAACCGCAAGAAATTGACCAATTCGGTCTTGAAAAGGGTAAATATGTTCTTTTTGTCGGCCGCCTGGTACCGGAAAAGAACTGCCATTTGCTTATAAAAGCTTTTAAGAAGCTTGATACTGATTTTAAGCTGGTCATTGCCGGAGATTCCGGCCATAGCAACGGTTACCAGGGAAGTTTGGTCAAAGAAGCTGGCGGTGACAAGAGGATTGTTTTCACGGGCCTAGCAACGGGACGCCTTTTACAAGAACTTTATACTAATGCTCGCTTGTTTGTTTTGCCTTCAAGCCTTGAGGGCCTGCCGGTAGTGTTGCTTGAAGCTTTGAGTTACGGGCTGCCGACAATTTGCAGTGATATTAAGCCAAATACCGAAGTTGTCGGAGAAAACGGAGAGTATGCCGACTTGTTTAAGGCCGATAACGTTGATGATTTGAATGCCCAGTTAAAGCTGATGATTAATAGGCCGAGTATTAATAAGGAAAGAGTAGCCAAAGCTCAAGAATATATTCTTAATAATTACGATTGGGATGCTGTTACGCAAGAAACTAATTCAGCGTACGACTCAATATTAACCGCTTAGTTAAATTATTAGTAAAGGAAGGTTTAAAGATGGAACTAAATAACGGGAAAAAAAGCATATGGCTTGATTTGAAAATCGTTGTGCCGGTTATGGCAGTAGCTGTTTTTGTCGCGTTTCTAAGCGCTGTCTTTGTGACGATTTCATCGCCTAAGATTTACACTGCATCTGCTAAGCTGCAACTGGAAAAGACTGATGAGGCAATGCAAAGTAGCAACAAGAGTGCCAGACAAATTTCCACCTACGCGGAAATTGCCAATGATTCAACATTTAAGAAATTAGTTTTAGAGGAAGCAAGGAGCCGGGGCAACAGGGGCTTCGCCAAATTTAGGGTAAGTGCCGAAGTAATAGGGGATACCAATATTTTGGAAATCGATGTTCAAACAACAAATCCCAAAGAAGCCAAGGTTCTGGCTAATGCAGCTGCTAGGGCCTTAGTCAAGAAAAGTGGTGGACTTAATGAGGCGGCTTTTAAAGAAACAAGACAGGTGGTTAAGGATGCCTTAAAACCGGTTGATCAGGAATTGGCCGATCTAAGAGGAAAGCTTTTTGATATTCGGGGCTCGGTTGATGAATCGGATAGCCAAGAATTATCAAGTAGTGAAGTAGATGTTAATACCAAATTATTTATCTTAAAGTCTAAATCCTTGAGTAAAAGGCAGTCTATGAAGGCAAAAGCTATGGAGGATCAGATAGATGAGAAGAAAAATCTCCGCGCCTACCTTGTTAACTATCTATCTAAAGAAAGTATAAAAAAATTGCTATCTGCGAGGAGCAGCTTAACGCTAATATTTCCGGCGGAAACGCCTGGCGGCCCCTCAAGCCCTTCCTGGCCAAAAAATATCAGTATTGCTGTTTTAGCCGGGTTGATGGTTGGGATAGCAATAATCTCCGCTACGGACATCTTTGGTGTGAAGCTGCTTTAAGAGGTAGAAAAGTTGCAAGAAATTACCCTGGAAGCTCGTAAAAACTACTCAGTCAAGCTCATTCTATTATTAATTTTCCTGGTGACGGCTTTGTCAATTTTTGCGGGTTTTGAACAAGGGCAGCGCCTACTTTTTGGATTATCGCTAGCAATAATTGCCTCTATTTCTTTGTTCAAAATCGTTAAGAGATATGGAGTGGATAGATTAATTACCTACGGAGTGTTTTTTGTAGCTATTTACTTTCCGTTTGAAGAGGTTGTATTAAAATTATTGCCTGTTTCAAGTAAGATTTACTCAATCCTGAGGTTCGGCGGCGAATTTTTTATTTATGCTCTTTTTTTAGCAGTGCTAATTGAAAAATTTTCAAAGCGTTCTTTTATTGGGACGCCAATAGATATCGCCCTATTTTTATTTGTAGCCGCTACAGCCATTTCCGCCTTGGTCAACAACACCGGCTTGATCGAATTTGCCCTTTTTATGCGGGCAATCTTGCGCTATGTCACACTTTTCTATACGGTAGCTAACCTAAAATTATCCAACGATTTTGTAAGAAAATTGGTGATTGCATTAATTTGTGTCGGGTTAATACAAGTGGCAATAGGTTTTGCTCAGGTCACGATTGGTGAACGTGTTAATAACGTTTTAAAACCGCGCGAATCAACTCTTACGGTGGCCGGTTATTCAAAAAGTTTTATATTAAATAACAACAAAAGAGAGATAGGCAGCATATACGGAACGACTGGAGACACGATAAATCTTGCACTTTTTCTTATGGTTACTTTGTCATTTTCGGCCGGCTATATCTTTTTTGCAAAGCCGTCGCACCGCTTATGGTTGGCCTTGACCAGCTTTTCTTTTATTTTGGCAATAATATTTACCTACTCAAGAGGTACTTTTCTCTCGGTTGTACTTTTGCTTGCTATTATTTTGCTGGTAAGAAGAAAAAAGCTTTTTCTGGCTGGAATTTCCGTTGCTATATTACTTATTCTAAGCCTGGTTCCAGCCAGTCTTATGATAGCCGATAATTATCGGGAGCCTTCGGAAAGCAGGCAATCTCCGATAGCCGATTTTACTCATATATTTACCAACCGCTATAAGAATAGTGCCCAGAAAGGCCGCTTGTATGTTTTAAACGTAGCCTCGAATGAAGTTATAACAAAATCACCCGTCTTTGGTTTTGGGCCGGAATTCGGCGCCGGCAAGATAGAGCTGTTAAGGGACGTATATTGGATCTTCATTATGTACAAAGTGGGGCTTCTAGGTATAGGCGCTTTCGTTTTTTTATTTATAAAACTGGGCCAAATCACCTGGTATGTATATAGTAGGTCCGAGCAGCTGATTCCAAAAATGGTCGCGCTAAGTTTTCTGGCTATTCTCGGTGCCGTGGTCCTCGATAACTTCTTTATTTCGGTTTCTGAAATTAAGATTGCGTCTTTATACTTTTGGCTTTTTGCCGGTCTATTGGCAGCCTATTGGAATGATGTAAAAAGTAACAAGCTTGAGAGCTCGTTAAAAGGGAGCGAATAGTTTAATATTATTGCCCAGCAAGAATAAAGCGACTTATAAGTCGCTTTTAGACTAGGAGATATTTTTGGAAGCACTAGTAGCAATAACTTATAGATGCAACGCAAAATGTTACATGTGTAATACTTGGCAGTATCCCAGTAAAGTGAGCGAAGAAATATCAATTAAGGACATTGAAAAATTGCCCTCTAATCTCAGCTTTATAAATATTACCGGGGGTGAGCCGTTTATCCGCAAAGATATTCAAGAAATCGTATATGTTTTAAAGAAAAAGGCAAAAAGAGTAGTAATAAGCACAAACGGTTTTTTTAGCGACCTGATAGTCGATTTAGCAAAAAATAACAAAGATATAGGAATAAGGGTCAGTCTGGAGGGATTGCCAAAGGCTAACGACGAGTTGCGTGGCATAAAAAACGGCTTTGACAAAGGCTTGAGGACAATTTTGCAATTAAAAGAGATGGGTTTAAAAGACATTGGCTTTGGCATCACCATAAGCGATAAAAATGCAAAAGATATAATGGAGCTTTATACACTCGCTAAATCCATTGATCTAGAGTTTGCAACAGCAATTGTTCATAATGGTTACTATTTTCACAAATATGATAACGCGATTATTGATAAGCAATTAATTACGAAAGAAGTTCAAAAGCTTATTGACGATCTGTTGAAAAGCAAAAGAATAAAAAATTGGTTCAGAGCTTATTTCAATTTTGGAATAATAAATTATGTAAATGGCGGAAAGCGCCTTTTGCCCTGCGAGATGGGTTCAAATATTTTCTTTGTCGATCCGTTTGGTGAGATTAAACCATGTAATGCCATGGATGAATCGATGGGCAGCATAAAAACATCTTCTTTTGATGATATTTGGCGTAGCGAAAAGGCCGAAAATGTTCGCAAACTTGTCAAAACATGCCAAAAGAATTGCTGGATGATTGGGAGCGTAAGTCCGCAAATGAAAAAATATATTTCAATCCCAGCAAGATGGATTCTCCAAAATAAATTTAGAAAGGGATAGTGGTCTATAAGTTACTATAAGTAGGCTTTTACTTATTGAGCAGCTGTATAGTATAATAAGGTACGCATCATTTAAGAAAAAATGGAATTAATTGATTATATCAAAATTGTTAAAAAGAATTACTTTCTGATTTTTATTGCCATTCTTGTTGTTACCGCTGCAACAGGGATTATTACTTATTATATGCCGAAGACTTATACTTCCCAGGCAATTCTTCAATCGGACATTGTGTTTTCAATACCTGGTCTTAAATCCGTTACTTACAATGAGCAGCAGGAAAACAGAATCTATTATTACAAGGCCATGGTTGAAGAGTCTAATTTTAGGAACGAGGTTATTAAAGAATTAGCAAAAGATAATATTGCTCTAGCAAGTAACGATTTCAATGTAAGCATCCGTCAATTACAACAAAGCAAGTTAGCGGGTTTATATGTAGAAATTAAAAATAATCGCCTATTAGCAAAAAAAGTAGCGGATACTTCTGCTAAATTGCTGGTTAAAAAGGTAGACCAGTTAAGAGACAATCCGATCCGACTGAAGCCAATGATAGAGAAAAAAATAAAAACATTAACAGGCAGTTTACGGAAACTTAGAAAACAACAGCAAAATGTAAAAAGAAAGTTAAGCGCAGGCGGTAAGGCTGTTAATTCCCAATTGTATTTAATGAAAGATAATATCCAGGACGATGTAAATACAGTGCTACAAAAAATACAGTTTTTCCAGGATTACCACAATAGATTGTCGATTGAAAAAGTAGTTGCTAAAAAAGGATTACAAATTGTTTATTCGGCCAATATCCCATATTCGCCCATAAAGCCGAAAATGTCTACTAATTTATTGTTCGGAGCTTTTGCCGGTTTTTCTCTTGGCCTTGGCTTGACAACACTTTATGGCAAAAGAGATTTCTAAGAAATCCATTATCTTAATATCACTAGCTGTCTATTTACTACTTGCGGTCCTCTTAAAGGATTCCTTTAGCACAATTAAGAATTTTGATAGCTATCTGATCATTTCCTCTTTTGTAGCCTTATTAATTGCATTGCTATTGTTCAATATGAAATATGCCCTTTTCGTATTACTCATTCTTAGGCCGATAACCGAGAATTTCACGCTAATTAATTATCCGATTCCGATAATTAACCAGCCGCTGAACTTTACTTCGATAATAAGTGCCTTAATAATTGTTGCAGGCTTGCTTTATTTATTAATTAATAGATCCCCAATCACAAAATACCCGTTGTCAAAACAATTTTTTGCTTTTGTTGGTATCGCTTTTTTAAGTAGTTTATTTTCTTCGAATTTTAGCGCCAGTTTTGAAGAATGGCTAAAAATGTTTAGCGTCTTTGTAGTTTTTCTGGTGGCAACCAATTTGATAACTAGCAAAAAAGATCTGCTTCAACTAATTGGCGCTATTGTAATTTCAATGGTTGCCCCCGTATCTGTAGCTCTTTATCAGATATTTGCGGGCAAAGGTGACCCGTACACAAAAGGATTTATAAGAGTTTATGGCACTTTTACTCACCCGATTACACTTGCGTATTATGTTCTACTGGTTTCGGTGGTTATTATTGTTCTATCAATTGAAACTAGGAACCGCTATTTGAAAATGCTTGCGTACATTTCGTTCATTCCTATTGGAGTAGTTTTCATAAATACTTTTGCTAGAGGCGCATGGATAATTTTTGTGGTTGTTTTATTTATCCTGGGAATTATTAGGTATAAGAGATTCTTGATTATTCTTCCAATATTATTGGTAATTATGGCCCTCTTTTTTGGAACTGTTACTACTCGGTTCGCAGACCTATCAAAAACAGCAAATAACGAAGCAGGGAGCGTAAACAGCATTGAAAGCCGACAAGATATTTGGAAGCAAAACATACCTTTAGTTTTAGCTAATCCAGTCTTTGGAAACGGTATCGGTGCTTCGTATCGCTTAATTAATCAAGATACTCACAACGATTATTTAAGAATTCTTGCTGAGGCTGGAGTTCTTGGTCTCTTAGCTTACTTGTGGCTGTTGCTTATTACAGTGAAAAGTAGTTGGAAAAGATACAAAGAAAGCGATGATGAAGATACTAAAAACATAGCACTTGTTTTCTTTGTTATGGCTGTTGCCTATGTTATTTTGTCTTTCGATAGCAATGTATTGATTAATGGGGCCTTTCAATGGACTTTCTGGTCGCTAGCGGCAGCTGCAAATGGTAGCAAAATACAACCTGCGACACTAGTTTCTAATCAATTATGAAAATTTTGATGGTAAATAAGTATTACTATGATCGCGGTGGCTCAGAATCATACGCCTTTTCGCTTACCAAGTTATTGGAATCAAAAAACCACACGGTTATTCCATTTTCTATGAAGCATGAGAAAAACCATGCATCTATTTATACCAAATATTTTGCTGAGAACATTGATTATGTGGACTCTCTTCGTGATTTCAGTTTGATTAATGGGCTAAAAGTTGCGTATCGGTCAATCTATTCAATTGACGCTAAACGCAAGATTGAGAAACTAATAAACGATGTTAAGCCGGATATTGCCCATCTTCATAATATCCATTACCAATTAACGACTTCGATTATTCGAGTATTGAAGCAACATTCAATACCGATTGTATGGACTTTACATGATTACACGTTACTCTGTTCAAATTCCATTTTTTTTAATAAAGATAAAATCTG
>Ga0214473_10009656_pt1 | contig 11391 bp, 9 predicted proteins | sample RVTome_7_FD_203509 | JGI IMG/M metagenome (GOLD analysis project Ga0214473, IMG submission 203509) | Soil microbial communities from uranium-contaminated site in the Upper Colorado River Basin, Wyoming, United States - RVT98D197 | ecosystem: Environmental > Terrestrial > Soil > Contaminated >...
TTTTTTTCAAATACCTCGTTAATCTCTTCAACAGTATCAGTAACTTTCTGAATACTTCTACTCTCTGCCGAGTCTTCTCCCGCACTTTTTACCGCCTTCGTTAATCCTTCAACGATCTGGCCAAAGGTCATTTTTCCGATCTTTTCTTGCATTTCAGTCTCTGAATTAACTGCAAACGCTCCAGGGTACTCAGCATACCTTTGGTCAGGCAAACCCTCTGCCTTTGTTAGGGCACGAACAAGGGGCAGAAAGCTCGTAGCTGCGACTGCAACAGATGGGATACCTGCCCTTTCTCCTACTATAGCCGGCCACAACGCGGCCGGTGTGCAAGTCCCTCACCCCCCGTTACCCGTAATCAAAGCATCACATCCCTTTTCCAGCAGGGCAACCCTCACGGCCTCCAATGTCTCCTTTTTCTTGTCCGGCCCAAAAGCATCGATCGGAGTCCTGGGGAACTGATCATATGGGATGATCTTTACACCAGGAAATCGCTTCTCAAGCATTTCCCTTATTATTGGAAAGCTTTTCTCCCCTAAAAAACCGCTATTCCATACCTCACAAACTGTCTTGTTCTCCAAGGTATTGAGACGCGGCGATAGCTTCTTCTTCTTAACTGCCTGCTCCCCGATAGGTGCCAATACCTCTAATTTTGTACTCACTCTCCTCTCCTTTCGTATTTTAAAATCACTTAAACCTTCTGGCAGAGCCGGAAAAATCAAGTGTTGACCCTCAAAGACGATTCAGGATTTATCAAAAGGCAAAAACCCTCCTTTCCTCTGAAATTGCTATTTCTTACTACTCCGCTAATCAAAGATGAGCAATACCTTTGTCGGCAGATACCAATAGCGATCGCCGAAGCATTTATAATCCTTTGACTGTTATCGATTAATATACTCAAAAGCCAGCATGTCGATTTGCCGACTATCCAAAACGCACCCATGAATTCTCCAACTTTTCAAGTTCCCCGCCAGAGACGCGAGTATCCCTTTGTAAAATTACATATTTCTCTCCTATCCTTTCATTAAATTCGGCAAATACAAAATAATTTGTGGAAATAGCATACAAAGTATCAAGCCAACGAGCTGCACGGCGACGAAAGGAATGGCTGATTGGTATACTTCCTGCATAGTTATTTCTGGTGGTATAATGCTCTTCAGATAAAAGAGGTTATAACCAAAAGGTGGCGTTAGATAAGCCATTTCCAGATTTACAATGAAGAGAACTCCGAACCATAAGGGATCAAATCCTAGCATCTTGACAGCTGGCAAAAAAAGAGGCGTGCATAACAAAATAATCCCAGCTGGATCCATAAGACATCCTAATATTATTATAATTACTTGTATGCAAATCATTACAACCCAAGGATTTAATTTTGATCCAACAAGGACATTTTTTACAAACTCAGCTCCCCCCGCAGCGAAATATGTAGAGACAAACATTAGTGATCCAATAACAATCCACATAACCATGCTGCTGCTTAGCAGGGTCTGGGAACAAGCTGTTTTAAGCCGTTTCCAGGTAAAGCGGCCATGAATAACCGAGCATAACATACTGCCAAATGCTCCAACCCCCGCTGCCTCCGTAGGAGTAGCAATCCCTGAAAAAATGGAACCTAGGACCCCGACAATAAGGAGAGTCGGGAGGATGACCCCCTTTGTCGCAATCAATTTATCCCTCAGAGTGATCAGTGATCTTTCTTCTTTTGGCATGGAGGGGCATAAATTTTTATTTAATAAACTTCTCACCAGTATATAAATAATAAATAAGCCTGACAGCATAAGCCCCGGGAGGATGCCTCCTATGAACATCTTTCCTACTGACACACCTGCCACAGCCCCATAAATAACCATCAATAAACTCGGCGGAATAAGCTGACCTAAAGCACCACCCGCCATGATACAACCCATAGAAATATTCTTATTGTAACCCCTTTTTTGCATAGCAGGGAATGCGAGCACACCCATCGTCAAAACGCCCGCAGCGCTTACTCCACTCATAGCTGCTATTGCCGTGCAGATCAAAATTGTTCCAACCGCCAAGCCACCTCTAATACCTCCCATCCAAATATGGATGGCACCATACATATCATCAGCTAAGCCGGAGCCTTCTAGGATAACTGCCATAAGCATGAATAGGGGAACAGCAATCATTTCATAACTAAACATGGCACCAACGGTACGGCTGCAGTTCAAATAAGCAGACTCTGGGCCCCACAAAAACAAACCAAACACGATAGCTGTACTTCCCAAACTAAAGACCAGTGGCACTCCTAAAAATAACAAAAGGAAAACAAAACCGAAAATAAGTATTGTGATGAGCTCAGGACTCATTAATCGCTCCTCTGCCAAAATATTCCTTTGCCTTGCAAACAAATACCACCAACGCTTGCACAAACATCAAAAGAGCCGCTATAGGCACCACTGAGATCACAGGGAATATATATGGTCTCCAAGGAGACTGGAAGCGCTCCAACATTTTTATGGATTCCCAGGCCATCCAAATCCCTTCCCATGTCAGTAGGCCTGTGAATAAAAAGATAAAAATCGAACCAAATAGATCAAGAACTAGCCTTATTTTTGGAGAAAAACGGCGGTATAGGAGATCCACCCGCACGTGTCCTTCGTGACAATGGGTATACGCTCCCCCTAAAAGAAAATAGGTCGCAAATAGAAGTAAAGACGTCTCATAAACCCATATCGTAGGGCTCTTGAAGAAATACCTCATCACTATTTCCCACATTATCACGCCTATGAGAACCAGAACTATAAATCTCACAATTCGCCCAACACCATCATTGATTCTGCTGATAATGTTAGAATTTGCTTCCACCATTATTATTCTCCCTCATTCAAAGCCTCCGCAGGGGGAGCCCCTTTTGTCTTTGAGCTCCCCCTGCGGCTAGACTACTATTTAGGCTCTTCCCAACCGTATTCTTTTAACAGCGAAACCTGTGAATCAAATATCTCTTTAAACTCGGGGTCCTTAATAGCCTGCTTCTTGGCGTTTTTGTATCGCACTTCTTCAACCTTCTCGAAATCTTCTTTAGGCCAAGTGATAAAAATCATTCCTTTGGACTTTAGCGTACGAATAACCCTTTGTGTTTCAAGGCGGACTTTGAGGCTGTAACGATAGCTAGTTTCAAGCTGGGCCACCTCGACGATATATTTGAGATCATCAGGCAGTTCTTGCCAGGCCTTCATATTTACAAACCAATCATAGGAACCACCATAACCGAACGGCGGCAAAATAATATATTTGGTCACCTCGTGAAAACCCAGTTTATAGTTCACTATAAGGGGGTTGTATTCGGCACATTCAACAACACCTCTCTCAAGCGCAGAATAAATCTCCCCTGCTGGTACGCCTACGACTGAAGCACCTAATGCCGTTGCCATTTCTGCTGCGGGGCCAACTGACCTCATCTTTTTCCCTTTTAGATCGGCCAATCTGTTAATTGGCACTTTCGACCAGATGTGCTCGGGAAATGATATCGATTTTCCTAGATAATACATTCCATGTTTTGCAAGAAGCTTTTGGGATAGTTCCTTTCCGCCATACTCATAAGCCCATATCTGACCTTGTTCAAGGTCTCTTCCCGCAATTGTTTCATTATAAATTAGAAGAGGAGGAACCTTTCCGGCCCAATACACCAAAAAATGGTGTGAAATCTGGATCATGTTCTTCTGTACAGCATCCCAGACCCCCCAAGTCGGCACTAGACCATCAGGGGGAAACAACTTGATGTCCAGTCTGCCATTGCTCAATTTCCTTACTGTATCTGTAAAGTGTTGCGATATTGCATTATATTCCATTAGCCCAGGAGGGTCTACGGTTTGCATCTTCCACGTAATCACCTTTTCTTTTGCATTGGCTATGATGCTGCCACCCATTAATAGACCAATCACTACGGTCGATACAATGCCAACTAGAAAAAATCTTTTTTTCATATTCTCAGACCTCCTTAATGTGTAAGAACATTTTCACTTCTAATTAATTACTAAAGACTGTTTTGATTATTAATGTGGAAATAGAAAGTGTGCCACCCCTTGGAACAGAGAGGCACCTATGCAGCAGAAAAAGTCGTAGGATCACCCCCTTTCTTGGGGAAAAATGGCTTTTAAATGCATGCTCTTTGAGTCGATAACTGTGTCCTGCAATACGGAATTCCCGCACAGTTCCTGTAACCTCTACCCGAAGACAAAGGGCTGAATTTTAGGAATTCCCCCGGATTAAACATCCGTAAAGATTTGAAAAGAGCTCCGCATCCTTTATTTTATTCGGCATGATGGTGGCATGTCTTTTCGCTAATGTAAATAGGAAATAATAGGGTATATAATGGGTATGAATTGTCACCAGTTTAAAGAAGGCGAGAGATGCCTATAGGGGAAATTAGGCAATAATTGCGGAATGTTTTACTCCATCATCAATCGTCGATAGGTACGTTCTCATGTTTATCTTCTTTTTTGTGATGCCGACTTTCCTCCTAATATGCTTCCTATGACAATCGATCGTTTCTTTGCACAAATTTAGGGAATTTGCTATCTCTTTTGAAGTTTTGCCAAACCTTATAAGATTTGCTATCTGAATTTCTGTGGGAGTCAAATTAGTAAAAGTCATCTTGTGTGCAAATGGCGAGATAATTTCCATAAGATTGGATTTTAGGATTTGGAAAATAACTTTTTGATACTCTGTTACACTAGCTTGCTGCAATCTTTCTAGACCTGGGAAAATTAGGTGTTTTATGTTGAGGAATATTCTCCGTTCAAATTCCTGTTTATCTTCATCCCTTTTATTTAACAAGACTTTGAGTGCTATATTTGCCTCCTCAAGATTTTTTGTTTGGATTTTCAATTCGCTTTCCCTCCCTTTCAGCACACCTTCCACGCGTTTACGTTCATTCAACTCTTGCTGAAGTTTGGAATACAAATTGGCGTTATCCAAAGCAATTGATGCTAATTTGGAATACTGTTCTAGGATTGCTTTTTGTTGTTTTCCGAATTCATTATCACTAGCACTGTTGGTGTTGCCCAACCCAATTACCCCCACGATTTTGCCTTGTAAACGAATTGGGATCCCAGCCATAGCTTTTAAATCTTTGAATCTGTCACCCGGCACTTTGCCTGACCATTTATTGTAATCCCTTACAGACATGAATTTACCAGTTTTCCACACCCTTCCAGCAAGTCCTTCGCCAGTCTTGAGCCGATAGCCAACATCCTTTGCGAAATAGCCCAAACCAACCCGAACCTCCAACTCCTGAGTCTTAGAGTCATACAAGTCCACATACCCGTCAGAGGTTCCTACAAGAGCCGCAGCTCCGGCAACAAGCGCTTTTAATAAATCTCTTAATTCTAAACGGCCCATAAAGTCAAGAGCGGTCTTGTGTAGGGCAGCGAGATAGAAGTTGTTTATTTGCACTAATTCCATGCCCTTTTTATGTTTGCTTATTTCTCTCTCTAATTTTTTGATTTTACTTTCTATCTCTTTATAGGTTGGCTTTTTCCCCATATAGGATCCCCCCTCATAATTTTAGAATGGAAAAAGTTGAACCTCTCCCCGCTGTCAAGACGAAAAAATGAAGGCCTCCAAAATGTTTTTGGCTCTTCTCCTAAGGCTAGAAATCAATTTGACCCAGTTCCATGGAATGGATAACATCGGGGAGCGCGCCCTTGAGCTTCTCGTATGTGACCAGCCTCTGTATCCCGTAGCTTCCTGCAAAAACAAGTTACTGGAACCTTACCACCATTCAGAGGGGAAAGCAAGCCTCCCAATGAGACTGAGGGGTTAGCTACAAAAACGTATTATCAACTGCCAATTCACCATTGCCCATTTTGCATTTTACAGAAGGAATATGGATACATCGGCTATCTTCTTTATCTGACACTCCTCGGGGGCCATATCAGGGATGGGGTCGGACTCTTGATGCCATTTCAAAATACCAAGACGCTGTCAGAAATTCCTCCTCCCATCCAAGAGGAGCTTACATCGCTTCATCGATTTTGTTCGCTGTCTTTGCGGTACAGAGTGATATTTTCAGGGTGATCTTCCCCCGAAAAAGTGTGGGGAGGGGGACGTTGGTGTAATCGCAAATTGCTAATTTTTACAATTCAATCCCCCTTTTCCAAAGAACTGCGATAATAATTAACCAATGAAGCAGGGAAGAACGTGGGCAGGCATCCAAAAAGCAAATCGATCGGAAGAAGTATGGCCCCTATTATCAATGGACACGAAAAGTAAACGGAAAGACGATTACGGTGAATCTCTCGGAGGCTCAGGTCGATCTATTCCAGAAGGCTCTCGATAATAATCTAAAATTTGAGCAAATCCTGAGTGAGATGAGGCAAATTTCCATACAACGACTTGAAAATAAAACACAAAGCGTAAAAAGGAGAAGGCTATGACCCCTCTTAACCTTAAACTAGTGCCATTCTGATGTGTCCCCGGAATAAAGCGGAAGATCGCCTCCAGCTTTTTCAGGTCCAGGGAGGGAGCGACCCGGAATATGCCCCTCCCGTAAAAGCATCCGTCCGTTTCCAGGACATGCCAGTGGGGATTGTTTCCGTTGCCCACCCCCTGTCTTCCAAATTAAAATTACGCTAAGATGACGTTTATGGACAAACTTAAATTGGCACGCGATTTGATGAAGCGATACAGCAATGTCATTTTTTTTGTCGGTGGTTTTTTCTTCGATGCCTTCACTCTCATCCGGATTGACTCTATCATTGACCTTGTCTTCCAGTCCTTTTATCTGTTCGGAATTACACTCATCATCATGCTGCAGGCCTATCTGGAGGCTGGACGGTGGCGACCACAGGGGTGGATAGCCCCTTTGTGGTCGTTTGAATCGGAGATCATCCACTTTTTCTATGGTGGCCTCTTGAGCGCCTACGTTATTCTCTATTTCAAAAGCACCAGTTTGTCCCGCTCGATCATTTTCCTCGGTTTCCTCGTTATTTTGATGCTGGCCAATGAAATGCCTCAGATCCGACGATTGAGATCGTTATTAAGACTGGGGCTGTATGCATTTTGTCTTATTTCTTATCTCAATTATCTTTTTCCCATCTTAATTGGTCGCATGGGGGATTGGGTTTTTTCGCTGGCGTGGGTTTTAAGCACCGCTCTCATTTATCTGTTGATTAGGAAATTGGCCAGTCTGCACGTTGAGCCAGAGAAGGCACGTGTAAGACTCGGGTGGCCTCCCGTTCTTGTTCTTGTTTTGGTGGCGGTCTTCTATTTCATTAAATGGATCCCCCCTGTTCCTTTGTCGATGCAATACGCTGGCATTTTCCGAAACGTCGAGCCAGAGGCAGGCCATTATCGGCTAACCTACTTGAAACCTCCCGGGACGCGCTTCTGGCTAAAAAGCGAGCACTTATTCCTCGCCCGCGAAGGGGACCGGGTTTACTTCTTCACAAGGATTTTTGGCCCCAGTCGTTTTGAACACCGAATTTTTCTGCGCTGGGAGTTGAAAGACCCTCGTGGGAATCGATGGATCAGATCGGACCGTATTCCCCTCTCCATAAGAGGCGGGCGGGGCCAGGGTTATCGAGGTTATGCGTATAAAGAAAACTATCAGCCCGGCAAATGGCGCATTGAGGTTGAAACCGAGGATGGCCGAGTATTGGGTGGGGTCGTTTTTCAAATTGAGAAAGACCCTTCAGCGGAAGAGCGGGTCTTCCTCGAACGTCGAATGTAGAAAAAGTCTCGCATGAACCGGTGTCAGGCAACGGTCATCAGGTATTCTTAGGGGGCCCTATGGAATCTCATTCGTGGGAAGGGGCACGTTGGTGTGATCGCAAATTGGTAATTTGCACAATTCAATCCCCCTTTTCCAAAGAACTGCGATAATAATTAACCAATGAAGTAGGGAAGAACGTGGGCAGGCATTAATAAATTAGGGGGATCAGGGGGCAGGTGTCACACACGCCCTCAAAATCATCTCGTGGACGCCGGGCGGCTCTACCCGCAGGCTTGGCGGCTTGCGGAAAAAAACTATTTTACCGCAGAGAGCGCAGAGGACCTGGAGAAGAACAAATTGGTTTAAATGGTCTGGGGGACGTGGTCTGGGGGACGTAGTTCATTTGTTGACTAGCCCTCATGGGAAGGGGGTCGGGCATAAGTAAATAAGTATTGACGATTTTGTGTAGAGGTGAGGGACGTAGTTGCGAAAATTCTGAATCTGAATATACTAATCTGGCCTTGCCCCAAAAGAAACGGAACTAACGGAGGTACGCCCCCATTCTCTTACAAGCAGCTTTTCCTTTGGTTAACTAGAAGAAGAGGGAGAATTGGAGCGGGCGGAAAAGGGGTGCATGGTAATTCGGAAAATAAGCAAAACTGAATCGTCGACATTAATAAGTTCTCTTTGAAGCAACCTCCTGCTCTTCCCTTTGTCCCCAGCCAGAACCTTCCCTTCCGAATTTGTCATAATATTCCATGTCATAATATTCCACTTGACAATGGCATTTTGACAGCCCATACTGCTATATAATGACAGCCTACAAGCAGAGAGATATGGCTTCCATGGTGTCCGCGGCGCTGGTAAACATGCCGGTTGTAGTCATTACCGGGATGCGACAAACGGGGAAAACGACATTTCTCCAAAACCAGCCCGGGCTCGGGCAGAGGCGTTATCTGACTTTTGACGATTTCCCTCAACTGGCAGCGGCGAAATCAGACCCGGATGGGTTTGTCAGTTCGGAAGAACCTCTCACCATCGATGAAGCTCATAAATGCCCGGAGATTTTCACCGCAATCAAAAGAGCGGTAGATAAAAGAAGGAGACCCGGACATTTCTTATTATCCGGCTCAGCCAATTTTGCCCTATTGAAAAATATAAGAGAGAGCCTCGCCGGGCGGGCGCTCTACCTGCAAATGCGCCCTTTCAGCCGCCGCGAGATCAGCGGGGAAATTTCCGAGAGACCTTTCCTGGAAAGATTTTTTCAGACGCAGGAGATCCCCAAAGGGGAAAAGTCTAAATCGATCAATACCAAAGACGTTCTAACCGGCGGAATGCCGGCGGTTTGCCTGGGGGAGGTCAAACACCCAAATCTTTGGTTCAAGGGATACGAGCAGACCTACCTGGAAAGGGATTTGAGGGAGATCAGTCAGGTCGAGAACCTGATGGCCTTAAGGGACCTTCTCCATCTGACCGCTTTGAGGACCGGCCAGCTTTTAAGCCCTAGCCAGCTCGGCCGAGACGCAAAACTGAGTGCCGCCACAACCTCCAGGTACCTTTCCCTGCTGGAAACATCTTTCATCATCACCCGATTGAATCCATATTTAAGGAACAAGGCCAGCAGGATCATAAAAACCCCCAAGCTCTACCTGAATGATTCGGGCCTGGCTTGTTACTTTGCCGGGCTGGATCGATTTGAAGCCGGATCCGGGGGACCTCTCATCGGCACCCTTTTCGAAACCTATGTGGCCCAGAATCTTATGAACATCATTGATTCCGTCTGGCCGGAGGCGCATTTATATTTTTGGACCATCCAGGGAAGACAAGAGGTGGATTTCATAATAGAGGCCGGCCGTTATTGCCTTGCCCTGGAGATCAAAGGGGGAGCCAAATGGCAGGAGCGAGACCTGGCAGGCCTAAAAGCGTTCTTAGCCTCAACACCCCATTGCAAGGGTGGTATTCTCGGCTATAACGGAGGGGATGCCGTTCAACTCGGGGAAAAATTATGGGCCCTCCCCACAAGCCTTGTTCTTTCATGAAGACGTAAGAGGCGACAGGGAGCATCCGGGTCGGACCTGGCTAAATATTGAATATTGCGCAAGAACACCATTAAGAATGGTTATTTGGGGGCCTTAGAACGGCATTTTTGACTCCCAAATCATCTATTTAAGACGCTGGAAAGGGAATGGGGGACGTTCGTGCAGAAATTGCCTAGCGTCCGTCCTTCCGATTCATCGGACTTTCCTGCTACCCAGGTGGGAGGGACGGAACGTCGGTTCAAAGCAACTTTTCTCGTGGTTAACTATGAGGGGCTGTGCAGGAAAGTGGGAACGTTGGTTCATAAGTCCCTCGCCCGACAAAATATGGCGCGGTCATCAATACTGGTTGACAGGACATACACATAAACGTATAATAGTATAAATGGAAGGCGAGTTGAAGATTGTCCGGTGGGTAGGATCGTCCCGCAGGGATCTCAGGGCCTTTCCAGCCCCCGTGCGACGTGATATTGGGCAGGCCCTTTATGCCGCTCAATGGGGTGAAGAATACCCGAGCGTAAAGGTTCTGCAAGGTTTCGGGGGCCGGTCGGTCCTGGAAATCGTAGCGCCCTACGCGGGCGACACATACCGTGCTGTCTACACGGTGCGCTTCGAGGACGCGATCTACGTGCTTCATGCTTTCCAGAAGAAGTCAAAGAGGGGCATCTCGACACCCAAAAAGGAAATCGACTTGATAAGACAGCGGCTTGCGGCCGCTGAACAGGATTACAGAGAAAGGCACAACTAAAATGAAACGGAACGCCAAGATCCGGGTCAAAGAAGGCAGCGGCAACATTTTTGCCGACCTCGGCTTTGCCAATCCCGAGCGCGAGGAGCTCAAAGCCCGCCTCACCCTGCAGATTTATCGCCTCATCAAACAACGCGGGCTCACCCAGGCCCAGGCCGGCGAAGTTCTGGGTATCAAGCAGCCGCACGTCTCGAGCCTCATGCGCGGCCAATCCGGGGCCTTCTCCGTTGAACGCTTGATGAACTTTCTCGTGGCCCTGGGCCAGGATGTTCAGATCACTGTCAGGTCTACACGCAAACACCGTGGCGCAGTATCCGTTATCCTCGCATGATCCGGGGCGAGATCTGGGATGCCGGAAAATACAAAGAAAAAAACGGTGACATAATTGAGAAAAACCCGGATGGCCGGGAGCGGGTAAGATTCAAGACGGTCAAGGCAGGGAGGACCCCCCAAGCCATTCGTCAATTGCTTAAAATGTGGAATGAATGCCTTTACGAAAAATGGGTCCATCCGCTCATCGCTCTGGCAGCCTTCAATCTTGATTTTCTGTGCATTCATCCCTTCCGGGATGGCAATGGGCGTGTCTCACGCCTTTTGCTATTGCTCCAGTGCTACCACCGGGGTTATGAAGTCGGTCGATATATAAGCCTGGAACGCCCCATTGAACAGAACAAAGAGCGGTACTACGAAACCTTAGAACTAAGCTCTTATGGCTGGCATGAAGGCAAACACGATCCATGGCCGTATATAAACTACCTTCTGTTTATCCTTAAGACCCCCTACCGGGAGTTTGAAGAGCGAGCAGGTCAAATGGCTTCCCCCAAAGGTTCCAAGACAGAAGTCGTTTTGGAAGCGCTTCGCAAGCAGGCAGGAGAATTCAGGTTAGTGGACATCGAACACGACTGCCCGGGAGTTGGAAGGGAGTGGAT
>Ga0214473_10009657_pt1 | contig 11391 bp, 10 predicted proteins | sample RVTome_7_FD_203509 | JGI IMG/M metagenome (GOLD analysis project Ga0214473, IMG submission 203509) | Soil microbial communities from uranium-contaminated site in the Upper Colorado River Basin, Wyoming, United States - RVT98D197 | ecosystem: Environmental > Terrestrial > Soil > Contaminated >...
TGGGCGAGCTGATCGAAAAAAATCCGGACTCGGTCCTGGGCTATTACTACCGCGGGCGGCTCCTCGCCGCGCAGAGGAAGCTTCCGGACGCCCTCAAGGATTTCGACAAGGTCCTGGAATTGCAGCCCGCCTTCGACGGTGCCCTGGTCGATTCGGGCGGGGTCCTGGAGATGATGGGGAAGCACGCGGAGGCGGAGGTGCGGTACAAGAAGGCGCTGGAGATCTCTCCGAACAACCCGTTGATCCGGGAGCGGCTGGGCCGCGTCCTGATCCTGGAGAACAAGATCGACCAGGCCGTCGGGCAGTACGAGGAGCTCAAGAAGTTCTCCAGCGACAACCTGGAGTTCCGGACGAGGCTGGGCATTCTCTACCTGGAGCGGGACCGTTTCGACGACGCCATCAACGAGTTCCGCTTCGTCCTGTCGGCGAAGCCGGAGAACTTCCAGGTCCGCTTCTTCCTGGGGTCCACCTACCAGGAAAAGGGGATGCTGGCCGAGGCGGAAGAGCAGTTCCGGGGGATCCCCGAATCCGCGACGGTCTACCGGGAGGCGATGCTCCACCTGGCGATGACGCTGGGCCGCGCCAAGAAGCCGGACGAGGCGATCGGGGTGACGCGGAAGCTTCGGGTGAAGTACCCGGAGGACGTGGCCCTGATGGTGTTCCTGGGCGGTCAGCTCGAGGAGGCGAAGAAATACGACGAGGCGGTGGGCGTTCTCACGGAGGCGGTCGCCAAGGATCCGAAGAACGCCACCCCCCTGTTTTCCTTGGGCGTCGTCTACGACAAGATGGGGAACTTCGAGAAGATGGCCGCATCGATGCGGAAGGCGATCGAGATCGACCCGCGCCACGCCGTGGCCCTCAATTATCTGGGATACTCGTACGCCGACCGGAACGTGAACCTCAAGGAAGCGGAAGCGCTGATCCTCCGGGCGCTGGAGATCCGGCCCAACGACGGCTATTTCATCGACAGCCTGGCCTGGGTGCATTACCGGCAGGGAGACTTCCCGCGCGCCGAGGCGGAGCTGCGACGGGCGCTTACGCTGGTCCCGGACGACCCGGTGGTGCTCGAGCACCTGGGGGATGTCCTGGTGAGCGAGGGGAAGGGGAGCGAGGCCGTCGCCTCCTTCGAGAAGGCGATCGCGAAGGGGCACGAGAAGCCGGAGGAAGTCAGGAATAAGCTCAGCCGGGTCAAAGAGGCTCCGCCCGCGAAGTAGTGAGTCGGGCCGCCGCCGGTTCCTTGCCGCGGCATCGGCCTGCTGGGTCGCCTCGGCGCTGGTCCTGGCCGCCGGATGCGCTCCGGTCCGCCATCGCCTTGCGGGGGAAGAGGCGCGGGGCGCCCACGATCTCTTCGCGGCCGCCGCCGCGGTTTCCTTCCCCATCGAAGCTTCCTTTTCCGGCGTCGCCGAGGTTTCCGGCCGCGTGTTTCCGTTCGTCGCCGGGGTGAGCTCGAGGGCTTCCGCCGAGGAGACCGTCGGGTTCTACGACCCCCTGGGCCGTCCGGTCCTGTTCCTTCTCAACGACGGAGGGAGCGTGACGATCTTCCGAGGCGATGCCGCGGGCGAATTCCCGGTTCCGAACCTCCCCCCGGCACCGGTGGGGCCGGTTTCCCTGGGGCGGATCCTTTCCGGGGCGCCGGGGTATTCCGTCGACGGAGGGGACCCGGGCAGGACGCCGGAGGGCGAGTGGGTCCTGGAAGACGGGCGGCAAACCCTTATCTCCGATCCGTTCCGCCGGTTCCTGTTGCGCGCGGAGTACAGGTTCCGGGGCAGGCGGGTTGCGGTTTCCTACCCGGGACGCGAAGCCCCGGGGCCGCCGCCCGTGGTGAAGATCGAAATATCCGGGTCGAAGATCGTGTTGCGGAGGGACGTGGAATGAGACGCCGGCTTCTCCTTCTTGCCGTGCTTGCCCTGTCGGCCTTCCTTGCCGCCGGATGTTCCGGGGAGAAAAAGGAGGCCCCCGGAACGGGAGCCGCCGGAACGCAGGAGACGCCGGCTTACGGGGACGCGCTCGTGGAGGGGAGCAACGGGGACGTCAGCGGGTTCCTTTCGGCGGTGACGAGCGACTCCGCCTCCCACAGCGCCGCGAACTACATCTTCAACGGCCTCGTCCGGTACGACAAGAACCTCAAGCTGGAGGGGGAGCTCGCCGAGTCCTGGGAGGTGTCCCCCAACGGGAAGAAGATCACCTTCCGTCTCCGGAAAAACGTGAAATGGCACGACAACGTCGCATTCACCTCCGACGACGTGATGTTCACCTACCGGAAGATGATCGACCCGAAGACGCCCACGGCGTACGGAGAAGCCTTCAAGCAGGTGCGGCGGGTGACCAACCCTGATCCCCATACGGTCGTCGTGGAATACGACAAGCCGTATGCTCCCTCCATGGAATCCTGGGGATTGAACATCCTGCCGAAGCACCTTCTCGAAAAATACCCGGACATCAAGCAGAGCCCCTTGAACAAATCGCGCCCGATCGGGACGGGACCGTACAAATTCGTCGAGTGGAAGCCGGGGCAGAAGATCGTCTTCGAGGCGAACCCGGACTACTTCGAGGGGAAGCCGTACATCGCCCGGGTCGTCACCCGCGTCATTCCCGACCAGGCCACCATGTTCCTCGAGCTCAAGTCGGGCGGCATCGATCAGATGACGCTCACTCCGCTGCAATATTCCAAGCAGACGGACACGGAGGAGTTCCGGAAGAATTTCCGGAAGTACCGCTACCTCACGTTCATCTACACCTACCTGGGCTTCCGCCTCGACCATCCCTTCTTCAAGGAGAAGCGGGTCCGGCAGGCGATCGCCCACGCCATCAACAAGAGGGAGCTGATCGACGGCGTCCTTTTCGGACTGGGGCAGGAGGTCACCGGCCCGTACAAGCCCGGCCATTGGGTGTACAACCCCGACGTGCGGAAGTATCCCCACGATCCGGCGAAGGCGAAGGCGCTCCTTGCCGAGGCGGGATGGAAGCCCGGCGCGGACGGGACGATGGAGAAGGACGGGCGGAAGTTCGTCTTCACCGTCCTCACCAACGCGGGAAACGAGAGCCGTTCCAAGACGGCCGCCATCGTCCAGCAGCAACTTGCCGCCGTGGGGATCAAGATGGAGATCCGGACCCTGGAATGGGCCGCCTTCATCAACGAGTTCGTCAAGAAGCGGAAGTTCGACGCCCTGATCCTGGGATGGGCGACGGGCCCCGAGCCGGACCAGTTCGACATCTGGAGCTCCACGAAGACGGGCCCCGACGAGCTCAACCACGTGGGCTTCGCCGACGCCGAGGTGGACCGGCTTCTCGAGGAAGGGCGCCGCACCTTCGACATGGAGAAGCGGAAGAAGGCGTACTTCCGGATCCAGGAGATCCTGGCGGAGGAGCAGCCCTACGTCTTCCTCTACGCCCCGGAGGCGCTGCCGGTCTTCCAGAAGCGGTTCCGCGGGATCGAGCCCGCCCCCGCGGGGATCGGCTACAACTTCATCAAGTGGTACGTGCCCAGGGCCGAGCAGAAGTACACCTCTTTCCAGTGACGGGGGTCCGATGCTCCGGTACGTCGTACGACGCCTGCTCCTGACGGTTCCGCTGCTGGTCGGGATCAGCCTCCTGTCGTTCCTCGCCATCCACATGGCCCCGGGGGGGCCGATCAGCGTCGCCGCCGACCTCAACCCGAAGGCGACCGCGGAGTACCGGGAGCGGATGGTGCGCTACTACGGCCTCGACCAGCCGATCCACGTGCAGTACGGACGCTGGCTCGTACGGATGTCGACGCTCGACTTCGGCGAGAGCTTCGCCCCCGACGGGCGGCAGGTCTCCGAGAAGATCAAGGAGAGGATCCCCGTCACCCTCACGATCAACGTCCTTTCCATGGGGCTGATCTTTCTGGTCGCCATACCGCTGGGGATCTACTCCGCGGTCCGGAAGGACTCCTGGTTCGACCGGATCTCGACGGTGACCGTCTTCACCGGCTTCGCCGTCCCCACGTTCTGGCTCGCCCTGCTCCTCATGATCCTGTTCGGAGTGAAGCTGGGCTGGCTTCCCATCTCGGGGCTGGTCTCGCTGGAGCACGACTCGCTCCCCCTCGCCGGGAAGGCGTGGGACCGGGCGAGGCACCTGATCCTGCCGGTCCTCCTGGCCGGGTTCGGCGGGCTGGCGGGGATGTCGCGCTACATGCGCTCCAACATGCTGGAAGTGATCCGGCAGGACTACATCGCCGCCGCGAAGGCGAAGGGACTGCGGGAGCGCCAGGTGGTGTTCCGGCACGCGACGCGGAACGCCCTGCTCCCCGTCATCACGATCCTGGGACTCTCCGTGCCGGACCTGCTCGGCGGAGCGGTCATCTTCGAGACGATCTTCGCCATCCCGGGAATGGGGCAGCTCTTCTACCAGGGGGTGATGTCCCGCGACGTCCCCCTCATCATGGGAATCCTGGTGATCGGCGCTTTCCTGACGCTGATCGGCAACCTCCTGGCGGACGTCGGCTACGCGATGGCCGACCCGCGCATCCGGGCGGGGTGACGCGATGGCGGCGGGCGGAGCGCACTCCATGGTTCTCGACTTCCTGCGGCGGCTGGCCCGGAACCGGCTGGCGGTCGCCGGCGGGGCGGTGGTCCTTTTCTTTTTCGTCCTCTCCGCCGTTCCGCACCTCTTTTCCCGCCACGACCCGAACCGGATCGACGTCCTCAAGGTCCTCCAGCCGCCCTCCGCCGGGCACCTCCTGGGGACCGACGAACTGGGCCGGGACGTCCTGGCGAGGATGGCGTACGGCGCCCGCATCTCGCTCAAGGTGGGGTTCGTGGCGGTGGGGATCGCCACCTCCATCGGCCTGCTGGTAGGGCTTTTTTCGGGGTTCTACGGCGGCGTGGCGGACGCCGTCCTCATGCGCTTCGTCGACATCATGCTCTGTTTTCCGACCTTCTTCCTGATCCTGTCGGTGGTCGCCTTCCTGGAGCCCTCCATCTACAACATCATGCTGGTCATCGGCGCCACCGGGTGGATGGGCGTGTCGCGGCTGGTTCGCGCGGAGACCTTGTCCCTCAAGGAGCGCGACTTCGTGGCGGCGGCCCGCGCGCAGGGGGCGGGGGACGCCCGGATCATCTTCCGGCACATCCTGCCGAACACGCTTGCGCCCGTGCTCGTCGCCGCGACGCTGGGAGTGGCAGGGGCGATCCTCACGGAATCGGCGCTCTCTTTCTTGGGGATCGGCGTGCAGCCCCCGACGCCGTCGTGGGGGAACATCCTGACCGCGGGCAAGGACAACATCGAGTTCGCCTGGTGGCTCTCCGTCTACCCGGGGCTGGCGATCCTGTTCACCGTGCTCGGGTACAACCTGCTGGGCGAGGGGATCCGCGACGCGGTCGACCCCAGGCTCCGGGGGAGGTAGGGGATGGCGGAACCTCTGCTCTCGGTTTCCGGTCTCAAGGTCGCGTTCCGCACGGAGCGCGGCACGGTCCGCGCATTGTTCGGCGTCTCCTTCACCGTGGATGCCGGGGAAACGCTGGGGTTGGTGGGGGAGTCGGGTTGCGGCAAGACCGTCACGGCACTCTCTATCCTGCGGCTCCTCCCGCAGCCGCCGGCGGAGGTGGAGGGGGGGAGCGTCGATTTCCGGGGCCGGAACCTTCTCGCGATGTCCGAAGGAGAGATGTGCGCGGTGCGGGGGAAGGAGATCTCGATGATCTTCCAGGAGCCGATGACCTCCTTGAACCCCGTGCTGACGATCGGGGACCAGGTGGCCGAGGTGTTCACCGCGCACGGGACGTGCGGGAAGAGGGAGGCCGCGGAGCGCGCGGTCGAGTGGATGCGCCGCGTGAAGATCCCGGACCCGGAGCGGCGCGCGCGGGAGTATCCCCACCAGTTGAGCGGCGGGATGCGGCAGCGGGCGATGATCGCGATGGCGCTCGCCCTCGAGCCCGCGCTGCTGATCGCCGACGAGCCCACCACCGCGCTCGACGTCACCATCCAGGCGCAGATCCTCGCGCTCCTTTCGGAGATGCGGGAGCGGGAAAGGAAGATGGCGGTCCTCCTCATCACCCACGACCTGGGGGTGGTCCACGAGTTCGCCGACCGGGTGGCCATCATGTACCTGGGCCGGATCGTCGAGATCGCGAAGACAACGGACCTGTTCGCCGATCCGATCCACCCGTATGCGCAGGGTCTGCTCCGGTCGCTTCCGGGGACGACGGTCGGGGAGAAGCGGCTCCCGTCGATCCCCGGCACGGTGCCCGACCTTTCCGCGATCCCCCCCGGCTGCCCGTTTTCCGACCGGTGCCCGTTCCGGCAAAAGGCGCTGGAACGATTCCGCGCCGGGGAGGCGGCCGAAGACGCGCTGGCGGTCTGCGACCGCACGGACCCGCCGCTGGAGGAATACGCGCCGGGGCACTTCGCGGCGTGCCATTACCAGAAGACGATGCGCAAGGGGGGTCCCCGAAGCGGGGGCGGGACCTCGGAGGGCAAGGCATGACCGGCGGCAACGGAATTCTTCTTTCGCTGGAGAACATCTTCAAGCATTTTCCCGTGAAGACGTCGTTCTTCTCCCGGGAGATGCTGCGGGTGCACGCGGTCGACGGCGTGTCGCTCGACGTTCCGGCGGGGAAGACCGTCGGGCTGGTGGGGGAATCGGGGTGCGGCAAGACCACGCTGGGGCGCGTCGCCCTCCGGCTGATCTCCCCCGACGGCGGGACGATACGGTTCGACGGCAGGGACATCACGAACTTGTCCGGTGAGGAGATGCGGCGCACACGGAGGATGATGCAGATCATCTTCCAGGACCCGTACTCCTCGCTGAACCCGCGGATGCGGGTCTGCGACATCGTCGGCGAGGGATGGCTCGTCCACGGGATGGCCCATCGCGGGGAGATCCGGGAAAAGGCGTTGCGGCTGCTGCTGCGGGTCGGGCTGTCGGAGGATGCGGCCGACAAGTACCCCCACGAATTTTCAGGCGGCCAGCGGCAGCGCATCGGGATCGCCCGGGCGATCGCGCTGTCGCCGAAGCTCGTCGTCGCGGACGAGCCGGTGTCCGCGCTCGACGTCTCCGTCCAGGCGCAGATCCTGAATTTGCTGAAGGACATCCAGGACGAGTACGGGATGGCCTACCTGTTCGTTTCGCACGACCTGCGGGTGATCCGGCACGTAAGCGACGTCGTGGCCGTGATGTACCTGGGGAAGCTGATGGAGGTCTCCCCGGCGGAGGAGCTGTTCTGCAGGCCGCTGCACCCGTACACGCGCAGCCTGCTGGCGGCGGTCCCGATGATCGGCGGAGCCCCGCGGGAGAAGATCGTGCTGCGCGGGGAGATCCCGAGCCCCCTCGCGCCTCCTCCCGGCTGCCGGTTCCACACCCGCTGCTTCATGGCGGAGAAGGTCTGCGAGGAGGTCTGCCCGGTGTTCCGCGAGTCCGCCCCCGGGCGCTTCACCGCCTGCCACTTCGTATAGTCTAAACGCCTGTCGTATCCCACCGAAAGAAATGAAGAAAACCGGCGCTACGCTACCGGCGGGAATGGCGGTACAATGTAGATGCACCATCGTGCGGGAGATTGCATCCAACAACCAGACAACCGGGAGGTGCTATATGGAACACAAGGGGAACGGCGTGATGACGGGCACCCTCCTGCTGGCGGCGGGTGCGCTGATCGGGGCCGGCGCGGCTCTTCTGCTGGCGCCGCAATCGGGGAAGGCCACGCGCAAGGAGATCGCCCGCTACGCGAAAAATGCACGGCGCAAGGCGGAAGGGGTCGTCGGGGAGTTCACGGAGTCCGTTTCCGAGATGGTCGATGCCGTGGGAGGCAAGGCCGAGGACATCCTCGACCAGGGGAAGGACCTTACCCACGAGGCGAAGAAGGAACTGATCGGAGCCATCGAGGAGGGCCGGAAGCAGCTCGAGCGCCAGAAGGCGAAGCTGGAGAAGATGATCGCCTGACGCGTTGCGGGTTTCCCCTATGCGAACGAGCGCCCCGGGGCCGGTTTGACGAAGTCGTGCCGGCAGTAGGGGCAGAACTTCCATTCCGGGGAAACCGTTTTCTGGCAGCCGGGGCAGGTGGCCAGCAGGGAATGCCCGCAGTGGGGGCACATGACGAAATCCGCTCCCAGGATGCCGTGGCACTCGGTGCAGATGGTGCCGAAATCCTCTTCCGTATCCACCACCCGGAAGAGTTCCTGGAGCGTGGTCACCCCCGCCCGCACCTTTTCGAGGGCTCCGCGGGCCAGCGTCAGCATCCCCAACGCGATGGCCTGCTGGCGAAGGATGCTCTCGGAGGAATTGGTGACCACCAGGTCGCGGATCGGCTGGGTGAACGGGAGGATCTCGTAGATCCCGATGCGGCCCTTGTATCCCGTCCCCTCGCACGCGGGGCACCCCTCTCCGCGGTAGAAGGTGAAATCCACCTCCCCCTTCTTCCGGTGGAACCCGATCTTGGCCAGGTCGTGCTCGGGCGGGTCGTACTGCACCCGGCACTTCGTGCAGATGACCCGCACCAGGCGCTGCGCCATGATGCAGTTGATCGTCGATGCGATGAGATAGGAAGCGGCCCCCAGGTTCCGCAGCCGCGTGATCGTGGCGGTGCAGCTGTTGGTGTGGATCGTTGACAGGACGAAGTGCCCGGTCAGGGCCGCCTGCATGGCGATGGTCACCGTCTCCAGATCGCGCATCTCGCCGAGCATGATGATGTCCGGGTCCTGCCGCAGCATCGACCGCAGGGTCGACGCGAACGTCATCCCGATCTTTTCCTGGATCGCCACCTGGTTGATCCCGTTGATCTCGTACTCCACCGGGTCCTCGATCGTCGTGATGTTCTGCTCGATGCTCTTGATCCGGTTGAGGATGCCGTAAAGGGTGGTCGTCTTTCCCGACCCCGTCGGGCCGGTGACGAGCATGATCCCCTGGGGCCTGCGGATCAACCCTTCCAGCTGGATGAGCTCTTCGGCGGTCAGCCCCATCGCCTCCAGGGGGATCTGTGAATTGGCGGAGTCCAGGATCCGGATGACCACCTTCTCCCCGTAATTCGTCGGCATCGTGGAAACGCGGAGGTCGAGCGTCTTGGCCCCCACCCGGACGCCGATCCGCCCGTCCTGGGGGAGGCGCTTCTCGGCGATGTCCATCTTGGCCATGATCTTGATCCGGGAGATCACCGCGCCCTGCACCCACTTGGGCAGGTCCAGCGACTTCCGGAGGAGCCCGTCGACGCGGTTCCGGATCATGAGCTCGGACCGGGTCGGCTCCACGTGGATGTCGGAGGCGCCCTTCTCGACCGCCTCGGAAACGATCAGGTTCACCATCCGGATAATGGGAGCGGCCTCGCTCTTCCTCCGGAGGTCCTCGGCCTCTTTCGAGTCCCCTTCCTTCCGCTCCTGGACGACCTCGACGAACCGCTCATCCGCGATGTCCTTGACGATGGTGTCCAGGGAGGAGCCGAGGTGGTAGTGCTGTTCGATCCCCCAGAGGATGTTGCTCCGGGTGGCGATGGCCGGCTTGATGGTGTACCCCGAAGCGAACCGGACGTCCTCGAACGCCTCGAAGCTCAAGGGGTCCGCCATGGCGATGTGGAGGTCTTTCTGGTCGATCGAGACGGGCAGGATCAGGTGCTTGCGGGCGACCTTTTCCGTGATCAGGTCGATCGCCTGGGGCTCCACGGGGGTCTGGGTGAGGTCGATGAAAGGAATTCCCAACTGGACGGAGAGGGTCTGGGCGATCTCGTCCTCAGTGGCCAACCCGAGGGCGACGATCACTTCTCCCAGCTTGCCGCGCTTCAGCCGCTGCTCGGTGAGCGCCCGCGTGAGGTTCTCCTCCGACAGCAGCCCGGTTTCTACGAGGAGTTCCCCCAACCGTTTCTTCCCCATGTGGCGAGCCTCCTCTTCCCTCGATCCAATTACGGAATTTTATCAGAGAACTTTCCCGGGCGTCTTGTTTTTTCTCCGGGCGGCATTATCGATGGAACCGAATTCGGACATCGGGCATCGAAGGGGTGAAAGAGGGGGAGGAAGCATGCCCAGGACAGTCCGACAGATCCGTTGCCCCCGGTGCAACGGGGCGATGGTTTACGAGCGCTTCCAGGATATGCTCGACCTGTTCTACGCCTGGAGATGCCTGAACTGCGGAGAGATAGTGGACCCCGTGGTGGTCAGGAACCGCGGCCAGGAGAAAAAGCCCAAGAAGCGGGCGATGAGCTGAAATACGCGTAATCGGCGGATTTCATTAATGTTTTCCTTTCATTGACACCATCCGGTTATCTGTGTTACGGTTTCCCTCTGCTTTTTCTTACCCTTGGAGGCCATGGGGTTGGTGCGCGCACCGCACGACGTTTCTCTGCGGATCGGCTACGGGGACCGTGCCCGGGACTTCCGCATCGGTCGGACCGGCCTCATCGCCGCGGTCGCCACGCTTGCGCTCCTGTTCTTCGCGCTTACGCATTTTCTCTACGATTATCGGGAAAATCTCTCGAAGCTCAGGGACTTGCGCGCCCTCCGGCAACGGGTGAGCGAGCAGAACCTCACTCTTTACGACCTTTACTCGAAGTTCGAAAGCCTGGAAACAGAGGTGGAGCGCCTTCGGGCGCTGGACGCCAGGGTGAGGTCCCTTGCCCGCATCAACCAGTCGCTGCGGCCCGGCGCCGCCGGGAAGACGGGCCGTTCCGCGGGCATGGGAGGTATGGAAACCCAGGAAGTCTCCACGGCGGGCCGCCTCGACCGGCTCCTGGACCTGCGGTTCGAGCAGTTGAAAAAGGACGTCCTGGTGGACGTAAAGGACCTGGAAGTCCTATGCGAGGAGCTGGACAGCCGCCGGATCGTCCTGGAGAGCGCGCCCGCCATCTGGCCGGTGCGGGGGATCCTCTCCTCGGGGTTCGGGGTCCGCACCTCTCCCTTCACGGAAACCAAGGTGTTCCATCACGGGTTGGACATCATCGCCCGGACCGGCGCCCCCGTGAGGGCGGCAGCCGCGGGAAAAGTGGTTCGGAGCGGTTACGAGTCGCTCTTCGGCAACCTCGTCGTCGTGGACCACGGGTACGGGTACAGGACGCTGTACGCGCACCTGGGAGAGCGGCGGGTGGCCCCGGACGACATCGTGCAGAAGGGGGACCCCGTCGGAACGGTGGGAGCGACCGGCCGGACCACCGGGCCCCATCTTCACTACGAAGTTCACGTGAACGGCCTCCCGGTGAACCCGTTCCGTTTTCTCAACTGAGGACCGAAAACCCGCGGCGGCAACAAGCCCCCTGCGCGGGGGTTTTTTTTTGAATCAGGCGCTCCATTCAATAATTCGGCTGCGCGGACGCAGGGCGCAGCGGGGGGCTTCCACGGAGCGGCGTATGGAGCGAAGGGAGAGATTGCGTCGAAGCGGAATCCGCAGTGAGCGGGCGAAGGTCGCGAACGTAGCTCCGGGGAAGTCCCCCCGCGAGCCCGGAGTCCGGATACCAGGCG
>Ga0214473_10009658_pt1 | contig 11390 bp, 9 predicted proteins | sample RVTome_7_FD_203509 | JGI IMG/M metagenome (GOLD analysis project Ga0214473, IMG submission 203509) | Soil microbial communities from uranium-contaminated site in the Upper Colorado River Basin, Wyoming, United States - RVT98D197 | ecosystem: Environmental > Terrestrial > Soil > Contaminated >...
GGCTCGCCGTGCGATGAACCTGCACGGCTGGATACCGGCCTCACTGTGCCCCCCGTTCTTCCTACTGCGGGGGTACCCCAGGGAGTGTAGTCAATCCGGGAGTGGGGCGCCCCCCCTCCTGCGGCGACTCCGCCGGACCCCCCTGCGGCGTGCGCTCCGCATAAGGGCGGGCGAACTTTTTACCGGGTTTTCCCTGCCGGCCGGACGCGCTTGAACGTCTCCCTCACCCTTCCGTTCTCGACGTCGATCCGGAAGTAGCCGTACTTCTGGAACGGCGCCAGGGGAGCTCCCGCGCCGCCGGAGATCAGCAGCAGGACCCCTTCCCAATTCTCCGCATACTGCATGTGCTCGTGACCGCTCAGGACGGCGTCCACCCCGTGGCGCTTCAGGATCGCGTGAAGCATTGCGCTACGCTCCTCGTAGTCGAACCGGGTCCCGTGGGGACGGCTTCCTTCCGAAGCCGGGGGCACGTGCATCGCCACGATGAGGGTCGTGATCCCGTCCTTTCCCTTCGGGTGGGCGGAGAGGTCGCGGTCGAGCCAGGCGAGGGTGTTGTCCGGCAACGTCCCCTTCGCATTGTCCACGATCGCGAAGTGGGCGTCCTTGTGGGTGAAGGACCAGGTGGTTCCCGGGAGGCCGAACCTCTCCGCGAACTTCTCCGGCGTCCCTCCGCCGTAGAGCTCGTGGTTTCCGATCACGACGCGCAGCGGCTTTAGGAACCGCGTCGTCGCCTCGCGATAGGCGTCCCACTCGCCGGGCGAATCCTTGTTGACCATGTCCCCCGTGTGGAGCAGGAACTCCATGTCGGAGTTGTCCACGGCGGCGAGGATCTGCGGGAAGATCCCGTCCCGGTCGTCCCGGCTGTCGCCGCACACGGCGAACGACCAGGCGAAGGCGTTCGCCGCCCAGAGCAGGGTGACGAAGAAGACGTAGAGGAACGGTTTACGGAGCATCCGAACATTCTACCGCGACGGGCGGCTGCCTTGTGGGTTGCGAGCGGATGGCGAGCTCACCCGGCGCGGTGGAGCTCCGGGTACCGGTAGCGGACCGCCAGGCCGACGAGCAGGCCCGCGACGGCGAGGGCGGCGAGGGCGGCGGGGGCGGAGGTCATCGCGGCCAACCCCCCGAGAAGAAGGCTCCCCACCCTCAGGAAGCCGAGGAAGAGGGAGACGTAGATCGCCATCACCCGCCCGCGAAGGTGATCCGGCACCAGCTCCTGCAGGAGGGAGTTCGCGGGGGCGTTCTGAAGAACGAACGCGAACCCGACCCCGACCAGGAGCAGGATGGCGCCGGGGTAGTTCCGACAGAAGGCGAACGCCAGCAGCAGGACGGGGAACGTCAGGCTCCCCGCCGTGATGGCCGCCCCCTTGCGCGCGCCGATGCGGTGCGACGCGGAGTAGAGCGAGCCGAGGACCGCACCGACCCCCGCCGCGGACATGAGAACCCCGTATCCTTCGGCGCCGCGGCCGAAGATCTCCCGCGCATAGATGGGGATCAGCACGTGGTACGGCATGGCAAAAAGGGCCGACAGGGAGATGAGGACGACGACGGCCCGCGGCAGGCGCTCCTTTTGGAGGTAACGCGCCCCGCCGAGAAGGTCGTTCGCGGATCCGCGCCCGCCGCCGGTGCGGCGGATGAGGGCCACGTCCATCAGGAACAGGCCGAAGAGGACGGCGAGGAAGCTCGCCCCGTTGATGAAGAAGGCGCCCGCGACGCCCGAGAGGGCGATCAGCACCCCGGCCGCGGCGGGGCCGAGGACGCGCGCGGCGTGGAACGCTCCGGAGTTGAGGGCGATGGCGTTCGACAGGTCCTCCCTCCCCACGAGCTCCACGACGAAGGCTTGCCGGGCGGGTGTGTCCAGCGCCTGCACCGCCCCGAGGAGGAACGCGAGGAGGAGGACGTGCCAGAAGCGCACCGTCCCCGTCCAGCAGAGGGCGGCGAGCAGGAACGCGAGGACCATCATCGCGGCCTGGCACCAGAAGATCACCTTGCGCTTCTCGAAGCGGTCCACGATCGCCCCGGCGTAGAGGGTGAGGGGAACGAGAGGGATCGCCCCGACGAAGTTCACAAGCCCGAGGTCCCGCGCCGAGCCGGTGAGTTCGTATACGAGCCAGTTCTGGGCGATCGTCTGCATCCAGGTTCCCACCAGGGAGGTGAGCTGGCCGAAGAACCAGAGGCGGAAGTTGCGGTGGCGCAGCCCCCGGAACGTCGAGGCGATCACTTATCTCTCGGGCAGGAGGAAGAGCGCCCCCAGCGGGGGAAGCGTGAGGGAGACGGAGTGGGGATGCCCCATCCACGGGACGCTCTCCGCCGCGACGGATCCGCCGTTCCCGGCGTTGCTTCCGCCGTAGGCGGCGGCGTCGCTGTTCAGCGCCTCGCGGTACCGCCCGGGCCAGGGGACGCCGACGCGGTACTTCTCCCTCGGGGCGGGAGTGAAGTTGAAGACGCACACGGTGGCCGCGTCCGGATCCTTCCCGCGGCGCAGGAACGAGACGACGCTGTTGTCCACGTCCCGGAAGTCGATCCACTCGAAGCCCTCGGGGCGGAAGTCGACTTCGTGGAGCGCGGGGACATCCCGGTAGAGTCGGTTCAGGTCGCGGACGAACCGCTGCATCCCCTGGTGGGTGTCCCAGCGCAGGAGGTCCCAGGAGAGCGGACGGTCGTGGCTCCACTCCTCCCACTGGGCGAACTCCCCCCCCATGAACAGGAGCTTCTTTCCCGGGTGGGCGTACATGTAGGCGTAGAGGAGGCGGAGGTTGGCGAACTTCTCCCACAGGTCGCCCGGCATCTTGTCGAGCATCGCGCGCTTCAGGTGCACCACCTCGTCGTGCGAGAAGGGGAGGACGAAGTTTTCGTGGAAGGCGTACAGCAGGGCGAAGGTGAGCTGGCCGAAATGGTATTTCCGGTGGATCGGGTCCTTCTCGATGAAGGAGAGCATGTCGTGCATCCATCCCATGTTCCACTTGAGGGTGAACCCGAGCCCCCCGAGGTACGTCGGCCGCGACACGGCCGGCCAGGCGGTCGACTCCTCCGCCACCGTGATCGCGCCGGGGTGCCGCTCGTGCACCAGCTCGTTCATCCGCTTGATGAAGGCGATCGCTTCGAGGTTCTCGTTCCCCCCGTGGACGTTCGGTACCCACTCGCCCGGATTCCGGGAGTAGTCGAGGTAAAGCATCGACGCGACGGCGTCCACCCGCAGACCGTCGACGTGGTACTTTTCCAGCCAGAAGAGCGCGTTCGACAGGAGGAAGTTCGCCACCTCCCGGCGTCCGTAGTTGAAGATGAGCGTTCCCCAGTCCTGCTGCTCCCCCCGCCGCGGGTCGGCGTGCTCGTAGAGGTGAGTCCCGTCGAACTTCGCCAGCCCGTGGGCGTCGCGGGGAAAGTGGGCCGGCACCCAGTCGAGGATCACGCCGATCCCCTCGCGGTGGCACCGGTCGACGAACTCCATGAACTCCGCCGGGCGGCCGTGCCGCGACGTCGGCGCGAAGTATCCGAGAACCTGGTATCCCCACGAACCGTCGAACGGATGCTCCGCCACCGGGAGGAGCTCGATGTGGGTGTATCCCATCTCCTTGACGTAGGGAACGAGGTCGTCGGCCAGCTCCCCGTACGAGAGGTACGGCCCTTCCTCGCCCTCCTTCCGTTTCCAGGACCCCAGGTGGACCTCGTACACCGCCATGGGGGCCTCGAGGACGCTTCGTTGCGCGCGGCCCTCCAGCCAGGACGCGTCTCCCCACTCATGCCCCTCGATGGAGCAGACGATCGTTCCCGTCCGCGGAGGGAGCTCGAACCGGAAGCCGAACGGGTCGGTTTTTGCCAGCAGCTCGCCCGTTCCCCGGGAACGGATCTCGTACTTGTAGACCTCCTCCTCGACGACGCCGGGGAGGAAGATCTCCCAGATCCCGGATTCTCCCCGGTTGCGCATCGGGTGCACGCGACCGTCCCAATGGTTGAAATTGCAGATGACGGAGACGCGCTCCGCGTTGGGCGCCCACACCGCGAACGCCGTGCCCCGGATCCCGCCGATGTCGACGACATGGCTTCCCAGCTTCTCGTACTGCGCCAGGTGACTCCCCTCGGACAGGAGGTGGATGTCGAAATCGGTGAGGACCGTTCCGAACGCGTAGGGGTCGTGCTGCGTCCACCGGTAGCCGTCGCCGCCGGTGATCTCGAGCCGGTACGGGAAGATCTCCGTGTCGAGCGGGAATCGGGTCTCGAACACTCCGTCGGGGTGGATGCGGGTCATGGAGGCGCGCCGCGTCGCGCCGTTGTCCCGTATCACCTGGACCTCGCGGGCCCTGGGCTGGATCACCCGGATGCAGACGAACCGCCTTCCTCCTTCCTCCACGATGTGGGGGCCGAGGACGGAGAAGGGGTCCCAGTGACGTGCGCCGACGAGGAGGTCGAGGTCCTGCTTCCGGAGAGTGGTCTTCATCGCCCCTCAATTGTAGCGGAAACGGGTAGGGAAGGGGCCGGCGCGGTGGCCGGCCCCGCAAATCGCATCACCGGTGTACGCGGAACGTGATCTCCTCGATATCCTTGGCGCTTCCGCGCGACTCCACCGAGGCGACGACGCGGTAGTTCCCGGGACGGGCGTTCCCGGGGAGCGTGATGGGGACGACGGAGCGCCAGGTGCCTCCCTCGCGCTCGATGTCGACGAAGGCCTCCCCCACCTTGACGTCGTTGAAGAGGATCAGGCGGCTTTCCCGTACGGGGATCATCACGTCCTCCCGCGGGGTGAGGACGGCGTAAGTCAGCTGGATCTCCACGGTGTCGCCCGGGGCGGCCGTCGCGGGTTTGGTCCGCACCCTTTCGATCTTCAGGCGCGTTCCCTTGGCCGTGTTGTAATCCGCGTAGGCGTGCCGCGTCTCCGCGAGATCCTTCTCCCGCTGGTCGTGGTAGTTGCCGACCAGGCCCCCGGCGAGCGCGCCGAGCAGCCCGCCTGCGACAGCGCCGCGCCTTCCGCCGAGCAGTCCTCCGACGACGGCTCCGCCCACCGCCCCCGTCCCGGCCCCGATCGCCGCCCCCTTGTGCTCGCGCATCCCCCCGTTTTGCGCTGCGCACCCGGACAGGATCGGTACGAACAGGGCGGCGATCGCCGCGAGGCTCACGAATTTTCGCATACGCACCCTCCCGCGATCTCTCGCAGCATTATGACGCACTTGACGCTCGCCGTATTCAAGGGCAAACCGGCGTTATGGAGGCCGGCCCCCTAAACGGTGAACTTCCGCGACCGCGCTTCCCTGCGCGCCGCGTGGACCGGAACGTCGCCGAAGCGGTGGTCGGAGAGGATCTCCCGCACGGTGCGGCGCGCGAGTTCCGGCGTGTTGTGATCCGAGCTCAAATGGCACAGGACGACGGCTTGCGGGCTTTTCCGGCTCTCCTGCAGGACTCTCACCAGGAATTTTCCGGCCTGGGCGTTCGAGAAGTGCCCCACGTTCGACCCCACCCGTCCCCGGTCGAGCCGCGGGCTCCGGTTCAGCATCTCTTCGTCGTAGTTCGCTTCGATCAGGATCAGGTCGCTGTCGAGGAACCGCTCGAAGAGGCCGTTCTCGTTCTGGCCGAGGTCGGTCGCCATCGATACGCGGATGTCCCGGGACGCCGAGGTGAGGACGAAACCGCAGGTGACGCCACGCGCGTCGTGGGGAACGCGGAACGGCTCGATCCCGATCGCCCCGATGGAGAACGTCTCGCCGTCCGTGAAGGGGCGGACAGGGCAGGGGGCGGGGGACCGGGAGAGGACCTTCTTCGAAAAGACGTCCAGGTTTTTCCGGTGGAGATGGATCGGAATCTCGAACCGGGCGCAGCACCCCACCGCGGAGCCGTTCACGTGGTCGCCGTGGAGGTGGGAAACCAGCAGCGCATCCACGTCGTCCCACACGCGGTCGGCCTCCAAAAGCGCGGCCACGAGACCCCGTTGGGACGGCAATCCCGCGTCGACCAGAAGGACCGTTCCCGCGTGCTCCACGAGCGTCAGGTTCCCGGAGCTTCCGCTGCGCAGCGGCGTGACGTGAAATTCCACGGGGGAGGGCTCCCTCGCCCCCGTGTTACGGCGCGTATCGCGTGAAGACGAAGTCGTGATCCTTGACGTTGGCCTGGTGGCACGGGAAACACGTGGCGTGCACCTTCTCGTCCACGGGCTTTCCCTCGATGAACCGGCCGAACCCCCAGCCGCCGGTGGAGGCGTATTTCTTCGAATTCTTCACCATGAACTCGATCCGCGGCGCCACGCCCGGTATGAAGGTCTTGGGAAACTCCGTGGACGCTACGCGCTTCCACGCCAATTTCGCGAGGATCGCGCCGTCCGGAAACGGGAGCTTGTTCGCCCGGAAGGCCTTCATGGCGATGCTGTTGCCGAGGATCACCCGGATCTCATCCGTATCGTCCCTCTGGGACGGCGCGATGACCTGCCAGTCGCGGTACCCCTTCGGGATCGTCACGCCGGACGGGGCGGCGACGATTTCAGCGGCGACGGCGACGGACAAAGCGGATGACAGGATCCCGGCGGCAGCGAGCAGGACAACGAGCATCGAGGCGTAGCGGCGCATGACATCCTCCTTTTCGATACGGGATGGGAACGTTGGCGGCCATTATACCAGACCCGCCCGGCCGCCCGCGGACCGGTTTGTTCCGCCCCTCCGGGGATGGGGTATAATTCCGGGCATGCCGTTAGTGCAGCGTCTCGCAAATATCCTGGCATTCGAGCGCCGCTGCATCCGCTCCAGCTTCGTTGCCCAAGTTCGCCGTACTCTCCCGGTACGCCTTCACTTGCGCGCCTTGCTGGCGCGGCGCATCGACGCTCTCGATGCGTCAGGCTATTTGCGAGACGCTACACTCCGAGCGCACTCCGGAGTCGTCGCTTGAGCCGTCGCGCCGTCGCCCTCTTTTTCCTCTCCGTCGCGGTCATCTACTACTCCGGCCTTGGAACCCTCCCCCTCCTCGAGCCCGACGAGGGGCGGTACGCCGAGATCCCGAGGGAGATGCTCGCCCGGGGCGACTTCGTCACCCCGCACCTGAACGGCGTGGTGTACCTGGAGAAACCCCCGCTCTTCTACTGGGGGAACGCGGTCTCCTTCGCCCTCTTCGGGGAGAGCGAGTTCTCCGCGCGGCTCTTCACCGCCACCGTTTCGATCGCGGGGGTGCTCCTCACGTACTGGATGGGGGCGGTTCTCGGGGGTCCCCGGACCGGCCTCTTCTCCGCCATGGTGCTCTGCACCTCCCTCTACCACTACGTCATCGGGCGGATCAACACGCTCGACATGACGATCGCCGTCGCGATGATCGTCGCGATCTTCCCCGCCTTCCTCTACCTGTCGGGCAAGCGGCGGCGTCGAGGGTACCTGACCCTCTCGTACGCGGGCGCCGCCTTCGCGTTCCTCGCCAAGGGATTGATCGGGATCGTCTTCCCCGCGGCGATCCTCCTGCTATGGATGATGTTGTCCCGGCGTCACCGGGAGATCGGGAAGGCGATCTCCATCCCCGGGCTCGCCCTGTTCCTCGCGATCGCCCTGCCGTGGGTCATCCTCGTGCAGCGCGCGAACCCGGATTTCCTCCGGTTCTTCTTCGTCCAGGAGCACTTCCTGCGCTTCACGACGAAGATGCACCATCATTACGAGCCGATCTGGTACTTTCTTCCCATCGTGATCGGGGGTCTTCTTCCGTGGCTGGCGTTCGCTCGCCGCGCCGTTCGCGCCGCATGGTACGCGCGGGAGACTTACCTGCCCGTGGAGGATCGCCGGTTCCTCTTCTGCTGGGTCCTCTTCGTTCTCCTCTTCTTCTCGTTCTCCAATTCGAAGCTCGTCACCTACGCGACGCCGCTGTTCCCTCCGCTGGCCGTCCTCTTCGGGCGCGCCCTCGACCTGTGGGTCGACCGGGAGGACGGAAGCGTCCGCTGTCGGACCCCTCTCGCGCTGGCGGCGATCCTCGCCGCGGGGATCGTGATGTTCCCGCCGTTCACCCGGTATCCGATCGAACCGTCCCGATGGGTCCCGCTGTGCGCCCTCCCGGCGGGCTTGATCCTGGCGTGGGGCGCGATGCCGCTCTTCGTCCGCCGGCTGTCGGCGGAGCGGGTCGTCTACCTGTCGTTCCTGCTTCTCGCCCTTTTCCTCACCTCCCTCAACCGCCCGGCGGCGGAATATCTCGGAAGGTACAAGTCCGTGAAAAAGCTCTCCTCCGTCCTCTCCGCCTCCCTGCGCGAGGGCGATGTCGTGGCGCAGTACCGGACGTATCGCCACGGGATACCCTTCTATACGAAGCGGCGATCCGTCCTCGTGAACGAGGTGGGGGAGCTCGCGTTCGGCGCTTCCCGGGCGGCGGACCGGAAGACGTTCTTTCTCGACGACGCGTCGTTCCTCGCCCTGTGGAATTCGCCGGCCCGCGTCTTCTGCGTGGGCCGCAGTAAAAACCCCCGGGAGTTTCTTGCGAAGTTCCCCGGCCACCGGTTGCTCTACCGTTCCGATGAGGGTATTCTCATCGTGAACCGGCTCTAGCCCACCCCACCACGCCGCGAGGAACGGACGCGCCCTTGAAGATCCGTGACGATTTCCTGCCGCTGTCCCGTCCCGCCCTGGGCGAGGAGGAGGTGGCGGCGGTCGCGGAGTCGCTGCGTTCCGGCTGGATCACGAGCGGACCGAGAGTCGCGGAGCTGGAAGGGATCTTCCGCGATGCCACCGGGGCGCCGCACGCCGTCGCGGTCACCTCCGCCACCGCCGGGCTCCACATCGTCCTCTCGGCCCTGGGGATCGGACCGGGGGACGAGGTGGCCACCCCCTCGATGACGTTCGCCTCCACCGTGAACCAGATCGCCCTGCGCGGGGCGACGCCCGTCTTCGCCGACGTCGACTACGGTACGCTCCAGGTGCGGCCCGACGCGCTCGCGGCAAAGATCACCCCCCGCACGAGGGCGGTGATCCCCGTCCATTTCGCCGGCGCGCCCGCCGACCTAGACCCGATCCGCGCCGCGGCCGACCGCGCCGGGATCCCCGTGATCGAGGATGCCGCGCACGCCGTGGGCACCGTGTACAAGGGCGTCCCCGCCGGCGGCCCGCCGCGTCCGGGCGCACCGGGAAACATCGCGATCTTCTCCTTTCACCCGATCAAGAACATCACGACGGCCGAAGGGGGGATGGTCACCTGTTACGACGACGCCCTCGCCGCGCGCCTTCGGCTGCTCCGGTTCCACGGGATCGAGCGGGACGCCTGGAAGCGGTACGGAAAGGGAGGCACCCCGCACTACGACATCCGGGAGCCGGGGTACAAGTACAACCTGACCGATCTCCATGCCGCGGTCGGGGTGGTCCAGATGCGCAAGGTCGCGGGACTGAACGCGCGGCGGGCCGAGCTCGCCCGGCGGTACGCCGACGGGCTCTCCGGCGTCCCCGGGATCGATCTCCCGCAGGCCGTCCCGTACGCGCACGCCCACTCGTGGCACCTGTTCATCGTGAAGGTGACGGGATTGGACCGGGACGCCTTCATCGGCGCCCTTGCGGAGCGCAACGTCGGCGTGGGTCTCCACTTCCCCCCGTGCCACCTCCTTTCGTACGTCCGGGAACGCTTCGGGACGGGGGAGGGCGACCTGCCCGACACCGAGCGTGCGGGGAAGGGGATCGTCTCGCTTCCCCTGTTCCCGGGAATGTCCGACGCCGACGTCGATTACGTCTGCGAGGCGGTCCGTGAGATCGTTCCGGGAGTCCGCCCGTGATCTCCGTCGTCGTCCCCGTCTACAACGAGGAGAAGAACCTCCTCCTTCTGATGGACCGGCTCGAGGCGGCGCTGCGGGGGACGGGGCAGGCGTACGAGATCGTCTACGTCGACGACGGCAGCCGGGACAACTCCCTCGAGGTGCTGAAAGGGCTCATCGGGCGCGACGGCGTCCGGGTCCTCGAACTCACCCGGAATTACGGGCAGCACTCGGCGATCATATCGGGCTTCTCCGTCGTCCGGGGGGATATCGTCGTCACGATCGACGCGGACCTGCAGAACCCCCCCGAGGAGATCCCCGCCATCGTGCGCGCGATGGAAGAAGGGGACTTCGAAGTGGTGGGGACGGTCCGGGAGATGCGGAAAGACTCTCTCTTCCGGAAGATTCCCTCGCGGATCGTGAACGCGATGACCCGCCGGATCACGGGGATCCGCATGAGCGACTGGGGGTGCATGCTGCGCGGGTACCGGCGCGAGGTGGTGGACCGCATGGTGGAGAGCCAGGAGTATTCCACGTTCATCCCGGCCCTGGCGACCCTCTACGCGAAGCGGATGACGGAGATCCCGGTCGGGCACGCGGAGCGGCACGCAGGGGTGTCCAACTACAACCTGTGGAAGCTCCTGAACCTCCAGTTCGACCTGCTCACTTCGTTCTCGGAATTCCCCCTGCGCGTGCTCCTCTACATGGGAACGGCGATGGCATTTCTCGGTGTCGCCTTCGGCGCGCTGCTGGTCGTGATGCGGATCTTCTACGGGGCCGCGTGGGCGGCGAACGGCATCTTCACCCTGTTCGCCGTCCTGTTCTTCTTCGTGGGGGCCCTCTTCTTCGCCTTCGGGATCATGGGGCAGTACATCGGCCGCATCTACCACGAGGTCCGCAAGCGCCCGCGCTTCACGATCCGCAAGCTCCACGAAAGCCAGGTGTGATGCGGGCGGTCGTCTTCGCGTACCACAACATGGGAATCGCCGGGATCCGCGCCCTCCTCGAGCACGGCTTCACGATCCCGATGGTCCTGTCCCACGAGAACGACCCGGGGGAGAACCGGTGGTTCGGTTCCGTGGCGGAGCTCTGCCGGGAGCGGGGGATCCCGGTTTTCTTCCCGGTGGACGTCAACGCGACGCCGTGGCCGGACCGGATCCGTGCGGCCGCGCCCGACCTGCTCTTCTCCTTCTACTACCGGTCGATGTTGAAGAAGGAGATCCTCGAGATCCCGCCGCTGGGCGCGATGAACCTCCACGGCTCGCTGCTTCCGAAGTACCGGGGAAGGGCGCCGGTCAACTGGGTGCTCGTGAAGGGGGAGACGGAAACCGGGGTGACCCTCCACTTCATGACGGAGAAGCCCGACGCGGGGGATATCGTGGGCCAGGCGGCGGTGCCGATCGCCTTCGACGACACGGCGCTCACGCTGTTCGTGAAGATGGAGGTTGCCGCTTCGAGGCTCCTCGCCGACCTGCTGCCCCGGATCGCGAACGGGGAGATCCCGCGGCGCCCGAACGATCTCGCCCACGGCAGCTACTTCGGCGGGCGCCGGCCCGAGGACGGGCGGATCGACTGGTCCCGGCCGGCGGTGGAGATCTACAACCTCGTCCGCGCGGTCACCCGTCCCTACCCGGGGGCGTTCGCGGAACTCGCGGGGGAAAAACTCACGGTGTGGTGGGCGGTCCCCCTGCGGGCGGAGGCGGGGAGCGTG
>Ga0214473_10009659_pt1 | contig 11390 bp, 13 predicted proteins | sample RVTome_7_FD_203509 | JGI IMG/M metagenome (GOLD analysis project Ga0214473, IMG submission 203509) | Soil microbial communities from uranium-contaminated site in the Upper Colorado River Basin, Wyoming, United States - RVT98D197 | ecosystem: Environmental > Terrestrial > Soil > Contaminated >...
CATCGAGGCGGCACAGGAGGTGGGCCGGCCGCTGTTCTTCTCGCTTCTGATCATTACCGTTTCTTTCCTCCCGATCTTCACTCTGGAAGCCCAGGAGGGGAGGCTCTTTCGGCCCCTCGCTTTCACCAAGACCTTCGCCATGGGTTTCGCGGCGCTGCTGTCGGTGCTGGTAGTGCCTTATCTCATGGTCCTGTTCATTCGAGGGAGAATCGCCCCCGAGGAGAAGAACCCCGTCAATCGCTTCCTGATCTGGGCCTACCATCCCTTCGTACGATTCGTCCTGCGGCATCGCGCGCTTACGCTGATCGTCGCCCTGATCATCCTCCTCAGCACCGTCCCCGTCTTCCTCCGACTCGGATCGGAGTTCATGCCGCCGCTCTACGAAGGGACCTTGCTCTACATGCCCATCACGCTTCCGGGCGCGTCGATCGAGACCGCGCAGCAGATCCTGGCGGCCCAGGACCGGATCCTGATGCAGGTTCCCGAGGTCGAGTCCGTCTTCGGCAAGGCGGGGCGGGCGCTTTCCGCAACCGATCCCGCTCCGCTCGAGATGATCGAGACCGTCGTCAACCTCAAACCGCAAAGCGAGTGGCGGCCCGGTATGACCCCCGAGAGTCTCGAGGCCGAGCTCGATCGCCTGGTGCGAGTCCCGGGAGTCGCCAACGCATGGACGATGCCGATCAAGGCGCGAACGGACATGCTCTCCACCGGTATCCGCACCCCGGTGGGGATCAAGATCTTCGGGCCGACGCTCGAAGGCATCAACGAGATCGGCGCCCAGATCGAAGGCGCCCTTCAGAGCGTCCCGGGCACGAGGACCGTCTTCGCCGAGCGCGTCACCGGCGGCTACTACATCGATTTCACCGTCAAGCGCGACCAGATCGCCCGGTACGGCCTCACTATTCAGGACGTCCAGATGATGATCGAATCCGCCATCGGGGGAACCAACATCACCACCACCATCGAGGGCCGCGAGCGGTTTCCGGTGAACGTGAGGTATCAGCGCCATTACCGGACGGATTTGAACGCCCTGAAGCGCATCCTCATCTCGACTCCCGGCGGCGCCCAGATTCCCATGGAGCAGGTGGCGGACATCACCCTCACCACCGGTCCCACCGTCATCCGAACCGAGCAAGCGCAGCTCCTCGGCTACGTCTACGTGGACATGGGCGGCCGCGACATCGGCGGCTACGTCGAGGAAGCGAAGCGCCTGGTCGAGGGGATGGTGAGTCTTCCCGAGGGTTACTACCTGGAATGGAGCGGGCAGTACGAGTACATGCTTCGCGCCACGGAGAGGCTCAAGGTCGTCATTCCGTTGACGCTCCTCATCGTCATCGTCCTCCTGTACTTCAACACGAAAAACCCGACCAAGATCGCCATCGTGCTCCTCGCGGTGCCGTTCTCGCTGGTGGGAGCGTTCTGGCTCCTGTACTTGCTCGACTACAACCTGAGCGTCGCGGTATGGGTGGGAATCATCGCTCTCGCCGGGGTCGACGCCGAGACCGGCGTCGTCATGCTCCTCTACCTCGACCATGCCTACGACAAGTTCCGGCGCGAGGGTCGGATGAGGAACCTCGAAGACCTGGAAGAAGCCGTCGAGTATGGCGCGGTCAAACGCATCCGACCCAAGATGATGACGGTCATGGCCATCCTCATGGGGCTTCTGCCGATCATGTGGAGTCAGGGCGCGGGCGCCGACGTGATGAAGCGGATCGCCGCCCCAATGGTGGGAGGCGTCGTCACCTCCTTCGTGCTCGAGCTTCTGATCTACCCCGTCATCTTCACTCTCTGGAAATGGCATCGGGAGGTGAAGCCGGGCTTCGTCGAGGCGGGAACCGAGCGGTGATTGCCGCGCTCACGTCGATACTCTAAGGGGATCCCTCCCTGAAGAGCTCATCGTACGACTTGATGACGCCCCCGTTTTGGGCCTGGAAAGCTCTGGCTTCGGCCGGCGACTCGAACGCAATGAGACTCGGAAGACAACGATCCCAGGCGACCTCGTACTGCGTGCCCGAGCGGTCTTCCTGGACCGGGGAATGGCTACAAAGATGCACGTGACTGTTCTCGACGTAGGAACCTTTGGCGGCGTCGATGCGCACTTTGGTGTAGAAGTCCGTCGCTTCCGCTCGGACGATGTCTCGCCGGCCCTCCTGGAACCGCAGGCCGCAGCGCGGACAACAGACGTCCATCGACTCCCCGCTGGCAAGATGAATGCGGTAAAAGGTCTCCTCGTGGATCGGGCGGTAGCAGACGTCGCAATTCGGCGGAGATGCGATAGTTCTGTACAGAAAGACGCCGAAAGCTGCCACGAGCGTCAATCCCAGGGCCGCGAAGGCGATTCGTTTCAGCATGGTCGATTCACCCGCTTTCCACCCTTCATTCTCACGTGGATCATACACTTCGTAGGGGATCCCGCAAAGACGGGCGTTTTGTTGACGAGCTGACCGCGCCGTCGTTCAACCCACGGCAGCGGGGACCGACGGCCGGTCCTCGGACCGCAGCCGCAGCCGCCGGAGGAGCTGGGCGTTCGCCGCGACGATGATCGTCGAGGCGCTCATGGCGATCGCGCCGACGGCCATCGGGAGGTCGATCCCCCACGGGACGAGGACGCCGCCGGCGACGGGGATCGCGACCAAATTGTAGCCGGTTGCCCAAGCAAGGTTCTCGATCATCTTCCGGTACGTCGCCCTCGACAGGGCGATCGCGCCGACGACATCGCGCGGGTCGCTCCGAACGAGGACGATGCCGGCCGATTCGACGGCCACGTCCGTCCCCGCCCCGATGGCGATGCCGACGTCGGCCGTCGCGAGTGCCGGCGCGTCGTTCACTCCGTCTCCGACCATCGCGACCCGTCGGCCGCCGGCCTGGAAGCGCTCGACCGCGGCGGCCTTGTCGGCCGGCAGGACCTGCGCCGCGACCTCGTCGATCCCAAGCCGCCGGGCGACCGTTTCTTGAAGCACTCTACGAGCTTCTGGCGAAGGACTCGGAGATTCGTACCGTCACGTTCCGAGAGTATCTCGGGGGAAATGCCGCGCGGGGAGTCTCCGCTCATCCGGTGGAACAGCACCGCCCCTTGCACGAGCTCTTCGCCGGGTCCTGGATCGATGAGGCGGGCTCGGCCCCGGGCGTAGATCTCGGCACCTGGATCGGGGAAGACGAAGAGAACCGCGCCTGGGAGCTTTTGGGGCGGGCGCGGGCATTCCTGAAGACGGAAGGCGTGACGCCGGGCTCGGCGCCGGAGGCCTTCGAGGCACTCTACATCGCGGAGGGAAGCGACTGGTTCTGGTGGCTTGGCTCCGACCAGGACTCGGGAAGAGATGCGGAATTCGACGACCTCTTTCGGACCCACTTGAGAAACGTCTACCGCGCCCGCGGAGCCACACCGCCCGAGGAGCTCGACACTCATATCGTGCCCCGCTCTATGCTCTGGACCCATGTCGCCCCGGTCCACCGTATACAGCCGGGAGACCGTCTGAGCGTTCGCACCCATTGTCCGGGACTGGTCGAGTGGAGCGTGGATGGTGAACCGGCGCGGAGCTCGGCGGTTACTTCGGTGGGCGGCGTGATGGCGGGGGCGAGCCGCTACCAGCTCACGCTCGGACCCTTTCCGGAGTCAGCCGCGGAGCTTCACTTTCGCTTCGAGTGCCGTCACGAGGGTTGTCCCGGCACCGAGCTCTGCTGCGACCCAAGATTCCACACGGTTCGGATCGCCGAAGCCTCCTGAAAGAAACCGGACACAACGTACGTCTTGGGCTCACGGCGATCGCCACTGGGGAAGGCTGCTCCCAATCCCGCAAGAAAATGCTGAATATGAAGCACATCCTCCCTGCCGTTCGCTTGCCGTCTCAACGGAGACCATCTTTGCACGGCGCCGATCTCGGAAGAGGTTTGGCATATCCGTTGCAAAATGGCCGACGAGGGAACGACGAGACGGTACCCATGGAGGAGATGACGATGGTGCGGACGGATGGCGCGCACGATGTTGTCGGATAAGGCCGTACGCTTCGGCGACGTGACGGTCGAGACCGACGGCGGGCAGCACGTCATTGACGTGCGGGTATATGTGCGGGAGGGGCTTTCCGGTCTGGACGAACGGTTGCTGCCGCCTTGCGGCGAGTAATTCAAATGACACTGCTGCCTCCGCTCGCGGTCTGGATCGTGCAGTGGTGGGCTGGTCGCAGCGCAACGAAAGGAACTTCATGATGAACCATATGGACGGATGGATGGGCGGAGGGATGTGGCTTTGGACGGTGATCGGCGTACTCGTGGTGGTCCTGCTCGTCGTCGCGATTAACAAGGTGTCCAGGAAATAGTCGTACGTTCACGACGCGCCCGTGAAATGAACTGTCTACCACCAAAGAAGACGTTTGCAGGGTCGAATTATCCACTTACAAGAAGTGAGTGAAACTGCGCTCCCCGTGAGAGATCCATCAACCTGGCACAGACTGTTCGCCGCGTTCTGCGCGCCCCAGCGCGGCACCTGACGCGGCCGCCCGTTTTCGAGATTTAGGACTCGAGGTTCCCCTTGCGTCCATCCCGTTCTACAAATTGCCAGTCCCGCGCTCTGCTCGTAGTGGGCAACGCGGGCTCCGAGCGGCGAGAAGCCTGTGACCGCGAGCCAAGGCCCGTCGTCGAACAGCTTTGCCGAAGGTCTCTCGATGGCACGGCAAGCTCACCTGTCGTCCTCGACGCGTTCCCGCCCGTCGAGTCAAGTGTCTCGCTGTTGGATCTCCATCAACTTCGAGTTAAGTTGCCGCACGTTCGAGAACGTTCCTTCATCGAGTGGCTTGGTCCCTGGTATGCGTTGCATGGCACGGATATTGCTGCGACCAAGAGTGGGATTGCCCGAAAGATGGTACCAGACGAGCCCAAAGGAGTTTTCCATGAACGATATGACCCGAATTCTCGCCTTTACGCTGTCACCGCTAGCCGCGCTTCTCATTGCCTCTCCGGGGTTGCGCGCCCAAACGCCCGCGGAATCCCACGCCCAGCAGCACACCCAGATGAAGGAAGGCAGCCCGATGATGGAGGACTGCCAGGCCATGATGGCGGATCGCGAACGGATGATGTCGGAGATGCGCTCGGCGGACGCAAAGCTCGATGAGCTCATCGCCGCGATGAACGCCGCCAAGGGGGAGGCCAAGGTCCAGGCACTCGCCGGCGTCGTGACCGAGATGGCCGAACAGCGCAAGAAGACCATGAGCAACATGATGTCGATGCAGCCCAAGATGATGCAGCACATGATGCAGCACCTGCAAAAGGGAATGATGGAGGGAAACGAGCAAGCCATGGAGTGCCCGATGATGAAGGAAATGATGGCATCACCGATGAAAGACCCTGCCGATATTCACTAACCGGTGCCGCCGAGAACAGGGAGGCCTCGTGAGCGAGCTCAGCAATAGATATGAGAAAACGTTGGAGAACGAGACTTTCGACGGCGCCTGCCACCGAGGGCCGGCGCCGTTCACTGGATGAACTGCCGCAGCGCGAAGAACGTACCCCGCGCGCCGCCATGGAGGTCAGGAGAGCAATGTCAGATGCCACTCATCCCACGCCCCACCGTCAACGGCCACACCCGGGCTTAATGGCCGGTCCCTTTCTCGAGTTCGACCTCAATCGGGAAATCCAGCAACTGCAACAGGAACACACGTGGAGCACCGGGCGGAACAGCAGAACGCTCGTGAAGCACGGCGACTTCCGTGTCGTCTTGATGGCGCTCAAAGTGGGCACCCGCGTTCAGGAACATAAAGCCGACGGCCGGATCTCAATCCAGACCGTTGCCGGCCGCATCAGCATTCGCGCGTCCGAACGCACATTCGTCTTGCCGGCGGGGAGTTTGCTCGCGCTGGATCGTGCGACGGTTCATGACGTGGAGGCGCTGGAAGACAGCGCCATCCTATTGACGATTGCGCGGCCCGAGGAGATCAAGAGCTAGCACGCGAAACACTAACCCTCCGCCAATTCAACGAAACGATGTCCAGCGGGAGCCCATCTCCGAGCAATTCAGTGAGTGTTTGCTCCGCGATTGCACGCGCGCGGAGCGCGCGCGATTGGAGATTCGCTGCCGCCTCGAGGTCCTCATGGAAAAACTGACGGCGATTCCGCGCGGTGCAAGTGGATTCGAGCCATGACCTCGACCTCGGCTCGAGAGACCGCGAGAGAATCGAACGGCAAGTCCGGACAACTTCCCGCCGTAACGCGGGATCCGTTCACCGGTGTCCAGATCCGCGTGGGCGTGATGGGATCAGCAGGAGGGGAGATCCCCGGCGAACTCGACGCGGTTTGTCGCCGGCTCGGGCGCTCGATCGCCGAACACGGCTGTTGCCTCCTCACCGGTGCATGCCCGGGAATGCCGCATGCGGTGGTGCTGGGTTGCAGAGCGGCCGGCGGCCACGTCGTCGGAATCTCGCCGGCCTCGAACCTGAGAGAGCACGTCGAAGTTTTCGGCTCTCCTTATCGCGAATACGACGTCCTGGTGTTCACCGGCCTGGGGCTCATGGGACGAGAGCTCGTCAACATCCGCAGCAGCGATATCGTCGTCGTGATCGGCGGTCGCTCGGGAACTCTCGGAGAATTCGCCATCGCCTACGAGGAGGGGAAGTTGATCGGTGTGGTGAGCGGGACGGGAGGCATCGCCGACGCCGTACCGGCTTTCCAAGCGAGCCTGGGGAAGGCGACGGGTGCCGAAGTGGTCTATGACTCGGACCCGGAGGAGCTCGTAGAACGCCTCTTGCGACGCTACCTGTCCGAGGGCTACGAGTGTCCCTGTTATCCGGGACCGGCGGAAGCAACCTAAGACCTAGTTCGACTCCTGAACCGTCTCGGCCGCCGGCGATGCTTCCTTCGGCGAGAGGCCGTACTTCTGCATCCGGTAGATCAAGGTGTTCCGGGTGATGCGCAGAAACTTCGCCGCGCGGGTCTGATTCCCGTCGTTTCGCCGAAGCGCCTCCCTCAGAAGGTACTCCTCCACCTTGTCCATCGAAACGCCGTCCGGCGGAAGGTTCATGACGAATTCGCCCACTTCGGACAAGGGGCTGGTCATGAAGCTGGGCAGATCTTCTACCGTGATGTGTTCTTCCTCCGTGAGCGCCGCCAAGCGCTCCATGAGGTTCTCGAGCTCCCGGATGTTTCCCGGCCAGGCGTAGGAATCGAAAACCTTTAGCACCTTTCGATCCAGCGACAGCTCTTTTCCGAACTTCTGGGCGTATTTACCGAGAAAAAAGTGGGCTAACAAGGGAACATCTTCCCGGCGCTCTCGCAGGGGCGGAACGGTGATGGGGATAACGCTGAGGCGATAGTAGAGATCTTCACGAAACTTGTTCTCGCGAACGAGCTTCTCGAGGGAGCGGTTGGTTGCGGCGATGATGCGCACGTCTACCTTGATGGGATGGTTGGCCCCCAGCTTGTCGATCTCCTTTTCTTGGAGAACTCTGAGTAACTTCACCTGGATCTGCAGCTCAAGATCGCCGATTTCGTCGAGAAGGACGCTTCCTCCCTGCGCCGCCTCGATCTTGCCCTTGCGGTCCGCGATGGCGCCGGTAAACGCCCCTCGGGTATGGCCGAAAAGCTCGGATTCTAGGAGTGTCGCCGGAATGGCGCCGCAGTTCACGACGACGAAGGGCCGATCTTTGCGCGGGCTGTTGAAATGGATCGCTTTCGCGAGGAGCTCCTTCCCCGTCCCGCTCTCACCGAGGATCAGGATCGTCGAATCAAAGCGCGCCGCCTGGGCTGCGGTCGCGAACACCTTCTGGATCTCCTTCGACACCCCTATCATCTTGTCGAAATGAAGACGCTCCGAGACGACCCGTCGGAGCTCCCGGTACTCCTGCTTGAGCCTCGCCACATCCAGAGCCCGGCGCACTACCATCTTGAGCTCGTCACGGTTGACCGGCTTCTGCAAATAGTCGAAGGCGCCCTCCCGCATGGCGGCGACCGCATTGTCGACCTCGGCGTGCGCGGTCACGATCACGATAGGGACTTCGGGCGCCACCGCCTGCATCCGGGTGACAAGGTCGAGTCCGGTGAGTCGAGGCATGAGCATGTCGGTAACGACCAGCGAGAACTCCGAAGCCAGAAACGACTTCAGAGCTTCTTCCGCGTCGCCGAACGCGGCGGTCTCGTATCCTTCCTCCTGCAGGGTGAATTCCACGACCCGGCGAAAGCTCGCATCGTCGTCCACGATCAAGATTCGGTTACTCATGGTGGTCACTCCCTGAGGGCAGCTCGATGACGAACACCGCTCCCGGGCCCTCGTGCGCGTCGCGCAATCGGATGTCTCCCCCTTGGGCCCGGATGAGCTTCTGAGCGATTGGAAGCCCGAGCCCCGTCCCCCGCGCCTTGGTGGTGAAGAACGGATCGAAGATTCGCGTCCGTTGGTCGGGTGGGACGCCGGGGCCTTGGTCGCGGATCTCGATGTGAACCCCCCCGTTGGACAGCATCAGCTTGACCTCGAGCCGACCACCGCCGGGCATTGCCTGGATCCCGTTGAGGACGACGTTGAGCAACGCTTGTTGCACCTGGGAGGCGTCGAGGTTCAGCTCCGGAAGCGTCTTGGGGGAGGAGACCGCGAGCTCGACGGAATGTCGAGCCGCCTCTTTGGAGCAAAGAACAGTAAGCGAACCGATCACCTCGCGGATGTCGCAGGGCATTCGGACCGGACGGGGGGCCCGGGCGAAATAAAGGAACTCGGTCACGATGCCGTTCAGCTGTTGGAGCTCCTTTTCCATGATTTCGACGAATTCTCGTTTGGCGTGTCCGGGGGGAAACTCCGCGGCCAAGATCTCGAGCGAGCCCTTGAGCGACGCCAGGGGATTCTTGATTTCGTGCGCGACGCCGGCAGAGAGCTCTCCCAGCGAGGAAAGCCGGTCGGCGCGGCTAAGGTGCTGGAAGCTTTCTCGAAGCTCCCGATAGGCGTCGGCGAGCTCGCGGGAGGTTCTCTCCTGCCGATGGCGGAGACGATGTTCCGATTGGGCCAAAAGCCCGACCACGAAAGCCACCACCTGAAACATGATGAGTTCCGCATACTGTGCGGCCAGATACTCGTCGTGAATCCCCCTCATCCGTCGCCAATCGATCAAGATATGAGGGAGGTAGCTCACTGCCGACAGCACGGAAGCGGCGATCGCTCCCCCAAATCCGAACCAATACGCCGCGGCGAAGATGGGAAGGTAATACAGCCGCTGGTAGACGTTGTGCAGATTCACGAGCTCGATAGGCGTCAGGTGATGTGCAATTCCGGTGGCGGCGATAGCTCCGCCGAGGACGAGAACGCGCCAAACGTCTTGGCTCGCCGAGCGAGTGGGGTACCGGACGAAGCTCAGCGTTTCCCGAACGGGCTTCGGTAGGCGCTCCCAGAGGGCCTTTGAGTTAACCAGAGCTTGCGAGAGATTCATGCTCGTCCCGCGTTGGGCGGCGGCTGATCACTGGAGAGTATGTGCAACGAGCGCGCCACCCGGGAAATCCGATCGGCGAGATCGAGTAATCCCTCGTCCTTGCGCATGTTCTTGGCCTGGTTCGATGGCCGTCTCATGATAACTCGAACCTCCGCGACTGCTGGATTTCAAACAGCTGCTGCGGCTTTTGCCGCGAATCGTGGAACGGAGGCGTGAGGGAGAATTCTTTTCAACCCGCGCCCGTGGAGCGACTTAGCTGAGGCTGGTTCTATGCTTCCTTGCCTGGCCCACTTTTTGCCCATTAACTCGTTTCGCCATGCTTGGGCGGGGACATCGTGACGGTCATCAACGGCGAGGACGTCTCGTCGGAATCGCAAATCGCAAAGATTCTGTTGCTTTCGCGGCCAGGAGAAACCCTGACGGTCCGCCTGGTCCGCGAAGGCCAGGTGCAGGAGGTCGAACTCGCTCTCGAAGCCATGCACTCGCGATAGAGCGGCGACGAAAGACCCAAAGGAGCGCATTGATGAAATCGACACGCTACTTGGTATTTGCGAGCCCGATTCTCGCGATCTCCCTCGCCTGCACGGCTCCGGAACCGACCGCGGAACCGAAGCCCGCCGTCGATGCGGAAGAAGCTCAGGAAGCGAGCTCGACGTCGCTATCTCCAGAGGCCGAGCTCGAGCAAATCAAGAGCAGGCTCGAGGCTGTCAAGACCCAGCTCTTCGACCAGGGGAAGTACAACTGTTGCGTCCAGCCCTCGTGCGACTGGTGCGCGCTTCACGAGGGAGCCTGCGACTGCTTCACGAACCTCCAGGCCGGCGAAGCCGTTTGCCCTGGATGCGGTTTGGGATGGCACAACGGCCAGGGTGTCGTGGAGGGAATCGACGCCGGCGACGTGAAGTGGAACATCACCCACGAGCACCCGACCGGCGGGCATAAGCACTGAGCGGGCCGGTTTCCTGAAGCGCAGTTCGCCCCGGTAATCGTCGATGTGGCTAGCCCGTTTCGGGCAGGTGAACCGTTGACTCGCCCAACCGGCATTCTTGTCGTCGGCGGCCACGGAGTGGTCGGCAGACGAATCGCGGCTCATTTGGCCGCTGAGTTTCCAGGTCGCGTTCTCATCGCCGGGCGCGACGAGCAACGCGCCGCGGCGGTTTCGGCCGAAATTGGGCAGGGGACGAAACCGCGACGGGTGGATGTGAACGACCTGCCCACGATCGAGCGGGCGCTCGACGGTGTCGAGACCATCGTAAGCTGCGTCGCGCAGAGGGAGATGCATCTCCTTCGGGCGTCGATCGGCCACGGCCTGGCCTACACGGACGTAGCGCCTCGCCTCGCGTTCTGGGAGGGCGCCGAAAAGCTGAGCGACGAGGCGCGGAAGACCGGCGCCCGGATTGTCCTGGGCGCGGGTCTCTCTCCTGGCATCTCGAACATGATGGCAGCCCAGCTTGCCAAGACTTTGGGGCGGGTGGAACGCCTCGAGACTGCCATCCTTCTGAGCCTTGGAGACGAGTACGGTCCTGACTCGCTGAAGCACTTTGTCGATGCGCTGATGCACCGCGACCGAGGTTCACGAGCTCGCTGAAAGACGTATACGCGAGGCCGAGCGCCGTCATGAGAGCGAAATCCAGAATCCGCGGCCTGGCAAGCCAGCTCGTGGACCGACGGAGGCCGGTCACGGCCAGGGCACACACGAGGAGGATCAGAACGTCGCCCACGGTGCAATGAAGCCGGAACCAGACGATGTCGTTCACGGATTTCGTCGCATCCTGATAAAAAGGAGTTTGGAGCCACTCCCAGTTGCCATTCAGGAGAAAACCTGTCAGCCCGAGCCAAGCCAGTCGCCGTGCCGCCACCGGAAAACCCGTCCGACTTGGGGGCGGACTTACCGTGCTACTCAAGAACTCCTCGTCACGATCTTCCGGACGCGGTCAGGCCGACATGGCACTGTTGGAGCTCCAGCAAAACCAGGCGGTGTTTTCCTAGCACTCCGGACGG
>Ga0214473_10009660_pt1 | contig 11390 bp, 11 predicted proteins | sample RVTome_7_FD_203509 | JGI IMG/M metagenome (GOLD analysis project Ga0214473, IMG submission 203509) | Soil microbial communities from uranium-contaminated site in the Upper Colorado River Basin, Wyoming, United States - RVT98D197 | ecosystem: Environmental > Terrestrial > Soil > Contaminated >...
CGCCCGAAAGCGTCGAACCGCTCGAACTCCGCGCGGAGGCGCGAGAGCTTCGTCGTCAGCCGCTGGCCGCGCGCCGGGTCGTCCCAGAGCGAGGGATCCGCGACCTGCTGTTCGAGCTCGGCCGCCTGAGCGCGCTTCGCGTCGACGTCAAAGGAACTCCTTCGCGTGCGCGATGCGCTCGGCGAGGTCCTCGAGGCGCTCGGTGTGCTCGCTCATGCAACGGCCCCGTGGCACTTCTTGTACTTCTTGCCGCTGCCGCACGGGCACGGCGCGTTCCGTGGAACCTTGTCGCTCACGGCCTGCGGCGCAGACCCGGTGCTCGTGGGCACCGGCTCGTCGCCGCGGTTCTCGCTGACCCGCTGCGGCCGGGGGCGGCCCGGCTCGTCCTGGCGCACCAGCTCGACGCGGTAGATGTACCGCACGAAGTCGTCACGGATCGAGGCCGTGAGCTCCTCGAACATGTTGTAGGCCTCGCGCCGGTACTCGGTGAGCGGGTCCTTCTGCGCGTAGGCGCGGAGGTGGATGCCTTCCTGCAGGTAGTCCATCTCGTAGAGGTGCTCGCGCCACTTCGTGTCGGTGATGTTCAGGAGCACCATGCGCTCGAGCTGGCGCATCGTCTCCGAGCCGACCGCCCGCTCCTTCTCCTCGTAGAGCTCGAGCGCCTCCTCGGCGGCGCGTTCCTCCAGGTCGGCTGAGTTCACAACCTCATCGAGGTCCGCCCTCGACATCTTCGTCGGGTAGACCTCGGCGATGCCGGCGAGGACGACGTCGTGGTCCCATTCCTCGGTGAACGCCTCAGGTGGGGCGACGCGCTCGATGGTGCGCCGCACGACCTCCTCGACCATGTCGAGGGCCTCGTCCTTGAAGTCCGCGCCCTCGAGGATCTTCTGGCGCTCCGCGTAGATCACCTGGCGCTGGGTGTTCATCACGTCGTCGTACTTCAGGATGTTCTTGCGGCGCTCGAAGTTCAGCTCCTCGATCTGTCGCTGGGCGCCCTCGACGGCCCTGGTCACCATCTTCGCGGTGATCGGCTCGTCGTCGGGCCACTTCAGGCGCTCCATGATCGAGGCGACCCGGTCACTCGCGAACATCCGCATGAGGTCGTCTCCGAGCGAGAGGTAGAAGCGCGACTGGCCGGGGTCACCCTGACGGCCGGAGCGGCCGCGGAGCTGGTTGTCGATGCGGCGCGACTCGTGGCGCTCGGTTCCGAGCACGTACAGCCCGCCGAGCGCGACGACCTCCTCGTGCTCGGCGTCGGCCTGCTGCTTGAACTTACGGTAGATCGGCTCGTACTCGGCCTCGTACTCGGTGCGCTCCTCCTCGTCCATCTCGAACAGCAGGTAGCGGTCGTTGTCGAACTCACGGGCGGCCATCTCCTGCCGCGCGAGGTACTCGGGGTTGCCGCCGAGCAGGATGTCGACACCTCGGCCGGCCATATTCGTCGCGACGGTGACCGCGCCCTTGCGGCCGGCCTGAGCGACGATCATGGCCTCCTTCTCGTGGTTCTTCGCGTTGAGGACGTGGTGGGGGACGCCGCGACGATTGAGCAGCGTCGAGAGCCTCTCGGACTTCTCGATCGAGACCGTGCCGACCAGCACGGGCTGGCCCTCGGCGTGACGCTCCACGAGATCCTCGACGACCGCGTTCCACTTCGCATCTTCCGACTTGTAGATGAGGTCCTGCTCGTCGAGGCGGATCATCTCGCGGTTCGTCGGGATCTCGGCGACCCCGAGCTTGTAGACCTGCTCGAACTCGGCGAGCTGCGTCTTCGCGGTACCCGTCATGCCGGCGAGCCTCTCGTACATCTTGAAGTAGTTCTGGATCGTGATCGTCGCGAGGGTCTGGTTCTCCTCCTTGATCCGGACGCCCTCCTTCGCCTCGATCGCCTGGTGGAGGCCCTCGGAGTACCGGCGACCCTCGAGCACGCGGCCGGTGAACTCGTCGACGATCTTCACCTCGCCGTTCGTCACGATGTACTCGACGTCGCGGTGGTAGTGCTCCTTCGCGCGGAGCGCGTTCTGGAGGTGATGGACGAGCGGCGTGTGCACATGCTCGTAGAGGTTGTCCAGGCCGAGCGCCTCCTCGACCTTCGCGACGCCCGCCTCGGTGACGGCGATCGTCTTCTTCGCCTCGTCGGCCTCATAGTCCACATCCACCTTCAACCTCGGCGCCAGGCGTGCGAACGTCTGGTACCACTTCGCGCTGTCGGCCACCATGCCGCTGATGATGAGCGGGGTCCGCGCCTCGTCGATCAGGATCGAGTCCACCTCGTCGACGATGGCGTAGGCGTGGCTCCGCTGGACCATGTCCTCCGCGTGCATCGCCATGTTGTCGCGCAGGTAGTCGAACCCGAACTCGTTGTTCGTGCCGTACGTGATGTCGGCGTTGTACGCCGGCCGCCGCTGCTCGGGCGACATGTGTGCCTGGATGAGGCCCACGCTCGCACCGAGCGCCCGGAAGATGGGGCCCATCCACTCGGAGTCGCGCTTGGCCAGGTAGTCGTTCACCGTCACGACGTGCACGCCCCCGCCACCGAGCGAGTTCAGGTAGGCGGGCATCGTCGAGGTGAGGGTCTTGCCCTCACCGGTCTTCATCTCGGCGATCTGCCCGAGGTGCAGGGCGACCGCGCCCATGACCTGGACGTCGAAGTGCCGCTGCCCGATCCTGCGACGGGCGGCTTCGCGGACGCACGCGAAGGCCTCGGGGAGCAGGTCGTCGAGGCTCTCGCCCTCGGCGACCCGTTGCCTGAACCCCAGGGTCTTGCCTCGGAGCTGCTCGTCGGTGAGCTCCTCGACCTCGGGCTCGAACGTGTTCACGAGCCCGGCGAGCTGCTCCAGGCGCTTCAGCCTGCGGCCCTCGCCGATCTGGCCGAGCTTCTCGATGACCAACCCAACGTCCCTTTCGCGGTCGGGGGGCTTCCGGCCCTCTATGCTACCGGAGCCCCTCCGAGCGCCTTCCCACCGTCCTTCGGCGCGGAGGCGCCGTGGGTTCGGCGGGGGGCGGCCGTCAGTTGATCTCGATCATCTTCTCGCGCACGGCGTAGACGACCGCCTCCATGCGCGAGTGCAGGTGCAGCTTCTCCAGGATGTTCCGGATGTGGTTCTTCACGGTGTTCTCGGAGATGAACAGCGCCTTCGCGATGTCGCGGTTGTTCATCCCCTGCGCGACGAGGCGCAGTACCTCCATCTCGCGGTCGGTGAGCTTCGGCGTCGGCATCGGCGGCTTCTCGTCCGTCGCCTTGCTCATCGCCGCGAACTCGGTGAGCAGCTTGGAGGCCATCGACGGCGAGATCCGCGACTGCCCCGCCCACACCGAGCGGATCGCGTCCGCCACCTCCTCGATCGGGATCTCCTTGAGAAGGTAGCCGGAAGCGCCGGCCTTGATCGCCTCGTACAGGTCAGCTTCCTCGTCGCTGATCGTGAGCATGAGGATCTTCACGTGCGGCAAGGAGTCCTTGATCTCGCTCGCTGCCTCGATCCCCGACTTCTTCGGCATCCGGATGTCCATCAGGATGACGTCGGGCATCAGCTCCTGGGCCTTCGCGACCACCTCGACGCCGTCGGACGCCTCGCCGACGAGCTCCAGGTCATCCTCCAGGCCGAGCACCATCTCCAAGCCCCGGCGGAACAACGCATGGTCGTCACAGACGAGCACGCGGAGCCGCTCGGTACCGCTCTCTTCCTTCGATCTCTCGCTCACCGGAACCCCCGGTGCGCCGCTCACTCTTCTGACGGCGCCTGCTCGTGGTTGTTGGCCGATTTTACGCGGGTCGCGCCCGCGATGAGCTTCGTTCGCTTCTTCTTGCGGTGGTCGCGGATCTGCCGCTCGAGCTTCTCGGCGACGACGTCGAGCGCGGTCTCGACGTCCTTCGCATCTGCCGTCGCGCGGAAGATCCGGCGCGGGGTGTCGAACGACGCCTCGACCCGATGCGCGCCGCCGAGCCTTGGGTTCTTCTCGGAGATGATCTCGATCTGCAGGCGCGTCACCCTCGGCTCCATCCGCTCGAGGCGCCCGAGCTTATGCTCGGCGACCTCGCGCACACGGTCGGTGATGCGGGTGCCACGCCCGTTCAGCACGAGATCCATGCCGCCTCCTTCGGTCGAGGTTCCCTGTCGTCAGTATCGACCCAGCGGAGGGTATCGCGCAGCGCCGGGAGGCGAAGAGGTGGGCTCGCGTCCGGCTGACCTGGTCTTTGGCCCCACACCCGCCTGCCGGAGGGATCGCCGCCCAGCGGACGGCTTCGCCACCCTCTCCCGGCGAGGTCACCCCCGCCGGGGCAGGACTTACATCTAAACCGCGCCATGCTCGGCGACCAAGGGTCGCCTTACGTGGGTCGCTTCGCCCGCGGCTGGCATCGACTACCGAGGATCGGATCCCCGGGCAACCACAGACCCGGACGCGAGCCCGCGACCGAGTATATCGGCGTGCCCGACGCTCGGGCGGAGGATGCCGGGCCGGGGGGTAAGGGCCCGCGCCGCCGTGAGCACGGCCACGTGCCGGGTGCCCGCGCGCACGAGCGCCGCGGCACATGCGGAGGTCGTCGCGCCGGTCGTGAGCACGTCGTCCACCAAGAGCACCCCGGGCGGCGGCGGCGTCCGCACGTGGAAGAGGCCCTCCATCGCGGCGAGCCGTCCCGCGCGGTCCCGGCGCGCCTGTGTCGACCGATCGTCCCCGTCGCGCGCGAGCAGGGCGAGGGCGGGGAGCTCCAGGTGACGGCTCACGACGAGCGCGAGGGCCCGGGCCTGGTCGAAGCCCCGCTCCGCCGCCCGACGTCGCGAGAGGGGAACCCACGTCACGGCCCGGACCCGGTCGGACTCGGGCACCGATGCGGTCCACGTCCGCGCCATGGCCTCGCCGAGGGCCTCGGCGACGGGACGCCAGCCCGAGAACTTCAGCCGGTGCACGGCCGAGCGAACCGGCCCGTGGAACCGGAAGGCCGCCCGCGCCAGATGGATCGGCCGCGGCGGGCAGTCGGCGCACGTCGCGAGGTCGCCCGAGGAGGGCGAGCCGCACCGGCGGCACCACGGCGGCGCGAGCGGCTGCACCTGGAGGCGACATGCGTCGCAGAAGGGCCAGGCACCGCGCCCACATCCGGCGCAACGCCGCGGGAAGACGACGTCGAGCAGGTGCTCGAGCATCGCGCGACGTTAGCGCGCGCCACCGACATTCAGGGTAGCCGAACGTCCAGCGAGGTCTCGGCGTCGCGGCCGCGGCCCTTCAGCTCGATGCGCAGGATCGCGTGGACGCGAAGGAGCGGGTAGGCCGTGACCTTGACGCGCCCGGACGCCTCGTCCACCTCGTGCTCGAGGATCTCGAGCCGCGCGCCGTCGGCGAGCAGACGAACCTGGACCGGCACCGGCGGCTCGACCTCGAGCGCGAGCTTCGTCGAGTCGCCCCCGCAGTCCACGTGCTCGACGCGCACCTTCGCGCGCTCGCCGAGGGCGACCGTGCGGTCGACCCGGATCTGTCCTCGGCGGACCGTGGCACGCGGCCACGGAACCACGAACCGGCGGCCCCCGGGGAACGTCGCCGGGTTGCCATCCAACTCGAGATCGAGCTCGAACCCGTACCAACCCGACTCGAGGTCCGCGACCACGAGCTCGAACGGGACGAACACGTCTCGGTGCGGCGCCACGTCGAGCGTGGTCGCCGCCACGGGCACCTCTCGCCACTCTCCTCCCGAGACCGCGACGGCCCGCGCCTGTAGGACGACGACCTGGTGCGGGTCGCGGTCCTCGCCGCACAAGATGAACGCGCCCTTGACGGTAGCCGGGAACTTCTCGAACCGCGCCCGGACCGAGAGCGATGGGTTCATGCCGCTCCCCGGGTGGAGGACAGACCTCGAAGCGCCGGCCCGTACGGTGGGCGGAGCACCCCCCGATCGGTCACGATCGCGGTGACGAGCTCGGCCGGCGTGACGTCGAACGCCGGGTTCGCGGCCGGCGTGCCGAGCTCGGCCAGGTCGAACCCCATCGGGGAGGTGACCTCGGCCGGGTCGCGTTCCTCGATGGGGATATCGGACCCCGTCGGCGTCGACAGATCGATGGTCGAGACCGGCGCGGCGACGTAGAAGGGCACGTCGTGGTGGCGAGCGAGCACCGCGAGCGGGTACGTCCCCACCTTGTTCGCCACGTCGCCGTTCGCGGCGATGCGGTCGGCACCCACGATCGCGAGGTCGACCTCCCCCCGCGCCATGAGCGAGCCCGCCGCGACGTCCGCGATGAGCGTCCGGTCGATACCGAGCTTCCCGAGCTCCCACGCCGTGAGCCGCGCCCCCTGGAGCACCGGCCGGGTCTCGTCCACCCAGACATGCGGGCGCTTGCCCGCCCGGTGCGCGGCGATCACCACGCCGAGCGCCGTGCCGATGCCCGCCGTGCACAGCATCCCGGTGTTGCAGTGCGTGAGCACATCCGCCCCCTCGGGCACGAGGTCCTGCCCGAACGCACCGATCGCCGAGCACGCCTCGCGGTCCTCGGCCTCGATGCGTAGGGCCTCCGCCACCATCTCCTCGTGCACGCGCTGCAGCGTGCTGCCCACCTGGCAGCACTGTCGGGTCGCGACAGCCATCATCCGGTCCACCGCCCAGGCGAGGTTCACGGCGGTCGGGCGCGCCACCTTCAGCGCGTCGGCGGCATCCTCGAGCTCGCCGAGCAGGGACCGGGTCCGGCCCTCGGTCGAGACCGTCGCGGCGAGCGCCATCCCGTAGGCCGCCGCGACGCCGATGATCGGCGCCCCGCGGACGGCGAGTGAGCGGATCGCCTCGACCACGTCCTCGACCGTGCGGCACTCCAGCACGACCTCGCGGTGCGGCAGCGCACGCTGGTCCAAGATCGCGACCGCGTCGCCGCACCACTCCACCGGCACGATCCCGGGGCCCGTCATCCCCGCTCACGCGCCTCGAGCACGAGATGGTCGACCGCTTCCTCCAGGGTCGGCGCGTGGGCATACGTGCCGTGAGCTTGCCCCTCGCCCCAGTCCTCGGGAACGGTGCCCGGAGGATGCGCGTGCGCGATCGCCCCGGGTCCGCGCTCACGGTACATCTCCAGATGGAGCGCGAGGTCGGAGGACGCATCGAGCGGCGGCGCGTCGGGCGTGCCCTCGAGCACGTCACCTTGCCCCAGACGCGCGAGCTCGCTGCCTGTCCGCGTGATCACGAGCCGCTCGCCGTCGAAGGACGACAGGTTCCCCTCGCTCGCCTTCACGAGCCCGAGCGAGAACAGCGTCCGTCCCGCCGAGCGGAACGCGCTCAGGTCCCCTGCTCCCACGACCGCAGGTACTCCTCCTGCTCCGGCGTGAGCACGTCGATGCCGACGCCCATCGCCTGGAGCTTCAACCGGGCGACCTCGTGGTCGATGTCCTCGGGCACCGGGTACACCTGGGGTCCGAGCTCGGCCTGGTGCGCGACGAGCCACTCGACCGACAGCGCCTGGTTCGCGAACGACATGTCCATCACGGCGGCCGGGTGCCCCTCGGCGGCCGCCAGATTCACGAGCCGCCCCTCCCCAAGGAGGTGCAGCCGCCGCCCGTCGGCCAGACGATACTCGTCCACGAAGTCACGGATGCGTCGGGTGCTCACGGCGAGCGACGCGAGCGCCGGCTTGTCGATCTCGACGTCGAAGTGACCCGAGTTCGCCATCACCGCGCCGTCCTTCATGACCTCCATGTGCTCGCGACGGATGACGTCCTTGTCACCGGTCACCGTGATGAACACCTCGCCGACCCGTGCGGCGTCGCGCATCGGCATCACCTGGTAGCCCTCCATCGCGGCTTCGAGCGCGGGGAGCGGATCGACCTCGGTGACGATGACCTGCGCGCCCAGGCCGCGCGCCCGCGAGGCCACGCCGCGCCCGCACATCCCGTACCCCGCGACGACCACCGTCCGCCCCGCGAGGAGCAGATTGGTGGCACGCATGATCGCGTCCATCGTCGACTGGCCGGTCCCGAAGCGGTTGTCGAACAGATGCTTCGTGTCCGCATCGTTCACCGACACGATCGGGTACCTGAGCGCGCCGTCACCGGCCATCGCGCGCAGGCGGATGACGCCGGTCGTGGTCTCCTCGGTCCCCCCCAGGACCTCGGGGACCTGCTCGGGCCGGTCCTTGTGGAGCAGGCTCACCATGTCGCAGCCGTCGTCCATCGTGACCTGCGGTCGAGCGTCGAGCACGGCCCCGATGTGACGGAAGTAGGTCTCGTTGTCCTCGCCCTTGATCGCCTGCGTCGGCACGCCGGCCTCGCACAGCGCGGCCGCGACATCGTCCTGCGTCGAGAGCGGGTTCGAGGCGCAGAGCGCGACGTCGGCCCCCCCGGCCTTCAGCGTCAGCATCAGGTTCGCGGTCTCGGTCGTCACGTGCAGGCACGCGCCGACCCGAACGCCCTCGAGCGGCCGCTCCTTCTCGAACCGCTCGCGGATGAGCGCGAGCACCGGCATCTCGCCGTCCGCCCACTCGATCCGCTCACGTCCCTTCTCGGCCAGGCCCAGATCCCTTACGTCGCCGTCCATCCGTCTCCTTTCGCGAGGACGTCCTCGATCACGGCGCCCACGGCGCCGGCCATCGCATCCGAGGCTCGCACGACGTCCTCGTGCTTGACTTCCACTCCGACCCGGTTCGTGACGAAGAACAACCCGAGCACCCGCATGCCGAGCGCGCGCGCCGGCACGGCCTCCGGTACGATCGACATCCCGACCACCGAGGCACCGGCCGCGCGAAGGTATCCGATCTCGGCGGGCGTCTCGTACATCGGACCGGGCATCGCCGCGTACACGCCGCGCGAGACCGGGACCCCGATCCGCTCGGCGGCCGAGAACGCGAGGCCGGCGAGCACCGGATCGTACGCGTTCACGAGGTCCACGAACGGCGGGGATCCGTCGGGGCGTCGCCAGCCTCGCAGCGGGCTCTGACCCAGGAAGTTCAGGTGGTCGGTGCCGACGACGAGGTGCCCCGTGTCGAGACCCTCGCCGATCCCGCCGGTCGCCGCCGTGAGGATCGCGGTCCCGGCGCCGAGCAGCCGCGCGACGCGGACCGGCAGCGCGCACACCGACAGGTCGTTCCCCTCGTAGAAGTGGATCCGCCCGCGGAACACGGCCACCGGCACCCCCGAGAGCTCACCCAGCACGAGCGCCCCCGCGTGCCCCGGCACGGTCGGGCGTGGGAACCCGGGGAGATCCTCGAACGAGAACGACGCCTCCTCGCGCACGTTCGCCACCGCGGCGCCGAGCCCGCTCCCGAGCACGATCACGACCTCCGGCTCGAGCGCGGAGCGCTCGCGGATCCGCTCGGCCGCCTCGTCGGCGAGCGCGTCCCCCGGTCCCGGCAGCCCGACGGTCCTCATGGCTGCGCGAGCGCCTCCTTCAGGCGCGTGATCGCCTCGACCGGCCACGGATCGATACCGTGGGAGAGCCCGAGGTAGGTCGAGGCGAAGTCGCCCACGATCACGAGGGAGAACAGCCGCGCGAGCGCCGAGCGCCCCCGCGCCCAGACCTCCTGCGTGCGGACGCCCGCGCCCTCGGCGATCGCGATCGAGAGGGCGAACCGGGCCGCCACATCCTGGCGCTCGCCCTCGTGCCGGAGCACGAGGAGGGCGAAGCCGTGACCCCGGTCCCGCGACCACCCCACGACCTCGTTGTGGTCGAGCTCGGGGAGCGCCGCGGCGAAGGCGGGTACCTTCGCGTTCTCGTTCATCTGGGTCTTCCACCGCGCGGCGGCGACCGCGCCGATGCCCTCGGCACCCCAGATCACGGGTACGCGCTCACCGACCACGTCGGCCACCTGCTTCGCGACGTTGACGGAGGTCGGCAGGCCGGGCGCGAGTTGAGCCGCCAGCGCCTCCAGCTCGCGAGCGCACTCCTCCAGATCCTCACGCACGGGGGGCACGAGCCCCGCGGCCTCGAGCGCCCCGAGCGTGCCGAGCGTGAGGAGCCCGAGCGCCGCACGCGGCTGGAGTCCCCCCCGCACCAGGACCCGCCCGAGCGCGAGCTCCTCCACGCGACATCCGAGCTCCCCGCCGGAGGTGACGCTCACGATGCGACATCCGCGTCGGACGGCCTCCTCGAAGCAGGCGAGGGCCTCGGCCGTGTCCCCCGAGTACGAGGACACGACGACGAGCGTGTGGGGCTGGCACCACTCGGGGAGATCGGGCGAGCGGATCACCTGTACCGGGACGCCGAGTCGGGTCGCCGCGAGGACCCGCAGCACGTCGCCAGCCACGGCCGATCCCCCCATCCCGCAGAACGCCACGTTCTCGAGCCCTTCGGCGGAGGGGAGGTCGGGGGCGATGAGGCCGAGCTCGTAGCCCTCGCGGCACTGCCCGGGCAAGCCGGCGACGGCCCCGAGCATGCCCGACGGGTCGCCGGCGCGCAGCGCCCGCTCGTCGTCGAGCAGGATCACCGCCGCTTCTTCCCCGTGGGCTTCTCGGCCTCGTCGATCAGCATGACCGGGATGCCATCACGGACGGGGTACCGGTAGCCGCACGTCGCACAGACGATCACCTGCTCGGCCTCGCGGTACTCGATCTCGCCGCGGTCGTTCGGGCAGACGAGGATCTCGAGCAGCTCGGGATCCAAACTCACGACGAACCTCCTTCGCTCCGGATGACCGCGAGGACCTCCGCGGTCTTGTCTTTCAGGATCTCCTCGGTCCTGGCCTCCACGTTCAGCCGCAACAACGGCTCCGTGTTCGAGGGCCGCACGTTGAACCACCAGTCATCGAACTCCACCGTGAGGCCGTCGGTCCGGTCCTGCCGTCCCTGCACGTACGCGGCGGCGATCTCCTCGACCTTGCCGGCTTGGTCCTCGACGCGCGAGTTGATCTCGCCCGACGCGCGGTAGCGCTGGAGCGGCGCGAGCACCTCGGACAAGGGCCTCCCCGCGGACGAGAGCGCCTCGAGGACGACGACGGCCGCGATCAGGCCCGAATCGGCCCGATAGTTGTCTCGGAAGTAGTAGTGGCCCGAGTGCTCCCCGCCGAAGACGGCGCCGGTCTCGGCCATGATCTGCTTGATGAACGAGTGCCCGACGCGCGTGCGGATCGGCGTCCCGCCGGCCTCGCGGATCACCTCGGGCACGGCCCACGAGCAGATGAGGTTGTAGACGACCGAGGACCCCGGGTCGCGCCCGAGCATCGCCTGCGCGACGAGCGCGGTGACCGCGGAGCCGCTCACCCCGTCCGCGTGCTCGTCCACGAGGAACACGCGATCCGCGTCACCGTCGAACGCGAGCCCGACGTCCGCGCCATGCGCGAGTACCTCGCGCTTCAGGTCGCGCTGGTTCTCAGGGTCGATCGGATCTGCCGGATGGTTCGGGAACGTGCCGTCGAGCTCCGGATACAGGTGCACGAGCGTGACCGGCAACCGCTCGAACACGGCCGGCACGACGAGCCCACCCATCCCGTTCG
>Ga0214473_10009661_pt1 | contig 11388 bp, 4 predicted proteins | sample RVTome_7_FD_203509 | JGI IMG/M metagenome (GOLD analysis project Ga0214473, IMG submission 203509) | Soil microbial communities from uranium-contaminated site in the Upper Colorado River Basin, Wyoming, United States - RVT98D197 | ecosystem: Environmental > Terrestrial > Soil > Contaminated >...
GCCCGGTAGGCGTACCTCTCGTCGTCCGTTTTTGCATTGAGATAGCCATGAACAGATTCGGTCCAGGCAACACTATTCCTCATGGTTGTATAGAAACAGCGAAGTGCGACAAGCCGGGGGTGCACGTCGTGAAACACTGCGCGAACCGGCGACGACGGCAGCGCCGACAGAATTTTCAAGCAGTGTTCGACTGCCTGCATGAGGGGTGGCAGGACCGTTGAGTCAATTGCGATTCTCTTCTTTTCTGCTTCCTGCACAGACAGGAAGTTCCACATCATGTCGTTATTCAAGTCGACCCGGGCCGGATTATTGAATGTCGCAATCAGAAAATTCTCATAATACGCCCGCTCCGATTCCGGGATCGCGTCAATGTCCGGGACAAATGGCCGCACCCAGAAGCGAAACCAGGGGAAGGCAAAAGTGCTGCAGGGAATTCCGGATGGATACGCCCGGACCGCTGCGTCGGAGAGTTCCCACAAAAGCATCAATGACCGTGAGTGCTCTGATCCCGCCCATCGCAATGCAGTCTCTTCAAGAATTGTGTTCAGGGATTTATCCGGCCGGAGTTGCAGCGCGCGAAGTACTTCGCCGTTGATGTCGAAGGGAGCGAGGGAGGTCGGGTTTGCTCCCGTCAGGATCGCGCAGGTGCCGCTTGACCTCGCATGCAGAACACGTTCGTACACAAGCCTTGGATATGGCGCACCGACGACGTTGCCGTCGCACAGGTCCAGCTTCATGTGTGTCCATGCTCCAACGTTGGATAATTGCTCCTGCTCGTGTTCATCGCGTGGGCTCTCAAAATACGCAAACTCCCCTGCATCAATCCCATCGCCCAGCCCGGGGACAATGTACTTTCGCTCACCGTAGAACGGTCCGAGGTCACAAATCAAGCGGAAGTCAGGATTCACCTTCTGCGCCTCGTCGGTGAGAAGGCGATAGTACGTGAGGACATTTGCCGCTGCCTTGCGGGCAATCTCGTCTTCGTTCTTCCATTCACGGATAAGATACGGTCCCCCGTTCCGGCCTGCATATAACGATGTTACAAACTCAAAACCGGAACCGCTGTCGTTAGTCCAGACATGGATGAATCCCAATTCGGGAATCTCCGTCATGATCTTCCGCACCAGCTCGCGATAGTGTTGCTGCACAACAGGATGTGCCATGGCAAGCGTGTACCGTGGACGCAATGTCTCTCTCGGGTGATCGACGCGGGCTCCCCGCAGAAAACCGTACCGCTGCCAGAACTCCTCAGGCATGGAACGTGGCGAATTGATGTGAAGCCCCGGAGTCAGTCCGTACCTGATCGCCAGCGCAGCATTCATCTTCAAGAAACTCAGGTTCGCCTGCAAATAGTCCATCGGGTAGTACCCTTTGATCAGCGAGCTGTCCACAAACTGGTCGAGATCAGGACTGTAGTCGTAAAACCAGGAATACACATCACCGGGCGGACCGGATTCGAACGGGCGTTCAACCCCGAGCCCGTTAATCGTCACATGTGAACATCCCTGCCTCGCCAATTGCCGCACATAACTTTCGCGATCAAAGTGCCGGGCGTGGCGAAGACTTCCGACAAAGAAATCATTGAGATTCCGGAGCCAGGGGAATGTGGGGGTTACGGTTTTGCCAGTTGCGAATTCAGCGACGTCACGGTCGAGCCATTCATCTTTGATCAGGCAAAACAATGCATACAACCAGTGAGCGTGAGATGCATTGAGCCGGCCCGATCCTGCCGGGTCCATCTGAAATGTCATCCATGCGCCCGGCCTCGAGCGCGAGACCTGTTCGTCTGCAACGGATACATTCAGTGAACCTGCGTCCAACCATTGTGAAGCACACGCATCCACTTTACCGTTAACCGCCAATTCACGGGCAAGGCTTTCGGCAACCGTCCGTTCAACAGCCTTCCCCGCGTGCTGATACGCAATAACGCGTACGTTCTCAAAAGCATCTCTCAGTGTGCTCATGAAGGAGTACGGTTAAACATATTATTGGAGGCGGGCACTAGCCAATCAACAATTTTGAATGGTCATGGGCGGTCAGGCCACCGCCTGCCTCCATTGTGCTCGGATGGGCGGGCAGGGACGGTTCGTCTGCGCTCACCGCAGGCGCGTGACCTACTTGACGATTGGACTTAGGCCATCGCATTCAGTCAGCCACCAGCTCCTTGCGTACAATGTTGACCCCCTCGACCATCGATTTCAGTTTTCCAAAGGCGCGATTACGCGGCATGAACTTCATGCCACAATCCGGGCTGATGTATATTCTCTCGGGCGCGATGTATTCCAGAGCCTGGCGTATGCGTCGGGCAACAACTTCCGGCGTCTCGATGGCCTCGTCCTTTACATCAATCACGCCAACGACGACCTCTTTGTTGCTTTTGTACTGCTTGAACAACTCCAATCCCACACCGTCCGAAACAGCAAACTCCATGCTGATCTGATGTGCATGGGTGTCCAGAATTGCGGGGAAGAGTTCTGCATATTGCCCCTTGAAGAGCTTTTTCAGCTGGTAGTTGCCATAACAGACATGGAGGGCAATCTTTGCCTTCACCCCGCTGATGAGTTTATTGAACGACTCAACAAGCCACGGCATATCCTGGGGATATCCAACCCACACCGGCTCATCGATCTGGATGAAATCACAGCCGGCAGCAACGAGGCCCATCAGTTCGATGTTCAGAATCTCAGCAAGGTCAAAGATGAGTTCTTTGTCATTCTTATAATACTCATTTGTTGCCCGCTTCGCGAGCATCTGTGGACCGGTAACACATACTTTCGTGCCGTGCGTTGTATGTCCCCTGAGGAACCTAAAGTGCTTGTCCATCCCGAGGCTGCCTTTGTGTCGCACCTTGTCACGCACGATCGGGTCCGGCATCTGAATCGTGGGATCGAGATTCCCTATCGGCTTCATTCTCCCGGACATATCGAATCCGTGAATACGGGCCGAGAAAAAATTCACCATTGTTTCGCGCCGCAGTTCACCGTCCGTGATAATATCAACACCGGCAAGTTCCTGATCTTTGATAGCCGATTTCACCGCGTTATCGTGTGCTTCTTCGACCTGTTCCCCTGTCAACTGATTCCGTGCACCAAGTTCACGAACATGGTCCAGCCACGGAGGAAATGAATAGCTGCCAATGACTGTCGTTGGAAGCAAGGTCAGTGTCCTTTCTTGCGTCTGGAAATAAGTGAACCACCACCGCCAAGGGCGGTGGCTTTAGAAAATGAGAATTCCTTCGATGCTTGATGAACTCACCCCTGGCCAAGTATTGAGCAACACTCCCCTCTCTTTTCGAAAGAGAAACGGGGGACGGGCCCGCCCCGCCGAGCGTCCGCCTCGCCGAGCCGAAGGCGAGACGGGGAGCGAGGCTGGGGGGTGAGTTCAGAAATAAACCTGGCAAATCCCCGACTCTGTCCCGTAAAACGGGACCCTGTCGGGGCAAAGCCAACTGGACACCAGAAGAGCTTCATCGAAATGGGAGTAACTTGACAAAAAAGAGGGGTAATCACCTCAGGGTACAAGTCCCGATTTTCGGCGAGACAGTGACAAGGAGATTACCCCACGTTGTTAACCGAACAATCCCGGTTTTACGGGCGTCTTACTTCATTACTCCATGAAGCGCTTACTTCATTCCGATAGTGACAGAGATCCGGTGGACGTTATCAAGAAGGTCCATCCTGGTGTACGAATAATCCAGCCCGACATCGTAGCCTTCCATGGTGGTGCGGACACCAGCGCCCATGGACAACCCTTCGATCGTACTTTTCACAGACGGTTTCCCGGCACCAAGGGCTTCGTCCGTTCCCGAGTAATTGATCTTATAGCCGCCGCGTATGGAGACCATGTCCATAAGCGTGTACTCACCTCCGGTGAAGAAATAGAGGGGACCATCCTGCGGCTTCGTGCCGTCAATGGCAAGCATGAACTTGCTGTTTTCGCTCTTGATCGGTGACATGGCCATTCCGATCGTGAACGAAAGCGGCAGACCGAAGGCAATATCATAGTATTTCAGGTCTGACCCGAGATTGTTAAAGCGCGCGGCAATAGTCCAGTCCAGAACACCAACGTTATACACCGAGCCGAAGTCGACTGCAAAAGCACTGACGCTCTGCCCGTCGATGGACTGGGAGATTCCCTTCACCGTCACGCCCAGGGAAAGGTTGTCCATGACATATCTGGCGAACGACACCTGGTATGCGATATCCCTGTAGTCGTATGTACTCGCCGTGTTCTGGTCAATCTGGAATTGCACCAGCAATGGATCCACAGGGATGTCACGGTCAGCTGCGATACCGGAGAGTCCAAAGCTGATGAAACCAACACCGATGGTGCCGATATCCTCAAGATTATATGACACTGCTGCAGCGTTATGCCCAATGTCGGCAATCCATTTGTTGTAGCTGAATGATGCCTGGAACTGCCTGTCCTTGAGTGCGATGCCGGCAGGGTTGTAGAACATCTGGTTCACATCGCCTGTAAGTGCAGTCACTGCGGAACCAAGTCCCACAGCGCGTGCACCCACGCCGATCTTCAAGAATGCTGCCCCTGTGAGGCCGGCTTTTCGATCTTGCGAAAGGCTTGCCTGAGCCACCAGCAGTACAGCAATCAAGCACATCAAAACCAATTTGATTGTTTTCATGACAATAGCCTCATATTGATTTCTGTAAACTCATTGTTTGCTGTATGTCGATCAACGCAATATCGAAAGATAGCCGACGTGCTGCCCGCCATCATACTCGACAACGTATATGTAGAGTCCGCTGGCAACTTCAATCCCATCCTTCGAAAACATATCCCAAAAGACGCTTCCATTGTTCGGCTCATTTGACGTGAAGTCAATCTGCCGCACGATCTGACCGGAAACATCGAGGATGGTTATCTTCGCCCGTGGCGGCAGGTTGTAGAATGTCAGCTTGTGATCGAATGCATCGACAGCACTGTCAAACAAGGCCTTCTTCTTGTAGGGGTTTGGCTTGACACCAATCTTCGCTCCACCGCTGGCAAGGGTGACGGGGTTTGCCAGGGCCGACTTGACAATGAAGCCGGCGCCGAGTGTTTTCTCACCAGCCCCGGTCTTGGGATAGAAGGAATTCTGGTCCGCAAACGGGTACGTGTTCGCCCAGAGTCCGCTCGCCCCATTCCTGTTGACATTGGATGTCTCGATGGTGCTCGCAGTTGCCTGATTGCCGCCCGGGAACGGCACATACGTCGCGCCAAGATCATATGTCGCTCCCGATGTATATGCTGCCACATAGTACCAGTACTTGAAGCCCAGGTCCACCTGCTTATCTTCCCATGTGTAGTTGTACCCGGTCACGGAAGCATCTGTTACTGTCCCTAACTGTGCAGTCGGGATCACTGCAGCCAGCTCATATGGACCCCAGGAATCCGGGACCCCCACCGCACTGCCAACGAATGCCTGCGCGGAGAAGTTCGGGTTCACAGGCTTCAGCAGACTGGAAGGTGTCGCGCCCGGTGCCGTGTTTTGCCAATAGTTATCCAGTCCTCGCATTCCTCCGGCAAGCCAATCGAGGCGCTTGGCCTGAGCTGCCTTGTAAATCTTGTAACCGGCGAAGTTGGAGCCGGCAGCTTCTGCTTTGTTATCCCACCGAACCTTGATAGACTTCGTGAGAGTGTTATCCACCCTTACCTCGGGGACAGCAGGGTAATTGTCCGGAGCAGCATAGTTGTTCGCATACGTCCAGCGTGCGGCAGCCATGGCATTGACAAGACCCTCCAGACGGAACTCGCCAACCTCTGCCCATGTAATGGTGATGGTTTCACCAACTTCGAGACGGAAGGGCCCGACTGCACTGAACATGTCGCCGTCGAAATTGTTGGGGCCGGTGAATCCTTTCGTCCAGCCAGCTTCATATGTCGCGACTTCAAATGCTCCTGCGCTCTCATCGGAGAACATCTTCCGGTCACCGTTCGGTCGAACGGGAGCAGCTTTGGGAACAAATGACTCCGGATTCCCTGTAGTTCCGCTTTGGAAGAAGTTTGGATTTGGAGCAAGGACAAATTTCGTTGCATCACGTGACTTGCCGCCATCTTGGTACCACGTGCCCATTGCTGCGGTATGGACACTCTTGGGATCACTGGTACCAATGTTCAGGCCTCGTCCTTGACCACCTGAAATGTACCACCCTCGCTGTGCGCCGACGCCAATCGGATGTGTGCCAAAAATGGTTTTCTTATCGCTTGTACCTGTCGAGTCCTTCACACCCAGCCACGACCAGCCGCTCCATACATCGGAGTAAAATCGAAGCGGAAAGTCGTTGAACCCCATATCCTTGAGACCGGCAGCACTCTCACCGGGATAGCCAATCATCATGTCCCAGGGTGCGCCACTGGGGTCATTGTCACCGATGTAGCCGATTGCCCGCTGGGCTCCGAAGCGGTTCGCACCCCTGTTGCCTGCGCGACCAAGGAAACACGAGGACATGAACTCGCCGTGTGCAAGCAGTGTCAGTGCGTGGATAACGTTGCCTGGGCGTTCCACTACACCATCCGCATTGATGTCAACGTTTCCTGTATTTGTCAACTTGACTTCGACAAGAATGAAGTCGTTGAAGTTGTTCCAATTCAACGAATACTGGTGTATCTTCACTTTTACATCAACACCGATCGTCGTTGGCCAACCAGCTTCGTAAAGCGCATGGTGGCGCTTTGCGTCGACCCAGATAGTCTCCCTGGCGTAATCACGTGCTGCAACTCCCGTCCCCGCAACCTTGAGACCCAATGCGCCCTTCGGGTTTCCGTATCCAGCAAATGCGTAATTAGCGCCCGATGTTCCCACGTAGGACGGATTCGTTTTGCCCGCAACAGTTTGAGGATTGAATGTGGGATCCGGGTTCCACTCGGTGAGTACCATTCCTTTTGCCCAGTAGTTGCCGTTCGTCCATCCGCCCGGCCACACATGTGTTGGCGTTGTCCAGGCGCGATCAAAGTTGCCGATGCGCATGAATGTGAAGAGGATATCTCTTGCGGCCTCAGTATAGGCCGGACCCTTGTTCGGCGGCATAAACGAGTCCCACAGCTCTCCCGATACCATCACGCCTGATCCATTGGCAGGGTCGTTTATTGAAGATGGTTTCTGAAGCCCCTGTGTCTTTGCGTCCGGATCATCCGCAAGGACCAGGGATTGAGCGTACGAGGCAATCGTTGAGAGTGCCAGAAGTATGCAGACCGACAGGAATGCACGTCCCAGCCCCTTCAGACGATTGGCGCCCCTTTTCTTGTAATAACAGGTTGGCATGTTCATGGATTTCATCCCTTACATTAAGTTCGTTGTCAACAGTTCGTGCGCTTTTTAGTACGTGATGTTCAAGCCGAAATATACTTCCCGGGGAATATCGTAGATCATAGATCCATCCTGGGTTATTGCGCGGTTGATGGTAGGCCCACCTGCTGGGTTGCCATCCACCTCCCAGGCCTTCTGTGCAACAGGGTTTCCCGGCCCTCCGTAGTACGTGAGGACATTGGTCCAGTTGAAGGCGTTCACAAGATCAACATAGAGAGCAATGCGACCGAGACCGCTGAATGTAAATGCTTTCTCGAGCCTGAAATCCACTTTCTTGTTCCACGGCGCTGTACCGAGTTCGCGCGCGCGAGGATCTCCAAGCGTGAGCGGGAAGTAGAATCCGCTGCTAAATGTGCCTATGCTGCTGAGGTTTATTTCCCACGGGAAGCGCAAGAACAGATTGAATGCAACACGATGCGCCCGGTCATAACCACCCGTCAGCGTACTGTTTATCCCCGAAACGTTCACTTCAATCGTATTGTAGAATTCTGTATCGGGAAACGGCAGCTTCCCGCTGAACCTTGCACTGTCACCGCCGACAGTGGAAAAGCTGGTTTGGTTTCCGCCGGTATACGCAGATTGCTTGATGTAGCTATATGCATATGACACACGCCCGCCCACACTTAAGAAATCGGTGACCGGAGTGAGATTCTTTCGCAGCGAAATCTCCACGCCGCGTGAATCTGCATAGCCGAAGTCGGTAATAAGGTTATACAGTCGCCAGGGCGAGGCCGGGGTAACTGTAAAACCAATAACTGTGTAATTCTGAATATCTCTGTAGTAGGCGTTTACATCCAGACTATAATCTTCTATGAATGACCACTGTATGCCCAGATCATAGTTGGTAGACTGGATGGGGTTCTGGTCGGTACGAACGATGACAGGAAGTGACGGATTCCCGAAGTCATTGTAGTTGGTGTAGAGACGGGAGAAGGGCTGCGATTGCTGCTGCCGCGAGAAGGAGAAATACATCGCTGCCCGGTCACTGATCGGATGCGAGACGCCAAGGCGCGGCGAGAAGAAGTATTTCACGGCAATCGAGTTTTTGCCAGGATCGATGATCTGCGTAGCCTTCCCACCGATATAGACTGTCTGCAGCGCTCCGCGCACGGGAACCCGCACATCACCATTGCTATTGTCCTTCGTGTCCGCAAACGGAGCGAAGTAATTCGCATAATCGGAGCTTGCCAGATCCAGGGCATCAAGCCGGAACCCGAGGTTAATGATGAGGCCGGCGTACTCCATTCTGTCCTGTGCATACAGACTATACTCTTTTGGCTTCACGTTCCACAGTTCTTCGACATAATTCTTGTATGTGGAGAACACTCCGCCGATGTATCCAGCGCGTAATGTTCTGTCCAGATCGTGGAATCGTGCCTGCACTCCGGCACGGAGCTGGTGGTTCGAGCTGATCTGGCTGGTAATGTCGCCTTTAAGTGTTATGGACTGGTTGGTGAAGTTCTCATAGAAGATACCCGGGCGGGCGATTTTCCACTGGGTTGCACCGGATAATAACGTGCCCAACTCGCTGCCGACTTCATTCCTCGGCGTGGGAGTGAAGAACTTGCTGAAGTCAGAGCCACTTGTTGGCGCCGTGTATCTGTTCACCTGTGCAGTGTCGGCAAATGTCAGGAAGTCCCCCTTTTCACCAATCTCGACAATGCCATTGTTGTTGTCGTCGCTGAATCCGCGGCGCGTGTTGTCATTCACGATGCTCGCCTGGAATTCATAGAACGTGCTCTTTGAAAGGACGTGCGTCAATTTCACGCTCCCGAGGATATTTGCCCCATCCCACTGCGGTACACCCTCGAGGAAGAAGCGAAAATCGTCCATGTAATTTCTGTTCTTCCAGCCGAACAGTTTGCCACGATCCTCAAGGGCACCGGTCGCGTTCAGCCGTATGTCTGATGAAATGTTGTAGTTCAGCTTTACCGATGAATTGAACCTTTTGACCTTTTCGGCGGGGAGCCTGCCGTGGGAATCAAAATATCCGCCGGTAAGATACACACCGAAATCATTGCTGACAGGTCCTCCCAACGCGATCTCACCGTTGAACTCCGGGCTTTTGCCATAGGAATACTTGCCGGGATAGTAGGTGAACCGGGTTGACTTTGCGCGGTTATTGGCATCGGTACTCGCGGCCAGCGTTGCTTTTGTGCTGAAGTACACCGCGTCATCGCCATAGAGGTTGGGGCCCGCGTGCTGCAAGCCACCGAGTTGGCTTATCCTGAAATCGGCGCGGCCTGTCCATTTCGTACGGCCCTCACGCAGTGAATAGGAGATGATGCCGGCAGTGGCACTGCTATAGTCAGAACCCACACCGCCTGTGAGAACATCAGCCTCTTCCACCGACGAAAGATTCAGGTTGATGAGCGAAGATCTACTCGCCTGTTCCTGCCGGGTAATTGCGTTATACGTGAGATATGGAGTCACAAAGGTCAGGTCGGCGGCCGCTGCATAGAATTGATCAGTGACGTCCACGCCGTCAACAAACGTTTTTGTTTCAAACTGCTTGCCACCGCGTAGGAACCCTTTGTACGTGCTGGGCGATGTGCTTATCAGGGCCGCGACATCCCGTATGGGGAGCGATTGGAAATCATCACCCGAGAGAGTTGTCTTCGTCGAGGTCCGGCTTCTGTCCACGATCGGCCGCACCGCTTCCACCACGATCTCTGCAAGTCCAACAGCCTCAGCCTGGAGCGAGAAGTCAACCGTGAGAATCTGGTCCGAGCTCACGCGCACACCGGTGACGACTTTCGGCGTAAATCCTACACCTGACGCTCTGACCCGGTACGTGCCCGGCGGAACATTCAAAATGAAATACACACCTTTCGGGTCCGCCGCGCCACCGAGCGTTGTCCCTTCAATCGTTACATTCGCCCCAACGGAGGGATCACCTTCGGCACTGACCACCTTCCCAACAACTTTTCCATTCCCTGCGAGAACTGCCTGAACGGAAACAATCGTCAGGAGCAGCAAGGGACATAGGAACTTGTACCATCGTTGCTTCATTGCGTTCCTCCTTTAGTGTTAGTGTGATTGTTTTGTATTGATTGCTTGGTGTAGAAGATGAACGAGATCTTCATTGATGCGAATCTCAGGTCAAAATACATCGAATAGCGCTGCGCCGGCGGAAGTGGATCAGTCCCCCGGCAGAGCGACTTCGTTCAGGAAAAAAGCGTATCTTTGTGCGACAGGAGAAATCAAAAGAACAGAGTCCAACGTACTTATTGCAGCCATGAACTGTCGTTGGGAATGTTATGGCTGAGGTGTGAAATGTTTCGGTTATGGAATGTCGTTTTATCACTGGGAAAATACCATATTGCCCCGCTTTTGTCAAGGACTTTTTTGAAAACTTTTCAGGTTGCAGGTTGTTGTTCTTATCGCTATTTTTTTCACCTACTTCAGGCTTACGAAGAAACACGCCATGGCAGACCCTCAACGGCACATACAGCATCACCCTCACATACTCTCGCAGGCGACGTACAGAGACATCAAGGATTCGACGTACGACGTTGCCCTGCTTCCCTGGGGAGCGACCGAAGCTCATAATTATCACCTCCCTTATGGAACGGACATCATTGAATGCGATCACATCGCCTGGGAGGCGTCGCGGATCGCCTCCGGGCAGGGAGCACACGTCATTGTCCTCCCGACGGTGCCATTTGGTGTGAACACCGGCCAGCTGGATATCGCGCTGACCATTAATATGAACCCCAGCACGCAGATGGCGGTGTTGCGGGATGTCGCTGCCTCGCTCGAGGTTCAGGGTATCCGTAAGCTCGTGATTATGAATGGGCATGGCGGCAACGATTTCAGGCAGATGATCCGGGAGCTCAAGACAAGGCATGATGTCTTTCTCTGCACCATCAACTGGTACACGTGTGTCGATCCAGGCGGGTATTTTGACCATCCCGGTGACCACGCAGGTGAGTTGGAAACCAGCCTGATGCTTCATATTGCGCCTCACCTCGTGCGCCCTCTTTCTGAATGGGGTGATGGCGCCGAACGGAGACTGAAGATTCAGGCCTTCCGCGAAGGATGGGCTTGGACGCCACGAGAATGGATGAAGGCTACCATCGACA
>Ga0214473_10009662_pt1 | contig 11387 bp, 10 predicted proteins | sample RVTome_7_FD_203509 | JGI IMG/M metagenome (GOLD analysis project Ga0214473, IMG submission 203509) | Soil microbial communities from uranium-contaminated site in the Upper Colorado River Basin, Wyoming, United States - RVT98D197 | ecosystem: Environmental > Terrestrial > Soil > Contaminated >...
GACGCGGGCGAGTTAGGCGCCAACATCGAACCGAAGTTCACCCCCTCCCCATCCCTCCCCACAAGGGGGAGGGTGTGGTCCGGTTCACTTGGCTAAATGGTGCCAAGGACACAGAGCGGCACCCTCCCCATTGTGGGGAGGGATGGGGAGGGGGGAGGCAGAAGAGGAACAAATGGCCTTTCATGCAATCAGATTTCCCCTCGACGTGGCCCTGGGCGCGCGGGGCGGGCCGGAGCGGGCGACCGATATCGTGACGCTTGCGAGCGGCCGCGAGGAGCGCAACAGCCGCTGGGCGCAGTCGCGGCGACGCTACAATGCGGGCTATGGGGTCAAGTCGCGGGCCGACATGCAGGCGGTGCTGGCGTTCTTCGAGGAGCGGCGGGGACGGTTCCATTCGTTCCTCTGGCGCGATGCGCTGGATCATTCGTCCAATGGGACGGAAGCGCCGCTGCCGACGGATCAGGAACTGGGCACCGGCGATGGCGTCGCGACGATGTTTCAGCTGCGCAAGAAGTATGGGGCGAACTTCGATCCGTACTGGCGGGTGATCAGCAAGCCGGTGGCGGGATCGGTTCGGGTGGCGGTGGATGGCAGCGAAGTGGCGGGCGGGTTTACGCTCGATACTTCGACCGGCATCGTGACCTTCGCGGCGGCGCCCGCGGATGGCGCGATTGTGACGGCCGGCTTCCTCTTCGATGTGCCGGTGCGGTTCGATGTCGACCGGCTCGACATCGAGCTATCGAGCTTCGATGCCGCCGAGGCACCAAGCATTCCGCTGATCGAGGTACGCGAATGAGAACCCTCGATACCGGTTTCAAGGCGCATCTCGAAAGCGGCGCGACGACGCTGGCAAACTGCTGGCGCATTGTCCGCGGCGATGGCGTGGCGCTGGGGTTCACCGATCACGATCAGGCGCTGAGTTTTGACGGCACGGAGTTCCTGCCGGCGCATGGCCTCGACGGCGGGGAGGTGGCGCAGAAGCTCGGGCCGCAGACGGACACCAGCGAAGTGGTGGGGATCCTCCACTCGGCGGCGATCACCGAGGCGGACATCCTGCTGGGCCGCTATGATGGCGCGGTGGTGGAGACCTGGCGGGTGAACTGGCGCGAGCCGGAGCAGCGGCTCCTACTGCGCAGATCGACGATCGGGGAGATCGTCCGCGAGGATGGCCTGTACCGGGCGGAGTTGCGGTCGGGCCAGCATGGCTTGAACCAGCCCAAGGGGCGGCTATACCAGGCGCTGTGCGACGCGAGCGTGGGGGACCTGCGCTGCGGCGTGGATGTCGAAGCTCCCGCGTTCAAGGCGGCGGTGAGCGTCATCGCGGTGCGGGACCGCTACCGGCTGGCTGTCGCTGGGGTGGAGGCCTTCGACGAGGGCTGGTTCGGCTTCGGGCGGGCGCAGTGGGAGAGCGGCAAGCGGAGTGGCATCAAGGACCAGATCGTGAGCCATGCGCGCACCGGCGGCGTCGATATCTTCGGTTTCGCTGCGCCGGTCGGCGACTGGATCGAGCCGGGGGATACGCTGACCGCTCTGGCCGGCTGCGACCGGCGTTTCGCCACCTGCGGCGAGAAGTTCGCCAACACGCCCAACTTCCGCGGCTTTCCGCATATCCCGGGCAACGACTTCGTGCTGCGCTATCCGCGGCAGGGCGACCAGCTCGATGGGAAGAGGCTGGTCGGATGAGAGCTTTGGCGGAACAAATCGTCGGCGCGGCGCGCGTCTGGCTCGGCACGCCCTATCGGCACCAGGCCGCGACGCTGGGCGCCGGCTGCGATTGCCTCGGGCTGGTGCGCGGGGTCTGGCGCGAGATCTACGGTCGCGAACCGATGGCGGTGCCGAACTACGGCGCCGACTGGCGCGACGCGAGCCAGCGCAACGGCTTGCTCGAGGCTGCTCATGCGCTGATGCAGCCTGCCGGGGGGGCGCCGGAGGCGGGGCAGCTGGTGCTGTTCCGCCTGCAGCGGAGCCTGCCGCCGCGGCACTGCGGGATCATGGTGGCGCCCGACCGCTTCATCCACGCGCAAGAAGCGATCGGGGTGGTCGAGGCGAATATGAGCGAGAGCTGGCGACGGCGCGTGGCCGGCAATTTCGCATTCCCCGAAATCGGGAGCTGATCCGTGGCAACACTTGCACTTTCGCTGGCCGGCCAAATGGTGGGCGGCGCACTGGGCGGGCCGATCGGCGCGACCATCGGCCGGGCGCTGGGCGCACTCGCCGGGTCGGCAGTAGACAGCATGCTGTTCGCCGAAAAGCCCGAGCCCGTGGCCGGAGCCGATATCCGCCTGCAGGGCTCGACCGAGGGCGGGCCGGTGCCGCGGCTCTATGGCTGGGGCAGGCTTACCGGCAATATCATCTGGGCGACCGAGCTGGAGGAGTTCGACCTCGAGAGCGCCGGTGCCAAGGGCACGACGCAGAGCGGGGAAACCGAGATCGTGGGAAGCTTCGCGGTGGCGCTCTGCGAGGGCGAGGTGCACCGGCTGGGCCGCATCTGGGCCGACGGCCAGCTGCTCGAGATATCCGGGCTCAGCATCCGCTTCTACCGCGGCACCGAAAGCCAGACGCCGGACAGCCTGATCGAGGCGACGCAGGGGGTGGGGCAGACGCCGGGCTATCGCGGGCTCTGCTACCTGGTCTTCGAGCGGCTGCCTCTCGGCCAGTTCGGCAACCGCATCCCCAATATCTCGGTGGAACTTTGCCGCGCCGTGGGCGAGCTGGAGCCGGCGGTGCGGGCGGTGACGGTGATCCCGGGCGCCACCGAGTTCGGGTACGATCCGGTCCCGCGGGTGCGCGTCGTTTCGCCAGGTGCAACGCTGAGCGAGAACGCGCATCTGAGCGCCGAACTCTCGGACTGGACGCTCTCGATCGACGAGCTCACCGCGCTCTGCCCGAACCTTGAGCATATCTCGCTGGTGGTCTCCTGGTTCGGCGACGACCTGCGCTGCGGGAGCTGCACGGTCAAACCGCGGGTCGAGGCTTCGGCGCGCGAGATCGATGGCACGAGTTGGTCGGTGGCGGGGCTGAGCCGCAGCGCAGCGCAGGTGGTGAGCTACCACGATGGCGGACCCGCCTATGGCGGCACGCCCTCGGATGCGGCGGTGCTGGCGGCGATCGCCGATCTGAAGGCGCGCGGGCTCAAGGTCACGCTCTATCCGCTGCTCATGATGGACGTGCCGCAGGGCAATGCGCTGGCCGATCCCTACACGGGCGCTGCGGGTCAGCCGGCTTACCCCTGGCGCGGCCGCATCACCTGCGATCCGGCGCCGGGCCGGCCGGGGACGCCCGATCAGACCGCAACCGCGGCGGCGCAGGTCGGCGCGTTCGTCGGCGGCGGCTCGGGGTGGGACTACCGCCGCATGGTGCTGCACTATGCGCAGCTCGCGGTGACGGCCGGCGGCGTCGATGCGATGATCATCGGCTCGGAGATGCGCGGGCTCTCGACGGTACGCGGGGCGGGGCAGAGTTTTCCCTTCGTCGATGCGCTGGTGACGCTGGCGGCGGATGTGCGGGCGATCGTCGGGGGGACGACCAGGCTCACCTATGCGGCGGACTGGTCGGAGTATTCGGGCTACCAGCCGCCCGATGCGCCGGGCGACAAGCTGTTCCACCTCGATCCGCTCTGGGCCTCTGCGGCGATCGACGCGGTGGGCATCGACAACTACATGCCAATGAGCGATTGGCGCGACGGCGACGCGCATGCGGACGCGGCGCAATGGGATTCGCCCTATGATGCGGCGTACCTGCGGAGCAACGTCGCCGGCGGCGAGGGGTTCGACTGGTACTATGCGAGCGACGCCGACCGCGTCGACGGCATGCGCTCGCCGATCGCCGATAGCCTGCACGGCGAGCCCTGGGTCTGGCGCTACAAGGATCTGCGCGGCTGGTGGAGCAATCCGCACCACAACCGGGTCGGCGGCGTGCGCTCTGGGAGCCCGACCGGCTGGGTGCCGGAGGGAAAGCCGATCTGGTTCACCGAACTGGGCTGCGGCGCGGTCGACAAGGGCGCCAACCAGCCCAACATCTTCGGCGACCCCAAGAGCGCCGAGAGCGGGCGGCCGTATTTTTCCAGCGGCGCGCCGGACGCGCTGCAGCAGCGGCAGTTCTTGCGGGCGCATCTGGCCCATTGGGCGGAGCCGGGCGGCAATCCGGCTTCCGGCGTCTATGTCGGGCGCATGCTCGACACCGACCGCATCTACCTCTGGACCTGGGACGCGCGGCCCTTTCCGGCCTTTCCGCGAGATGCGGCAACCTGGAGCGATGCGCCCAACCATGCGACCGGTCACTGGCTGACCGGGCGGCTGGGCACGGCGGCGAGCGATGAACTCTTGCGGGCGATCGCCGCCGAGTACGGGGTGGCGTTGGGGGAGGTCGTGGCGTTGCCGCCGCTGCTCCAGGGCATGCTCATCGGGGGTACCGGCTCCGCCCGCGACGCCATGGCGCCGGTGCTCGCCGCCACGGGCCTCGCGTTGCGCGACACGCCCGACGGCCTCAGCATCGGGCGGGTCAAGACGCGGCTGGTGACCGGGATCGAGCGGGAGGATGTGGTGGCGGCGGACGGAGCCTTGACCATCCGCCGGCGGCCCGACCCCTCCGAGGAGATCGGGCAGGTGGCGCTGAGCTACCCCGATCGCGAACGATCATACCTGACCGGCACCGTAACCGCGGTGCGCGTCGCGGGCGGGGTGGCCGCGGGCGAGAGCACCACCCTCGTGCTCGACCTGGGTGGCGCGCGCCGGGCGGCCGAGCGCGTACTGCTCGATCGGGCGGTGCAGCGCGATGGACTCGACCTCGCGCTGCCGCCGTCGCTGGCCGGCCTCGAGGTCGGCGACGCCATCGCCGTCGCAGGGCAGGGCGACGGCCCGTTCGAAGTCACCGAGATCCGCGATGGCGAGGCCCGGCGCGTTTCGGCTCGCGCCGTTCCGCCGGTGCTCGAGGCGGCGATCGTCTCTGGCCGGCCGCCGGCCGCGGCGCTGGCGGCGGTGCCGCGGGCGATCCCGGTGATGGTGGCGGCGCACCTGCCGCCCGATCCGGCCAGTCCCGGCCAATCGCGCCTGCTGCTCGCTGCTGCGGCGAACCCCTGGCCGGGCGAGGTGACCGTCACCGACCAGGCGAGCGGCGCCGCGGTGGCGCGGCTGGCGCGAAACTGCGCGCTAGGAGAACTCGATGCGCCAATGACTTCGGGCCAAATCTTCACGTGGGACGAGTATACGGTCCTGACCGTACGGCTCTACTCAGGCCATCTCTCGTCCAAGGACGACGAACTGGTGCTGGCGGGTGCCAACCGGCTGGCGATCGAAACCGAGTCCGGTGCCTGGGAGGTGGTGGCTTTCGGCAATGCCGAGCTGCTCTCGCCCGGGCTTTACAAGCTGACGCGGCTGCTGCGCGGCCAGATGGGCACTGGGCACGCCGTCGGGCCGGCGGCGGGGCGGCGGGTGGTGGTGCTCGACGACCGGCCGCTGCTGATCCCGGTGCCGCCGCAATGGCTGGGCGAAACCCGGGTGCTGCGCGCCTATGCCGGGCGCTCCGATCCAACGGGGCTCGCGTTCACTGCCGATCTCGACCTCGCGGCGCTCCTGCCGCTCGCCCCGGCGCACCTCAGCGGCGAGCGAATGGCCGGCAGCAACGACATCGCCCTGAGCTGGGTCCGGCGTAGCCGCGCCGACACCGACAGCTGGGCGCTGAGCGATGCGCCGCTCGAGCACCAGCCGGAGGCCTATGCGGTAACGATCCTGGATGGAGCCGCGGTCGTGCGGACCATCGAGGTAGCGGTGCCTGGCGCAACCTACCCCGCGACCCAGCAGACCGCAGATTTCGGCGCCCCGCCAATGAGCTTCGCCTTCCGGGTCACCCAGACGAGCCCGGTCTTTGGCGCCGGACATGCAACGGAGGGCCTGTTCAATGGCTAGGCTGCATTTCCGCACACTTGCCGATCTCTTTGCCGCCCTGGCGTTGAAGCGGCGCCTCGACCGCAAGATCGGCGCTTCCACACCCCAGTCAAACCCAGTTCAAACCAGGAGAACTCCAATGAACCTGAGCTTTTTCGACGGCTACCGGACCTACGTCATCGCCGCCGCCATGCTGGTGGCGGCGGTCTCGCAACTGCTGGGCGTGGACCTGCCCAGCTTCGAAGGCCAGTCCGCCGGCCACTTGCTGATGGAGGGGCTGGCCATTATCTTCTTGCGCAAAGGTATCAAGTCCACGACTTAAAGCGTCACATCCCCGTTCATCTAACGTTCAGGCGCTCGCCCCTATCTTGGCACCATGAAAATTCCACATCTCAACATGCTTGCGGCCATCAGCGTGGCGCTGCCGCTGTTTTTTGCCGTTGAAACGGCAGCAACAGCGCAGGACTGCCTGAGTGGCCGGGAGGCGCAGCAGGCTTTCCAGGCCCGCCGGATCTTGTCTTTCGACCGGGCGGCGACCGCAGGAGGCTATTCCCCCGAGGATATCGTCAGCCAGAGCGGCCTGCAATTGTGCGACGTAGACGGCAAGCCGCACTGGAAGGTCAACATCCGGGACAAGGACGGGAACTACGAGACCGTCGACTTGCCGGCGCAGGGCGACTAGCAATAGGTTAGCGGGCGGCAACAGGGGACTACCGATGCGCATTCTCGTCGTAGAGGACGACACCAATCTCAACCGCCAGATCAGGGACGCGCTGACCGAGGCCGGCTATGCGGTCGATGTGGCCTTCGATGGCGAGGAAGGCCACTTCCTGGGCGACACCGAACCCTATGATGCGGTGGTGCTCGACATCGGCCTGCCGCAGATGGACGGGCTCAGCGTGCTCGAGGAATGGCGCCGCGCCGGCCGCACCATGCCGGTGCTGCTGCTGACCGCCCGCGACCGCTGGAGCGACAAGGTGCAGGGCATCGACGCCGGCGCCGACGACTACGTTGCCAAGCCCTTCCATATGGAAGAGATCCTGGCCCGCATCCGGGCCCTGGTCCGGCGGGCTGCCGGGCACTCCTCCAATGAGATCACCGCCGGTTCGGTGCGGCTCGACGTCAAGGCCGGCAAGGTCACCGTCGACGGCCATGCGGTCAAGCTCACCAGCCACGAGCTGCGGCTCTTGAGCTACCTGATGCACCACAAGGGCAAGGTGATCTCTCGCACCGAGCTGACCGAGCATCTGTACGACCAGGATTTCGATCGCGATTCCAACACCATCGAGGTGTTCGTCGGCCGCCTGCGCAAGAAGCTGCCCGAGGAATGCATCCAGACGGTAAGGGGCCTCGGCTACCAGATTTTGGAAGACTAGCCGCAGTGGCCCTGGCGGACGCGATACAGCGAACCGTTCAACGCGCCACGGCCGGAATAGCGATGCAAAAGGGCTCGATCGCCGCTTCGCTGTTCTGGCTCTCGGCTGCGTGGCTGATCGTCGCCCTGGTGACGACCGCCTTCCTTCTGACCGAACTCTATTCGCGCGCGCTCGATACCAGCCTCACCGAGACACTGGACTTCCACGTCGAGACCCTCGTCGACCTGACATTGGTCAACCAGGACCCCAAGAGCGAGGAGATCCGGCTGGGCGATCCACGCTTTCAGCGCACGGCCTCGGGCTGGTACTGGATGATCCGCGACGCCGATGGCGCGCTCCTCAATTTTTCCGAATCGGTCATCGGCATGATGCTGGCGCCGCTGACCAGCGGCTTCGACGCAAGGAATTCCCGTACGGCGGTGATCACCGACCCTTTCAACACCAAGATCCGCGTGGTGGAGCGCGCGGTGACGGTCAACGGCGTGCCGCTGCAGTTGACGGTGACGGGGAGTCTCGACGAGATTCTCGAACTGGTCGACGACTTTCGCGGCCAGACGCTGATCGTTCTGGGCGCGGTGGCGATCATGCTCGCGATCATGAGCGCCATCGTCGCGCGGTTGGCGCTGCGCCCCATCGGACGGCTCGAAAAGGCGATCGAGCGGGTCCGCGAGGGCGACAGCGAGACGGTAACCGGCGACTATCCGCGCGAGATCGCTCCGCTTGCCGATGAGGTCAACGAACTGCTGCGCTCCAATACGCAGATCATCGAGCGGGCCCGCAACCAGGTGGGCAATCTCGCCCATGGGCTCAAGACGCCACTGGCGGTGCTGCGCAATGAAGCCACGACCGCCAAGGACACGCCGCTGGCCAAGGTCGTTCTCTCGGAGTCCGAGAAGATGACGCAGCTGGTCACCACCTACCTCGACCGGGCCCGCATTGCCGCCCGCAGCGCCGTCGTCGGCAAGAAGGCCGACGCGATCCACGTGATGCTGCGCCTGGCGCGCGTGATGGAAAAGCTCAACCCCAAGATCACCATCGCCTTTGTCCGGCCCGACGCCTCGCTGCCCTGGTTCCGCGGCGACGAGGGCGACCTCGAGGAGATGGCCGGCAACCTGCTCGACAATGCCTGCAAGTGGTCCAATGGCAAGATCGGCGTTTCCATGGTCGCCGAGCGCGGCCCCCAGGGATCGATGCTGCTGATCAAGGTCGAAGACGACGGACCGGGGCTGACCGAGGAAGAAGCCGACAAAGTGTTGCGCCGCGGCGTCCGTCTCGATGAAAAGACACCGGGTAGCGGCCTGGGTCTGGATATCGTCAAGGAACTGGTTGACGTCTACGGCGGAAGCCTGCAATTGAAGCCCTCCGTGCTGGGCGGGCTACTGGCCGAATTGCGGCTGCCGGCCGCCAAGCTTGGCGGGCTGGGACGCAGCTAACCCCACTTTCGCCTCAATCCGCGGGGATGAAGGCACGGGCCATTTCGAGAGACCGATGCAGCAGATTCTTCGCCTTTTCCCGCTTCTTGGCGTCTTCGCCCTTGCCGGCTGCGCCAGCATGGGCAGCTCCTCCACCCAGTTGACGCAGGGTTCGACCTTGCCGCAGCCTAATGCGGCGCTGCAGACTGCCTCGCTCACGCCGCCTCCGGCCCAGCAGATCGCGTCGGCCCAGGCGATGACCGACATCAGTGCCTTCATCGATCCTGCGGCGATCGGGCTATTGAGCGCCAAGGAACGCACCGAAGCCTCCAGCGCCCAGTTCAATGCGCTGCAGTTCGGCCGGCCGGGCGCGCCGCGCTCGTGGTCTGGCGACAAGGGTGCCTCCGGCCAGGTGACCGTCGGCCCCTATGTGCGGGTCAACAATATCGATTGCCGCGATTTCACCCATACGGTCACAGTCTCGGGCCAGCCCTATGTCCGCAAGGGCACGGCTTGTCGCGAGCTGGACGGCCGCTGGTCAGTCGCCGGCTGACGCTCGCCGCGCACAGCTAAGCTCGCACGTCGCCACAGCAATCTTTGTTTACCAACGCTCGGTAGGATGGAGGCAATTGCCCACTTTGCGTTGCCTCAAATGCCCCTATCCGTTGCCCGCTCCGCCAAGCATGCCGCGCCGACGAAGCCGGATGCCTCCGCGCGCCTTGCCAACAAGGCCGGGAAGCCGTTTTTCGGTCTGATCGACAGCGTGCTGGTCGAAGAGCCGGTCGACTTCGAATTCGGAGGGGCGATTTCGCGCGCCCACGCCATGGCGGTGTGGACCTGGATGCTGCGCGATCTGGCCGCCGACCTGATCGACCCCGATACATCGGCCGACGATCCCGCTGCCGCCCAGGCACTCGACGCCATGATGCCCGAACTGATGACACGGGCCCGCGCCGCGGTCGCCGTCGCAAGCGGCACCCACGACATCGAACGGCGCCTCAAAACTCAAATCGGCGGGGAGGAGCCGTGGGAGCGCCTGCCGCTGGTGCTCAACGCGCTCAAATGCCGGGCGCTTTTGGAGAAGGCCCGGAGCTTTGGCCGTGCCGTCAACGGCATGAATGACGAAGCCGCTCTCGCTATGGCGCTGCAGTCGATGCCCTTGCAGGACCAGGCGATCGCAGCGCTCCTGATGCAGGCGGCCGTCGGCCAGGTGGCAAACCCCAGCAGGCTGATGACTGCCGTGATTCGCATCGCCGGCTCACCCGCCGAGGCCGCCATCCAGCGCGCCGGGTTCAGTCCGCTGGTCGACGCCTTGCTTGCCCATGCACAGAACCAGATCCGGGCCCTGAGCCAGATTGGCCCGTTCGCCGACATCGACCTGACCTGCCGGGCGATTGACCGCTTCCACCGGTTGATCCGTGCGGTCAACGGCTTCGTCGAACTGGGCCGCGCCGGACGCTGGGCGATGATCGTTTCGGCGCTCACCAAGGCGGTTTCCGAACGCATCGAGCCAAAGCTCCGCGACGTCGTTCCAAGTGTGAACATGGCGCTGCGGCGGGCGCGCGAGGGGGCCGACCGCTTCGACAGCGACCTCCTGCTTTCGGCGCTCAATGGCGTCTACATCCTCGCCGCGGTGCGGGATGCCCGCGACTCGCTGGCGCTCAATGCGATGTTCGACCAGTCCTGGACGCAGATCGGCCAGGTGCTCGAACTCCATATCCAGCGCAATCTCGAGATCCTGCGGCAGAACCCGGCCGACGCCAACACCTCGCAACGGCTCGATGCCGCGATCAAGATGGCTGAGTTGCGGTTCAACGCCGAATATGCCGACGTGCTGCGCCGCGCCAAGGAAACCGCCGGAAAAAGCTAGGCGGCGGGCGGCTCGGCTTTGAGCCGCTCCAGCAGTTCCACCTTTACCGGCCCGCTCGTGTCTCGAACGAAGAGCCTGGTGCCGGCGCCTGCAGTCGCCTTGCCCACCGTAGCGAGGCCGCCGCCGCGCCCGTCGGGGGCCGGCCCGATGATCACACCCACCGCCTTGACTGGATCGTTCTCGTCGGAGCTGAGGTAGATCAGGCATCCGGGTTCGAAGAACCGCGCATCGGCGACCCCCACGACCACGAGCTGCGGCTTGGGGCCGAACCGCCCGGTCAAATAGTTGGGGGGCGTCGAGATCGCCTGCGTTTCGACGGGAGGAGGGGACACGCGCCAGCCGCTGTCTGCGACGACGCCGGGGCCAAGGCAGCGTTCCGAGGCGACGACGCCCGCCTCGCCCTGCGGAATATCACCAACCTGGACCGCGGCAACGACCTCATCGAGCTCTAGCGCTTGCGGATGGGCGGCGACCACCGACGCCGAATCGCGTCGCGACGTCGCAAGGATGCGTGCGGCAAAGCCGAATCCGGAGCCGAGAAATGGATGGCCCTTGCCCGCGTCGTGCCCCGGATTGACCGGTGTCGGCCCATCGGGACTCTCGTAGATGGCCTCGATCTGCCGGTCTTCGATGGCGGCGGTCGACCGGCCGAGCAGTTCGCCGATCGCCGACCGTCCGCTCTGCATGCAGGCCGAGGTGTTGCGGTACCCGGCGGCCGAACCGGCAAGGACAACGCCATCGAGCCCGCCCAGGCCCTCGATCCATCCTGCCCTGGCCCTCCAGCCGCCGCGGCCTCCAGCCATAAGCCAGAGCGAGAGTTCGGGTTGCCAGCCGCCCGCGGCGACGA
>Ga0214473_10009663_pt1 | contig 11386 bp, 8 predicted proteins | sample RVTome_7_FD_203509 | JGI IMG/M metagenome (GOLD analysis project Ga0214473, IMG submission 203509) | Soil microbial communities from uranium-contaminated site in the Upper Colorado River Basin, Wyoming, United States - RVT98D197 | ecosystem: Environmental > Terrestrial > Soil > Contaminated >...
AGTGATTCTTAATGTCTAATACATACTTTTTCGCACATCAAGACGAGTAATTGACGTTGTGGACATCATCGGCTCGGCACCGTTTTCCCCCGCGGAGCATGGACTACTGGACCTGGCCGCCGAGATAAGTCGCCACGTCGTCATGCATCTTGAACACGGCGTTCTTCACGTCTTCCTTGGAAGCCTTGCCGTTGACCGCGTTTACGACGTCGAGCCAGAGATTGTTGGGAAGCCCGATCTCGGTGCAGCGCGACTGCAGGACACCGGCGATGCCCTGGTCCTCGCCCGGCTCATAAAGCAGGATCAGGAGATTGGACTTGACCGAGATCTCGAACAGCGTTCCGGCCTCCTTGCCGAATTTCTGCGCGATCTGGCGCCCGATCTCGGCACCGTCCCCTTTGATGAGGTACTGGATCAATTCGGCATAGGTTTCCACCGGTGTGGCGGCGCGGGGCGGGAAGGGCTTGATCTCGATCTGCATCGCCTCGGTCAGAGGCCTGATGCTGGACAGCAGCTCCTCGACATTACCCTCCTCGCCGCCTTGGGCGTAGAGGAGGCCCGCGAGGCTTAGATGGTCGCCGATCCGCCAAGCGGCGGCTTTGGCTACGGCGCTCTCTTCCGCGCGCGCGGCCGAGGCGCCGAGGAGCAGCATAAGGGCGCCCACGAGCGCCCATGCGATAAGACCTCTTCGGGTCAAGACTTCAGACTGAAACACCATGGCGCGCGCGGGTTCCCTCCCTCTCCCTCGGTTCGGCTGAAGGTGAGCCTCCGGCCATGGCCACGATATGCCATGGAGGCATATTCGGTCGCCAGGATTGTTCGCGCGAGGCGCGTTGCGGGGCGTAAATTGGCGCGAAATTGCCGATATTGAGGCGCCTTGCCGCAGGATCGTTGGCAAATCCTTGGGGTTATCGATCTTTGAAGCTCGCGTCCCGCGCCGCCGTTGGGGTAGCGTTCCGGGGGCGCAGGCCTTGCAACCTCTTATCCTACGCCACAGATGGGCAGTTACGGCCCCCCGCTTGAGACGCGGCCATGATCGAAAAGCGAAACCGGAACGGCGGCAGAGGCCGCGACGAAGAGCCCGACGAGGAGTCGGATCTCGCGGTGACCGAAGCGGAGGCTCGGGCGCCTAAGACGCAAGAAGCGCCGGCGCGCAAACCTTCCGCCGCGCCTAAGGTCGAGACAACGCCATCGCGCGGGAAAGGCGGCGGCACGCGCCTCTTCCTGCTTCTCGTGGTCATCGCTCTCGCCGCGTTCGGTTATCGCTATTGGGGCTTCTGGCAGACCGGACCGGCCACCCAGGCCGCGCCGCCCGCGCCCCCGGTCACCGTCGCCAAGCCTCTGGTCACGGAACTTCAGGAGTGGAGCGATTTCACCGGCCAGTTCGAGGCGCCGGAGTCGGTCGAAGTGCGGGCGCGGGTGAGCGGCTATCTCGAATCCGTCAACTTCACCGACGGCCAACTGGTCAAGAAGGGCGACCTGCTTTTCGTCATCGAGCCGCGTCCGTTCGAGCTTGCGCTGGAAACCTCCAAGGCCCAGCTCGCGCAGACCGAGGCGCAGGTTCAGCTGGCGCAACAGCAGCTCGACCGCACTGCCCAACTGCGCAAGAACGACTACGCCACCAAAGAGACCTATGATGAGCGGGTCTCCCAATTGGCCATCGCCACGGCGTCGCGGGACGCGGCGCTTGCCGCCGTCAACCAGGCGCAGCTCAATCTCGATTATACGCGCGTGACCGCCCCGGTCGCCGGCCGCATGGGCCGCCATGAGGTGAGCGTCGGCAATCTCGTCATGGGCGGCACCAGCGGAAACACCACGCTGCTCACCACCATCGTTTCGCTCGATCCGATTTGGCTCACCTTCAACGTTAGCGAAGGCGACGGCATGACCTATAAGCGCTTGGTGCAGAAGGGCGAAATAAAATCGGCCCGCGACAATATCATCGAGGTTCAGGGCCAGCTGATGGACGAGAAGACCTGGACGCTGAAGGGCAGCATCAATTTCGTCGACAACCAGTATGACCGCTCGTCAGGAACGATCCGCGTCCGCGCCGCCTTCGCCAATCCCAACCTGTTCATTACCCCCGGCCAGTTCGGCCGGGTGCGAGTGCCCATGTCGCAGCTTCACCCGACCATCCTCGTGCCCGATGCCGCGGTGGTGACCGACCAGTCGGTCAAGCTGCTATTCACGGTCGGCCCTGACGGCACTGTGGTGCCGAAGCCGGTCGAGCTCGGTCCGGTGACCGACGACGGCTTGCGCATCATCAGGAGCGGCATCACGCCCGACGACCAAGTGATCATCAATGGGCTGTTGCGCGCGCAGCCTGGCGCCAAAGTCACGCCGGAAGAGGGCAAGATCGGCGCTGCGGCCGCCCCGCCCGGTACCGGCAGCCCATGAACCTCTCGCATTTCTTCATCGACCGGCCGATCTTCGCGGCGGTCATCTCCATTCTCATCACCCTGATCGGCGGCGTGGCCTATCTCAGCCTGCCGGTCTCGCAATATCCGGAGATCGCCCCTCCGTCGATCTCGGTCACCGCCAGTTATCCGGGCGCCTCAGCCGAGATCGTCGCCAAGACCGTCGCCACGCCGCTCGAGCAGGAGGTCAACGGCGTCGACAACATGCTTTACATGACGTCGCAGTCAACGAGCGACGGCAGCATGTCGCTTGCGGTCACCTTCAAGCTCGGCACCAATCTCGATACGGCGCAGGTGCTGGTGCAGAACCGCGTGTCAACGGCGCTGCCCCGCCTGCCCGAGGAGGTGCGCTCCATCGGCGTGACCGTCACCAAGCAATCGCCCGACCTCATGATGGTGATCCACTTAAGCTCGCCCGACGGCTCGCGCGACCTGCTCTACATCTCCAACTACGCCACCCTGCACGTGAAAGACGTGCTCGCCCGTATCGACGGGGTTGGCAACGTCACCATCTTCGGCGCGCGCGACTACTCGATGCGCATCTGGCTTGATCCCGAGAAGCTCGCCATCCGCAACCTGACCGCCGGCGACGTCGTCAGCGCGCTGCGTGGGCAGAATGTGCAGGTGGCAGCCGGCGTGATCAATCAGCCGCCGGTGCCGCAGCCCGGCGCCTTTCAGCTCAACGTCGAGACGCAAGGACGCCTCTCCGACACCGAGGCGTTCGGCAACATCATCGTCAAGTCCGATGAAAACGGGCGCGTCGTCCGCATCCGCGACATAGGCCGCGTCGAGCTCGGTGCCGCGGACTACAACCGCAGCGGCTATCTCGACGAGCGGGTGGCGATCCCCTTGGGCATCTTCCAGCGGCCCGGCTCGAACGCGCTGGCCACGGCGACCTTGGTGCAGAATGCCATGGCCGAGCTGGCCAAGTCGTTCCCGCACGGGCTGCGCTACGACATCGTCTACAATCCGACGGTCTTCATCTCGCAATCGGTCGAGGCGGTGATCACCACCATGTTCGAGGCCGTGATTCTCGTGGTGGTGGTGATCATCCTGTTCCTCCAGACGTGGCGGGCGTCGATCATCCCCATCGTCGCTATCCCGGTGTCGCTGATCGGAACCTTCTCTATGCTAGCGGCGCTCGGCTTCTCGCTCAACAATTTGTCGCTGTTCGGCCTCGTGCTTGCCATCGGTATCGTCGTCGATGACGCCATCGTCGTGGTGGAGAATGTCGAGCGCAATATCCGCGAGGGACTGAGCCCGCGCGATGCCGCCTACAAGACCATGGACGAGGTGGGCGGCGCGCTGATCGCGATTGCGCTCGTGCTGTCAGCGGTGTTCATCCCCTCCGCCTTCCTCACCGGCATCCTGGGCCAGTTCTTCCGCCAGTTCGCCGTGACCATCGCCACGGCGACGGTGATTTCGCTCCTCGTCTCGCTCACCTTGAGCCCGGCGCTGTGCGCGCTTCTGTTCAAGCCGCACGAGGCCGAGCCTAAGCGGCGAAATATCTTCACCCGGCCGATTAGGGCCTTCTTCAACGGTTTCAACCGGGCCTTCGAATGGGTGTCGTCGCGCTACGGCGCGCTCACCGGGAGGCTTGTGCGCGTCTCGGCCTTCATGCTCATCGTCTATGCCGGCCTCATCGGTTTGACGGCTTTCGAGTTCGCCAAGGCGCCGACCGGCTTCATCCCGCAGCAGGATCAGGGCTACCTCATCAACATCATCCAGCTTCCCCCCGGCGCCTCGCTCGCCCGCACCGACGAGGTGGCGCGCAAGGTGACCAAGATCGTGCTCGGGACCCCAGGCATCGCCCATGCCGTGCCCATCGTCGGCCTCGACGGCGCCACCTTCACCACCGCGCCCAACGCCGCCGTCGTGTTCACGCCGCTCGACGACTTCGCCGAGCGCGCCAAGAAGGGCGAGAGCGCGCAAGCCCTCATCGCCGCGCTCAACAAGCAGTTCGGCGCGATCCAGGATGCATTCGTGATCAGCGTGGCGCCGCCTCCCGTGCGCGGCATCGGCACCACCGGCGGTTTCAAGATGGAGGTGCAGGACATTCACGGCGGCGAGCCGGCCGAGCTCGAGGCCGTGGCCCAGAGTCTCGTCGCAGCGGCGGGCAAAACGCCGGGCCTGATCAGCGTGTTCACCACCTTCAACACCCGCACGCCGAAGATCTATGCCGACATCGATCGGGTCAGGGCCGAGATGCTGGGCGTCAATACCGACGACGTGTTCCAGACCTTGGAGGTCTATCTCGGCTCTCAATATGTGAACGATTTCAATTTTCTAGGCCGCACCTACCGGGTCATGGCACAGGCTGACGGCGACTTCCGCCAGGACCTGCACGCCATCGGGCAGCTCAAGACGCGGAACGCCAAGGGCGAGATGGTGCCGCTGAGCTCGGTCGCCTCCTTCCGCGACATCACCGGGCCTTACCGCATCGAGCATTTCAATCTATTCCCTGCCGCCGCCGTGCAAGGCGGCACGGCGCCGGGCTACTCGACCGGCTACGGGCTCGCCGCCATGGACCGGCTCGCGGCGGCGACGCTGCCCGACGGCTATGCCGCGCAATGGACCGAGATCTCCTACCAGGAGCAGCTCGCCGGCAACACCGCCATCTACGTCTTCGCCGCCTCGGTCGTGTTCGTGTTCCTGCTGCTCTCAGCCCAATATGAGAGCTGGACCTTGCCGCTCGCGGTCATCCTCATCGTGCCCATGTGCCTACTCGCCGCGGTGAGCGGGCTCCTCATGCGCGGCATGGACGTGAACATCCTCGCCCAGATCGGCTTCGTCGTGCTGATCGGACTCGCCGCCAAGAACGCGATTCTGATCGTGGAGTTTGCCCGGCAGAACGAGGAGCACGGCGAGGACCGCTTCCAGGCCGCCACCGAGGCCGCCCGCGTGCGCTTGCGCCCGATCCTGATGACCTCCTTCGCCTTCATCCTCGGCGTGCTGCCCTTGGTGATCGCCACCGGCGCGGGCGCGGAGATGCGTCAGTCGCTCGGCACTGCGGTGTTCTTCGGCATGATCGGGGTGACCGTGTTCGGGCTGATCTTCACGCCCGTGTTCTACGTCGTGATGCGGAAATTCGCGCGCAAGCCACGCGCGCACGAAGCCCCGCGCCGCGCCCCTGCCGAGTAGCCCGTTACGGCACGATGACGACGCGGAAGCGGGCCTTGCCGCTCAGCATGCGCTCATAAGCTTCCGCGGCGCGCGCCAGTGGATAGGTTTCGATCATCGCTTCCACGCCGGTCATCGCGCTGAAACGCAGCGTGTCTTCCGAATCGACCGAGGTGCCTGACGGCCAGCCCCGGACCCCGCGCCGAGCGCCGATAATATGGAACGGGTTCACCTCGATGGGCTCGGGCGAGGCGCCCACCACGATGAGCGTGCCATCGATGCCAAGCCCGTCGATCAAAGGCGTCATGGCCTTGCCGCTTGTCACCGTGGCGAGGATGGTTTTGGCGCCGCCCAGCGCCATCAAGGCCTGGGCGGGATCTTCGGTCTGGCTGTCGATGTAACGATGCGCGCCGAGATCGAGCGCAAGCTGCTCCTTGTCACGCCCACGCGCGATGGCGACGGTGTGGAACCCCATCTTCGCCGCGAACTGCACGCCGAGATGGCCGAGCCCGCCAATGCCGTGAATGGCTACGAGGTCGCCGGGCCGCGCGCCCGAATTGCGCAGCGCATTGAAGGTGGTGATGCCGGCGCAGAGCAGCGGCGCGGCTGCGGCAGCTTCGAGTTCGTCGGGGATGGAGGCCAAGGCCTCGATCGGGGCGATCATGTAATCGGCGTAGCCGCCGTCGTAATGGATGCCCGGCACTTTGAGGTTGAAGCAGGTGATGAAGTCGCCGCGCCGGCAGCGATCGCAGACAAAGCAAACGCCGCCGAACCAGCCGACGCCGACCCTTTGGCCGACGTTCCAAGTGGTGACATCGGGGCCGATGGCATCGATCCGACCCGCGACCTCATGTCCCGGCACGGCCGGGTAGTGGACGCCGGGAAAGGTGCCGGTCGCGACGTAGGCATCGCTGTGACAAATGCCGCAGGCCTCGACCTTGATACGCACTTGGCGCGGGCCTGGCGCCGGGATCGGCCGCTCTACGATCTCGAATGGCGCGTTGGGTTTGGCGATTTGGACGACACGCATGGGTGGACTCCTTGGAACTGGACGTCTCAGCCGAAGATATGGGCCTCGCTGAGCCCGTTGAAGATCGATTGCACGGCGAGTGCGGCCAGCAGCACGCCGAACACTCGCACGATCACCTTGCGCGCCGTCACCCCGATCAGCTGATGGATCTCCTGGGCGAGCAGGAAGAGAACGAGGGTCACCGCCATCACCGCCAGGATCGCCGCGATGACGGCGCCAAGCAGGCTGAGATCGCCGCGCGTACCGGCGGCGAGCACGATAGCGGATGTCATGGCGCCGGGCCCCGCGAGCAAGGGCGTGGCGAAGGGAAACACCGCGATCTCGGCATGCGCTTCCGCCTTGCTCTCGGCTTCCTCGCTCTCCTTGACGGTGAGCGTCGCCGGCGCCGGTTTCTTGGCGAGCGTCATTTCAAGCGCGATCAGGAACAGGATGATGCCGCCAGCGGTCTGAAGCGCGGCGAGCGAGACGCCGAGCTGGGTCAGGACCGGCTGCCCGACCAGCGCGAACAGGAGGATGATCACCGTGGCGATGAACACGGCCTTGATCGCAATGGCCCGCCGCTCGGCGCTTGTCATGTTGGGGGTGAGCGAAGCGAGCAGCACGGCCGTATCGATCGGCCCGATGACGGCAAAGAAGGTGGTGAAAGCGGTGAGGGCGGTTTCCAGCATGGGGCAGGGCGGGGCTTGGGGGTGCCGGAGCCTATCATCCTTCGCGGTTAAGCACGACGCGGGAGCCTTGCGCCAAGGGCGTTGCTCAAAACGCAAGCATCGGATTAAGATGCCTGAAAATACGACAGGGGAAACGCGCCGAGCTTGGGAGTGTCATTTTCGTGAGAACCAGGACGGGCGCGCTTGCCGCAAACGCTTAAGAGGGTGAGTGTCGAGGCGGGGGCCGATGAGCCCTCCCAACTTTCCCGCAAATTCTTCGACGAGATGCGTGCGCCCGGCGGCACGGTCCGGCGGACTTATGCCGCGCTTGCCGGCCTCCTCGACAATCTCTCCATCGATTCCCTCGTCACCAAGCAGAACGCGGCGGAAGAGCTGTTCCGGCGGCTGGGCATCACCTTTGCCGTCTATGCCGAAGGAGGCTCGACCGAGCGGCTGATCCCCTTCGACCTCATCCCGCGCATCCTCGACCGCTCCGAATGGGACCTCGTGGAGCGGGGCTGCCTCCAGCGGGTCAAGGCGATCAACATCTTCCTCTACGACATCTATCACGACCAGGAGATCATCAAGGCGGGCCTCGTGCCGCCCGACCTCGTCCTGCTCAACCCGGCCTTCCGGCCGGAGATGCTCGGCATCGAGCCGCCCAAGAACGTCTACGCCCATATCGCCGGCATCGACCTCATCCGCACCGGCGAGCGCGATTTCTTCGTGCTCGAGGACAATGTGCGCACGCCGTCGGGCGTGTCCTATGTGCTCGAGAACCGCGAGATCATGATGCGGCTCTTTCCCGACGCCTTCGTCGGCCAGAGCATCTCGCCGGTCGGGAACTACCCCGAGCGGCTCCTGGAGAATTTGCGCGCGGTGGCGCCGTCGGGCGCCGAGGACCCGGTCGTCGTACTGCTCACTCCCGGCCGCTACAACAGCGCCTATTTCGAGCATGTGTTCCTCGCCGAACAGATGGGCATCGAGCTGGTCGAGGGCGGCGATCTCTTCGTGCGCGACGGTTATGTGTGGATGCGCACCACCGAAGGTCCGGTCAAGGTCGACGTCATCTATCGCCGCGTCGACGACGACTTTATGGATCCGCTCGCCTTCCGGTCCGACTCGACCCTCGGCGTTCCGGGTCTCCTCGGTGTGATCCGCTCAGGGCGGGTCGCGCTCGCCAACGCGCTCGGCACCGGCGTCGCCGACGACAAGGCCATGTATGTCTACGTGCCGCGCATGATCGAGTTCTATCTCGGCGAGCACTCGATTTTGAATAACGTGCACACCTACATGCTGCGCGATCCCAAGCAGCGGCAGCACGTGTTCGACAATCTGCACAATCTCGTCGTGAAAGAAGTGCAGGGCTCGGGCGGCTACGGCATGCTGATTGGTCCCGCTTCGACCGCCGAGGAGCGCGAGGCCTACAAACTACGCGTCATGCGCAATCCCGAAAACTACATCGCCCAACCGACCTTGGCGCTGTCAACCGCGCCCACCCTGATCGACGGCGAGATCGTGCCGCGCCACGTGGACTTGCGGCCCTTCGTGCTGTCAGGCCAGGAGACGAGCGTCATTCCCGGCGGGCTCACCCGCGTGGCGCTGCGCCAAGGGTCGCTCGTGGTCAATTCGAGCCAGGGTGGCGGCACCAAGGACACCTGGGTTCTGGAGCGCGACGCATGCTGAGCCGCACCGCCGAGAATCTGTTCTGGATGGCGCGCAACATGGAGCGGGCCGAGAACACCGCCCGCATGCTCGACGTCAGCTTCCGCATGGCGCTGCTGCCGTCGACGCTGGACAAGCAGGCGCTGCATTTCGAGCCGATCCTCGCCATCGCGCCCGGCGACGGCCGCTTCGGCGAGCTCTACGGCGAGATGACGCACGAGACGATCGTTCGCTACGTGGCGCTCGAACCCGCCAATCCCGCCTCGATCTGCTCGCTGATCAGGCTGGCGCGGGAGAACGCCCGCGCCCAGCGTTCGGCCATTTCGAGCGAAGCCTGGGAGAGCCTCAACTCGACTTGGCTGCAAGTGCAAAATCTCGACTTCGACGGGCTCACGCGCTGGGGCTATCGCGACTTCTTCGACTGGGTGAAGGAGCGCTCCCATCTCTTCCGCGGCGTGGTGTTCGGCACCATGCTGCATGACGACGCCTTCCGCTTCATCAGGCTCGGCACCTTCATCGAGCGCGCCGACAACACCGCGCGCATCCTCGACGTGAAATATCACGTCCTCCTGCCCGAGACCGAACAGGTCGGCGGCTATGTCGACTATTACCAATGGGGCGCGCTGCTGCGCTCGGTCGGCGCCTTCCGCGCCTATCGCCGCGTCTATCACGACACCGTCTATCCGTGGCGCATCGCTGAGCTGCTCATCCTGCGCGCCGACATGCCGCGCTCGCTGCATCACTGCTATGAGGTCCTGATCGACACTCTCGATGAGTTGGCCGGCAAGAAACAGCTCGAATGCCGCAGGCTCGCCGGCCAGACCTATGCGCGCCTCCGATACGGGCGCATCGACAAGATCTTCCAGGCAGGGCTGCACGAGTTCCTGACCGACTTCGTCGCTTCCAACAACGCGCTCGGCGTCCAAATTCAGGACGACTTCCTGATGACGCAAGCGGCCATGGCCGGAGCCGCCTGACATGCTGATCCGGGTCGAGCACGCCACGGCCTATAGCTACTCCGAGCCGCTCGTGGCGAGCACGCAATATCTCCGCATGACGCCGATCTCGGGCCCGACCCAGGTCGTGGAGAGCTGGAAGCTCGCCTGCCCGGGCGCCGTCACCACCCCGTGGCAGGATCAATACGGCAATCTGTGCCATACCTTGACGGTGGCTGAGCCGGTCAGCGAGCTCGAGATCAAGGTGTGCGGGCTGGTGCGCACGCGCGACACCAACGGTGTCGTGGGGACGGCGCCGGCGGAACTTCCCGCCGCCCTCTATCTCAGAGAGACCCCCTATACCGTGGTCTCGGCCTCGATCCGCGACTTCGCGCAGCGCTTCGAGCCCGCACTGAAGCGCGATGCCGTCGAGACGCTGCACGGGATCATGATCGCAATAGACGATGCCGTCGCCTATAGCCCGGGCGAGACCCATGTCCACACCACCGGCGCCGAGGCTCTCGAGCAGGGGACCGGCGTCTGCCAGGACCATGCCCATATCTTCTGCGCCGTCTGCCGCGCCCTGGGCGTGCCGGCCCGCTATGTGAGCGGCTACCTGACCCAGGGCGAAGGCCACCAGGCGCACGCCGCGAGCCATGCCTGGGCCGAGGCCTTCGTCGATCATCTCGGCTGGGTCGGCTTCGATCCGACCAACCGCGCCTGTGCGACAGATGCGTATATTCGCACCGCCATCGGCCTCGATTATGCTGAGGCTTCACCGATCCGCGGTGTCCGCAGCGGCGGGGGAGTCGAGACCATGAGGGTCAAGGTCAGTTTCCCGAACCAACAACAGCAAAGCCAATAGGGAGGACACGTGACTTATTGCGTCGGCATCCTGCTCGATGAGGGCGTGGTGCTCGCTTCGGACTCGCGTACCAACGCGGGGATCGACCGGGTCTCCACGTTCCGCAAGATGTTCACCTTCGAGAAGCCGGGCGACCGCTTCTTCGCGCTCGTGACCGCGGGCAATCTCTCCCTCACGCAAGGGGTGATCAGTCTGCTCGGCGAATGGCTCAACACCGAGGACCCCGAGCGGGACCTGTTCGCGGTGAGCTCGATGTTCGGGGCGGCACGGGTCGTGGGCACGGCGCTACGCGAGGTCCACAAGATCGACGGCGGCTATCTACAGCAGCGCGAGGTGGACTACACCGGCTCCTTCATTCTTGCCGGTCAGCTCAAAGGCGGCCAGCTCAGGCTGTTCATGGTCTACGATGCCGGCAACTTCATCGAGGCGATGGGCGACACGATGTATTTCCAGATCGGCGAGGTGAAATACGGCAAGCCCATCCTCGACCGCATCATTCAGCCCGGCACGAGCTTGAGCGACGCCGCCAAGTGCGCGCTGATCTCGTTCGACTCGACCATGCGCTCGAATGTTTCGGTGGGGCCGCCCATCGATCTTCTGATCTACCGGCGCGGCTCGTTGAAGAAGGACTTCGTGACCCGGCTCGAGGATGACGATACTTATCTCCAGGCCATCCGCGAGGGCTGGGGCGGCGCCATCCACAAGGC
>Ga0214473_10009664_pt1 | contig 11386 bp, 9 predicted proteins | sample RVTome_7_FD_203509 | JGI IMG/M metagenome (GOLD analysis project Ga0214473, IMG submission 203509) | Soil microbial communities from uranium-contaminated site in the Upper Colorado River Basin, Wyoming, United States - RVT98D197 | ecosystem: Environmental > Terrestrial > Soil > Contaminated >...
AACGAGCTGCCCGCCCACGAGCAGGCCCTGGCTGCCGTGCGGGCCCTGGCCGAAAACACGCGCAAGCCCCTGGTCTTCGCGGCCCACGACGACGTGGAGGACGAAGCCATCTGGGGCTGGCTGGCCGCTCAGGCCGGCGGCTGGCAGGCCCTGGCCGACCGCCCCTTCGCCCTGGAACTGACCGGCCCCAGCTCGCCGTTGCTGCTGGGACAGGAAGCCTGCCGCCGCCTGGCCTTGGCCGCCCGCCGGCGCCTGCCTGCGGTCTGCTACCCGGCGCTGCTGCCCGGCTTGAGCGGCCCGGTGACCCTGGAAGGGGCCCTGGCCCAGTCCACCGCGGAGATCCTGGCCGGCCTGGTGGTGCACCAGCTGGCCGGGCCGGGCTCCCCCGTGCTGACCGGCTCCTCGATCCTGCCCATGGACCTGCGGAGCGGCGGCATCGCCTACGGCTCCCCGGAATACGCCATGGCCGGTCTGGCCGCCGTGGACCTGTTCTCCGATCTGGGCATCCCCACCTGGACCGGCGCGGGCTGCACGGACGCGCACACCGTCGACGCCCAGGCCGCCGCCGAGGCGGGCATGAACCTGCACCTGGCGGCGCTCTCGGGCACCGCCTTCATCCACAATCTGGGCTACCTTTCGGCCGGCAAGACCGGATCGCTGGAGATGCTGGTGCTCTGCGACGAGCTCATCGGTTCCGCCCGCCGCCTGGCCGCCGGCCTCACGGTGAGCGACGAGACCCTGGCGGTGGAAGCCAGCGGGCGGGCCACCGCCGAGAACTCGTTCCTGCTCGACGAGCATACCCTGGCCCACATGCGCTCCGCGATGTGGGCCCCGGGGCTGTTCGAGCGCTCCGGTCTGGAAGACTGGCAGGGCCGGGGCTCCGCCGGCCTGCAGGACCGGCTTCGCACGCGTCTGTACGAGCTGCTGGGGTGAGCACAGCCGTCGCAAGGAGGATTCGCCATGAGCGTCTGCTGGATTGAGACGATTCCCGTCGAGCTGGCCAGGGGGGAACTGCGGGAAATCTACAACGAGGTGAAGTCGCCGCACGGAACCGTGGATAACGTCTACCTGGCGCAGAGCCTGCGCCCGCACACCCTGCAGGCCCACGACCTGCTGTACCGCAGCGTCCTGCACGATAGTGACAATAGCCTTCCGGCCTGGTTCCTGGAGGTGGTTTCCGTATACACCAGCCTGCTCAACGCCTGCCGGTACGCGGTGAACCACCATTTCGCCAATGTCCGGAAGCTGCTCCAGGATGAAACCCGCAGCACGAAGATTTTCGAAGCCTTACGCCGATGCCGGCCCCAAGAGGCGTTCGCCGGGAAGGAGCTGGCCTTGCTGCGGTACACCCGAACGCTCACTTGCCGCCCGGCAACCCTCCGCCGTTCAGACATCGAGCGGCTGCGGGAAAGCGGAGCCGACGACGGACAGATCCTGGAGGTTAACCAGGTCTGCGCCTGCTTCAACTACGCCAACCGGCTGCTCAGCGGGCTGGGCGTCGATATCGGGGACGACACAATCGGTTATTATCCGCAAGTTTGAGCCGGACCTCTCTGTCGGCGATCCGCTTTTGCTTGACGGCGCGGCGGAAGCGTGCTACACCTGAACCGGTGCCGGTGAAAATCTACGCGGTAGCCATGCCCATGGATTACTTCCTGGCGTGGTACCCCAAGTGGTTTCCGTAACCCCTTCCCCCTCCAGCATCCATTGCGACAGCCCGCAGTCCTGACATCCGGGTGAAACAGTCCCGTCATACTCACTTAGGAGGAAGCACACCGATGCCTTTAATAGAACAAATCATAGAAGCCACCGTTGCGGGCGATCCGCAGCGCTGCGCCTCCCTGGCAGAGGAGGCGATCCGCCGGGGGGTCGACCCCTTGGTGGCGATAGAGGAAGGTTATTCGAAGGGAATGGCGATCGTCGGCGATAAATTTGCCCGCCTGGAGTACTACCTGCCCGAGCTGATCCGCTGCGCCGACGCCATGAAAGCGGCTATGAACGTGTTGCGGCCGCACCTCGGCCAGGGCCAGGCGGGAGGCCAGGGCACGATCGTGCTGGGAACGATCCAGGGGGACCTGCACGACCTGGGAAAAAACATCGTGCGCACTATGCTGGAAGCCGCCGGGTTCACAGTGCACGACCTGGGCAGCAACGTACCCGTACGCCAGTTCGTGGACCAGGCCGAAGCACACCAGGCCGACATCATCGCCGCCTCGGCGATCCTGACCACTACCATGGCTTACATGCCAGACCTGGTAAGCCTGGTCGCAGAAACGGGCGCGCGCGGCAGGTTCAAGGTCCTGATAGGCGGCGCCCCAGTCACGCCCGAGTTCGCGGCCAAGGCCGGTGCGGACGGCTATGGGGAGAATGCGGCCAGGGCGGTCAACGTGGCCAAGAGCCTGGTACAGGCCCGAAAGGAAGGCAAATGAGATGACCGACATCTGGAATGTCTACGAGCGTAGCGAGACGGGGCCCTTCGTCAAAGAGGCTGATTTCGACCGGCAGGTCGGAGAGGCTGCCGCCCAGGTTGTCAGGAAGTACGCCCTGCGGTTCGACCGCGAGCAGGTGATTCCCTCCGACGACGATCTGGCCGACCGCCTGTACCAGGCCGGGCTGGAGCTTTTCCTGGAGCTGGGCATCTACTGCAAGGACTCTAGCCGCAGGATCAAGTTCAGCCGCAACGAGGTGGAATGGGCGCTGAAGCATGCCCCCACCGCGATCACCTACGGACTGGGACGGGAGGCGCGCACCATGCGCTACCGCGGTGTGGAAGACAGCTGCCCGCCGTTCTGCGCCAACACCTCCGTAGGCTGCACCGTCGCGGAGGAGCGTTTCGTGGCCATGGTACAGAGCTACGCCCAGGAGCCCCTGAGCGACACCTTCTCGAGCGCCTTCAGCCAGACGGTTCACGGCCGCCCCATCAAGAGTGGCACCCCGCAGGAGGTGGAAGCAGCCATCTGGAACGTACTCAAGCTACGAGAGGCGGCGCGGGCCGCCGGACGCCCGCTGATCGGCATCCACAACCTGATCAGCAACGCCGAGAAAACCGACGCCATCCTGGCGGCCATGCAACAGGAGCTGGGCGTGCAGCCCAATGACGGGCTGGCCGTGGCCGCTGTGGCCGAGATGAAAGTGGACTACGAGCGACTGAAGAAGGTGGTGTACCTGAACCACAGCAAGCTGAACCGCTACGGCTTGTACGGGCCCATCATGGGCGGATACGCGGGCGGCCCGGAGGCGACCGCCGTAGTCCACGTAGCCCACCACTTTCTGGGCCTGCTGGCCTTCGGCGCCCAGTGGCACGACGGCTTCCCCCTACACCTGATGCAAGGCTGCAACAGCACCCGGGATCTGCTCTGGCTGATAGCCGTCACGGGCCAAGCGCTAGCGCGCAACACGCGCCTGCTAATCGGGGTCAGCCCCTTCACGGCGGCGGGGCCATGCACGGACATGGTGATCCACGAGATCGCCGCGGTAGTCCTGGCCGCGACCGTGTCCGGGCTGCACCTGAACCTCGTGGCGGTGGCACGCAATAAGCTGCCCGAACGCTCCAGCGGCATGGAAGCGCGCATCGGCGCCGAGACAGGGCATTTGGTCGCGCGGCGGAAAATCAGCCGCGGGCAGGCCAATGAAATCGTGAAGAAGATCCTGACCGAGTATGAGAGCCGGATCCCCGAGGCTCCCGAGGGAATGCGCTTCGACGAATGCTACGACCTGGCCACGATCCGGCCGACCCGGGAGTACCTGGACCTCTACGAGCGGTTCAAGGAGAAGGTGGGCCGGTTCGGGCTGGACTACTCCCTTCTATGAAGCCGAGCTTCTCGTATCTCGGACCCGGGCAGCAGCAGCGCCTGCACGCGGCCAGCCTGGAAATACTGGAAAAGGTCGGGGCCTGCCTGCAGGACCCACAGGCCGTGGAGCTGCTGCGCAAGGCGGGAGCGAATATCGCCGACGGCGGCAGAGTTCACATCCCGCCCAAACGGGTGGAGTGGGCCCTGTCCGTGGCCCCGAAGAGCATCCTGCTGTACGACCGCGAAGGCCGGCCGGCCCTGTCCCTGGATAGGGGCAATGTTTTCTTCGGCCCCGGCTCCGACTGCCTGTACATCCTCGATCACCGCAGCGGTGAGCGGCGGCTGGCGACCCTGCGGGACGTGGAGGAAGCCGCGCTGCTGGCCGACGGGCTGTCCAACGTCGACTTCCTCATGTCCGCTTTTCTGCCCTCGGACGTTCCGCCCGAGCGGGCCAACCAGCGGCAAATGCTGGCCATGCTGGAGCACTGCGCCAAGCCCATCCTGTTCGTCACCAACGACTTCGAAGCCTGCCGGGACGTCGTTCGGGCGGCGGAGGTCCTGGCCGGAGGGGCTGAGGTCCTAGCCGGCCGACCCTTCTGCGGCTGCTACATCAACGTCACCGCCCCGCTTCGCCACAACGCCGATTCCCTGCAGAAGCTGCTCTTCCTGGCGGGCAAGGGCCTGCCCACTACCTACACCCCCATGGTGCTGCGCGGCGTGAGCGGGCCGGTGACAGGGGCGGGGGCCACGGCGCTGGCTAACGCAGGGGAGCTGGTTGGGCTGGTCCTGGCGCAGCTCGCCCGCGAGGGCGCCCCGGTCATCCTCAGCGGCGGCTACGGCGACGTGTTTGACATGCGCACAATGGTCGGGGCCTACGCAGGGCCGGAGAGCTATGGTAGCCGCAGTTCCCTGGCCGCCTACTACGGACTGCCCTCCTTCGGGCTGGGCGGGGCCAGCGATTCCAAGCTGCCCGATGAGCAGGCGGCCGCGGAAGCGGCTCTCACCCTGCTGCTGGAAAGCCTGGCCGGTGTCAACCTAGTGCACGACTTGGGCTACCTGGAAAGCGGGAAAAGCGGTTCCCTGCGGATGCTGGCTGTTTGCGACGAGTTGGCTGGCTGGATCCGCCGTTTCCTGCGGGGGATCGAGGTGAACGAGGAAACGCTGGCCCTGGCCACGATCGCCGAGCTGGGCCCCGAAGGCGACTACCTCTCCAGCGATCACACCGTGCGGCACTTCCGGGAAAACTGGATGCCCGCGCTGTTCGACCGTAACCACTTCGAGGGTTGGGCAGCGGCGGGAGCCAGGAGCCTGGGAGCGCGCGCCAGCCAGAGGGTGGAGGAGGTGCTGGCGGAACACAAACCCGCTCCCCTGCCCCCGGAAGCGCGGCGGAAAATCCAGGATATTCTGGGCTGAGGGAGGAAGCGGTTATGACAGCCAACGGGACCATCCCCACGATCTGCCGGCAATGCGACATGCGCTGCGGCATCCGGGTGAAGGTTGAAGGCGGCCGGGCCGTCCGCATCACGGGCCTGGAGGGCCATGCCCAGAATCACGGCCGGCTCTGCCCCAAGGGTCCGGCTGCCATCGACCTGGTCTATCACCCGCAGCGTCTGCTGCGCCCCCTGAAGAGAAACCCCGGCGGCTCCTTCTCCGAGATTCCCCTGGAGCAGGCGATGAGGGAGATCACCGTGCGGCTGAACGAGATCCGCGAGCGCCACGGCGCCCGCGCCATCGCTTGCTGGCAGGGAGAAGCGCTGGGCTTCGGGCAGCAGGAGCACTACGCCCGCCGGTTCATGCACGCTCTGGGGTCGCCCAACTTCCTGTCCTGCAACTCCGTATGCTTCGTGGCCCGCTACCTGGCTTATAGGCTGGTCCAGGGGTACTGGAACCCCTGCCCGGACTTCCGCCGCGCCCGCCTGATCCTGCTGTGGGGCGCCAACCCGCCGGTCTCCCACCCCACCTTCATGGGACCCATCGAGGAGGCTCGCAAGCGGGGCGCCCGCCTGATCGTGATTGACCCACGCAGGACCGAGATCGCCCGTCAGGCGGACATCCACCTGATGCCCTGGCCCGGCACGGACGGGGCCCTGGCTTGGGGCTGGATCCTGCACCTGATAGGAAGCGGCCGCTACGACCGCGAACTGGTCGCGGAGCGTTCCGTGGGCTTCGAGGAGCTGGCCTCCTACGCGCGAACCTTCACCCCGGAGCGGGTGGCCCAGGAAACCGGATTGGAGCCCGAACAGATCCTCGCCGGCGCTGAGATGCTGGCCGCAAACCAGCCGCAAGTGGCCAGCTATGTGGGCGTTTCCCTGGAGCACCAGGACAACGGCGTGGACACCATCCGCAGCATCGCCAGCCTGGCAGGCCTGTGCGGGGCACTGGACATCCCAGGGGGCGATCCCTGGCCTGAAAGCCTGGGACTGAATCGGCTGGACCTGTACCGGGAGCTGCCGCTCACAGATCGGCAGCCGGTCGGGGCCAAGGCCTACCCGGTGCTCTACGATCTATACCACGAACCTCATGCCCTGAGCGGCATTGACGCCATGCTCGGGCAGGGGCCGTATCCCTTGCGGGCGCTGATCGTGGCCGGCGGTAACCCGGCCAATACCAACCCCAACGCGGCCAAGTCAGCCCGGGCTATGGCCGGCCTGGATCTGCTCGTGGTGCGGGACCTGTTCCGCACGGAGACCACCGAGCTGGCCGACTACGTCCTGCCGGCCGCTTCGTTTCTGGAGCGCAGCGAGCTGCACGTGTATTCCCAATACCAATGGCTGGCCCTCTCCCGCAAAGTGCTGGCGGTCCCCGGGGCGGTGGACGAGTATTCCTTCTGGAGCGAGCTGGCGCAGCGCCTGGGCTTCGGCGGGCGCTACTTTCCCTGGAAGGACGAAGCCGAGGTCAACCGCTGGCTGCTGGAGCCCACGGGAATCAGCGTGGAGCAGCTGGAGCAGCATCCGGAAGGCCTGCAGTACAAGCCGGTGCGCTACCGCAAGCAGGAGGGCGAGCCGCTGCCCACGCCCACCGGAAAGTTCGAGTTCTCCTCCGCTTACCTGCGGGATCTCGGCTACTCCGCCCTGCCGCGCTACCAGACGCCCTACGGCCTGCGCTCGCTCTCCGAGCGCTACCCGCTGCTCCTGATCACAGGGGCGCGCAAGAAGGGCTACCTGCATTCCAGGTATCGCAATATCGCCAGGCTCCGGAAGCTGCACCCGGAAGCGGAAGTGGAGATCCACCCGGCGGATGCGTCCCGGCTAGGGGTCAGGGAAGGTCAGCCGGTCAGGGTCAGCTCGGAAGCGGGTCAGCTGCTGGCCAAGGCCCGGATCGTGAGGGAGCCAGATATCCGCCCGGGGCTGGTGCAGATAACCCACGGCTGGGAAAAGGAAGCCAATGTGAACCTCCTGACCCCGGATGCGGTATGCGACCCGCTTAGCGGTTTCCCGCAGTTCACCTCGATTCCGGTGCGGATTCTGCCGGCTGAGAAAAGCCCTGAGAATTCCAGCGCTAGAAAATTTGACGCGAAGGGCATAGGCTTCTATAATCGGCGAAGAACAACATGATCCGGGCAGCATCAGCTCATCAGGGCATACGAGCTTCACTACACCACCTGCGCAGATCACCGGTCTTCCGCTCCCCCTGGTTCGACGCGGCCCAGTTCCTGGCCCTGGTGGCTCTCCTGGTCTGGTTCATGAGCTGGAGCACCGCCCGCCTGGGATACGTCTGGCACTGGTATCGAGTTCCGCGCTTCCTGTTCACCAAGGCCGAGGGCAGATTGATCGCCGGCCCCCTGCTCCAGGGCCTGCTGCTGACGTTGAAGATCTCCGGGCTCTCCCTGGTGTTCTCCATGGCCCTCGGCCTGGCTACGGCGCTGCTGCGCCTGTCGGAGTCGGTGACGGGCCGGATCCTTTCGCGAGGGTACCTAGAAATCATCCGCAACACTCCCCTGCTCGTGCAGTTGTTTGTCGTCTATTTCATTCTGGGCCCCATCCTGGGCATGGGCAACTTCGTCGCGGCGGTCCTGGCCCTCACCCTGTTCGAAGGCGCCTACTCCTCCGAAATTTTCCGGGCGGGGATCGTCTCCATCCACAAAGGGCAATGGGAGGCCGCCCATTCACTGGGGCTGAGCGGGTTGGACACCTACCGGCACGTGATTCTGCCCCAGGCCGTCCGGCGGATTCTCCCCCCCCTGGCCAGCCAGATGATCACCCTGGTCAAGGACTCCGCGCTGGTCAGCATGATCGCCCTGGCCGACCTGACCCAGGCAGCCAGGATCATCATCGCCCAGACCTTCATGTCCTTCGAGATCTGGTTCGCCACGGCTGGGTTATATCTGTTGGTGACGGTGAGCCTGTCGCTGGCCATACGGTACATAGAAAAGAGGTTCCGTATCTATACCTGAAGCTTCTTGAAAAGGAGGGCGGTGAGTTCGGAAGTGCGGGGAAGAAAGGGTGTCAATCCAAACTGGAAAAGGAGAGGAGAAGAATCATGGAGAAACTGCGAAAAGCGGGCAAAGCGCTCCTGGCCCTGGCAACCGTCTTCGCTTTGGTCGGCGTGCTGGCTTCCTGCGGGGGCGGCGGTGCGAGCGCCGCGGCCAAAGAGGACCTGGTAACCGAGATCACCAAGCGTGGCGTCATGCGCGTGGGCCTGAGCATCTTCGTGCCCTGGTCCTTCAAGGACAAGGACGGGGTGCTGCGAGGATTCGAGATCGACGTGGCCAGCAAGGTGGCTGAGGATCTGGGCGTCAAGGTGGAGTTCGTGCCCACCGAGTGGTCCGGGCTGATCCCCGCCCTGCTCACCGGTAAGTTCGACCTGATCATTGCCGGCATGGGCATCGTACCGGAGCGGGCCATCAAGGTGAACTTCACCGCGCCTTATGACTATTCAGGCATGTCCATCAACGCCAACAAGAAGCTGGCGCCGGGCTGGTACGACCTGGCGAAGTTCAACGACCCCAACGTGATCCTGTCCGTCCGTTTGGGAACCACAGCGGTGGATGCCGCCAAAAAGTTCTTCCCCAAGGCCCAGCTGCGCCAGTTTGACAATGAGGCGGAGTGCGAGCAGGAAGTGCTGAACGGCAAGGCGCACGGCGTAGTGGCTTCCGCCCCGGAACCCGAGTTTTGGGTGCAGAAAAACCCTGATGTGCTATACCTGCCCCTGAAGGGCAAGCCCTTCACCCAGGAGCCCATCTCCTTCGCCCTACGCAAAGGCGACTCCGACGCCCTGGCCTTCTTCAACGCCTGGATCACCCTCAAGCAGTGGGAGGGCTGGCTGGAGGAGAAGCACCAGTACTGGTTCGTCCAAGGTGACTGGCGGCAGTACCTGTCGGCCGAGGAACAATGATTTAGCTGAAAACGCCTGCCGCGGCCCCGCCACGAGACCCGGCAGGCGCATCTTTTGCGAAACGGGGAGCGTCGCTTGATCGCCAGAAAGATCCGGTTCCGGTTGTTGGATGCGCTGCTCATCGCTGTTTGCCTGGGCGTGGTGCTGTACCTCGCCTACCGCATACGGATCCGTTTGAAGTACAGCTGGAACTGGCGGGTCATCCCCCGGTACCTGCTGCGCCCGGATGCCCAGACCGGCCGGTTGGTGGCCAACTACCTGCTGCTGGGCCTGTTCACCACAATCAAGCTGAGCATCTGGTCCACGATCCTGGCAATGATCATCGGGGTAGTGATGGGGATCTTCCGCACCAGCAAGCGACTGCTCCCGCGCTTGATCGGCACCGCCTACGTCGAGCTGATCCGCAACCTGCCGGCGCTGGTCCTGGTGTTCATTTTCTACTTTTTCGTGAGCGACCAGATCATGCCCCTCCTGGGGATAGACTCTTTCATCCGCGCCCGGGCGGGAAACACCCGCCTAGTGCTGGAGTTCCTGTTCGCCCCCACCTCTCTTTTCACCCAGTTCATCTCCGGGATCGTGACCATTGCCGTGTTCGAGGGTGCCTTCATCACGGAGATCGTGCGGGCGGGGATCGAGTCCATCGAGAGGGGGCAGCGCGAGGCGGCCTACGCCATGGGATTGTCCTGGCCGGACCAGATGCGCTACGTCATCTTGCCCCAGGCCACCCGCAGGGTCCTGCCCCCGCTGGCCAACCAGTTCGTTTCCACGATAAAGGACTCCTCCATCGTATCTGCCATTTCCATCCAGGAGCTGACCTTCGAGGGCGTGGGGCTTTCCACCAGCACCCAGCTAATCTTCGAAGTCTGGATCACCGTGACGGCCATGTATCTGGTCCTGACTCTTGGCCTGTCGCTGCTCGTGCAGCGGCTGGAAAAGCGCCTCCAACGCAGCGATTGAGGTGAGCCGATGAACGACAAGACCCTGGGCGAGTACATCATCACGGTCAAGGACGTCTGCAAGACCTTTCCGGGCGGCATCACGGCAGTGAAGGATTTTTCCACGGACATCCGGCGAAGCGAGGTGCTGGTGATCATGGGCCCCTCGGGCTCCGGAAAATCCACCCTGCTGCGCTGCCTGAACGGCCTAGAGGAACGGGACTCGGGGCAGATCGTGGTGGACGGCATCCCCTTGGACGAGAATAAAAAGAACCGCCTGGAGATCCGCAAGGAAGTGGGCATGGTCTTCCAGTCCTTCAACCTGTTCCCCCATCTCACCGTGGCCGAGAACGTGAACCTGGCCCAGATGCGCGTGCGCCGCAAGAGCCGGGAGGAGGCCATGGCAATGACCCGCGACATGCTCCAGAAAGTGGGCATCCTGAACAAGATCGACGCCTACCCGGCGCAGCTCTCCGGCGGGCAGCAGCAGCGCGTGGCCATCGCCCGCGCCCTGGCCATGATGCCCAAGGTGATGCTGTTCGACGAGCCCACCTCGGCCCTGGACCCGGAGATGATCAATGAAGTGCTGGACGTGATGAAGAACCTGGCCCGCGAGGGCATGACCATGGTGGTGGTGACCCACGAGATGGGCTTCGCCCGCGAGGTGAGCGACTGGGTCATCTTCATGGACGAGGGCCAGATCGTGGAAACCGGCACGGCGGAGCACTTCTTCACCAACCCGCGCGAGGAGCGCACTAAGCTGTTCCTCAGCCAGATACTGTAGGCATAGACCCGAGGCAGCCTCCAGGGGCCGCGGGCTAACCGGGCTCTGGATCCCCGCGGCGCGTCAATCGTGCTATAATTCGCCCCACTATGGCCCGCAGCATCGAAGTCCTCCGCGTCTCCGAGCGAAGCCCGGAGGAAAAAGAGTTCATCGCCTTCCCCAAGCGCCTGTACCGGGGCTGCCCGCAGTGGGTGCCCTGGTTCGACCTGGACATGCGGATGATGCTTCGCCGCAGGCACCCCTACTTCCGGCAGGCGCACGGGGACTTCTTCCTGGTCCGCGAAAACGGCCGCACCTTGGGGCGGGCTTGCGTAATGAAAAACCCCAGCTACATCGCCCAGCACAAGACTGCCTGCGCCCAGTTCTACTTCTTCGACGTGGAGGAGGACCCGCAGGCGGCCGAGGCCCTGCTGCGGCGCCTGCAGGAATGGGCCCGGGGGGAAGGACTGGGGCTCCTACGCGGCCCCATGCTGCTGGGCGGGGCCTCGGGCAGTGGCATCCTGGTCCAGGGCTTCGAGCACCGGGCGGCCATGACCATGATG